>Ga0055524_1001554_pt1 | contig 12930 bp, 10 predicted proteins | sample AraplaCol_mCL_r2_2_FD_55011 | JGI IMG/M metagenome (GOLD analysis project Ga0055524, IMG submission 55011) | Arabidopsis root microbial communities from North Carolina, USA - plate scrape MF_Col_mCL_r2 | ecosystem: Host-associated > Plants > Roots > Endosphere | place: USA: North Carolina...
CTCTTCATGTCCGAGCCTATCAGCAACATCCGCTGGAGCGCGCTCGACGAGGCGATCCCGGCCTTCCTTGCGATCGTATTAATCCCGCTCACCTTCTCGATCACGCTCGGCCTGTCGCTTGCGATCATCGCCTATGTGCTGATCAAGCTGGTCTGCGGCCGGGCTGGCGATGTAAGACCGGTCATGTGGTTCGTGGCACTGCTCGCCGCAGCGCTCGTCGCCCAGACCCAGTAACCGCCAGAAAATCCGACGGCGCCCTTAATGCAAGGGCGCCGACATCGCCCATCCGAAGGAAACAGTCATGCTTCAATCCTGGTCGAAGACCGCACCCGAACTGGTCGACGTCGCCATGGGCCGCAAGCCCGCCGATCTCGTGATCCGCAACGGCAAATGGGTCAACGTCTACTCCGGCGAAATCATCCCCGGCACCGATATCGCCGTCAAAGCCGGCCGCTTCGCCTATGTCGGTCCGGATGCCAGCCACACGATCGGCGAAGGCACCAAGGTCGTCGACGCCGCCGGGCGCTATCTTGTTCCCGGCCTCTGCGACGCGCACATGCATGTGGAGAGCGGCCTCGTTACCGTCACCGAATTTGCCCGCGCGGTCATTCCGCACGGCACCACCACCATGTTCATCGACCCGCACGAAATCGCCAATGTGCTCGGCCTCGACGGCGTCCGGCTGATGAACGAGGAAGCCCAGAGCCTGCCGATCAACGTGCTGGTCCAGGTACCAAGCTGCGTGCCGAGCGCCCCGGGTCTTGAAACTGCCGGCGCCGAGCTTTCAGCACAGGATGTCGCCGAGGCGCTTGCCTGGCCGAACGTCATCGGTCTCGGCGAGATGATGAATTTCCCCGGCGTTGCCGGAAACGATCCGAAGATGATGGCCGAGATCGCCGCCACCCAGGATGCGCGGCTGACCGTCGGCGGGCACTATGCCTCGCCGCATCTCGGCCGCGAGTTCCACGCCTATGCCGCCGGCGGACCGGCCGACGACCATGAAGGCACGACGGTCGACGACGCAATCGCCCGTGTGCGCCAGGGCATGCGCGCCATGTTGCGCCTCGGCTCCGCCTGGTACGACGTTGCCGCGCAGATCAAGGCCGTCACCGAATCCGGCCTCGACCCGCGCAACTTCCTGCTCTGCACCGACGACAGCCACTCCGGCACGCTGGTTCACGACGGACACATGAACCGCGTCGTGCGCCATGCCATCGCTCAAGGTCTGAAACCCGTGACCGCGATCCAGATGGCGACGCTCAACACCGCCCAGCATTTCGGCCTGGAGCGCGAAATCGGCTCGATCGCACCGGGTCGCCGGGCAGACCTGATCGTCACCTCGGACCTCGCCGCGCTGCCGATCGAAATGGTCTTTGCCCGCGGCGAGCTGATGGCCGAGAACGGCACACTCGCGCGCGATATCCCGGCCTATGTCTACCCGGAAAGCGCCCGCAACACCGTCCACCTTGGCCGGTTACTGGCCGCCGCGGATTTCGACATCCCATCCAACGCACGGGCGACGCGCGCGCGGGTCAACGTCATCGGCGTCGTCGAGAACCAGGCGCCGACGCGGGCGCTTCAGGCCGAGGTGGCGATCGAGAACGGCCTCGTGCAGATGGACCGGGCCAACGACGTCTGCCAGATCGCGCTCGTCGAGCGCCACCGCGGCACCGGCGACGTGGTCAACGCCTTCGTCTCCGGCTTCGGCTATGACAGCGATTGCGCCATGGCGAGCACGGTCGCCCATGACAGCCACCATATGATCGTCGTCGGCACGAACAAGGCGGACATGGCCAAGGCCGCCAACCGCCTGCACGAGGTCGGCGGCGGCATCGTCGTCATCAAGGAAGGCCGCGAACTGGCCCTGGTCGAGCTGCCCGTCGCCGGCCTGATGTCGGATCAGCGAGCGGAGATCGTCGCCGAGAAAGCGGCCGCCATCGTCGAGGCCATGCGCGACTGTGGCTGCCGGCTGAACAACGCCTATATGCAGCACTCGCTGCTGGCGCTCGTCGTCATTCCGGAACTGCGAATTTCCGACAAGGGCCTGATCGACGTCCGGACCTTCCAGAAGACCGACGTGATTCTGAGCACGCACTGAGCTTAATAGCGATTGGCCACCGGCAACCCGGTGGCCAACCCGCCCGTGGTTCTTAATTCCGGGTGATCGCGGGATGGGTCAAGCCACATAATCCCCTGAAAACTTCCTTTATGGTTAACCGATACTTAAGCGGAGCCCAACGGCCCCGTTGCCCAGGCGTATCTGCCGTTTGCTTAACCGCGACCGGCCGCAGTAGACGCCCGAAACCCCTGCTGATATGGCGTCCCACAATGGGACATGCGTGTAGGCGGAGCCGAAACGCCCACAGCTGTTCCGCCCCAAATTGCATGCAATGATGGCAAATGATACAAGAGGGAGCTTATATACAACCGTGTGGGGCAAAGAATATCGAGCAGCGCTCGCCATGCTCCGAAGCGAGGTTTCCACAGGTAAGATCGCAGGCAGCCTATTGGCATTGACCCGGGCGGGCGACGCGGTAGCTTTGCAGAAGGACGAGCCGAACCGGAGCGCCGCTGGAGCGGGCTTTTATATTCTTCCGGCGCGTTCGAAACAGAGAGGGAAAGGCAAGCATGCCGGACACTGATGCAACCTTGTCTGCTTCAGCTTCAGTGCAGGATCCCGTTGCGGCTCATATGGACGAGGTTCTCTCGTTCTATGACGAGGCCTTTCATCTGACCAGCGCCTCGCCGGCGCTGCAGGAAACCTACGAAGTCGGCACGCTCGTCGATGCCACCCTGTGGCATCTGTATCCCGAATTGCTTGCGCCCGTTTCCAAGGCGGCGGTGGAATCCGTCATCGCTTACGGCGTGCCGCGCAGCGTCGAGGTGGTCGACGCCGCCACCAAGTCGCGGCGCACGCTGCTCGTCTTTCGCGCCATGCGTGGCATCGGCGTGCTCGAAACCAGCGGCCGCGCGACCCGCCGCGAGATCGGCAGCCATGGCGAAAGCGAACGCGCGCTGCTGTTGCACCAGGCGACCCACGACGTGCTGACCGGCCTGCCCAACCGGCGGCAGTTCAGCGACGACCTGCAGAGCATCCTGCCGACATCCGGCGAGAAGCTTGCGCTGATGCAGATCGACCTCGACGATTTCAAGCCGGTCAACGACACGCTGGGCCACGGCGCCGGCGACGCCGTCCTCAAGATGGCGGCCGAGCGCATTCGCGGCGCCCTTCGCGACGGCGAAGTCGCCTATCGCCTGGCCGGCGACGAATTCGCCGTCATCCAGCGTCAAAGCGACCAGCCGGCGGACGCCGAGTATCTCGCCGAGGCACTGATCGAGGCGTTCAGCGAACCTTTCACGATCGACGGCATTTCCGTCTTCGTCGGCGCCAGCATCGGCATTGCCATTGCGCCGAACGACGGAAACGACATCGAGCAACTGATGAAGGCGGCGGACATTGCGCTCTATGCCGCCAAGAAGGATGGACGAGGCCGGGCAAAGACCTTCAGCCGTTCCATGCTGATCGTGCTGGAACAGCGCGAGATGCTGCGCCGCAGTCTGCGCACCGCGCTGCAGGACAAGCAGTTTTCAATCGAATACCAGCCACTCGTCGAGCCGCCATTTTCGATCGTCGGCTTCGAGGCGCTGGTGCGCTGGCATCATCCGCTGGTCGGCACGATCCCGCCCAACGTCTTCATCCCGATGGCGGAAGCCGACGGCCTGATGAACGAGATCGGCCAATGGGTGCTGGAGGAGGCCTGCCGGCAGGCTGCCACCTGGCCGTCGCATTTCACCGTCGCCGTCAACCTGTCGCCGGCGGAGTTCCTGCGCGAGGGCCTGACGGACCGGATCGCCCAGGCGCTCGACATGGCGGGACTGAGGGCCGACCGGCTGGAGCTGGAAGTCACCGAATCGGTGCTGCTTGAACGCACGACCAACAATCTCGACACGCTGAACACCCTCAACGTGCTCGGCATCCAGATCTCGCTCGACGATTTCGGCACCTTCTATTCGTCGCTCAGCTACCTCAAGAACTTCCCCTTCGATACGATCAAGATCGACCGCTATTTCATCAAGGATCTGGAGAGCGACGAAAAGAGCCAGACGATCGTCCGGTCGATCATCGCCCTTGCCCACGGTCTCGGCATGCGCGTGACCGCCGAGGGCGTCGAGACGATCGGGCAGGCCGTCTGGCTTCGAAAAGAGGGTTGCGACCGTCTGCAGGGTTATTTCCTGGGCATGCCCATGCCGGCGGACGCGATCGGCGCCTATCTTCGCCGCTCATCGGCAATGGCGACGCTGTAGCCCCCGCATCTGTGCGTTGCGCCCGATATGGCGCGAGGCAATACCTGGGTTGTCTTCATGCAAGATCCCGGGGTTGCGTGGTTAGAAATCATTATAGAAAGTGGCGTATGGCCGTGGCAGAGTTCGGGGTGCGGAGGACATTGCTGCATGGGTGCTAGTGTCAATAAGACCACGGAAACGGCTTTCGAGCCGCTGCTTCAGTTCGATATGGAGATGGAAGATTTCCTTTCGGACTGGCACCATTGCGATCATGTCTCGAGCTACCTCGCCCGGATGATCAGCCACAACAGGACCGATCCGGTACGGCATTCCAACTTCTTTTCCTCCGCCCTCAACGAGCTTCTGGAGGTTTCGTTTCGCGGCGGCACCACCGACGGAAAGATCGGCCTGTCGATCTATCGCCAAGGCGCCACGGAACGGGTTCAACTGAGCTTTCCATGCCCACCTGGTCAGGCGCGCTTCTATCGCGAGGCGGTCTCGAAAACCCGCGAGAGCGATGCCCAGGCCCGCTATCTCGACGCCATTTCCAACGACCTTGCCCCCAGCCGGGAATCGGTGCTTCTGGACCTGGCGGTCAACTATGACGCCCGCCTCCGGCTTGACGAGGATGCGGCTCCGGCCATCACCCTGATCGTGGATCTTCCTCTTGAAGGAATGGTGAGTTGATGGCGGCGAGCCTTCCTCAGCGTTTCAAGGTCGACTTCGATCCCAACAGCCAGATCTTCTCGCTTGCCGGAACGATTCGGCCGCGTTCGATCGATGAAATCGCCGAGAGTATCCATGCGCTGAGGGAAGCCATCGATACGGTGCGCGGCGTTCTCTATATCGATGTGAAGCGCCTCATCCAGATGAACAATACGGCCTTCCAGGCCTTCATCCGGGTCGCCCTCGACGCCTGCCGGGAACGGTCGGACCTGCGCCTGATCGTCGTCACGTCAAGCGTCGTCAGCTGGACGACGCGCATGTTCCGGCACCTGAGCACGATCGAGCCGCAGATCTCCGTCGAGGTCTATGATTCGATGTTCTATCCCGGCCAGGACTACTTCGAGGATACGAGCTTCATTCCAATCCTGCGCGCGCAGACCAAATTGACGTGGCGCCACGAGCGCACCATCCTGCCGCGCCACGGCATGCGGCCCGGCATCGCCGTGGCCGACATCTGCTGCGGCATCGGCGATTTCGCCGTGCTCGCGCAGAAGGAGTTCCAGCCGTCGCGGATCGTCGCGCTCGACCACTCGAAGCCGAGCCTCGCCTATGCCCGGAAGGTGGCCGCCGAGTTCGGCGTGACGGGTATCGAATACACCTACGGCGACGCGTCGGAGATGCTGCTTGAGGACAACCAGTTCGACTTCGTGAGTTGCCGCCACTCGCTGCAGGTCTTCAATCAGCCGGAGTTGCTTCTCAAGGAACTCTATCGGATCGTGAAGCCGGGCGGCCGCGTCTACATCACCAACGAGAAGAACTCGCACTGCCTCGGCGAGCCGCGGGCGCAAAGCATCCAATGGACCTACAATGAGCTCGCGCGGCTTTTGAGCAATTTCGAGATAGATGTGGAGTTCGGGCCGAAGAGCCGGCGCTATCTTGCCGACACGGGCTTCGACGACATCCTGGTCGAATCCTTCATGGTCACCAATCTGGACGGTGACCCACAGGATTTCGCCGATATCATCGCCGGCTGGGAGAAGATGTTTGCGGACATGGCGGTGAGGCACGGCGAAACACCCGAATTCATCGAGCGGTTCCGCCAGGGCTTCCGGGATCACATCTTCGCTGCACTGCATCCGAAGGGCTATGCGGGCTGGCCGATCTGGGCAGCGTCCGGGCGCAAACCACTATGAGCGCGAGCAATATCAAACGCCCCCGGTTCGGTTTGAGATCCTTTCGCGCCAAGTTCGTGCTGGTCGTCGGCAGCGCCGTGCTCTTCGACCTCCTGCTGACAGGCGGCCTGGCGCTCTGGAACGTTCAAAGACTGTCGCGCGACGCGACGACGGAAGTCGGACAGGGCCTGCAAAACGCCAACGAAGACTACATGCTCACCTACGCGGAATCGACGGCCGCGCGGGTTAATCTTCTGCTCGGCCAGGTTCACGCCGACGTCGCCACGCTCGCGGGCGTAATCCAGGCGCAGATCGACCGCCCCGTGCGCCGGTCCGACGTCGGCGAGGCCCTTGCGCGGCACGCACCGGAGTCCGTTACCGTCACTTACGATGCCAAAGGTGGGTGGGCGCAGAACCTTCCGGGGCCGCTCTCGAGCGTAAGCGTCTGGAGCTATCTCCTTGGCCCCGACCATCGGCCACTACCCGAGGTACAGGCCGATATCGAGAACAGCGCCGTTCTTGATCTGGTTGCGCCCGCCCTGCTTGCGCACGGCCGCTCCAAACTGCAGATGTACTACGTCGGACCAAAAGAACGGCCGATCTTGCGGATGGCGCCCTATGCGGATCAGGCACAGACGTTCGACCGTCTCTACCCCGGCCATAACGAAGCCAACTTCTGGAACTTCTTCTTCCCCGGCCTCTATGAGTCCTGGGAGGAATGGGCGAAGCAACCGAGCCTCAGGCCCGTTGCAGCCGATACCACGCAAACGGCACCTTACACCGATGCCGCCTCGGGCAAACTGATCGTCAGCTTCTTCCAGCCACTCTGGACGCCCGACCGCAAAGGTGTCGCCGGAGCAACCGGAACCGATATCACGCTCGACCAGCTGGCCGAGGTTGTCGAAAGCGTCAAGGTCGGCGACAGCGGCTTCGGATTTCTGGTGATGTCCGACGGCAACGTGCTTGCCATCAATCCGGTCGGCGAAAAGGTGATCGGCCTGCGGCGGTCCAGCGACACGGGTGGACAAGGCGTCACCGGGTTGGAGCGCTCGCTGCGCCGCAGCGCCCAGCCCGCGATCGCAGAGCTGCCGCTTGGCACCGATGGCGCCATTCAGCGGGTGCTGCTCGATGAGGGTGGTGAGAAGGTCCCCTATCTCATTCTCCTCAAGCAGCTCGAGCCGGAGAACCTCTGGGTTTCCGGCCCGGTGCGCCGCGAGACCATGTCGATCGGCATCGTCGTGCCGGAGCGCGAAATCTATGCCTCGCTGTTTGCGGCACAGGCGAGTATCTCTGAAGCGACGAACCGCATCCTCATCTATCAGATCCTGGCCCTGCTCGCTTCGCTGCTGTTCGTCACGCTCGCCGTATTCGGCATCTCCAAGCGGGTTACCCGCGGCATCAGCGCGCTCGCCGGAGCGGCAACCAGCATCGAGGCGAAGGACTACTCCGTCCGTGTGCCCATCACGACGCGCGACGAAGTCGGTGAAGCCGCTATCGCGTTCAATAGAATGGCTGAGGAGATCAGCTACCATACCGAGAACCTCGAAAACCTGGTGACCGAACGCACCAAGCAGCTCGAGGACGCCAACCATCAGATTTCGACGCTGAATACCCAACTGCGCAGCGAGAACCTGCGCCTTGGCGCCGAACTCGCCGTCGCCAAGCAGATCCAGATGATGGTGCTGCCGAAGGCCGGCGAGCTCGCGGAAATCGCCGATCTCGAAATCGCCGCCTATATGCGCCCGGCCGACGAGGTGGGCGGCGACTACTACGATGTGCTGCGCGACGGTGAGCGGCTGAAGATCGGCATCGGCGACGTGACCGGTCATGGCCTCGAAAGCGGGGTGCTGATGCTGATGGTGCAGTCGGTCGCAAGGGCCCTGCAGGAAGCCGGCGACATGGACCCGGAGCAGTTTCTCAACCGCCTCAACCGCGCCATCTACAAGAACATCGTGCGCACCAACACTGACAAGCATCTGTCGTTGGCCTTCCTAGACTACGACCAGGGCCGCCTGACGCTGTCGGGGCAGCACGAGGAACTGATCGTCGTGCGCAAGGGTGCGGAAATCGAGCGGATCGACACGCTCGACCTCGGCCTGCCGATTGGCCTGGAATCGGACATTTCGCGCTTTGTTGCCACCCGCGAGATCTCGTTCGGCCGCGGCGACATGATCGTGCTGCATACGGACGGCGTGACCGAGGCAGCGAACGCCAAGGGCGAACTGTTTGGCATCGAGCGACTGTGCGAGAGTGCCGGAAAGTTTTACGGACAGAGCGCCGAGGACGTCAAATCGGGTATCATCAACGACCTGATGGCGCATATCGGCAAGCAGAAGATCTACGACGACATCACGCTCGTCGTCATGAGACACAGGTGATCAGATGACCACGCTCTACGGACTGGCGGACCTGACGATCGGCGCCCACCAGAAGATGACCCGGCTGCGTCTTTACGACGGGCCGCTGGATCTCAGCTGGAAGCATTGCGCCATGGCTTCGGATTTCGTCGCCGAACTGGCGGCGCTGCGCTATCGCGCGTCGCGCAACACCTATCGGGAAGTGCGCCACAACATCGGCTACCTCACCAACGAACTGGTCGAGAATGCCGTGAAGTTCCGCGCTTCCGGTTCCGTGGTCGTCGAGGCCGCCCTCGAGGGCCACAGCTTCCGCACGAAAGTGTCGAACGTGATCGACAACGAAGCGGCTGCGCGCTTCCAGGATCTTTTGTCCGAGATCGCCGACGGCGACCCGGGCGACCTGCTCATCGAGCGCATCGAAGCCAACGCAACCGGGCTCGGCAAGAGCGGCTCGGGGCTTGGTCTTTTGACGCTGATGAGCGATTATGGCGTTCGTTTCGCTTGGGTTTTTGGCGCCCAGGGTGACGACGGCGAAACCTCATTGGAGACTTATGCCTCCATTGCGGTCCCAGACCTCTCGAACTGATGAGCCGGTGAACATGGAAAACAAGGACGAAGAAGAGTATCGCGTTTGGTCCGAAGGCAACGATATTCATTTTGAAGGCACGATGCGGCTGCCGGGAACGGAGGCCTATGCCCCGATCTTCTCGACGGTGATGGGCGTTCTGGAGACCGAGCCTGAGCACATCACGATCGACCTCACCGAACTGCAGTTCCTGAACTCGTCCGGGATCAACCTGCTCGCCAAGCTGACGATCGAGGCACGCAACCGCCCGAACGTGCAATTGACGGTGCGCGGAACCTCTGAGATCCCGTGGCAGTCGAAATCGCTGCCGAACCTCAAGAAGCTGCATCCCGGCCTCGATCTCAGGCTCAACTGAGATCACGCGGTGCCGGGACTGCATTCCCGTAGCTAAAGCCTGAGTATCGCGCGCCGACCGGCGCGCGACCGCGATTCTGCGCGCCAGCGCTTCCGCACCCCAGCCATCGACAAATCCGTCGCCGAAACCGGCCGCACGACGCTGCGACGCCTTCTTCATTCCCCGTCGTCACGCTTGACTCTGCGAACGCCTCACCCTATCCATCAAATCATCTGATGACTTGATGAACAGACAATGCGACCGATCAATCGTACCAACCTTGCCGAGAGCGCTGCCGAAAGCCTGCGGGCGGAAATCCTCCGCGGCCGCTGGGCTATCGGCGAACGCATTCCCAACGAGACGGCGCTGACCGAACTTCTGGCGGTGAGCCGCGGAACCGTGCGGGAGGCCGTTCGGGTCCTGATCTCGAAGGGGCTGCTCGACGCCCGCCAGGGCTCCGGCACCTATGTCCGCTCGACGGTCGATAGCTCGGGCGCGCTTGACCGCGTCAAGCGGGCGAGCCTGCGCGACCAATGGGAGGCGCGCGCGGCCCTCGACGTGGAAGCCGCACGCCTGGCGGCGCTGCGGCATACGCCCAAGGATCTGGAACATATGAAGCGCCTTCTTCTCGCCCGCGGCACGGTTTCCGATGGTGGGCGTGAGGCCTTCGGACGGCGCGACATTGCCTTTCATCGGTCGATCGTCGAGGCCTCCGGCAACAGGGCCATCGTCGAGCTCTATGACTTTTTCACTTCGGCCATTCTCGAAACCATTCACTCGACGCTGTCAGGCGACCTGCCGGAGCCGGACGACCGGGCGCATGCGGCGATCGTCGAGGCCATTGCGGCCAGTGATCCGGACAAGGCCGCGGCCGCCGTTCGGGCGTTCATGGCCCCCGTCCTCGCTGAACTTGATCGGCTACTTTCCCAATGAACCAGACTTTTCGTGATCCCCACAAAGCCGAAGCCGCCGAACCGCTGGACATCGAAGACCAGCTTATCGATGCCGAGGCCGACAGCCTGCCGGCACCGCAACCACCGGTGCTGAGCCGCAGCGCCCGCATCCTGCTGGGCGCCAGCCTCGTGCTCATCGCCTTCAACCTCAGGCCGCTGTTTTCAAGTCTCTCGGTGCTGCTGCCCGAGGTGATGCAGGCGACCGGCCTTTCCACCGCCAGCGCCAGCGTGCTCACCACCCTGCCGGTGCTCTGTCTCGGCCTTTTCGCGCCGCTTGCGCCGAAGCTCGCCCAACGCTTCGGTGCCGAACGCACGCTTCTCGGGGTGCTCGTCCTGCTGACGCTCGGCACGGGTCTGCGCGGCGTTCAGTCCGTGCCGCTGCTTTTCCTTTCGACATTTGCGGCAGGTGCGGCGATCGCGATCGGCAACGTGCTGCTTCCCGGGCTCGTCAAGCGTGACTTTCCCGACCGCGCCGCGATGATGACGGGCCTCTATACCATGGCGCTCTGCGCCGGTGCTGCCAGCGCCGCCGGCCTGACGCTGACGATCGAACACCATGTGGTCGGCTCCTGGTCCGGCGCGCTCGCGGCCTGGGCGGTACCCGCCCTCATCGTGCTGATGATCTGGGCACCGCAGGCGCTGCGCGGCAAGGCGCAAGCCCGCCATAGCGGCTTCCGCGTCGTCGACCTCTGGCGCGATCGGCTCGCCTGGCAGGTGACGCTCTTCATGGGTCTGCAATCCGCACTCGCCTATTGCGTCTTCGGCTGGATGGCGCCGATCCTGCGTGAGCGTGGCCTCGATGCCGCAACTGCCGGTGCGGTCGTCTCCGCCTCGATCATGATGCAGGTCGTCACCTGCCTGCTCGTGCCATCCTTCGCCGTAAGGCGCCGCGACCAGCGCGCCGTCTGCGTGGCGCTCGTCGCCGCCGCCGTCATCGCACTGATCGGCATCCTTTTCGCGCCGCTCTCGACGGTGCTCGCCTGGGCCGTTCTGCAAGGGATCGGACAGGGCGGCCTGATTGCTGCGGCGATGACCCTCATTGTGCTGCGCTCGCCCGATTCGCACGTGGCGGCCCATCTCTCCGGCATGGCCCAGGGCGTCGGCTACGTGCTTGCCGCCATCGGCCCCCTGCTTGTCGGCTTCATCCGCAGCTGGACTGGCAGCTTCGCCGCCAGCGCCGTTCTTTTCATCGCGCTCGGCATCGGCGTGGCGATCATGGGTCTCGGCGCCGGCCGGGCGCTGCATGTCGGCGCACGAACGGTCCGGATAGACGACCGCTAAGACGGACGCGGATGAGCGCCTGCAATGATCCAAAGGGCTCCCCTTCCCAGGCGGAGCCCTTTCTCTCGCTGTCAGCACGCTCGCATCAGGCCGCGGCCACCGTCGCCTGGTAGCGCGGCGCCGGCCGGAAGGTGAGTGCGATCAGGAACGCGCCGAGGCCGATGCCCCAGGAACCGATGTAAAGCCAGGTGTAGCTTGCCATCGCATCATAGATCAGGCCCCCGGCAATCGGTCCCGTCGCCATGCCAAGGCTGCCAGCCATGGCCGTCCCGCCGATCACCGTCCCCATCATCCGCAAGGGGAAATTCTCGCGGGCAAGCACCGCATAGAGCGGCATGACGCCCGCATAGATGAAGCCGAACAGGGCGGCGACTGCGTAGAACGAGCCGAGCCCGGCGGCAAAGACATAGGCAAGCGCGCCGAAGGCCTGGGCCAGAAGTCCAAGAACGAGCACACGTTTGGCCCCGAAACGGTCGCCGAGCAGACCGAAGACGACGCGGCCGCCCATGCCGGCAAGACCCTCGACGCTGTAGATCGACACGGCCGCCATGACCGGAATGCCGCAGGTGATCGCGTAGCTCACCGTGTGGAAGATCGGGCCGGAATGGGTGGCGCAGCAGAAGAAGTTGGTCAGAAGCAGGATGATGAAGAGCGGCGATTTCAGCACCTGGCTGGTCGTCATCGACGAATGGGGCTCTTCCTCGGGCGAGGCCGCGGCAGCACCGTCGGCAAGTGCCGGCGCCTGGCGAACGAGAAACGAGACCGGGATCATGATGACGGCAACGACCAGCGCGATGATCTGCAGAGCGGTTCTCCAGTCGTAGGCGGATACCAGCCAGGCGGCAAAGGGCGACATCGTCATCGGCGCCATGCCCATGCCGGCCGAGACGAGCGAGACCGCGAGGCTGCGATGCGTATCGAACCAGCCGGTAACGCAAGCCATCATCGGCGCGAAGATCGCCGCCGTCGCGGTGCCGACGACGACACCGAAAAGCATCTGGAAGGCGATCAGCGAGGTCGTCCAACTCGCTGCCATCAGGCTGACGGCCAAGAGCACCGAGCCGATGAGCACGATCGGACGCGCGCCCCATCGGTCGGAAAGGCTGCCCCAGGCGATGCTGGCAAAAGCCATGGCCAGGAAGCCGATGGTCATGGCGCTCGAAACGCCTGTCACCGACCAGCCGGTGTCGCGCGAAATCGGCAGCAGGAACACCGGAAGCGAAAACATGGCGCCGATCGCCAGGCAGCCGAGCAGCCCGCCGGCCGCCACGATGACCCAACGGTAATGCAAATTGGT
>Ga0055524_1001556_pt1 | contig 12914 bp, 9 predicted proteins | sample AraplaCol_mCL_r2_2_FD_55011 | JGI IMG/M metagenome (GOLD analysis project Ga0055524, IMG submission 55011) | Arabidopsis root microbial communities from North Carolina, USA - plate scrape MF_Col_mCL_r2 | ecosystem: Host-associated > Plants > Roots > Endosphere | place: USA: North Carolina...
AAAGCGCCGTGGTCGACTTCCACCACGCCATGCAGTGGCTGCGCGACGAAGCGGAACGCACCGTTTCCAAGCAGCGCTACAAAGGCCTGGGCGAGATGAATCCAGAGCAGCTGTGGGAAACCACCATGGACCCAACCGTTCGCCGCCTGCTGAAAGTGCAGATCGAAGACGCGATTGCCGCTGACCAGATCTTCACTACGCTGATGGGGGATGATGTGGAGCCACGACGGAACTTCATTGAGACCAACGCGCTGCGTGCTGGCAACATCGACGTTTGATTTGGGGTGATACTCGGTTGAAAAGGGGGGCACTTAGCTCCCCTTTTTTACATCCTTGAGACTAACTAAGCCACTCTGCAGAAAATAGAGAGCAATACATCTCTCAAATAAGCCAAGCTAACAACATATGCCAATCATCAAGAATTTTGGATTCCTTTGGGAGAGAAAGTATATTTATCGTGGATCCGGCGGTGATGGGAATGCAGGACATCTCAGAGGATTTGCCAGCCTTTCACGCCACTCAGATTTTCGTGATCAAATTGGAGTCTATGTACTTTACGACCGCAATCAATCAATCGTCTATGTAGGTCAAGCAGGGAACGGAAATGCGACGTTGTTCACAAGACTGCGAAACCATATGGATGGTCAGCTTTGGAATCGATGGGAATATTTCACTTGGATTGGATTCAGAGATGTGAATGCCGATGGCAAGCTGAGCAATCAACAATCCGTCGACTCTGGTGTTTCTGGTTTCAAGTACGCGGACGCTTTGAATGAAATCGAGGGCATTCTCATTGAGGTTCTTGAGCCCAAGCTCAACAAACAAGGGGGAAAACTCAAGGGGGCCACCGAGTATTTTCAGCATATTGATGAGAGAATCCAAGAGGTATCGAACCACGACCTCCGCGGCGAGTTAGATCGAATTTCACGCGCGCTGGAAGCCCTCACTGAAGAACGGTAACTTTATCCTGTTAGCCAATTTTCCGCGGAAGTAGCCCGAACATGAGGCCCGCGAACGCTCGTTTGAAGAGGCTAGACTCGAGAAAGAAAGACAAGCCGCAGAAAACTGCGTCAATACGAAAAGATTGTCGATGCCCAGCGCGAAGCAACCCGCCAAGAGCAGCTCCGTCTAGAAACGACACGCCTCGAACAGGCAGCCCGCGTTGAGGCTGCTCGCCTGGAGACCGAACGTCAGGGACAAATCAAGCAAGCTCAGCTCGAGACAGTGCGGCAAGAGCAGTTACGCCCGGATGCCGCGAGTGCGGAGCAAGCAACTAAGGCTGAGGCAGCTCGAAAGAAAGCCGAACTTCAGGAGCTCGCGCGTCAGGAGGACTCCCGCCGAGCGCGCAATGCAAGACGGCGAGAACTGACTCGTCAGGAGCTTCAGCACGTCGAACCGCTCGCTTGGATGCTGTTCGCAAGGAAGCCCTGCTGCAAGAACAAGCAAAGCAAGCGCAGTTTGGAGCGCGCCTGGCGCAGCAATTGGAGGCCACGCGCCAGGAAACAGTCAGGCAAGAGGTGGCCCGTCAAGAAGCAGCCAAACAAGAATGTGTGCGCCAGGAACAGGCGAAGCGCGATTTGTGCAACGAGAGAAGACCAAGCAAGTGGGAGAGACGCGAAGAGCGCCTGCGAGCGATAGTCCGGGAACTCAACGAAGAAGCAGCGCAGCGGGAGCTGCGACAAAGCATCCTTCGCGCTCCTTGCTCCCCTCCGTAAGCGGACTTCGACGCGGCTGGCTCTTTGGCCGTACCGATCCAAACGTCGATCTCGTCGAATACGCGGAATCCATAAGCAAGAAGTTAGAGCTGAACATGGCTTTTGAATTGGTTCGAGACGTGGCAGAACAACGGCACATCGCACCGGCGGTGACAATTGCGATTCGAGCTGACGTCTCAGTTGATAAGGTCACCTTCGTGGTCTCAGGCGGAGTCGTCGCAATCGATGAGGCTATTCGACGAGTGGTGGCCACTTAAGCCCCTATGGTGCTTTCCCGCCAGTCTTGGCACGCCACTATGACGTAGTTGAGATTCGCCGCACGTGGCATTTTGACACGGCAAGTCGCCTGCAATAATCGTTACATAACGGTGGCCGATATCGTTAGTTGCCAAGCCGAGCGATGAGTTTGAAACACTTGAGCTCTTCCAATTCGCTCGGTAGAAATCAAAGCGCCCCTTACAAAAAGTAAGGAGAATGTGCATCACGCACTAGCGGTGAAACGCTGCGCCAAGAAAAGATGTAAAAATAACAACCAAAATGATTAGCTTTTTTGTTAGCATACGGCGAGCCTGGTTCTGCTTATCGATTCCAAGAATCGCCCTCACGAGAACGATGCGCAGCCAGCCTGAGTCTGGCGCCGTTATCAAAACCAACGAACTCCAAGAATGTCAACTCCAAAACAAAGTACCAAAAAGCATACATTTATCGACATCTTTGCAGGATGCGGTGGTCTAAGTCTCGGACTCATGCAAGCTGGGTGGGAAGGATTGTTTGCGATTGAAAAGGATGTTTTTGCTTTCCAGACACTCCAACATAATTTGGTTTCAGACTCAACCGATCTGAATTTCACTTGGCCCAAATGGCTCCCTAAGCAAGCCCATGCAGTAGGCGAGGTTTTAGAAAAATATAATGCGAAACTACAGTCCCTCGCGGGAAAAGTCGATTTGATAGTTGGCGGCCCGCCATGCCAAGGATTTTCAAGTGCAGGGAGGCGTGATCCAAATGATCCCCGCAACAAATTGGTGGAATATTATCTTGAATTCGTTTCGGTTATTAAGCCGAAACTGGTCCTAATTGAAAATGTTAAGGGAATAACGCATGACTTCGATGATGCCAAGAGTGAAGATGGCAAGATAAACTACTCCAAATGGATTGTCGAAGCCCTTGCTGAAAACTATTCAGTGCATTCGAAACTTATCGATACTTCGCTGTTTGGAGTACCTCAAAGAAGAAATCGCTTTTTCATAGTTGCGATTCGTAAGGATCTAGCAGGCCAAACTGAATTCGATCCCTTCGCGGCTATTGAGTCAGATAGGCAATCTTTTTTAAGGCTGAAAGGGATTTCTGCGATTCCCGTCAGTTCGAAAAGTGCGATATCCGATTTGGAGGTTTCGCGAAATGGTACTCGGCCAAGCATCGATACGCGGGGCTTCAATGACGTAAATTATCGTGCACCGCTTACCTCATTTCAAAAATTAATGAATAAGGGACGTGGGCAAGATGTCCCAGATACGCGGCTCGCACGTCACAAACCTGAAATCGTTGAAAGATTTAAAAAGATTATCGAAATTTGTCAACAAAATGGACGGCTCAACATCTCACTTTCCGCTGAGTTAAAAGCAAGCTTCGGATTGAAGAAATGTGCAATTCGAGTACTCGATCCTGACAATATTTCACCAACAATTACCAGCATGCCCGATGATCTCATTCACTACTCAGAACCTAGAATTCTTACAGTCCGTGAAAATGCTCGGTTACAGTCCTTTCCGGACTGGTTCGCCTTTAAGGGAAAGTATACCAGTGGTGGGGATCGACGAAAAAAAGAAGTTCCACGTTTCACACAAGTTGCCAACGCGGTTCCCCCATTGGCAGCTGAAGCCATTGGAAGAACTCTGTTTAAACAACTTTCTGCGCTAACTCAAATCTGATGAATTTCGGCGTGCAGTTGCTCCATACGCAACTGCATTTCCAGAAGGTCCTGACGAAGTTGTTTCATCTGGGCGTTTGTCAACTCCTCTCCCTTTTTGTTAAAAAGCTTTCGTGAAAAGCCATCCACCTTAACTTGAACGTGCGCCAAATTATTTCGCACCCTGACTGTATCATTCATATATTTCCCGAGAAGTTTGGACAAATCTTTATTTCTCCCGGAACCGTCAATCACATTCTTTAATAATCGCAGTCGATCATTGCTTGTGTATACACTGTGAAGACCCTGAATTTCCTCAATACTCGTCGTCTGGCGAAGCGTACCAAGTTCCATCTGGAAGTTTGACTCCTTCTCTTCGGCATGTCGAGCAACGACAGCAAGAAGCTCCTCTCTCTGCTTATCGGTCCCAGTGTTAAAACTAGTCGCCAGACACTCGTTTACACACTGGTCGATATCACTTGTTGCCCCCATGACGATTCCACGGCAATGATCAATATCAAGCACTTTCTTCATTAAGTTATCGAAAACACCATGGACGGTATCATGCAAATCGTCCCGGCTTGAACAGAAGATACCTTGAATTTGGTTTTTAGCCACCATCGCAGGTAAATTTTCAGCTTCGGCGGAGTAGAAAACGATATCTTTATATGGGAAATCATGGCGCACTGCAAGCAGGCCTTCATCCCCTTTCTTCCCAGCACCTAAATCGTAATCCATAAGGATAAGGTCAATATGGTCCCCATAAATATCTTCCGAGATCAAATTAAGTGCATCTTCTAGATTTGACGCATATTTGACCCCGAGCCGAAAGCCATCTTTTCGGATCATTAGTTCAATCCGTTCACGGGTGGACTCGACAAGACCAATTTGGTCCTCAACCCATAGTATGTTAAAGTCAATTCTCATTTCGCGATCCTGATTAAAAATACTGCGCCCTTCTTCCCATCTTCTCGTTTGGCTTCAATTGTTCCGTTCATCTCTCCAAGTACATGTCGAACATGATATAGCCCCAGCCCCGATCCATCTGTAGTTGTAAAGCCTTTTTCGAATATTCGATCGAGGTCTTCGATTGATTCATCGAAACCGCTTCCATTATCTCTGACATATATATGCGTAATGCCTTTACTTGGATGTGTGATGTCGAATGTGATTTCTTTGGTTCGTAAGTGGCGCTTTCTTGCGTTTGCAATTAAGTTATCCAGCACAACAGAAACGTCAATTGGCTTGAATTTCTGCGGAACACCTTTCTTATCGTTATTTACCACCACAGAAATTTTCCCCAAGAGGAACTGCTTAGCTACATCCCGAATATACTGTTCAATATAATCGCCTAAATCAGCCTCGATTTTTTCCGATTCCAAACGGAAGTTTGCCTTTGTGGCAAACTTCGTGACTCCCATTATTTTTCTATTAAGTAGCGCGATACGCTCAAAAGCATCCAATACTTCTGAGGCTGGAACAGAGTCTCGTCCGGCGACCTTAAGAATGAAATTTTCAATTTTTTGTTGCACATCTACCGCGTAGATTGTCACCTGATGGTGAAGGTTCAGAATCGTAGCAGTATCCAAGGTAGAGATCGACGCCAGGAATAAGTTGCGCCGCTTCTCCTCTTCAATTTCAACCCGCAACTTCAATGAGCTTGCTTCGGCTTCTGCCGCTCTGGTCTCTGCTGCTTCTTTGGCCTCTCGCTCTTCGTCCGCTTGCTTTCTCGCTAGCTCTTCGGATCTCTTTAACTCTTCGAAACGGCGCTCTGCAGCTTCAATATTTGAAAGAAGCGACAAATCGCTTGTTTTTTCCGCAATTGCTCGCAGGCTTACCATTGAGCCTTCAAATTGCGCGGAACGTTCATCTAAAATTCCAACCAACCGTTTGCTATAGGCAAGCAACTCAACGTTGTCGTTATCGACGAGTTTTGCAAGAGCTGCGGCTACCCTCGCACGACCGGGGTCAGTAAGCAATCTCGATACGTCACCAGTATTTTTATCCTCTTTGTCCACATAGGTTACCGGGACGACATATCTTTCAAGTCTCTTAAGGCAAGCATCAACGAAACACTTCCGTAGCTGCGATACTGCTTCTGTTTCGATAAGACCCGCATTTCGGCTGGATGCCTCCTCGAAGACAGCGACATCCCCTGTCACGTCGATGCGTCCAATAACATCTCGCGTACCCAAGAACCTCCGGAAACCTTGTTGCTTCCTGCGGTCGATTTTGAACCAATCATCTCCGTCTTCGCCGATCGGAAATACTCTAAAGCTATTACGAAACAAAAAGACCGATCCAAACTGGACCGAAGGTACGCCCATGCGCCGTGCGAAGGTTAATTTTGCGGACTGATTTAAGAAAAAGAGCTGGCAACGAAAACCTGAATATCTCAGTTCGCTATAAGGGTTGGGCTCTCTTATCCTGTATATCAGCTCACCGCGATCAATTAATGTGCTCTCAACGTAATTCTCGGCGCGATCTATCTGAACATTGATGTATGTTGTCTTATCTTGAAGAGTTGAGAAAATAAAATTTCCCACTTCACCATTTACAATCTTGTGCTCTGCAAAATCACCATCCGCTCCCTTTTCATGAGAGAGCTCCTTGTTGTCGGCGGCGAGCTCTTGCGGTGCACAGATGGCAATGCTAAACCCGTCGGTGGTGGCCCCAAACGGGTTTATTAATTTCGCCAAGGCCGATTTTAAGCGCAGAATTTTTGCTCGGTCCCAAATGATCCTTGTGTTCTTAATCTCAATCGATGTGCCATAGGTCCTCTCGTTCAATTCTTTAGGGAGCTTAAAGCCATTGATCCAAGGCTCGTAGTCAACATCGACATCATCGAAGTGCACTTTGTGATCAGAGTCAAACCGGCTCCAATCAACTTGGACGGTATGAACGGGGCCCGATACTTGGTCCTTCGCGCGAGTCTGCAAAAAGACCATGTCGCCAAGTCGGTCAGATGAAAAGCGGCCGATTCCTTTACTGCCAGCGTAATGTCTTCTCTCTGCAATTCCGTCCCTAAAGTCGCTGTTCAGTCTCGACTTCCTCTTGGCCGAATATGCTACAAACAGCCATTTTTCGCGGATGTCTTCATATGACATGCCAATTCCATTATCGGCAATGATGATGTTTCGATCACCGAAGTAAATCTCAACAAGTGAAGCATTTGCGTCGAATGAGTTCTTCACCAACTCAAAAATTGCGACCTCATCATCCGTGATGAGCTCACTTCCAAGCACGCTTTTCAGACCACTACTTACATCGAAATGAAGTAGAGGAGATGGCTTCAAATTTGCATTCATTTAGTTGTCCCAATTTACCGAAGGCAATTCGGTGCGCGAGTGTAGACGCAAGCATAGCATGGCAAGAAATACATCAGCTGCCCCAGCATTCTCATGGTACCATTTCTTACATTCCTAAAGTAGGTATGGTATTGGAATCTACTAGTGATCAACATGAGGTAGTTCGAACGTCAGCATTACCAACAGCTTCAACTGAATGTCATAATGACGACACAACAAAAAGCGCGAAATCCCGTTTGGAGCCGAGATGAGCTCATCCTCGCCCTTAATCTCTATTTCCAATTTCGCATTTCCCCACCGAGCCCCACGAGTTCCGCCGTCAAAGAACTCTCCATCCTGTTAAACAGGATGGCGAAAGCAGTTGGCCAAAGTCCAACTGGAACCTACCGAAACGGCAACGGAATTTCAATGAAATTAATGAATTTTCGTCGATTTGATCCAGAATTTATGGCAAGTGGAAGAGTCGGTCTTCGACGCGGAAATCGCGATGAAAAACAGGTCTGGGATGAATTTTCAAACGATCTCGCACGACTTGCGTACGTGGCAAAAGCAATCGAAATTGCAACAGTTGAGTTTGCGGATACGGACGATTTGTATTCAATTCCGGCCGACGAAATTTGTGAAGCAGAGGAGGGACGCATACTCACACGTCTGCATTTATTTCGAGAACGCAATAAGGGTCTCGCGAAGCAATGCAAGCTTCAAGCAGTGGAAATGTACGGTGCTCTCAGATGCTCAGCATGTGGATTTATCGCAGAGGAGAAATATGGATCAAGGGGCTCAAGCTGCATCGAGGTCCATCACACACAGCCAGTACATACATTGACCGATGGCGCAAAGACTAAACTAAAAGACCTTGTGTTGCTTTGCGCAAATTGCCATCGTATTGTTCATGGGTCGAAACAGTGGCTCTCAATTGAACAACTGAAAGCGATCTTGAACTGACAAATAAACTTTACTAGGTGAAACTTGATCTGCCATCGCATGTCCATTTGGAGGTTGCGTTCGACTCGATGCGGACAATCCGGGCCGAAAGCCGATAACGTTCCCAAGCTAACCGGAACTATTTACCTAAGCAGCTGCAATTTGCGCCCCACGGTTAGTAGGTGTTCACACCGTGACGGGAGGTTGGGCATTGGGCCAGAATTTCGGAACGACACTCTTGTGTCCACGTTCGAACCGCGACTAGCTGGTTCTCCAAAGCGCGTCCTGCAGTACAGGCCCGCTTTCAAATATAAACTTAAATGGCAAGACTCGACTTTTGTGAACTAGCTCCAGCTACCGGAAAATCCAGTGACTTGGACCAATTTGAGAAGTTCGCCAAAATTTTCTTTGAACGGGTAGTCGGTGCCAAAGTCACGAAGGGACCATCTCGTGGTGCCGATGGTGGGATCGACCTGAGGGTTGAGTTCCATGAGTCTGGTGTAACTGTTGCGAAGTTAGTCAGCTGCAAACATTACGCACACTCCAAAGAGTCCGTTGGAAATGGGGCCGAAGTTGACATCCAGGATCGACTAACCGCGTTTGCCTGCACGGAATTTATTGGGTTCTACTCGACCATTGCCTCAACAGCTTTGGAACAAAAACTCGAACGTCTAAGGGCCAACGCTGGAATAGCGTTTCAATTCTATAATTCGGAAGACATTGAAACTAGCCTATTGGAAAGCCATGCCGGCTTCCTCGTCGCAAAGCGCTTCTTTCCAAACTCTGTGAGGAACATGTGGCCGCAAGTGATTTCGCTTCTTGCGACCTACACGGAAGAGGACGCGACAGAAATTGAAGGCCGTTGGTCCGTGCCCGCCGCCTTCGAAGAAGGCGAAATACTCGCTTGGGCAAATCGTTGTGAGGACGCCGTACGATATGCCAATGAGAAGGCAATGACTGACATTCATAGACCAATGTTTCTGTCAGCTTGGAAGGACGCAGTCAGGATGTATCCCGACTATTTCGAAGTCAGCGCGAAAGATATTGAAACAGCACAGTCGATCTCACAACTGCAGCCAAACTGGGCTGCAGTGGACAAACTGTCTTTGCTGCGCCCCAGTCCTCGCTGGTCCTTGCTCGCGATTTGGAGCTTGGTTGATGCAAAGCGGGTTCGCTCTATCCTCAGGAGTTTGCATCATGATGCTTCCCAGCAGGAAACCGACCTGATGGCATTTTCATGGCTTGCCATGTCAACTCAAACGGAGCGCCGCGATATCTTAACGCGCCTGTTCGCTTACTGCGCTTTCTAGGACATACAGATCAGACATGCAGGGGCGCTTAATCAGATTGCGCAAGAAGTCAGAATTTCGAAATCACAAACTTGGCTCATTGCCCGACCGCACGTGAAGGGCTGGATCTGGAGCGAGCTTTGCTGGCAAGCTGGGTCGGCGCAGCTGGCGCGCTGCTTCGGCCTCTGGTCGATACGTTGCGCCGCCACGTTTGCCACCACCAGCTGCACGCCGATGACACGCCGCCGCCGGTGCTGGCCCCTGGCAACGGCAAGACGCGTGCGCGTCATTGGACCTATATGCGCGACGACTGTGCGTGCGGCGACAACTCACCGCCTGCTGTGTGGTTTGCTTACACGCCGGATCGCAAAGGTGAACATCCACAAGCGCACCCGGCCAGTTTCAACGGCATTCTTCTGGCCGACGCTTATGCGGGCTTTAACGCGGTGTACGAAAGCGGCCATGTGCACGCGGCGGCGTGCTCGGCGCATGCCCGTCGCAAATTCTACGATCTGCACGCAGCGTGCTCATAGGCCTTGACGACCAAGGCATTGCGCAGGATCGGCGAACTGTACGCGATCGAAGAAAGCATACGGGAAAACCACCAGACGAACGGTTCACCGGTCGCCAGCAGCATGCCGGGTCACTGCTCGCCGACCTTGAGCGATGCCTGCAGGCTACGCTCGCCCAAATCCGATACGGCAGCTGCCATCCTCTACTCGCCCAAACTATGGCCGGCGTTAACGCGCTAATGCGATGACGGCCGTATCGAGATTGACAACTCCGCCGCCGAACGAGCCCTGGGCCGTCGCAACTTCCTGTTTGCCGGCGCAGACAGTGGGGGCGAACGCGCTGCCGCCATGTATGGCTGATCGGATCGGCCAAACTTAACGGTGTCGACCCCGCGGCCTGGCTGCGCTACGTGCTAACCCATGTCGCCGACCATCCCGTGAACCGCGTGGACGACTTCCTGCCCTGCAACTGCGCCGACAAACTCGCCGGCGTTTAACTCCGCTTCCCAGCGGGGTTGGGAACATCATCGGTTAAAGTAACGTGGCGCTCAAGACGGCGCTGCTTTGACGCTTACAGACCAAGTTTGAGCCACTACAAATAAGGAGCGCATCACATCATACTTCATGCGAAATTATTCGCTCCACCAGCGTGGCTGCAAGATTCTGCGCCTTTGCAGAAGTGTTGACCTCGCACTCCCAAACGATTATCACGTTCCACCCTAGAGCTATCAGTTGACCCTGAACGTGTTCGTCACGACGTCGATTAGCCTCAAATTTCTTCTTCCAATATTCGATGTTTGACTTCGGCATATTTGCAACTTTGCAGTTTGTGTGCTGATGCCAGAAACATCCATGAACAAAGACGACCGTTCGATATTTTGTGAATGTCAGATCAGGCTTTCCCGGAAGCTTGGAATTATGCAGAACGTATCTCAGCCCAAATGCATGGATGCGCTTCCTGAGTGCTATCTCTGGCGAAGTGTTTTTCCCTCTGATCAAAGACATTCTTCGTGATCGCTGTGCAGCGGAGAGTGTGTCCATAACGATTCCCACTTCAAAGTGCTTGGCTAACGACCAGCCTACCTCCAAATCTTCAACAAAAACGCAAAAAAAGAACTGGTTGTCTATGCTATGCGCATCCACAGTGCACACAGTGCGTCGTCCCCACATGCAATATGCACGCATGATTAAGTAATGAAGACTTTGGCATTAATTTTCCTCCTTGCGATGATCCCTGGGCACTCTGAACAGCACCCGAGAAAGGTCAACTTTATGGTTCGAGCTCGAAACAATCGCTCTCTGAGCCATGTTTAGGGCGTAACGCAATCCTCGACGTGTTGAACAGTGATCGCTATGGGCGAACTGCAGCCGTCGTCTTCTGCGACGGGGTAAACTTAAACGTTGTCCAAGTCGAGCGTGGACTTGCTTAGGTCTGTAGAAAATACAATCATGATCCTACACTCGTAGCCGCGGAGACCCGCGCACGGGAACCCAAGGTTGGGTTGTGGGCAGAAGATAATTTCATAGAGCCGTGGATATTCCGCAAGCAAGTTCGCACACAAAAGCATGGCAAAGAAGGCCCAGTGGAAATACCCACCACCTCTCGAGCACTACGGAATCGAGATGATCGGAGAATGCGGCTTATGTGTTGACTTTTGCGCCGACAGCCGACTTCGGTTTGCCGTTTCACGGGTCATTCAATTTAGAACAATAAAATGGCGGAGCTCGTGATCTGTAGCCACTGGATGCGCTCACCATGAAGTACATAATGTGTTGCCATATTCCGGTGATTGTCAACGAAGCTGTCGCGTCTAGTTAAGCGGCTTGCCGCAAGTGCTCAATGCTTGATTACTCAGGGTTCAGACATACACCCCTTAACCGCTACACAGCTCCGTGTCGTGCCTGACCAGTGTTCGGGTCTGCGCGCCTTAGCCTCCGCGTAGACACGTTCGCGCTGGCGCAGAACTATGACATCAGTGCCGCTGTGGCGCTGTGCTGGCGTGACAAACTTAAGCCCACTGTGCTTGTATACGTTGTTGTACCACTTCACAAAATCCGTCGCCCAGGCGCGTGCTTCTTCGACGTCCACAACGGGCCGGCTTGTGTAACCAGGCCGGTACTTACATGTCTTGAACAATGACTCCGCATATGGTTTGTCGTTGCTTACGCGCGGTCGACTAAACGACGGCACGATCCCGAGTTTTTCCAGCGTTACAAGCATGCTGGCGCCCTTCATTGCACTACCATTATCCGAATGCAGCACCAGCTCGCGGCCAGCCAGCGCCGCCAATTACGACATTGCCAAGCTGCTGCTGAACGAAAGCCTGCCCCAGCCACTCCTGATTCATCACGGCAGCAACCTGGAAGATCCATCGACCGCTGCCGAGTACGTTGACATGTACGGCGACTTATGGCCGGCACCAAATGGCGCCTTGCGCTTCCTGCGTTGGCTGTACAACCAATCGCAAGTGATGATGGAGCCTGCGAGAGTCCTGGCCTGTAAGGAAGAACTGCTGTGGGCGACAAACAATGCTGATGCGGGTAAGATTGTTCAACGGCGCGATGCGCTGACAAGCAAGATTGACGACAAGCTGTCCAAGACGATTGTGCAGCAGCGCACCACCAGACGCGGGCAAACTGGCTGACCGTGGAACCTGACGCTCGGAGTGCTCTGAAGGACGCTAGTCGGGCATAGCCATCTGGGCCGGATTACATCAATCCCGCACGCTGCAAGCGGTCGATCCAGGCGCGCCGATGTCCATGGGTGGACAACAATTTCACCACACCGCGCTGGAACTCAGGCGCCTTTCCGGCAGCCTTGAGTGCCTCGTGCAGTTCCAGCACGGCGCGTTGCGCCCGCTTATAGGCGGCGCCCGAGCCGGCGCGCAAGCAAAGAGAAAGTCCGGGCGCAGCAGCACGCAGAACGGGAGTATGAAAAGTTTCTGAGTCGACCACCAATTCTGATTCCAGGCACAGTCCCAGGAACAGGTGCCTGAGCTTTTGAGGAAAACGTTGGCCTGTAGGGTCCGTCGGGAAGTCGCGTTGCCACAAAAACAAGAATGCCGACGCAACGATGTGAGAACGGAAATCTTCTCACTTAGCTCCTTGGTAGGTGTTGCGTATTTCACCCCGGCAGTTGCCAGTTGATTAATAGCTACGTGCCTTTGTGATAGTCTGTGCTGATGTCCTCAGCAATCACCCTCGGCCGATTCAACAGCTTCCAGCGCGAACCGTGGCGACTGAGCTCTGCGCTCGTGATC
>Ga0055524_1001568_pt1 | contig 12849 bp, 16 predicted proteins | sample AraplaCol_mCL_r2_2_FD_55011 | JGI IMG/M metagenome (GOLD analysis project Ga0055524, IMG submission 55011) | Arabidopsis root microbial communities from North Carolina, USA - plate scrape MF_Col_mCL_r2 | ecosystem: Host-associated > Plants > Roots > Endosphere | place: USA: North Carolina...
GAAGGCCTGGTCGAGGCGGCGGATCGGCTCCATCCCGAAACGGCGGGCCAGGGGGCCCTTGGCGGCGGCCTCCAACTCGCCGAGGGTGTCGAACCCCAGCTTGGCCAGGGCCTGGACGGTGGGGATCGGCAGACGCAGGGCCGCCACGGGCAGGTCCGTCAGCGCGTGGCCCAGGGCGCCGGGCGCGGCCACGAACACCGGCCGCCGCGAATAGCGGGCGAGGGCATGGGCCCCGCCCCAGCTGTCGGCGATGGCGACGGTGGCGGTATAGCCGGCCCTGGTCAGGCGCCGGCGTAGGTCGATCAGCATCTTCTCCTCGCCGCCGAACAGATGCGCGCAGCCGGTGGCGTCGATGACCAGGCCGTCGGGCGGATCGGCCGCCACGGACGGCGAGTAGAGCCGCTGGGCCCACAGGGCCAGGCGCTGCAAGGCGGCGGTGTCGGCCTCGGCGTCCAGGTCATGAAGGACCAGGCCCGGAACCAGGGCCGTGGCGTGGGCGATGGCTTGGCCAAGGCGCAGGCCGGCCTTGGCGGCGGCCAGGTTCATGTGCGCGACGGCGCGCCGGCGACCGATCCGCCCGACCATGACGACCGGGATTTGCGGCGGGATGTCAGGCGACGGCGCGGCCTTGCCCAAGGTCTCTTGGCCCTGCGCTCGCGCCAGCCGATCGGTGGGCCAGCGGGGCAGGAAGACGCAGATGACCCTTTGCATCACAGGCTTCCAGCTCGAGATCGAAGGCCTCGCCCGCCTTGCAGCGGAGGAGTTCGAGGAACCAGCGCGGACGACCCACGCCGGGAACGGAGGGCGGCAGCGGCGAGGAGGGCAGGGGCGAGACCCGCCACCGTGTCTGCGCCGCCGTCGGTTGGCCAAGGTCAGCCGCATCGGCGACCCGCCGCCATCTTCGGACCACGATGGCCATCTGGCCGCTCTTCTCGGCCGCCAGCTGCAGCCGGCGCGAGGCGGTCATGGAGAGTTTGCCCACCTCGCCAACCACCCCCGCCAGGCCCGGCCAGCGCAGGCCTTCCTCCATCGCCGCCAGCACCCCGGCCTCGTCGCCCGCGTCGGCGAAGATGACGCGGGCCGGCGGCAGGCCCGCCTGGGCCAGCGACGGGGCGAAGAGATCGGCCTGGCGGCGACACCACAGGACCTCGCCCTCGGCCCGGGCCAGGACGCCGGCGGCGAATTTGGCGGCCGTGGCCCCATGGAGCGCCTCCTCGGCCCCGCCGGCCACCTCGTGCAGCGCCCCAAACGCCAGGCCGCCGCCTGGCAGGCGCGCATCGAGCGGGGCCACCCCGAAGGGCAAGACGCGGTCGGCGCGGCCTGGCGTTTCCAGGGCGCGGACCTTGCTACGCAGGGCGTCGAGCGCGCCGTGAGGGGAAGGATGAAATGGGGTCTGGATCATGGCGGCAGAACGATTGCGTTCTACTTTTGTTCTCGACGGTCAGGCGGAGTCAACGGGGCCAGAGGTGCGACGCGGCGGCGCGCCCGGCCAGGATCCAATCGCCGCAAGGGTTTGGGCGGAATCAGAATTTTTTGGCGGCGACCGAAGCTGTCGTAAGCTTGACCGCGAAGGTTGCGCGGGGGCGCTTTACGCCTAGACGGGCAGGGCTTGCTGAATGGCCGAGGGGCTGGCTTCGAAGCTGGAAACCGTCACCCCCAGGAGGCGCACGCCCGCGCGCAGGGGATAGACCGAGCGCACCAGATCCTGGGCGACGAGTACCAGCGTGCGCGCCTCGGTGATCGCGACCGGCAAGGAGCGACGGCGCGTGGCCTGCTCGAAATCGGCGTACTTGATCTTCACCGTCGCGGTGCGGCCAAAGGCCTGGGCCCTGTCGCACCAGGCAAAGACCTTGTCGGCCAACGCGGCGATCTCGACCTCGATGCGCTCGGTGTCCAAAAGGTCGGTCTCGAAGGTAGTCTCCGAGCCGGAGGACTTGCGCTCGCGGTCAGGATTTACCGGCCGCTCGTCGACGCCGCGGGCGATGGCGTGGAACCAGGCGCCGCTGCTTCGGAAGTGGTGGATCAAAAAGTCCAGGCTCTGGCGATGCAGGTCCTCCCCCGTCTGGATGCCCAGCCCCTTCATCTTGCGCTCGGTGACCTCGCCCACGCCGTAGAAGCGGCCGATCGGCAGGGTGGCGACGAACGCCTGGCCCTGGCCCGGCGCGACCAGGAACTGGCCGTTGGGCTTGTTCTGGTCGCTGGCCATCTTGGCCAGGAATTTGTTGTAGGACACGCCCGCCGAGGCCGTCAGGCCGGTTTGCGCCAGGATCCGCGCGCGGATCTGGCGCGCGGTCTCCGTCGCACTGCCAAGCCCGGCCTTGTCGGCGGTGACGTCGAGATAGGCCTCGTCCAGCGACAGCGGTTCGATCAGATCGGTGAAGTCCGCGAAGATCTCGTGGATCTGACACGAGACGGCCCGGTAGACCTCGAAGCGATGCGGCACGAAGACCAGGTGCGGGCATTTGCGCAGGGCGGTGCTGGAGGGCATGGCCGAGCGCACCCCAAACTTTCGCGCCTCGTAGCTAGCCGCGGCGATCACCCCGCGCGCGGCCGGCGAGCCCACGACCACCGGCTTGCCGCGCAGGCTTGGATCATCGCGCTGTTCGACCGACGCATAGAAGGCGTCCATGTCGATATGGATGATTTTGCGCGGGGACGATTCCATGTCCCCAGCAAACTAGCAGTCTGTGAACGAAACGGGAACTTCGTGCTTGAACGCGTGCTTATGATCGGCTGAAAGGTCGGGGTCCGCGACGCCGCGTCGCGGGCGAAGGCTGTCTTGCACGGGCGCATCGCGAGGCTGGCAGGAAGGGGGACGGTTTGCGGATCGAGGCGGCGTTTGTATCCCGGGCCTTGGAGATCGGCCTGGCGCAAACCATCGGCCAGTCCCTCAAGGAGGTGGAGCGGGCGATCGCCGATCTGCCGGGCGGCGCCGACGCCGACCGCCATCGACGCCGGCTCGAAGACCAGCGCGCGGCACTGCGCAATCGGAGCCTGCGCAACACCGCGGCCCTGGTGGCGGCAATGTGCGCCAAGGATCCGGCGCTCACGCCCAAGATTCGGCGGGCCTTCGCCGATCTGGCCGAGCGTCACCCGGAACTGGCCTGGTTCTACGCCCAACTGCCCAGCGGTCCACCGATCGCCGACCTTCGGCAAGCCAGCTAGTCTCTGGGTCTCTTCGGGAGATCGTGTCAGATGGACGCGCTTCGAAAAGGAAAGGAAGCGCATGCCAAATCAGGCCAGCATTCATTCCGTAAAACGAAGACCGCTAAGAGCTGATTGTCCGCTCCCCACCCTTAGCCGACATGTCGATCGGCAGCTCCGGAGGTTCCTTTCCGTGGCTGGGAATAGTTTCCGATAGCGTCCAGATTGTAATTTAGATCGCCAACGGCCATTCATAGTTCTCGGCAGCATCCGTATCTGCGCACCTACTCTATTTTACTCCAGGGTTTCCCAGAGCTGCCCCAGAGCCGCCGATTGTACGCTCGGAGCAGCGGAGGACGCCCGCGAAAGCGGACGTTCCTAACGGCTGAGAAGGGTGATCGCGGTCGGCGATCCTGTCCGCAATGGGTGGAAGGCGGGCCCTGGATGGGCGATTGTGTCGCTCCTTCTGGGGGAGGCGTGATTGGACGACTGGATTGCACGCTACGCGCCGCTGATTGGTCGCCAGATCAAGGCCCTGATTTGGATGCCGATGACATCCGACACTCCAGCGTTAGTTTCACGGCGGCCGAAAATCTCGTCGACCTCCCAGCTGATGTTCACAACATCATTCACCGAAACAGTTATATTGTCTGGGTGAATCGACGGCTTAATGGAAAGATGTCGGCGGAAGATATCAAGAAGGAGTTGGAAAGAATTGCCCGGGAGCTTGAAAAGATGACTCCAGAGGACGTGGAAAAGAAATTTCCCAAAAAGAAGTGATGTAAATGACTCGTGCTATCTATGAAATGGATTTTGACTATATAAATGGCCGATGGATTGGGCCTGTTGACCCGTCTGTTTGGTCTAGGATCGTGCGGGTCCCATTTCAGAATCCAATTGCTGTATGGGCGCCGGTGCCATTTGAGTGGACTCCGGAAGGTGATGGCGCGGACGAAAATGACTTCGTCTACTGTCAAGATTTCGTGTTTGCGCTAAGCCCAGCCGCGCGAGAGCTTGTTGGTCATCTAATTGATGGTGATGGTCAATGGCTTGACGTGACTGGTGTGGAGTATTCCATTTTTCGTAAGCAAAAGTATTTTGACTGCCTAGATCGAAAAAGTAGCGAACTTATTTCATACGATGACGATATCAGTGAGATAATTAGACCGGCATTGATCGGGAATTCCATTGGAGACGCGAACATTTTTGGCGTTCCAGAAAAGCCGTTCCATAATTTTGTCAGCGATGAAGTCGCCGAGATCATCATGTCATCCCATCTGACTGGCGCCACCTTCAAGCCGGTGGCGATCACTTAGACCTCGCCGGACTGAGCTGATGTGGCAAAGCTCATTGTCTACCGCTTGATCGACTTTGTTCCGCGGCGGTACCGGGTTCGTCCTGCAGGGCGGCGAGGCGCGCGGCGAGCGTGTCGCGGGCAATCGTCTGGTTCGCGGACCTGAAGAGCTCGGCCAGACCATCCACGTCGCCGCTGTCGGCGGCTCGAATGGAAAAGCCGTCACGGCTCGACGTGGGCTAGGCGCTGTTTGGATGGGCCCATCTCACATAGGTGGAAACGATGTGTTCGAATAGGCTACCCGCGCAGGCTCGGGACGTGCCAGCACGGACGGCGATCACGACCTGGCGACGGCGAAACTTTTCTTCGCGGGGGACGGACCGTAGTGTGGATTCGACGTCGAGCCCCTAGCGCCCGTCTCGGCCCATGCGACGACATCAGCCGTCGCGTAAATCACGCGCCCGCCAATCTTCCGGTAGCTCGGGCCGGTGCCGTACAGGCGGTGCTTCTCGAGCGTGCGACGGGCGAGGCGGAGCAACTGGGCCGCTTCTTGGGTAGTGAGATAGGTCGGGAGCGTCTCGGTCTTGAAGGTTTCCATGAAGCTGTCCGCCACGGGGGGGGCGGCTCTTAGCGGAGCCGGCCTGATGAAGGGCTTTGGCCGTCATCCCTCGTGTCGAAGCCCAGGCGAGCACGAGGAGATCGTGCTCTAGATGGCCAACGGCCACTCATAGTTCTCCGCAGCGTCCGTATCTGCGCACCTACTCCATTTTACTCCAGGGTGTCCCAGAGCTGCCCCAGAGCCGCCGATTGTACGGCCGGAGCAGGGGGGGGGCACCCGCGAAAGCTGACGTTCCTAACGGCTGAGAAGGGTGGGCAGCGGAACTTATCCTAAGCCAGCGCTAAGGCGCGCGCGCACTTCCTGCGGCTTCAGATCATATCCTGTGGCCCGATCCCCGGACCAGTTTATGCCCACGACCAACCCGTCCTTTTCGAGGCCGGAGAGCCAACGTTCAGTGAACTCTTGGACGGTGAGCTTGTGCGGCATGAAGTTGCGGTAGGCATCTACGCTGCCAAGCACCTTTTGCGCTCTGCTTTCGAGTGACCAGAATGGCATGGCTCTCTCGCCAGAACTGTTCGGCGGCGCAGGAAAGCCGCTGTCGTCGCGGATCGTCCACACGAGGCCGCTCTTCAAGACCTCGTCAAAAAAGTGCTTGGTTTGGGCTGCGGAAATGCTCATCGACCTTTCAGAGCACGAGCGGCCAACGTCGGACAAGGGTCGAAGCAGGAAATTGGCGCCACGGCTAGAAGCGGACAGTCCCGTCGCCCGCTAACCGGCAACGGCTTCCCTGGCTTGGATCGATCTGCTAGCGACGCCGAGGGGGAGTCATCAATGTTCGATCCGCGTTCGGTTTTTATAGCTGCTCTGTGGCTAATCGTCGCCAACGGTGCGCGAGCGCAGGAAGCTCCGGTATTCGACACGCGGTTAGCGCCCCAAGCTCCGCTGGATTTCGCCTCGGCCCCCAATGATCCAGCGCTCTACTATCCGGACCGTGCTCAGCGCATGGGAGTGGCTGGCCGCGCCATGCTCTCTTGCACGGCCGATCCACAAGGCAGGCTTAGCGACTGCGTGGTGGTCAGCGAATCCCCCAAGGGCTGGAACTTCGGCACAGCCGCGGTGAAAATGGCTCTTGCCGACGTCATTCGGAAGGCACCGGTCGCGGGCATGGCTGGCAAGGTGATCGTGCCGGTGGACTTTAGCCTGGAAGGCATGGCGCGCAGCGCCGTCATGGCACCTGCACCGCCACGTCGCCTAGTCGGCACCCCGCCGATGCTGCCCCCGAGCGTCGCTTCAAGCGAGACGATCGTAGCCTTTCCGTTCGCCTTCAACCGAACCGCGTTTCTGAGCGCCGACCTAACCGGCGTTAGCATCTGGGTGAAGGGCGTACTGGCGCCTAAGGGCAGTCCGGGGTTCTATGCGGGCACCTTCTATTGGAGCCAGGCCAAAGCAAGCGGCGACGTCTGGTGTTTTCTCCCGTCGCCAAGCACCGCCCCCGCTAACGCGGTCTGCGTGATGGCGTTTGAGAAACTGGCAATCATCCTGCCCAACATCAACCCCTACGTGATCAACAGCTTTGCGTCTTCGACCGGGACCTTCAACTACGCTAACACCCCCAGTTTCGAGGAGAAGGCCGTCGACATTCCGGGCGACCTGAGTTTGGAATATCGCTTCCGACGATGGAAGAAGAATGAGGCTCAGGTCGAGGAATTGGCCGGCGGGCGGCGGGTGACGATTCTGTCGCTGCCCGTGGGCGCAGACGGCCGGGCGATATTGAAGACTCTAGCCGGCGATTACTGGCTGACTCCCATAGCGGGCTCGCCGGATCGCGCCGAATTGAGCGTCGCGGCGCCGTAGCTCGACCGACCGTCAGCTAAATGGCACTTCGTATGGGTGACGAACATCTCACAAAGCTCATCTGCGTGGATTTCTAGAGACGCTGACGTCGGACTTGGGTCGGGTCCGGAAATTGGCGCCCACGCCGCGACCGGACCTTGGCCGTCTGGCCATAAAGCGGACGCCCCTCAGGTCCGGAAGGGGTGGTTAGCGGACGTTTCGTCTAGACAGGTATCGCGTGTACGGGGTTGGGTCGCGTCAGAGACCTCCAGACGTCAGTTCGTGAAATCGCTGTTTAGACATACCTGGCTCGATCTTTGGCAGCGCCTCCGCGAACTCATCCTCAAAGAGCCCCAAACTGGGACCAGTCGCGGGGGCGAGCCAGGCATCGATTTGGATCACAGCCGAGCCTGGCGGGTAAAAAGCCCCCCACGCTCCGACGGCCGCAGCTGCTGTGCGTGTCCGGCAGTCTTCAACCCGAGCTTCAAGCGCGTCGCCTCGGTCAGATTCTCCGTGAATATAGTTCAAGGACTCAGCGATGGTGACACTCGCCATCCGGCTGATGCGCCCCTGCTTGTGACTGGCGACCACGATGCAGTCCGGCTGTTCCACGACCATCAGTTGCTCACCCTCGGCGGCCGCGCCCTCGAAAGCGGTCTTCAGCACAAGCTCGGGATGGCCAGCGAAGGGCTTTAGCGACGCGGCGTACAGCTGCACGAGATTGGCGGGTCGTCCCCTAGCGTAGCCCGTGCCCGCCTCAACGAAGTCATCGCCGAGCAAGGTCCTGATTTGGTAAGATCCCATGGTTGCAGGGTGACCACCTGGGTCCCACTTGGTCCGGATCAGCGCTTTCCCTTGGCCGACGATCACTTCGTCGAAGCGCACGACTTGATCCTGCCCTTGAGGGAAGAGCAGCGTCTCCAGGACGGCCATCTGTGGCTTGAACTTCTCGGCCATCATCGGAATCTTCGCCTGCGGCGCACGCGCCTCGCAAGCGGCTAGCGGGACTGCTGCCCCGACAAACGACGCCAGCACCCCAATGACGACCGGCCAAGCCGCGCGTTTCTCAGACCCAACCTTCACCGTGGCCTCTCTGCCTAGCTCTTCATGCTTTGTAGCTGACTATGAACACAGTGCCGCCTAGTGATCGACGGCCCAACGTCCGCTCAGGGTCGGGAACCGAAATTGCCACGGCGCCGATAGTCGGACCTTGCCCCCGGCGATAGAGCGGTGTCGCCCGCGCATTATCAATGTCAGGTTTCGGCTTGGGTGCCAATTTCCGGACCCGACCCATTGCGGACATGACCATCGCTCCATAGCGTAGCTTCATGGTGCTCGGATGGTTGAAGAAGTGGATAGCTAGAGGCAAGCCGCCCTCTTGGACGGTCGCGGTCGTCGACGGCGTAATCGCAATCAATGACGGGCAGGGCACTGAACGCACGGTTCTGGTAAGCGATTTGCGGCGTGTGGTTGTCGCTACGGACGACAGCGGGCCTTGGGGCGAGGACGTCGTGTTCCTGCTCTACTCCGAAGCCGCAGAGCCAACGGGCATCTTTCCGTTGGAAGCGGATGGAGTTCATGACTTTGTCGCCTGGCTCGAAACGTTGCCCGGCTATCATGACCGCGAGCTTGCGAAGGCAATGTCCTCCACCAAGGTCGCCAGGTTCGTCGTTTACGAAAGGCTGGCCTGAGTCCGGCAACCACCCCTTCCCGACCTAACCTTCGTCCGGCTTGTGGCAAAGCGCCAAGGTCGGGTCTGGGCGTGGGCACCAATTTCCGAACCCGACCCATGGCGGACGTTGGCGCGGCGTCCCCTAACCACCCATTGCGGACGTTCGTTTGCTAGAGCAGTTCGTGAAGTGCGCTGCCCTCTCCGTCCGTTGTGGCGATCACGCTCTCTCCCGCTGCCGATCGGAATACCAGCTCAATCCGCCCGTCGTCGGAGGGGTCTAGGATTGTACGAGAGCCGTCTAGCGCGCAGAGCACGCCAAAAACAGCAGCGTGGGCGGCGTCGGCAATAACCGCTCGGACCTGTTGTCGATCCCGATCGGTCAGGTTTGTAAACCAAGCGCTGAGCTCGACGCGATCTTGCGGAGGCCGTCTGCCGGATGGACGTTCGAGTTGGGACAAGACATCCTCAATCGCTGCTTGCTCAACGATCTGACGGACGGCGCTAACAAAGGCTTCTGGCTGCATGATGCAAGGCTAGCGCCTTGTGTGTCAGAGACAAGATAGCGGCCGCAAACCACCCGATGCGGAATTTGGTGACGTCAGCTCTATGGTCTGGGTTATGCGCTACCTGTTTAGATTTGGGTTTGAGAGCCCGGACGAGTTTGCCGCCAATCGTGACGGCGGCTGGGATGATGAATCCAGCGAGGCTGTCTGGATCGATGCCCCCTCAGCTGACGCAGCGCTAGATTGGGGACGGTCGCTAGCTGAGCAATTTGTCGAGAAGCTATTCGAGCTGGCCAATGCCGAAGGCTACTCGTGGCAAGCCCGAGGGTTCGCCAGTTGGATCGAGAGCGAAACGTCCGTGCTGGAGTGGGCGCGAAAGTCGCCCGAGGTTTTCGCAACTAATTACGGCCAGATGCCTGATCTCGCGGCGCTTGCTGCGCTGCGCTCGGAGTGAGCGAAGCAAGGTCCGCTCCCCACCGCTTCCGGACCTGCGGGATGTCCGCTTTCCGGCCGGACGGCCAAGGTCTGGCCCTAGCGTGGGCACCAATTTCCGCACCCGACCCTAGTCGGACCTCGGGAAGGTCTGCCATCATGCCCAGCATGGACAGGGCTGTAACACCGCTTACCAGGGCTTGCGCTTGCGTAGCCGTAGCCTCCGCAGTGAGCCAATTTGCTTATTGGCGGGCGTGGCCAGGGTTTCGTGCTGACCAGGGGCTCCTGATCGTCGCAGCGCTGGTCCTTCTATGGCTAGTGCTCGGTGTAGTGGCCAGTAGGCGTTACGGCAGACAGGCCGCTTGGCTACTAGCAACGGTTCCAATTGCCCTGATCGGTCTGGCTCTCATCCCGGTCGTGATGGTGTCGTGCGGCGTTCTCGGCCGGTGCTTGTAGTGTCTGATCCGTCGTCGGCGGCCGAGGGGTTCCGTCTCACCGCAGCACATACCGCGTCCGCGGGCGTTAGGGAGCGATCGCATCAGCCTCTTGCGTCAAGCGCTCGTAAAGCTTGAGGGCGCGCTGCTTTCGCGCCGCCGCCGCGCCTAAATGGAGCAAGCGCTGGGTCGCCGCTGGGAAGCGCCGGCGCAGCTTGGCTGCCCAGGCCTCGGCCCGCTCAGGTGCGATCTGGCGTTGCTCCGCGCGATCCATGATCATCTGGCTGGCCTCAGGCAAGGCGGGCCACGCCATCAAGAGCGCCAAACCCTTTTCAAAATCGGGGTGCTCGGCGGCGTAGGCGAGCACCTGGCCTTCCGCTTCGACGTCATCGAAACCGTCGAAGCGCGCAACGAACGCCTTAGCGCGCCCGAGGTCCAGCGTAAGGCGNTCGNAAGGACGCCCACCGCACGGCCTGAGCGCCGGCCGCGTCGCCGGCCGCTTCCAGGTAGTCGAGCCAAGCGCTTTCCCATCCGAAATCTGGGGCCGCGAGCCGGCCTCGTAAACCCTTCGGCTTGGGCGCGGCCAGCCGTAGGGCCTGACCCGCCGCCTCGACCTGGCCGGCCGCCAGCCAGCGGCGCGAGACTTCGACCGCGACGGCAGGGGTCTCCAAGGCGGCGGTGGAAAAGGTCGCGCGATAGGCCTCCACGTCGCTCGCCCCATCGGCCAGATGGCGCAGGACCACCATCCAACCGGGCGTGGCCTGTCTTCGATCCTGGGCTAGCCTCAACGCGATCGCCGCTAGAGTCGGCGCCTGGGCCAACACCTGCGGGGACCAGCGCGACCAGGCCTACGGCATGCCGGCGGCCGTCTCGACCAGCGCCTGGGCCGCCAGTTGAGGATCGTGCGTGGCGAGCAGGCGTCCAAGATCGCTAGCGCCGCGCAGATAGATCGCCTCGAACGCCGCCTCGCTCTCACGCAGACGCCGACCAGTGTGCGGTTCGGTCGCCAGAAAGCGCCATACCCGCTCGAGGGCCGCGTCAGGTTCCTGCTCAGCGAGGCGATCGCTGATCAGGCCGCGCACCGCGTCCAGGTCACGCAGGAACGCGGGTTTCTGGCGCCAGGTGACCTGGCCTCGGCTGGTCTCCAGAAGGCCCAGCCGCTTGTCGATTTCGGGGACGAGGTGAACCGCGCCCAAGCCGGCCGCCAGCTCCATGCGCAGTCGTCGCTTCAGATCGGTACGGGTTTCGGCGACCTCGGCCAGAATCTGGGCCAGACGCTCCACGCCCAGGCCGGCGAGGTTCTCGGGCGTGACCTTCTTGAGGCTGGCGGCGCTGGGCTTGGCCATCGACAAACCTAGTCCCGGCCCGACAGGATCACCAGCGCCTTTAGCCGGGCGCAGGCGGCGGTGTGGGCTAAGGCCGCGTCGCGGCTCTGGACGAAGTCGATCTGGAACGCCGACACCGCCGCGCGCAACGCTTGGCAAAAGGGCAGGCCATGGCGGCGCGCTGTGAACCCGGCCTCATCCGCGAGATCCTGCAGTAGGAAGCGGGCATGTTCGCGGCGACCGCCCAGCAGGCCCGTTAGGCGCTCAAGCTCACGGGAGAACGGTGGGAGGTCGGGGGGACACATGCGCGAGAGGCTCTTGGTCAACGGGTCGTCTGCTCACCAACGAGCAGAGCGGCACGGCGATCCCAGGATCTCCTGTCGCGGCAGGCGGCCTTCAAGTCGTCGGCCCGGCCTCATCTTCGGTTCGCTCGCCCAGCTGCAGCGGGCCGGCGTCATTGCGCCCGATCTCTTCGAGATCGGCCTCATCGGCGCCGAACGCCCTCGGCTCGGCTGGACGGGCCCCGGCCTGGTCAGGGGCGCCGCCGACCACATAGCGATCATATTCCTCCGCGTAGCGGCGGGTGAGGACATCCTGGTCGGAGGCCTTGTCCTTCAGCTCCAGGAACCAGGTCCCTTCTTCTTCGAACATGTGGTGCAGCACCGCGCCGCGGATATGTTCGAGCTTGTCGGCCCAGGCCTCGTCGGCGGGATCGATGCGCTCGAGCTCCGCCATCTGCATCTTGGCCGTCGTCTGCTCGGTGTAGGCCAAGGTGGCGTGCGCCTTCTCCCCGTTCTTGGCCAAAGCCGGATAGAGAACCACCTCCTCCGCCAGGGAATGGCCGTTGAGCACCACGGCCAACGCCTTGAACGCGGCGATCCTGTCTTCAAACGAGGTCGTCGCCCGCGCTCGGTCGAAAGCGGCGCGGATCTGGCCATGGTGATCCAGCGCCATCGACAGCCAGTCGCCGGAACCCGCGGCCGCCCGGGCTTTGGCCGTCGCCTTGGCTCGGGCCTGTTCGGATTCGGGCGGGGTAATCGCGCCAAGCACCTTGTCGACGATCGACATCTGACAGCTCCTTGCTGGGGTTCCCATCAACAAGGTCTCGCGCCGAGCCCGGTTCCTAAGGCCAGGCTAGCTGCGGGACGTTCGCAGGGCGGGCGGGATCACGCGCGGCTTGAGCACCTGGCCGTCTAGAGGAGCGCGCCTCGGTCGTGACTAGCCTGTTGGCTGGGGCGTCTCCTGATCCACTGAAGCGGGGGCGATGAAGGTCACCAACCGGAGCGTCACGATGCCGGGTCCAGCAGGAAAGGATCACGGACTCAACCCTGACTCAGGCCTGTGGGTCGGTGGAGGCCGGGGCTCAAAAGCCACGCCGCTCGGAACCGAAAAAAGCAAACTTTTGCCCCTGCGGGCGCGGGACCATGGGATGCGCGTGAGGAGGCTCGCGCGTCTCAAACGCTCGTTTGCTTACCCCGTGCTTACCGGAGCAAAAAACAATGCAGATGTCTTTGGAGTGGTCGGGGTCCAAGTCCCTTGTAGGACTTGGACCCCGGTGGTGCCGCCGGGCAGGATTGAACTGCCGACCTCAGCCTTACCAAGGATGCGCTCTACCACTGAGCTACGGCGGCGACGAGGAGGGGGCGTATAGCG
>Ga0055524_1001576_pt1 | contig 12791 bp, 12 predicted proteins | sample AraplaCol_mCL_r2_2_FD_55011 | JGI IMG/M metagenome (GOLD analysis project Ga0055524, IMG submission 55011) | Arabidopsis root microbial communities from North Carolina, USA - plate scrape MF_Col_mCL_r2 | ecosystem: Host-associated > Plants > Roots > Endosphere | place: USA: North Carolina...
AGGTGCCGGTCAGCGGCACCGTGGGCGCGGACTGGAAGCTGGACAAGCTGCCATTGACGTTGGGCGGCTCCTACAGCTACCAGGGCGGCGGTGAAGTGCGCATCTCCGACAGGCAGTTCGCCTACTCCGTGCCGAAGCGCGCGCTGGACCTGTATGGCTTGTGGAAGTTTACGCCCAAGACCCAACTGCGCGTGTCGGCATCGAACATGCTGCACCAGGATAACCTGACGCAGTCGTCCTATATCGAGGCGACCGGCAAGCGCAGCGATACCACCATCACCCCGACCAGCGTCCTGTTCCGCGCGATGCTGGAGATGAAGCTGTAAAAAAAACGGCGGCCCGAGGGCCGCCGCAAGCAGGATACAACCTCACAAAATCATGCCGCCAGCGCCAATGCAGGCGATGCGAGGGCGACGCCGCCCGCCAGGCTGTAGGCGTTGCGGTAGCCGAGGCGGCGCAGGCATTGCGCGGCTTTGGCGCTGCGGTTTCCGCTGCGACAGAAGAACACCAGCGGTTGCTGGTCGACGGCTTCCAGCCAGCCCGGCACAAAGGCGGCCAGGCGGCTCAGTGGCACGCTCTCCGCCGCGCGTCCGCCGGGAATGCAGGCGGCTTGTTCGTATGATTCGCGCACGTCCACCAGCACGGCTTGCGGATGCGCTTGCAGCAGGCGCGCCAGGGCGATGCTGTCCAGGTTCAGGTCTGTTCCCGACACTGCCTTGCGCTTCTGCGCGCAGGCTGGTGCAGCAGGCGTTCATTTCTTCGCGGCCGGGGCATACCAGGGCGTCGGCAGGCACCTTGCCGGCCAGGTCGGACAACGCGGCCAGGCCGGTGAAGGCGTATTCGACTTTGTCGCCGCGGCACAGCAGGTAGGCCGAGCGGCCTGAATCCAGCGCCACTCGGCGCAGGGTGTGCGCGCCGAAAGCGAAGCTGTCGGTTCCTGCGCCGCCGTCGCGCGTGCCGAGACGCGCGGCGAGCTGGTAGCCGTGGCTGCGCAGCAGGCTGTCGATGCGTTCGGCCAGTTCGGCCTGGTGGTCAATCGCGATGCACTGGCGCGATGGCTCGTCCAGCAGCAGCCAGGTGTGGTTGCCCGCCAGACTCAGTTGCAGCACGCCTTCCGGCACGACNGCGCCGGACNCCGGCGTATCCATCAGGCCCGCGTCGCGCAGTGCCTTGCCGCAGCGTTCGATGCGNGCGCAGGCTTCGTTGATGATTTCTTCGCTGGCCAGCGGGCCGAANGACATGCGCACCGCGCTGCTGCTGCGCCAGGCCGGNAGGCCCATCGCGTCCAGNACATAGCTTGGCGCGGCNTTGGCGGCGGAGCATGCACTGCCGGCGCTGACGCGCACATTGGCGGCGTCGAATACGTCCAGCAACTCCTTGCTTGACAAGCCGGGCACGGAGAAATTCAGGGTGGTTGGCAGCGCCTTGTCGAACGGCGCGTTGAACACAATGCCGGGAAACGCTGCGCGCAGGCTGGCGGCCAGTTTTTCGCGGAAGCCATGCAGCTCCACCGGCGAGCGGAAGGTGCCGCCCTCTTCCAGCGCGGCCAGCACCGCGCCCAGCGCCGCGATGCCCGCCATGTTTTCAGTGCCGGAGCGCAGGCCGGCTTCCTGGCCGCCGCCCATCACCAGCGGCGTGTATGGCGCGCCTTCGCGCACATACAGCATGCCGATGCCTTTTGGCGCGTACAGCTTGTGGCCGGAGAACGGCGCGTAGTCGATGCGGGTGTTGCCAAGGTCCAGCGGCAGCTTGCCCAGGCCCTGCACGCAGTCGACCATCCACAGCGCCTTGCTGCCCACCAGCGTCGCGCTGATGCCGGCCAGGTCGGAGACCACGCCGGTTTCATTATTGGCGGCCATGGTGCAGACGAAGGCCGCCCGTGGCGCCAGGGCGCGCAGCGCGGCCAGGTCGTGGCGGCCGTCGCCGTCGACCGGCAGTTTTTTCAGTTCGAGGCCGAGGCCCAGCAAGCGGTTCCAGTGTGCCAGCGCCTCCGGCACGGCTTTGTGTTCGGTGGCGCCGTAGACCAGCAGGCTGCCGATGGCTTCACCGCGTTCGCGGCGTTCGCGTAATTCGCACAGCGCCGACAGCACGGCGGTCTGGATGCCTTCCGTGGCGCCGCTATTGAACATGATGCGGCCGGTGCCCACGCCCAGCAGGCGCCTGGCGCGCAGGCGCACGGTGTCCATCATGGCCTTGGCTTTCAGGCCGGTGGCGTGGGTACTGCTGGGATTGCCGAAACAATCGCGCATGGCTTGCACGGCGGCGTCGATGGCGGCTGGCAGCACGCAGGTGGTGGCATTCCCGTCGAGGTAGATTTCTTTGCTCATACTCAATAGTTTACGAACAAGCGGTGAATCAGGCATTCCAAAATTACCTCAAACAGGCCTTAATGTAGAATAAGCATTCCAAATATCGATATAAATAAAAATGAATGATCTCGACCGCTACGATTACGCGATCCTTGGGGCGCTGCAGGTGGATGGCACGCTTTCCGTAGCTGAGCTGGCGGAAAAGGTTGGCCTTTCGACCACGCCGTGCTGGAAGCGCCTGAAGCGGCTGGAGGAGGATGGTTATTTCGACCGCCGCGTGGCGATCGTCAACCGCCGCAAGGCGGGCTTGCCGGTGACGGTATTCGTCAGCGTGCGTACCAGCCAGCACGACGAGAAGTGGCTGGCTAAGTTTGCCGCCGCCGTGGTGGCGCTGCCGGAAGTGCAGGAATTCCACCGCATGAGCGGCGATATCGACTACCTGCTGAAGGTGGTGACCACCGATATCGAAGGGTATGATCGTTTTTACAAGAAGCTGATCAAGGCCGCGCAACTGACCGGGGTATCGTCGGCTTTCTCGATGGAGCAGATCAAGTACACCACCAGCCTGCCGCTTGACCTGGTGTCGCACGGGGCGGGTGGCTGAGAGTATCAGCCAACCGTGGGATAATGGCCGGATGCTGAATTCCCTGCTTCTTTCCCTGCTTCCCGCCCGCAGCAATACCAGCCAGCGCCAGCGCCTGCGCGCCAGTGCCGGCGCCCTGCTTGGCCTTTTGATAACCAGCTTCGCCGCCCATTTCCTGCTGGGCGATAACGCGATGTGGTTGGTGGCGCCGATCGGCGCTTCTTCCGTTCTGTTGTTCTGCCTTCCCGCCAGCCCTATGGCGCAGCCATGGGCCGTCATTGGCGGCAACGTGGTGTCCGGCCTGATGGGCGTGGCCTGCGTGCAGTTCTTCGGCCCCGGCCCGCTGGCGGCGGCTTTGGCCACGCCGCTGGCGATCGCCGCCATGTTCGCACTGCGCTGCCTGCACCCGCCCGGCGGCGCCACGGCGCTGATGATGGTGATCGGCGGGCCGGCGGTGCACGCCATGGGCTACCGCCTTCCCTTTGGGACCGGTGCTGGTGGACTGTGTGCTGATCGTGCTTGCGGCAATCGCCTATAACAACCTGACCGGCCGCCGCTATCCGCACAGCCAGCAACTCGCGCATCCCAACCCGCACGCGACGAAAGACGAGGTGCCGACGGCGCGCTTCGGCTTCCAGCCGGAAGACCTGGATGCAGTGCTGCGCCAATACAACCAGGAGCTGGACATCAGCCGCGACGACCTGGAAGAGCTGTTCCTGAAAACCGAAATGCGCGCCTACCAGCGCCGCTTCGGCATCATCACCTGCGGCGACATCATGTCGAAGGACGTGGTGACGGCGGAATTCGCGACGCCACTGGCCGATGCCTGGCGCGAAATGCGCCGGCACCGCATTGCGGCGGTGCCTGTGCTGAACCGCGTGCGGCGCGTGATCGGCATCGTCACCACCAGCGACTTCATGGCGCACGGCGGGCTGGATGATTATCACGGCATGCGCCGCCAGTTGCTGGACTTCCTGCGCCCGACCGGCACCACGCATTCGGAAAAGCCCGAAGTGGTCGGCCAGATCATGGTGAAGCACCCGCGCACGGCCAGTGTCGATACGCCGATCACGGAACTGGTGCCGCTGATGGCCGATTCCGGCTTCCACCACATCCCGGTGCTCGATCACGAAGACCGCTTTGCCGGCATCGTGACGCAATCGGANGTGGTGGCGGCGCTNTATGCTAGAAACGCTTTGTCAGGGTCAGAGTCCCCGACTCCGTCTTCATATCAAGCCGCTTGAGGACCGAGTTACCGAGCAGGATCACGTTCAGGCCGGCTTCGTTGATGGAGCCATCCACGCTCGAGAATTCCATGTCGCCGACCTTCACCCTATCGAGCTTCACGATCCACACCGGCGCCGTTCCGGCCGCCGTATTGGTGACGGCGCGGCGCCCCTTGTTCCTGTAGTCGATGCCCATCCTGTCCGCCATCGAGGCAGGAATCGACACCAGCGTGGCGCCGGTATCNAGCATCATCCTCACCGGGACGCCGTTGATCTCACCGGCCACTGAATAATGGCCGTTCGAATCGGGCGACAGGACCATGGAATTGCCGCCACCATTTGCCCTGGACGCAGCGTATTCGCCCAGGCGGATGGTATAGCGCTTGCCGCCGTCTTCGATGGTGGCCTCGCCCGACGTAACGCCAACCAGTCTGCTACCATCGGGCAGCGTGGCGCCAACCGGGAAAGTGCGTGGCGCGCCACCGTTGACCGACAACAGGGCGCGCTCTTTCAGCGTTCCCACCAGGCTGACATCGGCCCGGGCCGACACTACGGTTAACATTAAAGCAGCAACTAGCGCGATACGCATTGCAGGAAACTCCGGTCAAAATTGCATTTTGACACACTTTTGACCGTTAAATTGTTGACTCTTGGGCGCAACATTTCGATAGAATCTAGGCATATGCAAACGTTGAAAAGGGTGCTTGCACTCGCCCTCGAAGAAGCGCAAACCGGTTTTGCGACATTGTGCAAACGGATGACCGACCAGGCCGACGCAGTATTGGGCGAAGCCCTGCGCACTGCGCCGCCGGCGGAACAGCGCCTGGCAGGAACATGCCGCGTGTTCCTGCGCGAGCAGGGCGCCGCCATGCGCGCGCGCATGGAGCGCACCTATTCCGGCCTGCTGGCGCGCGCCATGCAGACCATGCATACCGACCTGCGCACCGGCCTGCACAACTTCAGCGCCGACACCCTGACCCTGATCGACGATGAAGTCGTGACGCGCCAGATCGAAGTCGAGCGCCTGCTGCTGAAGCTGCGCGACGCCGACGAACTCAGTCTCGGCCACCTGAACCTGATCATCGCCCAGATGCACGGCGACAGCGAAGTACGCGAGCGTGAAAACCCGTTCCGCCCTTACCTGCTGGCTCGTTCCCTGTACGACGCGCTGCGCGCGATGGTGGCGGACGAGGCGCAAAGCAAGCTGCTGTTCGACACCCTGTCGCAAGCCATGACTGCGGAGCTGGGCGACTTCTATACCCGCCTGCGCGAAGTATTCGAATCGCGCGGCGTCCGTTCGCGCCTGGTGGCACGTCCCTCGGCGCTGAACCGCCTGGAACAGGAACGCCTGGCATGGCAACGCGCAGCGACCGGACAAGCCGACGTCGACGCCGCCATGCGCCAGCGCGTAGCGCGCCTGGGCGCGGTGCAGCAGGAAATCCAGCAAGACTCGTCGCCAAGCATCCTGCAAGGCCAGCAAAACATCCAGCACAAGCCGGAACTGCAGGAGCTGGTCTTCAGCATGTTCAACCCGTCCGGCATCCGGCGCAGCGCTCCGCAGCCGCAAAACACGCTGCGCATGCAGCTTGATAATGCCTTGCGCCAGCTGCAACGCGAACATGCAGAGAGCGGGCCGCAACCGCCGCTGGCCCTGCTCGACCGCATGGCCAACCTGCCGCATGGTTCGGAACGCATCGTGGTGGAACTGGTCGGCCTGCTGTTCGAGTTCATCTCCAATGACGAGCAGCTTCCGAAAGGCATCCGCGAGCAACTGAGCCGACTGCATGCACCGTTCCTGCGCGCAGCGCTGAAAGACCTCGCGGTGCTGCAAGGCGCCCACCTGCCGGCGCGCCACCTGCTGGACCGCATTGGCAGCGCCGCCGTCGGCATCGGCGCCGACTCGCCGCTCATGCAACCGTTGCAGGGCGAAGTGGAAAGGCTGGTCAACCAGGTGCTGCAGCAGTACGAGCACGATCCCTCGGTGTTTGCCGACGCCACCCTGGAGCTGGACGGTTTCCTGGCCGGGCTGCTGCGCGAATGCGACCCGGTCATGCGCCGTGCGATGCCGGCTTTCGAGCGCGCTGTCAAAGTGGCGCCGTTCGTGGCAGCCCTGGCCGATACCCTGCGCGGCCAGCTTGAATCGGTCAACGTCGACCGCCGCATGATGGACTTCATCACCGGCACCTGGGCGCAGGTGATGGTACATACCTATGGCCGCGAACCGGACTACGGCAGGCTGTTGCCGGAACTGGTGTGGAGTGCGCAGGAGAAGATCCTGCCGGAAGAACGTTCGGTGCTGATGAAAATGCTGCCGGCGCTGGGCCGCGAATTGCGCGCCGGCCTGGCTGCGATCGGCATGGACGAAGCAGCCGTGCAAGCGGCTCTGGACCAGCTGGTGTCGCTGCACATGGATGTGCTGGCCAACAATATGCCGATGCCGACCACGCCACGCATGAACGTGGCCGGTTTGCGCGAACGCTTCGCCGCCATCGATGCCGGACAGCCGGCCCTGGTCGCCGCCTCGCATACCGATGCGCTGCCGGGACAGGCGCAGTTCAGCGCCGAGTTTGCACTGCACGGCGTCCTGGCCACGGTGCAGCCGGATCCGGCGCTGGCCCCGGTATCGGGCTATGAAGAAGAATGGCTGCAATGGGCGCAGGCCGGCAATGGCTTTGAGCTGCAGTCCGGCGACAGCTATGTGCCGCTGCGCCTTGGCGCAGTGGCGGCGCGCAATGCCGGCTTCATGTTCACGGCGCCGGACCATTCCACGCCGCTGGTGTATTCACGTGCCGCACTGCTGACAGCCATGCGCGATGGCAGCCTGCGGCCAGTGGAGTATTCGCCGCTGTTCGAGCGCGCAGTAGAATCGCTGATGACCGGTGCGGAGTCGCTCGACGCCGCTTGAGGTTCAGGATTCGGCCTGCCATAACTCCCAGCAACCGCCCTGCAGGCGGAAACGGTAGGTGACCGGGCCGGCCTCCACTTCCGCATTGCCGCCATCGCGGCGAACGGCGCTGCCATGCCGCTTCACGATATCGCCCAGCAGCTCCTGGCTACGGTATTCTGTGCGCGGCACCATGGTCGTGGCAGGGCCTTCAGCGCCATTGAGCACTTTTTGCAGCGGGTCGGTGGTGCGCGCATTGGCAAACATGCGGTCGGACTGGTAGCGCGGCAAGAAGGTGTCGAATGATTCCGGCGATTTCGGGCCGCAGCCCTTGCGCATCGTTTGCACACCTTTTGTCAGCGACGGCAGCAGCCGCGTCGAGTACCACATTCCCCCGATCAGGGCGCCCGCCAACAACATATAAAACATACCGCGCTTGCTCAGCATTTTTTCACAGTGATGAATCTTCGAATTGCCACAGGTACCAGCAGCCGTCCTGCTGGCGGAAACGGTAGAAATAGACCAGCGAATCGGAGTCGGGCCGGAACACGTTCAACTCCATCCCGCCCGGCGTTGCCATCTGCCTGGTCGACAGGTGGTCGGATTTGATCATGTCGGCCAACAGGGTCGATGNGGCAAATTCCTCGCGCGTCACCACCGTGCTCTGTTCTTCCGCCGCCGCCAGCGATTGCAGCGGGAACACCGTGCGCTCGTTGGCGAACTTGCGATCGCTCATGTAGCGTGGCAGGAAGCTGTCGAAGCTCTCTGCCGCGCAGCCACGCTGCGCCGGCGGCGCCGTTGCGCATCCAGCCATGGCCGCCGCAGCGACCAGCATTGCCAGCGATTTTTTCATAGCGGCCCGAAGTCTTTCCGTTCCTGAGCAGCGGTCTTCCGAACGATGTGCGGATACGACATGCCTCTCCTCCCCTCTTGTTTGGCGATCTTGCAACATTGTAGCAGCGGCCTTGCTCGGCTATGCTTATCGCTCCTTCATTTACCCGGACCAAGACAAATGAAACATCGTATTACCCTCGGCGCGCTGGCGGCCGCCGTTTTGCTGGCTTATGCCCCTGTCCACGCCAATGCTGCCGCAGCCAAGCCGGCGGCAGTGGAAAAAGCACCGGCCAAGAGCAATGAGGCGGCAAAGAAGCAGTTCTGGGCATTGGCCGACGAGTACTACGATGCCATCGCCAGGTTCGATCCGGTAGGTGCGACGCAAAACGGCGACAATCGCTTCGACGACCAGCTTGGCACTGCGATCTGGCCGGCTTCGCGCAGCAAGCAGTTCGACCTGTACCGCACTTTCAGCAAACGCCTGCAGGCGATCCCGCGCGCGCAGCTCAATCGCGGCGACCGTATCAGCTATGACGTGATGGCCTTCGAGCTGAAGACCTACCTGGCGTACGAGCCTTACCCTGAACACCTGCTGCCGATCAGCCATATGGACAGCATGCCGGTCACGCTGGCCAATTTCTCCAGCGGCGACGCATCGCAGCCACTGACCACGGTCAAGGAATACGAAGCTTACCTGAGCCGCCTGAACCAGCTTCCAGCCTGGATCGACCAGGCCATCGCCAATATGAAGGAGGGCATGGCCAAGGGCATCACCCAGCCGAAAGCCATCATGGTTGCCGCGCTGCCGCAGTTCCAGAAGCTGGTCAGCGAAACGCCCGAAAAGAATATCTACTTCACGCCGGTGACCAAATTCCCGGCCAGCTTCAGCGACGCCGACAAGCAGCGCCTGGCCGCCGCCTTCCGCACCACCGTGGCCGACAAGCTGAATCCGGCGCTGGCCAGGCTGTCCACCTTCGTGGAACAGGATTACATCCCGGCCTGCCGCACCAGCACCGGCTGGAATGCCCTGCCGAACGGCGACGCCTGGTACAAGGTGCGCATCGCCGATTCCACTACCACCAGCAAGACCGCCGAAGAAATCCACCAGACCGGCCTGCGCGAAGTAGCGCGCATCCAGGCCGAATACGCCAAGCTGGGCCCGAAACTGGGCTACAACGGCCCGGCCGCCGGCCTGCCGACCTGGGTGGCGCAGCAGCCGAAATTCTTCCCGTTCAAGACCGAAGATGAAGTGCAGGCCGTGTACCACAAGCTGAACGACCTGCTGGACACCAAGCTGCCGTCGATGTTCACTGATCCCGAAGGCCAAGCTGGACCTGCGCCTGGAGCCGGAACTGAGCCGCGACACCGCCTCGGACCACTACACCGCGCCTGCGCTGGACGGTTCGCGCCCTGGCGTATTCTGGTCCGTGGTGACCGACCCGACCAAGTACGGCAGCACCGGCATGAACACCCTGTTCCTGCATGAAGGCAAACCGGGCCACCACTTCCACATCGCCCTGATGCAGGAACTGGACATGCCGAAGTTCCGCAAATTCGGCGGCAATACCGCCTTCACCGAAGGCTGGGCCTTGTATGCCGAAACCCTGGGCAAGGAGATGGGACTGTTCGAAGACCCGGCCCAATATTTCGGCCACCTGAACGACGAGATGCTGCGCGCGGTGCGCCTGGTGGTCGACACCGGCATGCACGCCAAAGGCTGGACCCGCGAGCAGTCGATCAAGTACATGACCGAAACCCTGGGCGATGAAAGCGTCGCGCGCAACCAGACCGAGCGCTACATGGTGTGGCCGGCACAGGCCCTGGCCTACAAGACCGGCGCCCTGAAGATCCAGGAACTGCGCGCCAAGGCCGAAAAGGCGCTGGGCAGCAAATTCACGCTGGCCAAGTTCCACGCCATCGTGCTGGGCGACGGCACCGTGCCGCTGGCCCTGCTGGAATCCAAAGTCGACGCCTGGATCGCAGCCAGCAAATAAGCTATACGGTCGAGCCCGTGTCCCACCATGGGGTCAGGCCCCATGGGACACGGGCACAGCAGCTATTTCTTCAGGGCGTAGCGCTTGATGCGCTTGAGGACTAGCTCGGGCAGCGCGCTGATCTGTTTCGCGTGGTTGGCGAACACGATCTGCTGCCGGCCTACCGATACCGGATTGCCGTCGGCGTAGAAGCGGAACTCGAGCCAGAACGAGCATTTGCGCACGTCGTAGGTATTTACTTCGCAAGAAACTTCCTGGAATGGGAAAGTCTCTTGCAAGTAATCATTCTGGGCATGTTTCGTAATAAATACTCCCTCCTCCTGCAGCATGTCGCGGGAAATGCATTCATAAAACCACTTTTCCCGGCAAATGCCTTGCCATTCGAAATACCGTGCGAAATAGGTATTGCCGTAAGCATTGGAATCCTTGAGGAAAATCGAAATCTTGTGGTGGAAAGTCATTTCGGCTGCGGCAGGGGCGTCGGGGGCTGGGACGTGCATGTACATAGGACTATTTCTCCATAAAAGTAAAACGGCTTAATGCCAGCCCTTACTTTTTCCGATTGGCGCGCCGAACTATTGATATTCCTCAATACTTGTCCAATTTCTTGACAATAAGCTGTTAACAATCCGTTTTTCAGCTGAGGAAACTCAATGTATGCGCTAATACCGGCATTGGTCTCAGCCCTATTTATTTGCTATGGGCTGTATGTGTTGCGCTCGCGCGGCCCGAACCGGGTCGGCCTGACCTTCTTTTCCGTGTGCGCCACCACCTTCTTCTGGCAGGCGAGCTGGGCGCTGCTGTTCCTGACGCATAACGACACCACGGCGATGGCCCTGGCGCGCCTGGGCTACCTGCCCATCCTGTTCCTGCCCACCACGCTGTACCACTTCATCATCGAGCTGACCGGCAGCAAGGACGAGCGCCCCGGCCTTTACCTCAGCTACCTGGTTGCCTGCGGCCTGGGCCTGCTGCTGCCGACCACGGACTGGGTGCTGTCCGGCCTGCAGCATTACTTCTACGGCTCCTATCCGAAAGCCGGCTGGCTGCATCCCCTGCACCTGGTGCAAACCGTGCTGGTGATCGGCCGCGCCGTATGGCTGCTGTACCACCGCCAGCAGCGCGCGGTATCCACCGAACGCACACGCTTGCGCTATGTGCTGGTCAGCATCCTGATCTACTTTGGCGCGGCCAGCGATTACCTGTGCAACTATGGAATCGAGATCTATCCGCCGGGCGTGGTCTTCATCATGGCTTCGCTGGGCCTGATTGCGCAGGCCATGGTGCGGCACAACCTGCTGGCCGACCCGATGGCTGCCGCCGCCACCATTGCCCATGAAATGCGCACCCCGCTGGCCAGCATCCGCAGCCAGACCCGCATCCTGGCGCGCACGCTGCCCGAACTGATAGCCGGCTACAGGCCGGAGCACCAGGGTTCGCTGGGCACGCGCCAGCTGGAACACCTGGGCGAAATCGCCCGCAGCATCGATGCCGAAGTATCGCGCTCCAACTTCATCGTGGACATGCTGCTGGCATCGGCGCGCGACGGCGTCATGCAGCGCGAGAGCTTCGCCGTGCATTCCGTCAGCGTATGCGTGGATGAGGCGATGGCCTGCTATCCCTTCTCGGGCGCGGAGCGTTCGCAGGTGCGCGTCAGCATCCGCAATGAGTACAGCTTCCACGGTTCCGATGTGCTGCTGATGTTCGTGCTGTATAACTTGCTGAAGAATGCCCTGCAGGCGGTGAAGGTGAATGCCAGCGGTGCCGTGGACATCGAGTGTTATTCGCGTGGGACCTACAACTGGCTGGTGGTAACCGACAACGGCCACGGCATCGCGCCCGATGTGCTGCCGCACGTCTTCGAGCCGTTCTACACCACCCACCACAACGGCGGCGGTACCGGCATGGGCCTGGCGTTCTGCAAGCGCGTAGTGTCCGCTTTCGGCGGCGAGATCGGCTGCGAGTCGGAGGCGGGGCGCTACACCCGCGTGGCCATCAGCCTGCCGCTCACGACAGCCTCACCACGCAACGCGGCCCGTAAGCATATCGCGGAACATTACCCAGTCGCCCATTAGGCTGAACAGCGGGTATTGGAAGGTAGCCGGCCGGTTGTGTTCAAAAAAGAAGTGGCCGACCCAGGCAAAGCCGTAGCCAACCACCGGCAATAGCCACAGCAGCGCCAGCTCCCCGGTAACGATCGCCATCGCTACCAGCAGCAGGACAATGGTGGAGCCGGCGAAATGCAGGCGGCGGCAGGTGCTGTTGGAGTGCTCCTTCAAGTAGAAGGGGTAGAACTCCTTAAACGTCCGGTAGCGCGTCTCCATGGTCATCCTCCGGGTAGACTTCTTTGATGATGTTATCGAGGTCGGTATCGTCGCCCAGCACGAACACCTTGCGGTCTCCCAGCATCTTGAGGATGAAAGGCTGCTGCTCGCGCAGGCGGCGCTGGAAGTCGTCGACGGAATACAGGTTGGGATTGATCTTGCGGCGCAGCAGGCGCTCGGCCAGCGGCAGGCGGTTCAGCAGTTCGCCGTAAGTGGTGTTCTCGCCGATCAGCAGCAGCTCGACCGGCGCGGTGGAATCTTCCGCTTCCTTGACGGTAGTGCCGTAGACGAAGGCGACGCTGAGCTGCTTGCGCATCGGCGCCAGCGCGGAATTCAGTACGCTGACCAGGCCGAAGGTTTTCTTGACCAGGCTGGCCAGCTCCGGATAGACCAGGTTTTCCTTGTTGGGACGGAACTGGCGCACATTGCCAATGCGTTCGGAAACGATCAGCCCTGATTCGTGAAGGCGCTTCAGTTCGCGCTGTGCGGATGCGCTGCCCAGCCCTGTCAGGCGCATGATTTCATTGAGGTGGAATCCCTCATTCACGCGCACGAACAATAAGCCCAGTAGCTTTTGCTGGGCCGGGGTAAACAGGGCCGAAGCGATCATGAGCCAAATATTAGCATGATCGCCAAC
>Ga0055524_1001583_pt1 | contig 12765 bp, 11 predicted proteins | sample AraplaCol_mCL_r2_2_FD_55011 | JGI IMG/M metagenome (GOLD analysis project Ga0055524, IMG submission 55011) | Arabidopsis root microbial communities from North Carolina, USA - plate scrape MF_Col_mCL_r2 | ecosystem: Host-associated > Plants > Roots > Endosphere | place: USA: North Carolina...
CTGGCTCCCCGACCTGGACTCGAACCAGGGACCTGCGGATTAACAGTCCGTCGCTCTACCGACTGAGCTATCAGGGAAAAGAGGCAATATTATAACTGCCGATCAAGCGTTTGCAAAGCCCATTTTAAATCACATGCCAAGCGACTTCAAAAGTTCGTCGGCATCGTCCGAGGAGATAGCCTGGGCGGGTGCCGCATCCTGCTTTGCAGCCTGTTCGCGTTCCAGCAGCGTATCCGGATCCTCGACTACGCTCTTCTCGAAATCATGCAGTTTAATAAACTCGGTGCGGTCGATTGCCAGCTCGAGGTAGAAGATGTTGTTACGCTCCGTGAAGAAGGACACGCGGCGCATTTCAGGGCGATCCAGCGGCGTATCCACGCTCAGGGTCACCTGTTTGTTCAGCACCAGCATCTTCGGCTGGTTCTGGGTGATATTGGTCTGCAGCTCGCTGCGTACCTTGCCGGTGAAGTCGCCGACGATCTGGTTCATCAGCTCCCCCATGATGTTCGCCACCTCGTCCGAAGTGAAGGAACTCGCCAGTTCCGACTTCGGCATGCCCATACTGAGCATATAGCGTTCGTAAATCTCCATCGCCGCCTCGGCCGAGAAGTTCAGTACCACCAAGCCGGTAAAGCCGCCGTCGAACAGCACGAAGCATCCGATATCCGGTTTCAGGCCGACCTTGGTAATACGCTGAACCATGGCCGAGTAAGTAATCCGGCTTTGCGATGCCACGTTCAGCACACGGGTAACGGACGAGCAAAGGGTGGTCAGCAGGTCTTCGGTGCCGTACACCACCCGCTCTTCTTTTGTAATCATTCTGAAATTGCTCCGGATTGGATCTTATGGATATCTTGAAGAATAACTGATTCCACTGCAAAAGCAAAAATGCTTGTATTCATTCTGCTAATATTCCCGGACATCCCCGCAATGGTGCCGGGATGACCAGCACTAAAAGGACCATCCGAATGTTCAACTGCTTTGCCAAGCCAGCCTCTGCGCTGGCCTTGATGCTGGCGGCCGCCCATGTTTTTGCAGCCGAACCCCAACTGTTGCGTGATCGCACAGAATCCGAACGCCCCACCCTCCTACTGATCGACTCACCGCACTTTGCCAACCATTTCCGCGACGTCAGCAACACCAAAGTACCCGAAGTGCTGTCGGCGCAGCGCCAGGCTGAAATTGAAAAAGTGGCCGCATCCTTGCTGGCTTTCCGCCCTACCAAAGTGGCGGTGGAAGTCTCGCGCGACAAGCAGGACAAGCTCAGTAGCAATTACCACGATTACCTCGCAGGAAAATACACCCTGACCAGCGAAGAAGCCGACCAGTTGGGCATGCGCGTCGCCGCCGCGGCCAAGCTGCCAGACATATATGCCGTCGACTGGAACAAAATGCCGCCGGGACGTATTGAAGATTTCGATTTCGAGACCTGGGCCAACCAGAACGGCCGCGCGCCATTGCTCGAGCGCCTGCGCGATTCCGGCAGCGCGCTCGCCGCTGGCCAACGCCTGTTGACGACCAGCGTGGCCGACTGGCTGACCGAGTACAACTCGCCCGAAGCCCTGGCAGCCAGCCATCGTCGCTACTTTGATTTCGCCATGCTGAACGAAGGCGAAAACTTCCCAGGCGCGAGCTGGGTCGCCAATTGGTACGGCCGCAACCTGAAGATTTTCTCCAAGCTCGTTACCCTGGCCGACAAGCCCGGCGACCGCGTGCCGGTGATCTACGGCGCCGGCCACATCCCAACCCTGCGTGAGTTCGCGCAGCAATCCGGCGCCTTCAAAGTCGCCGATCCGATTCCCCTGCTCGAGCAGGCACGCAAGGTGGCCCAATGAGAATCTTTTACCTCGCCCTCACCTTATTACTTGCCCTGCCGGCAAAAGCCGACCGCGTTGCCGACCTTGATCGCATCGCCACCCAGTATCACGCGCTAGGCCAGCTCGATGGCTCGGTCCTTGTCGCCGACCATGGCAAGGTGATTTACCACCGCGCCTTCGGCCTTGCCAACCGCGAATGGCAAATCCCGCACACGACGGACACCGTATTCCGCGTCGCATCCTTAAGCAAGCAATTCACCGCTACGCTGGTCATGCAACTGGCCGAGCAAGGCAAGCTGCGGCTGGATGACCCGATCGGCAAATACGTGCCGGAGCTGAATACTGAAACCGGCAAGCGTGTCACCTTGCACCAACTGCTGAACCACACCTCGGGCATCGTCGACTACGCGAACTTCCCCGGCTTCTGGGCCAATCGCCTCGGCGAAAAGGTACCGAAGGCCGACTTCCTCGCCATCATGAACCGCCCGCTGGAATTCGAGCCTGGCAGCCAGGCCCACTACAGCAGCTCCAACTACACGCTGCTTGGCTGGGTCATCGAAAAACAAACGGGCAAGTCCTACGGTGAAGCGCTGGATAGCATGATCCTCCGTCCGCTCGGTATGCAACGCACGGCATACGACGCGCCGGACCGCATCATCCCGCGCCGGGCGTCGGGCTATGTGCGCGTGCTGGGCGAATACCGCCCAGCCGATCCCCTCTGGATTCCCAACATCGGCGCCGGCGGCGGCATCGCCAGCACCACGGGCGAATTCTTCAAGCTCGACCGCGCGCTGGCCGGCGACACCCTGCTCAAGCCGGAATCGAAACGCCTGATGTTCACCCCTTATATCAAGGACGACGTGTGGGGCGACCTCGGTTACGGCTACGGCTGGATGATCGGCACGCGCACGATTGCGGGCAAGCCGCGCCTGGTACATGAGCATGGCGGCAACGGCAACGGCTTCCGTACGCTGGTCACGCGCTATCCTGAGGAAGGCAAGCTAGTGGTGATCTTCCTCAACGAAGGCAATGGCAATAAGGGCCCTGAGATCTACCGCATGCGCACCGACTTCACCAACGCGATGTACGGCATTCCAGTGGCGCCACCCAAGCCGGTATTACACGAACTGCTGGCCGATGAAATCCGGCGTGTCGGCGACGACGCAGCGTTGGCACACTTGCCTGCCCTGCTCGAGCGCAGCGGCAAGCCGGAAAGCGGCGATGGATTGAATCGACTGGCTTATCAATACGCGGAAGCCGGCCGTGGAGCAACCGGCATCGCAATCCTCAAGCGCGCCATCGCCCACTATCCGCAAGACGGCAACTTGTACGATTCGCTAGGTGAGCTCTACCTGATGGCTGGCGACAAATCCAGCTCCGCGACCGCCTACAAGCGCGCCATCGAGCTGGATCCGAATAACACCAATGCAAAGGAAATGCTCGTCAAAGTCCAGCAGCAGTAAGGGGCGTGCCATGGTCGATGGTCTCGGCGCTTCGGCGCATTAAACGGTTTCTGATGGCGATGGCGTCCGCTGTAAGCAGGGCGCCAGCCAGGACATCCGCGATATAGTGGCCACCGACCACTGGCGTCGATAGCAGCACCAGTATATTCAATGGAATAATAATGCAAGCCAAACGCGTGCTGCGTACCGCCCAACAAAGCAGAATTGCCATGACGGTGTGTACGGATGGCATTGAAACCAATCCCTGCATCGAATTCAAATCGATTAGCTTGAGCGAACCCGCGCGCAGCAATTCTAAATGTGACCAGCCGGACACATCGACATGAACTGAGGAGGCATAGAACTTGGGTGCGCCGGCCGCGGGAATGAAAATGGACAGCAATATCGAAATCGCAAACAGCGCCGCAGTCAACTCAAGAAACTCCCGAATCCTGGCCTTACGCCTTGTAATACAGAGGAAAAAGACCACAAGCCAGGATTGCTTTGCCAGCGTTCCATAAGCTTCCACAAGCACGCTCTGGAACGTATCATGGGTGATCGACCAGGAGTAATAGTCAGCCCAGCTGAACGCAAGGAATTTATCAGCCGTAGCAAGTGATTGGTCAACCAAAGGAAAGTTTGCCGAAACTGCCAGATAGCTAAAGATCGCCGCTGACCACGTGAGTATCAGAGAAAAAATCACAGACTCGCAAAGGCTGGAAATCAGATCGTCTTCCCTGTAGCGTCTGATGAACAGCGGAATCGATGCGGCCGACAGAAGAATCGTTGGCATAACAAGGCTACCTTGTTGAAAGCTCCAACCATCGGCCAGCATCCATACAAAATCGAGACAAACCATCGCAACAAGAATTGACCACTTGAAATCCAGCTTCCTCGATGCGGTGCCAAGTCTGATCATCCCGAGCCTCCGATTTCAAGTGTCGCATTGGCATCTCGTGCGTGTGATTACAATAACACAACGCAATTAACCCAACTACAGAGAATTGGCAAGCTCAATGCACCCCACCGAGGAATTTTAGATGTGGGGTCGTTGCGCTTCTGCGCTTGCCCCGCCGGCTGATGCGAACTGAGTGCAGGCAAGGAATAGGAGATAAAAGAATGAATCTTGCGCGAGGCAACGTTTGCACACCTAAGCAGACCTGAAATGCAAAAAGCCCAACCTGTGAAGGCTGGGCTTTTCTAAATTCTGGCTCCCCGACCTGGACTCGAACCAGGGACCTGCGGATTAACAGAACGGCGATCCTGCAAATCTATGGGCACCAAGTCGAAGAAACCTAACGGCTTTTTGGCTCACCACAGCGAAGCCCATCGAAAGCCGACCTAATACCGAAACAGTATACCTGCTGCCGGTGCATCGCTGGCGGAAAGTTGATCCGGGTCAAGGGCTTACGGGTGCCGAACGTCGAACCGAAGCCGAATTGCTTGGGCCGACGCATTGATAGAATTAGGCAAGGATAATTGCCGGTCCTTTATCTATCAAAAATGAGTTATTTTCTGCTGAAAATTCTTTCACCTCGTCCAACTGTCTCTTGAATTTTATATTAAGCACCTTTGCAATCTCAAAAGCCTGCTCGATCGTGTCGGTCCGATACTCACCACACATCATTTTTATGAGATCAAATATTACCTGATCAAGATAATCGTGACCATTCTCGATCAATGTAGGAAGATAGCTGGGAAATCTCCCTGAATGAACAATAAGGTTTCGTGTTCGATAAATTCTCCGAAGCTGCCAAGTGACCTTCTTTTCATGAGTATTTAACAAATCCTCGATTTTCCTTGGATCACTTAAAATCTCAGAAAGTTGAAATGCCCTATGGCGCAAAAGATGGAAGTCCCTCAACGCGACGTATAACTCTTTTCGAATATCTTCATTATCCTTAATTGTCAGCAAATCCGTGGCGCGCTGCACAAGACTAGCACCTGCTGTACTTGGAACCTTTTTTAGAATCTTTTTTGCCAACCAATTATTCCAGATAAGGATGTCGTAAGTAAACCTTTCAATTATCCTCCCGACATAAGCCTTCATCAGGAAAGGCAGCATGGCGTTAGTAATATTCACGATCTTTGAGTTAGCCAGGTTTGAAGGAATTAATGTCTCAAGTGCGGTCCAAATGTTGACTAATTGATTTTCGCTGATAGGATGAGAAACACATATTCCATGAAGATCAGCCACACGCATCAACCTTACACTGCTGGGATTGTGCATAGGCAAAGTCGTAATCAACCGATTCAATTCTTTAGAGGCTTTCCCTGGACGCATGTCGGCAACTTTATCCATTGCACTTTTCGGCGCAGGAACCAAGACCATTCCCGGTGCACAGCACTGGTTCGCCAATGCCTCAGGACGCCAAAAGATACGCGATTTGTGATGGAATATTGTGAAGAGATTGCTTAAATTTTCCAACGTTCGAATAGCTTCGTCCCTTGCCGAATATTTATCATAAGCTCGAATGTCGTCGATATGAACATATACCTCGTTGGGATTTTTTAAAAACCCCTTTGATTTAGCAAAACCCTCTAATTCTTCCGGCAATTTATCTACTATTTCGGCATCCAACGAAACGATAGAGTCTGAAATTTCTTTAATTAGACTTGTAGCAATAAAGTACAAATCAAAATTATGGGCTATTGGCTTCACCCGATCGATGAAAACAAGAAAGTAGTCTACTGAAGCAATCGCATCACCTTGATAATTAAAGAATGAATCATCTAAGACGTCACCGAGATGCTGCTTACTTACGCCCATATTTATCAATGTAGTGGCAAGACTCCGAGCATGCGACTCAATCAGCTTCTTGGAATTTTTCTTAATAGCATCATAGAGGTCATCGATGCAAGCCAACAAATATCGATAAGGCTCCAAAGTTTGGGCCAATACCTCCAATCTGAGCTTCTGCTCAGAATGTTTTACGCTCTCCCCAAGCAAAATATAAAACTCAACTCCGGCGTCGAGCAGCCTCTTGCTTGTACTATCGTGCTGGATCGCCCATTCAAGCTCCTCAAGCACAGGTTCCAGATTTGCAGCATCAATGAGTCCTGACTCTATTTCTTTTGTCAAATTTACGGCTTCTTGAGCAAGGTAGGGAGCATTCAGCGCCGAGGGTTTATATGAATCCAAGGTGTAGTCAAAGAGAAGCTCGTTAAACCGTTGCGCAAAGAACAATAATCCTTCTATACCTTTGGAAAGTTGCCACTGGCTGATATTCCTGAATTTCATATTTACCTGGACCTGAGAAATTGGTGATGATTGGGCTCGAATGGCACAAATGACTGCGTTTTGGCAGTTAGGCGCACCAAGAATATCACCTTGCCATAACGAAATCTTCACAAATAATCACCAAGTTCGCGGCAAATCAGAGCGGCCAATACATGCACCGCCCCGACCTACTACGCCGCTTCCAACACCTCCTGCACCACGACCGCCGCCTTGCCCGCTCCCCGCATCGCCACCGAAGCGCTATTAGCCGCCCCCTGCAAGGTCTTCAACGACAAGTGCGCGTATCGTTCAGTCACCTTCGTATCGGAGTGCCCAAGGATCTTTTGGACTTCGTAGATGGTGTGACCGGCGTTGACCAGGAACGATGCAAACTGGTGCCGGAGGTCGTGCAGCCTGAGATGCGGCAGCTTGGCCTTTTCTCGCAAGCGCACCCAGACTTTGTTGACCGCAGTTAACCTCCCTTTGGTCATCTTGCTAGTGAAGAGATGCTCCGACTTGCCCTCGGTGCCCAGACGATCTAATACTTCGATTGCATGGTCATTCAAGGGGATCGCTCGAACCCGCTTAGACTTCGAATTAGTCGCCGGAATACGCCACACCCGCGACACCCTATCGATGTGCGCCCAGTCAGCGTTCAAAGCCTCCGACAACCGAGCCCCGGTGGACAGCAAGAACAGCGCCACCTGGCAGACCATAGGCGGATCGTTGGCACGTAACACCGACACCAAGCGTTGCAGCTCTTCGTCATCCAGGTAATGCTCCACCTTGTTGTCTTCGTTGAACTGCTTGATGCCAGCCGCAGGGTTTTTATCGACCATCTTCCATTCCACCGCCAAGTTCAGCGAATGGCGAATCAGCTTAAGGTGATGGTCTGCACTAGCCGCCGACAAGCCACCCTCCTTCACCTGGCCATGGAACTTTTGGATCTGCTGCCGGGTGATTTCGTTCAGGCGCTTGCTGCCGAAGACTTCATCGATCCGCCGGAACAGCTGCACATCCCGACCCCACGAACGCTTGTGTACCTTGGCATGCGGCAGGTAGTAGTCGTTGAAAAAGTCTGCATAGGTAATGACTGCCTTCCTTGCTCGTTCTTCTGCACGAGGGTCCGCACCCATGGTGATCTTCGCTTTCTCCTGCTTGGCTCTTTCCCTTGCCTCCTTCAAGCTGATTTCGGTGGTGCGTCCAAGCTTCTGGTGCGCGGTCTTGTTAAGAGCGTTCTTGTAACGCAAGTAGTACGTGCCTTGGCCTGGACTGGAGGCCCGAACCTCGATGTAGAGGCCAGAACGGTCGGCATCACAGTATTCAATGCGGGCCTTCCCATCTGGACATTTCAGTTCCTTTGCGATGAATGTGTGAATCGCCCCTAGTTTGCTAAACACTTCCGAGCCGTTCAAAATGCCTACGGTCCCGGCGGCGTACGTTCACCCGATGGCCGTAGTTTTCGTTATCCGATTACTTTTCGCAATGCGGAGGGCGAAAAGGTCAAGGTGAGCGCTAGGACCGTACCGCAGACAATTTCCTCCGAAGTGCTTCAAAGCGGGTACTACGCATTTGGCGCTAATCAACTCGATGTAATGAACGCTCTGGAGCGTATACTTCATTACCTTGAGAAACATCATGGACTTGTCATCGAATCTCAGAATCAAGATTAGGAAGGCCGTCACCGGCTGCAAGCAGCCCCTCGAAACATTATAAAAACAGACTAATGAAATATGAGCTTTGATTCCTTGGTAATGGAAATTCGCACGGCACTGAAACTAAATAGTGAAGTGCCTGGCTTTGATCCAAAGAATGGCAACGAGCGGGCCAAGTTCCTATTCCTGCTTGAGGCCCCAGGGCCGAAGGCAGTAGAGTCCGGTCTCATCTCATTCGACAACCAGGACCCAACAGCGAGGAATTTTCGGGAACAATTAGCTGCAGCAGGTATTAGTCGTGAAGAAATTGCTATTTGGAATATAGTGCCTTGGTACATTGGCAACGAGGGCGGCACTGCCATTCGTCCCGCAACAGGTCAAGATGTTCGAGATGGCATTGAATTTCTAGCGCCGCTAATCTCATCCATGCCGCACCTGCGCTGCATCATCTTGGTAGGTGGAGCGGCACGGCAAGCTCATCTTTTCTTGTCCCGCACTACCGACGTACGAATTGTATGTTGCCATCATCCATCTGCTCGTGTCGTAAATATTAATCCAACTGCGGCAAATGAAAATATCGAAATCTTCCGGTTTGTTAAAACTACAACATGAGTTGCAAGTTCAATTCCGACGAGCTTTGCGCGCAGCTCTAACTCAAAGCGTAGGCGCTTAAAGATGAATAAATTAGTTAACAACCATGGTGGCAATCTTGTCCGCATCTTACAGGCTCTAGATGGTTTAAGGTCAAATACGGCGCTTGGCCCACTGAACTGCATATATCTCAAGATACGATCGACAGTATCAAGAACTTCCATCTAACCACTAGTGGATATCGCCGCCTAAATGGGTTCGTGAATATTATAGCAACCGGCAAAGAAGACATCATCGCGACGGGCGCGGGTCGCAAAACTTTTAACTACTCAAAAGAAGGCTGGGAAGGACCAGAACCTGAAGTTGGTGTGGGAGAGCTGTTAGGCTTTGACGCCTAGCAGATCATGCAAGACTGGCGTCGATGATGCTCGAAGATCAGTTTTGGGGTGCGCTCGGTCTAGCCTGAAAACCGATCTTGTAGCGATTGTCTTTTTACTATAAAAATGAGTGGGGGCTGCCACCATGCCTAAATTAAGAATAATTTCAGCTTCAATACTCTTCGTCGCCAGTATTTCTGTTGCACATGCTGAGGATGAGGTATCTTTATTTAATGGAGCTGGAAAGGCCGAGGCATACATTGCACTGGACGATGAGCTAACAATTTATCTTTGGAGTGGAAAGCCTGTCGCATACCTTGAAACAGACCCTTCCGGTGGGTACCATGTTTACGGTTTCAATGGAAAGCATTTAGGCTGGTTTGTTAAAGGTATTGTTCGTGATCACCAAGGCAATGCTTCCTGCGCAATAAAGGAGGTTCTTCGTAGTACCGAGTACGAACCTTATAAAGCCTATAAACAATATAAGCCGTATAAATCTTATACCCAATACGCGCCATACCGTCCCTATTTCTCGAATTCTTTCAGTGACACACCTTGTCTGTTCCTGCTTGCCGAGGGGGCTAGTTGACCAATGTCTTATGGAGTAGGATAAATGGCACATAAACCGAAGGTCCGAGATGGGACGAAAGTAAAAGGAATTCATCTCCGGTCGCAGCGCGTGGTAAATTGATTCCCCGTCAGTCAATTGAGGAGACCGCAAAAATGAGTACCTACGCAGAAATCCAAGCCCAGATCGCCGAACTGGAAAACAAGGCCAAAGAGGCTCGTGCTGTTGAACTGGCTAGTGCAAAGGCTAAGATTGCTGAGATCATGACGACCTATGGCCTGACATTCGATGACTTGCATGGAGTTCGCGGCAAAGTTTCAAAGGTGCGTCAGCCGGTACCTGCTAAATATCGAAATAGGGAAACCGGTGCTACCTGGACTGGACGTGGTCGTGTCCCACTGTGGCTGGCAGGAAAGAACAAAGAAGACTACCTGATCAAATGACCCATGGCGCTAACGGCCAATAGCGGAAATTAGTAGGATTTTTGTGGACGAACTCCAAGTGTCACCATAAACTTGCAGGAATGTAAATTCCATTCCTTATAGAGATCAACGGCAAAGCGGGGACATCATGCTCGTTCGAAGGGTTGCAATAGAAAACGTCAGAAGCTTCTTAGATAAGGCAGAGCTGAGACTCGATGGGCAAATGAGCATCGTCATCGGCCCCAACGGTGGCGGGAAAACTAATCTCCTTGATACGGCGGTAATCATACTTCGTCGGTATTTATTCGCTTCAATGTGGGCGGTCCCTATGCCGTCCCCCGATAACCCCGACCGCCACGAATTCCGGCACAACGATATGCTTTCGAATATGGCCCTGGAGCGTCACAGTTCAGGGGCAACGAAAACTCAGCTTGTTGAAGCGGAAGTGGAAGTGACGGAGCGTGATATTATCAATATGCGTGCGATGCGTAGCGACGCTGACAAGATCACTGAATTGGCGGGATGGAAGTACACCAATTTGGATCTGAGAAAAGCGCTGAACTGGGATGTAGATTCGATAGTGCCGGGGCAGCGTTTCACTTATCGAGTACAGAACGGTGAGTTTCAACCTCGCGAAAGTCCGGCTTCTGAATACTTTCTCCAATACTTGCAGACATTTGAATTAGAAGGAAGACTCCGAGAGGAGTATGATCTTGCGCCGCTTTCTCTTCCGTTGCTGTACTTGCCAGTGAACCGCTCGGCATCCGGATTTCAGTCAAACGTTGAACTGACTGGATTTAATGATGCGGAGACCAAACGCCAGACTGATGCAACGAGTTCGAGGACGGGTACTTCGATTGTATCTCTGGCTGTCGGACGATTAGCAAAGCGTTTTCGTCTTCTGCTCGAAAAGCAAGGTGACACAACAAAGGAATTCCTCAGCGACCGCAATCTCATTGAACTAACGAATCATCTCGCCGAACTTGGCTATCAATGGGAACTTGTGACGGTAAACGCACTTCGAAATCAGTACGATATACGATTAAAGAAGCAAGGTTCGTCATTCATGGTAGGGAACGCGTCCTCAGGGGAGCGTGAGTTACTGACTTATTTGTTTGCAATCTTTGCTCTAAATGTGCGGGATGCATTGATCATAGTGGATGAACCAGAACTTCATTTGCATCCCAAGTGGCAGAAAACGTTGCTCGACCTGTTTACCAAGTTGGCGAAGTCCACCGGGAATCAATTCCTGCTCGCGACGCACTCACCAACATTCGTTTCGCCAGAATCGATTCAGTTCGTTTCTAGGGTCTTTAGTCGTAACCAAAAGAGCCATATTCTGCGACTCGATACGGCTGCACTGCCAGAATCTAGGCACTTGCTGAATATTGTCAATAGCCAAAATAATGAGCGCATCTTCTTTGCTGACAGGGTGGTGCTAGTTGAGGGAATCTCTGATCGCATGTTCTTCGAAGCGGTACTTGATCAATTTTCCCCGCAGTTGTCGTCGGGGGCTATCCTGGAGGTGGTGAATGTCGGAGGCAAGGGCTTCTTTGAGGCGTATGCAAAGGTGCTACGCGCCTGTGACATTCCATATTCAATTGTGGCGGACAGGGACTATGTAGAACAGGTTGGAACACCGGAGGTGAAAGCGCTGTTCAAGTTAGACGCGAAAGAGATCAAAGTCGATGTCATTGATAATGTAAAAAGCCTGGATGGCGAGGCGCTTGTGGATGCAATTGAAACGGCGCTGGCGAATGGCAATTGGAGTCACGCAAACGATATTTGGTCATATATCAAGTCAAGGCGACGTCGTCTCGAAAAGAACCTCTCGGGCGAAGAGGTGACTAGCTTCCAACGATTCCTCGAAGAGAAGCGGCGGGAGAACGTCTTTATACTCAGTCAAGGAGCGTTGGAGGATTACCTCCCTAAAGGCCACGCATCAAAGGATTTGGATAAACTGATCCGCTTGATTGCTTCTCCGCATTTTTGGACGGAACTTCCGCCTGAAGGAAAAGAAGAGCTTGAGGTGATCGCGAAAGGTCTACTTTCCTGATGTTCTATCAAAACCCGACCGTAATCGGCCAATAACCGCCGCACGACTTGAAAGCCTTGATCTCAGAATGAATAAGAAACTGTTTGTCCTATTTGTTATCGTTCAGGTAGGCTTGGGCAAAGCCGTATGAGCGCACGACGCGTTTATTTTCACGAGGACGATTTTTGCCAGATTGAGCTTGTCCCGGCCGAAAACTGGGAACATTGCGCGACGGAGATGGGCAATTGTCCGTTTGCTGGCCGGATTGAGCCGGTCGAATTGACCCTCCCTCCAGGTCCTGGCAAACGCCGCGACCCTGTCGTAAGACCCCTCAAATCCCAATTCCTTTAGGTCCTCGTGGATCTGTTTCAGCGTGCGTCGCTGCTTGCGGGATCGGGCCGCCTCGGTCTTGAGCATGGCCGAAAGTTGGAAAGCGTACTGGTCAATGGCGCGCTTGGAGCGCCGCTCAGCGTATGCCGGCTCTATGGTTTCCGAGCGCAGGTAGCGGCGGACGGTGTTTCGCGAGATGCCCAAGCACCTGGCGATCTCTCTCAATGGGACCTGGTCTCGAATGTGCCAGCGTCGAATAATGCCTAGTAATGCCACGTCGATCACTCCAATTCCCCGCTCAATGTCGT
>Ga0055524_1001586_pt1 | contig 12758 bp, 14 predicted proteins | sample AraplaCol_mCL_r2_2_FD_55011 | JGI IMG/M metagenome (GOLD analysis project Ga0055524, IMG submission 55011) | Arabidopsis root microbial communities from North Carolina, USA - plate scrape MF_Col_mCL_r2 | ecosystem: Host-associated > Plants > Roots > Endosphere | place: USA: North Carolina...
GGCAGGTTATCTCGTCGGCTGCGATGGTGGCCGCAGTCTGATTCGCAAGATTGCCGGCATAGAATTTCCAGGATGGGATGCGACGACCAGCCACATTCTCGNCGAAGCCGAGATGGAGGAGGAGCCGCCATTGGGCATCCATCGCACGGCCCTNGGCATGCATGCCTTCGGCCGGGAGGAATATGAAATTCGCGACGGCAAGGTCGTCTTTGCCAGTGAAGGCCCGATCAATGTCATGGTAACGGAAAAGACGGTCGGCGGCACGGGCGAACCGACGCTCAGCGATCTCAAGGAAGCCCTGATTGCCGCATGCGGGACAGATTATGGCATCCATAGCCTCAAGTGGATTTCCAGATTCACCGACATGTCGCGCCAGGCGGCGGCATACCGCAAGGGCAGGGTGTTCCTGGCCGGCGATGCCGCTCATGTGCATTCTCCGGTGGGCGGACAGGGCCTCAATACCGGTGTGCAGGATGCCGTCAATCTCGGTTGGAAGCTGGCCCAGGTGGTGAAAGGAATGTCGCCTGAAGCCCTGCTCGATACTTACCACGCCGAACGGCATCCGGTGGCCGCCCGGGTGTTGCGGGCGACGATGGCGCAGGTCGCGTTGCAACGGACGGACGATCGAACGGAAGCCTTGCGTGAGATGATAACGGAGCTCCTNGGCATGGAGGAGCCTCGCAAAAGGATCGCGGCCGAGATGTCCGGACTGGCGATTCATTACGATCTCGGCAAAGGCCATCCGCTGCTCGGCCGCCGCATGCCTGACCTTGAGCTCACCACGCCGGATGGTCCTTTGCGTCTCTTTACGCTCCTCCATAATGCACGGCCAGCGCTCGTGAATTTCGGCGCACCCGGCAGCGTCGACATCACGCCGTGGTCGGACCGCGTCACCTTGGTCGATGCCCGATATGACGGTCCATGGGAACTGCCTGCACTAGGCATTGTTTCCGCGCCGGCCGCGGTGTTGATCCGGCCCGATGGCTACGTGGCGTGGGTGGGTGACGGGACGCAGGATGGTCTGCAAGATGCGATGAATAGCTGGTTCGGACCAGCCGGCTAAGGACCGAGAATTCGTGAGCTGTTGGCCTATGCGGCGAGCGAAATCGAACCGCAATCCAAAATCGTCTCGGGCTCGGGCATCGGTTTGCCGCGGCGTTCCCAGGTGCGACGGCTGATGCCGAAAGCNTCCCAGGGGCGCGCTTGGCTAAGGGCGTTGGCAAGATAGTCAGCTCTGGGCNGCGCGCCTGCCGCACGCCGTCGCTCTTCTTTTCGGGCTCGGTCCCGCTGCCGCCGCCTTTCGTTTTGAAGTTTTGTTCTTTTCCGCTTCGGCACATCGAATGCACCAATGGTGCGAATGTCGAGCGCGCTCCGCTCTGAGTAACTCAGATGCAGGGCATGACCGAGAGCGTCGGCGGACAACGAGGAAAAACGCACCTTTGTCCGCTCGTAGATGATGTCCTCTATATCGGCTTTTCCAGCCCATGGAAGCCAGCGCGCCGACCAGCCAAGCACCACGTCGACGAACTCTTGCCTGAATTCGACGAACGCGAGGCTGGCGATCACCTCGACGTAGATCAATGCGTCATCCGCCTCCGGCACGATGTCGCCGTGACGATGCCTGATCAGTTTTTCGAACTCGCGCACCCGGCCCCGGAAATGGTTCCAGCGGCTGACCCGCATGCGTCGCTGTACGACCTTGTATCCCAGCAGGCAGTCGCCGAGNTTGATGGTCGTAACATCCCGAGCANGGCCATCCCGTTGATCCGCCNTTGCAGCCCGTTTCTCCGATTGAGCCGCTTCATCTGCGCCAATAAGACGATCCATCGAGTTCCCCTTGCGATCTGCCTCGGAGGCCGAAACGACGGATTGTAAAGGAAGTCGAAGGGGGTGATATGCACTCTTTACTCGGCATTCTGTGGATTGTTGAAGAAACGGCGGCCGTTCGATGACCTCGACGCTTCCTAATTAAATGCAAAAGACATTGCAGTTGCACTCGGCGGAATCGCCGGGCGGAGAAAGCGCGGTCGAGCCGCCATGTTTACATCAGCGACGATCAGCGAAAGCCGAAGAAACTCAAAATCGCGAGTACGATAACGACAGCGCCGACAAGCCAGATCAAATTGTTCATGGGGAACCGTTCTCCTGTTAAATCGAGCCAACCGTGACCCGATGACGTAATGCGGGGCGGGGCTTGCGGTTCCCTAACCATTCCGATTGCTGCAGCGCGCCTTCTCTCGCGACGCAGTCGTTCAACGGCTGTTTTCTTGCAAAGCGGGGTTCAGCAGCTGCTTGCGCCTCGGCGGTTAGACAATCTCAGCAGCGAAGCGTTGAACGAATGTCGGCCGTCTGTGCTTCAATAGCTGCACGAGCGCGCATTGCCGGGTCTGAATCCACCCGCGCAGGCAGGGTTTATCGAGCTATCGCGTTGATATTGAAAATCCTGGTTGTCGGGCCTTGCCGTCGACGTGCAGGCAGAAGTAATCGTGGATGTACCGAGCAGCGCTGCGGCGGCTACAAATGAAAGAAATCGGTTCATTTGAACTTCTCCTTGCGAGATTGTCATGGTCGCAACCTATTATGCCAATACGAGCCTATACGAAAACTTCCGGCCGGCTTGATCACGCTCACTTGATCTGAAGCATTCGTTACATTGATCAATCGATCTCACTTCGTGATGCGTCGAGGCTCGATTGATGTTCAAATCTATTCTTCTTTAATCTAATCGGGCTATTCTGCCATTATGGAAGTAGTTTCAATGGCGTTTTGAGCGTGACGTAACCAATTTTGACTTGAATTAAACACGTTTTTTCAGTAAATTTATAGCATAAAAAGTATTATAAATGGGAGGATACTATGTCTTCANCTCGNTTTGACCCGGTTTTGCTTCATCGCAAGCATTTCATCGATGAAATCACGTGCCTCGATGAAATCCTGGATTTCCTGGACGAATGGCCGGAGGACAAACGAGGTTTGGCATATGACACGCTGTTGAAGGCGTGCAGGGATACGGCCAGCGGCCGTTTCCCGCTGAGCGCCACGCGCGAGAATTTTCGGCGTTTTCTGAAAATGTCGGGCGTGCTGGCAAACGTCGAGGCTGCCCCCAAATTCGAGCGGCTGATGAACGAGCGAACTGTCGGCAATGCTTAGCAAGATATAGGCTCGTCAACGGGCCTATCCCGCAGGCGAGGGCGCGCCGTAACATCAGTTGCGGCGCGTTCTGGTCTCGGTATTTACGGATCTGACCATCGCCTATTTCTTGGCCACAAAGCACCGCGACAAGCACCTGTAAGAGGCAGGCGGTTGTCGGTTCTCAGCAGACTTAGGCCGCGCCCGCACTGGCCCAGTCGCATCGGAAGGCCAGCACAGGCTTCGAAAACCCTTTGAGCCGTCGGCGCGTTGCGTGACCGAAAAGATCGGCGGCGCCATATTCCCGAAAAATATTCTCCGAGACGAGGATCTGGTCGCTGGAGGCTGCTGCGCAGAGACGCGCGGCAAGTTGCACGGTCGAGCCGAAAAGGTCATTGCTGTCCTCCACTGGTTCGCCGCAATCCAGTCCGATGCGGATATGAATCGGCTCGGCGTTTCCGCCGTTGTAACGATCGAATTCGCGCTGAATCGCCATGGCGCATTCCACCGCTGCAGCCGTCGTGGCAAAGGCCGCCATGATGCCGTCGCCGGTGTGCTTCACTTCCCGGCCTGAATTCTGGCTGAGGCACCGGCGCACGATTGCGTCATGAGCCCGGACCATTTCGGTCGCCATGCGGTCGCCGAGGCGTGATGTCATCGCGGTCGAGCCGACGATATCGGTAAACAGGATTGCCCGGTGGCCGGGATCCACGTCGACAGAGGATTGGCCGGGCGCCGGCTCAGGATCGTGAATGCGGCCGAGGAAAGCCTCGACGGCTGACAAGGCGACCTCGACGATCTCGTTGGCGACGAAGCCGTGCGCCTCGCGATGCACACATTGCGCGGTTTCCGCGTCCGGCGCATCCACCAGGCAAAAGGCGGTTCCGCGCCGCTGATCGAACCAGTAGGTGAGGAACTTGACGCCGTACCGATCCTGAATGTCGAGATCCATGCGATGCGCCCGGGCGACGTCGGCGGCTGACGTTCCCTCGAGATAGTGCCGGTCCATGAAGATAGGCATCGCGCGCTCCTCCCAGATCCGCCGCGTGAGAGATGGACGGCATTGTACGACCTCGAGGCAACTCCGTCCATCTATGGCACAGTCAAGGAATGATCATAAATGCTCTTTCTTCCAGAAAAACATGGCGTTGCTGTAAACCATTTGGAGTATAGAAAGGAGATGTTTGAGTTTTAATCAGTCAACCCTGGATGTGAACCCGATTTTTACCATAATTGATCGATTAGTGGCTGATCGCAGGACTCTGGCGGCCGTTCAGCAGGCTTCAGGCGTTTCATCTTCAAGGACGCCGGGAGATCTGGCGGGCCGGGACACCGCAGGGCCGGGAGACTGAAGGGATGGAGAGACACGTCTGTTCCAACATCAAATCCGTGCAACGCGCTTCGGCTGTACCTAGCCTGGCAACGGCACGCAAATTGCATCGCACTCATAAGCTCCACCGAAATTGGGAAAAGCTGTAGCAAAGTGAGACAGACGGCACATTTTCGACCGGTCGGCTTGGCCTCGATGGGGCTCGGTCATTATGCCGTTATCAACTCTGTGTGGGACGCCGCGCGTACGCTTTTGCACGACTGGCCCGTCGATGACGGCGAAGATTATCTCGAGGCCGTCAAGTCATGCCTGGATGCGATCATCGGCGATCTCCCGCCCGACGAAGTGCGGGCGGCATTCATCCGGGCGGCGCAGGAGGCGGGCATCGCCGTTATAGAGGCTGCGGACTGAATGTCTGCCGCGCCCAAGCCGCCAGCTTGATACGCCCGTCCCGAACCCGAAATCACCCCAGCGCTTGACTTCTTCGGCCAAAGTTCTATTTTAGAACAAAACAGGAACATTGGAGATGATCATGACGCATACGGAACAGGTGATCGCCAACGCCCTTGCGCTTGTCGAAGCGTCCCGCGCAGCGCGCGAGCGGGATCAGCTGCGGCGTGCCGCCTGGCAGAAGAAGGTCGAACTCAGCCGGCCGCTGCCGCCTTTGCCGCGTCCGGTTCAATTGCCGCTGGCGCTGAACTGATGCAGCCGGCAACGATCTTGGAACCCAATCGCGCAAGCACGAAACAGGCATTGTCCGACCGAGCTGGGCCTGATCAAGCCTCGTCGGATCAAGCTTGGCCCGATCAGGCTTGGGAAGTCGAAGCCGTGCTTGCCTGGCATGACGACAATGCCAAGGCGGCGATACGCTCGCTGCTCGACGACTGCAAACATCTCCGCCAGCAACTGGCGCTGGCGGAAAGCATGATGAGCCGCGGAATGGCCCGCGGTTGGACGCCGCGATACGAGCGCGACGCCCTCTGAAACGGAGGCGATCCGGAGCGCCAATCGGCCGCGTGACATGCGCCCGTTCCGAAAAACCCGCATAGGCGCACACATCCGGCTCGTCCGCGATCGCGGCGGTTTTCCCGCAGCCGGGGCTCCGCGCCGCCTGTTATCGGACCCGGCGATGACCCCGGGCCTCTTTGAATTGGCGCCTATCCCGTCAGGCCGACATTCGCGAGATAGGCCTCCAGCGCCCACACATCCGCGGAGGCGACGATGGCGCCGACATAGCCGTCCGGACGCACGAGCACCCAGTCGCCTGCTGTGGGGGCATAGGCGTCCCGGAAATGGCCGCCGTCGTCTATCAGATCGCCGCCTCGCCCGATCCGGTGGATGTGCAGGCCTGTGCGCGGCGGCAAGGCGGCTTGCACTTCATAGCCGAGCAGCGTCCAATGCGCGCCCTTGAACAGCTCGAACAGACGCACCGGCTGGCCGGCGGCGCCACGTATCGGCGCATCCGGCGCACGGTCGCCCGCAAGCAGGCCGCCATGTCGCTCCGGCTTTTCCAGCGCGAAGGAGGATTCGGGGTAGCCGATGTCGAGTTGATGGACCTCGCGGCCGCGCCGCATCTCGCCGCGTTTGAGAGCGTCGAGAAGACTGGTGGCGAGACCGAGCATCGTCGCTGCGACGGGGCGGCGCTCTTCCTCATAGCTGTCGAGCAGCGCGTCGGGGGCGCCCGCTGCGACCGCCGCCAGTTTCCATCCGAGATTATAGGCGTCCTGAACGCTGGTATTGAGACCCTGTCCGCCGGTCGGCGGATGCGTATGGGCGGCATCGCCAACCAGGAAGACGCGGCCCAGCCGGTAGCGATCGGCAAGCCTTGCATTCATGTTGAAGGCCGAAGCCCATGAGACCGACTGGACCTCGATGTCGTCGCGGCCGCTGCGCTCCTTGACCAGGGCGGACAAGCCTGCCGCGGAAAGATCGACCTCGCCTTCGAGCGGGATGGGTGCCTGGATCTGGAACAGATCCGTTCCGGCGAGCGGGCAAATCGCAATCTGCCGCTGCATGTCACCTTGGCCGAAGCGATGCCATGCGTCGCGATCCAGTCCGGTTAGAAGGACATCGGCGACGATGGCGCGCACGCCGAGCGTCTTGCCGGGAAAGCCGATATCGAGCGCATGGCGCACGAAGCTGCGGCCGCCGTCGGCGCCAATCAGCCAGCGCACGCGGACGGTCTCTTCGCCGGATGTGCTCCTGAGCCGCGCAGTCACGCCGGCCTCATCCTGTTCGAAGCCGATGAGATCGCTGGCGAATTCGGGCCGGTGGCCAAGCTCCAGCAGGCGCCCGCGCATCACGCCTTCGGTGAGGAACTGCGGCACCATCAGCGGAAGATGATAGGGCTCGGCAGGCGTCGGCTCCTCACCCACCACGGCGTCGGATTCGCTGAAGCTGCCGTCATCGCGATATTCCCGTTGCCGGGGATAGGCGCCGCCGAGTGCGACGATCCGGTCGAGAATGCCGAGATCCTCGAAGACTTCCTGGGTTCGCGGCTGGATGCCCTTGCCGCGGGAACCGCGGAACGGGTCGTTCAATTTCTCGATCAGGCGGAAGGATACGCCGCGCCGCGCGAGCTCGATCGCCAGCGTCAGGCCAGCCGCACCGGCGCCCGATATCAGCACGTCGACTGTCGAATTCTCTGTCATTGCTTTCTCCATATGTGTATTATGCACATAATAGGAGAATCGGCATGGCGTCAACAAAGAATGTGCAAAATACACATATAAGCGAGAAGCTGCGCGAGTTGCATGGAGCATTGATCGAGATCGTCAGCGTCATGAACCGCCCGCAGCGCGACGAGCAGATGGTCCGCGAGGCGGGCATTTCGCTCGATCGCGCCCTGTTTCCGCTGCTGGTCACGATAGAGCGGCTCGGTCCCATCGGGGTCGTCGAACTCGCCGACCGCGCCGGACGCGACTACACCACCGTCAGCCGCCAGGTCGCCAAGCTCGAAAGCCTCGATCTGGTGGAGCGCCGCGGCAGTGCCGCCGACCGGCGCGTGCGCGAGGCGGTCATCAGCCCCAAGGGCAAGGCAATGACCGATCGCATCGATGTCGCCCGCGAGAGGATCGGCCGCGCCATCTTCGAGACCTGGGACGAGCAGGACTTCAATGAACTCGTGCGGCTCATGCGGAAGTTTGCAAAGGATATCAGCGGCGATATCGGCAGCAGCGCGGGGGAAACGCAGGGCGAGGGCGGACCGCAACCGGGTTAACCTCGGAATCCTTGCTTGATGTGGCGGTGAATTCACCGGAGCCATTGCGCCGATGCGTCTGCAATGGTTTTGTAGCCTCCTGCAATCGCAACGCTTTCCGGTGATTCCCAATGTTCGATATTCTGTGGCGCGGCCTGTTGATCGGCGCCGGCGCAACCATCCTCATGGACCTCTGGGCGATCCTGCTCACCCAGTTCGGCCAGGCGGCGCCCAACTGGGCACCGGTCGGCCGATGGTTCTGGCACCTTCGCCGCGGCAAAGTCTTTCACGACAGCATCGCCGATGCCGAGCCCTATGCCAATGAACTGGCGCTCGGCTGGATCAGCCATTACGCCGTCGGCATTCTCTATGGGATGATCTTTGCCATCATCATGGGCTCGGCCTGGTTGGCGGCCCCGACATTTCTTCCCGCCTGGATCTTCGGCATCGTCACCGTCGGGGCAGGGTGGTTCTTGCTGCAGCCGGGCCTCGGCATCGGCTGGGCGGCCTCCAAACACCCGACCCCGAACAAGGTCCGCTGCTTCAATCTGCTGGCTCATACGGTGTTTGCATTGGGGCTTTATGGGACTGCGCTGATTCATTGGGTGAGCGCGGGGTCGGTTTGGTCCGGCCTAAGGGCTGCCCCTCACCCTAACCCTCTCCCCGTAAGGACGGGGAGAGGGGACGTGCCCTGCGAGAGCGAGGTGGGACGGAGAGGTTGCGGCATGTCCCTTCGCCCCGCGAGCGGGGAGAAGGTGCCGGCAGGCGGATAAAGGGCAGGCGGCGATCATGGGGCGAAGCAGAGCCCTTGCCAAAGGTCTCCCCAGACAGCCTCGCCTTACCGCGCCGCCCAGTTGGCGCCGCGGCGGAAGATGGTCTTCATCTGGGGCACGTCGAACTCCTTGGCCTGATGGCCGAGCGAGGAATAGAAGACGCGGCCCTTGCCGTATTTCGTTTCCAGACGACCGGCATGACGACGCCGTCGATCCAGTAGGCGTGCTCGCCGGTGAATTTCGTCGTCGCCAGAACCTCGTTCGAGGGGTCGACATGCATGTAATATTGCTCTGACGTATAAGGGAAATCGGCGATCCCTTCGACGAGAGGGTCGTCGGGTCGGGTGATGTTGACGGTATAGTCGATGATGTTGCCGGGGTGAGCCACCCACTGGCCGCCGATGATGAACTGATAGTCGACGGAATCGCGGAAGGCATCGCCCGCACCGCCGTGATAGCCGGCAATGCCGACGCCGCTTTCGATCGCCGCGGCGAGGTTCTTCACCTCCTCCTTCTCGATCTTCGACATCGTCATGATCGGCACGACGAGGCTGAGATCATGGACGGAAGGATCGGCAAGCGCCTCGGTGCCGTGTTCGAGATAGACCTTGAAACCGTCTTCCTCGAGCATGGTCTTGATGATTTCGGCGCATTCCTGCGGCTCATGCCCGCTCCAGCCGCCCCAGACGATCAGTGCTTCACGCATAGTCTTTCCTCCTGAATCTTATTTCGCCAGTCGTCCGTCGACGATGGAATCGGACAAGGGGGCAGGGCGCTCCGTTGCCGTGGTGATCGCCACTGTCCGGCCGGTCGCGGCTGCGGTATGGAACGCTTCCATGACTTCGAGCACATGCAGCGCCAGATCGCCATTGGCCCGATGCGGCCGGTTGGAGCGGATCGCATGCGCCATGTCGGCGACGCCGAGCGAGCGATAATTGCCGTCGGCATAAGGCGCTGTGACCGGCTGGTCCTCGAACGAACCACCCTTCTTCAGATATTCCACCGGGCCGGCGAACTTGTTCGGATCGGGCACAAGAAGCGTGCCCTCCGTTCCGTAGATTTCGAGCGGCACATGCTTGTGGCCGGCGACATCGAAGCTCATGGCGATCTGGACGACGGCGCCGTTGGCAAAAGCCATCATGCCGGCAACATGGGTCGGCACATGCACGGGAATGCGCTCGCCATTGCGCGGTTCGCTTGATATCAGCCGTTCCGATCGCGGCGTCGTCGCAAAGCCTGCAACCTGCGCACAGGTCCGAGAAGATTGACGAGATCGGTGATGTAATAGGGGCCCATGTCGAGCATCGGCCCGCCGCCGACTTCGTAAAAGAAGGCCGGGTTCGGATGCCAGCGCTCATGGCCCGGGCACATGAAGGTGGCTGAGCCGCCGACCGGCTGGCCGATGACGCCCTGGTCGATCAAGGCGCGGGCCGTCTGGTGGCCGCCGCCGAGGAAGGTGTCGGGAGCAGCGCCGATGCGCAGATTCCTGGCCTTGGCGGCCTCGCCAATTTTTTCCCTTCCGCGAAATTAATCCCGAGCGGCTTTTCCGAATAGGTGTGCTTGCCGGCCTCGAGCGCCTGCAACGCCACCGCAACATGGGCCTTCGGGATCGTCAGGTTGACGATGATCTCGACCTTGGGGTCGGCGAAAAGCTCCTCGACCGATTTGACGGGAATGTTGAATTCCGCAGCTTTTGCTTCCGCCAGCTCCCGGTTGAGATCGGCGACGCCGCGAATATCCAGGATAGGGAAGGACGCCATCGCCGTGAGATAGGCGCCCGAAATATTGCCGCATCCGATGATGCCGATACCGACTTTGTCCATGAATTCCTCCATTCAATCTTGATTGTGCCGCCCGTCAGAGCGCCGGCCCTGTCGTGTTCCAGGGCGATTCGTAGAGTTCGTAGAGCGCCACCGCAGCCGCACCCTGCGCCCAGAAATCATCGCTCGAATCGTCGAAGACGAGTTCGCTCACGCCGCGCAGCGACGGCGGAATGGCGAGCGCATAGGCATCGCGCAGGCTGTTGAGGAAGGGTTCGCCGAGCGCCAGGCTCGACCCCACAAGAATGACCCGCGGCGGCGCAAACAGCGTGACGATGTTGGCAATCGTCAATCCGACCGCTCCGCCGGCGCGGATGGCGGCGCTGATCAGCCGGTCGTCATCGGCCTTGATCAGGGCCTGGGCATGGTTCATGCCGCGACCGAGGCGGATCGCTTCGGCAAAACGCCCGTCGGCCTGCTGTTCGCCGAGGATGGCACTTTCGCCGGCCTGGCTGAAAAGCCGCACGACGCCATTNGGCCCCATGCCGAGCACGAGGTCGCCGAGATTGTGGCTGAGACCGCCGGCGCCGCGAAACAGGCTGTTGCCGTGCAACACGCCGAGCCCCAGCGTCTGTTCCAGCGAAATCAGCACCATATCCTCGAGATCGCGNGCCTTGCCGAACCAGTGATGGCCAAGCGTGATGGCATGGGCGTCACTTTCGACAATGGTCGGCGTCGAAAGCCGCGCCGACATCTCGGCGGCGAAATCGACATTGGTGTCGCGAAAGATCGGGCTGCTTCTGATGTAGCCGGTGCGGTGCTCGATGACGCCGGGAAAGCCGAGGCAGACGCTGTCAACATCCTCCAGCGACAGCCCGGCATCGACGACGCAGCGCCTCACTCCATCCTCGACCAGATCGGCGATGACGCCGATCGGCTGCCGGTCGATGCGGATCGGCAGAGCGAGCTTCGACAGCACGTCGCCGCGGAAATTGGTGACGACGAAGACCATCCGGTTGGCGGCGATCTTGGCGCCCACCACGCGGGCTGCATCGGGATTGAGTTCCAGCATCACCCGCGGGCGCCCACGCACCGCCTCGTTGCGGATATCGCCTTCATGACGCGGCAGGATCAGCCCGTCGTCGAGCAGCGAGGCAGTGATGGCGGAAACGGTCGTGGTGGAGAGTTCGGTGCGCTCGCTGATCTCGATACGCGAGATCGGACCATGGCGCCGGACGGTATCGAGCACGTTCAAGCGATTGATCGCGCGCATTAATTCTGGATCTGCGGTCTTCATNGGGTCTAGCCAGGCGATCGTTTCGTTGGGTCGGNACCCAAATATTTTTAACGGGTTACGAAATAAATAGCGGGCAATTCGGCGGCTCTGTCAAGCGCATTTGATAAAAATANAGGCATTGGGTTGACATTGCGTCAAAGCTCCGTTGAATTAATCCGCATAGGGGAAAAATTGTGAGGACAGNGCCCCTGGGAGGAAAAATCATGAATTTTATGTTGAAGAGCGCCGGTCTCGGCGGCAGACGCATCGCATCCATGGCCGCGGCNGCCGGCATGTTGCTGGCCGGGGCAGGTGCGGCCTCGGCGACGACGGTGGTCAAGTGGCTGCATCTCGAGCTCGACCCCAAATACGTCGCGGCCTGGGAAGACATCGTCAAGAAATACGAAGCCCAGCATCCCGACGTCGACATCCAGATGCAGTTTCTCGAAAACGAGGCCTTNAAGGCCAAGCTGCCGACCTTGCTGCAGTCCGACGACGTGCCGGATTTCTTTTTCAGCTGGGGCGGCGGCGTCCTGAAGCAGCAATCCGAGACCGGCGCGCTCCAGGATGTGACAGCGGCACTCGATGCCGATGGCGGCAAGCTGCGCAGCGCTTATAGCCCGGCTTCGGTCAGCGGCCTGACATTCGACGGCAAGACCTGGGCCATTCCCTACAAGGTCGGCCTGGTCAGCTTTTTCTACAACAAGGAACTGTTCGCCAAGGCNGGGGTGAAGGCCGAGGACATCAAGAACTGGGCTGATTTTCTGGACACGGTGAAGAAGATCAAGGCGGCNGGCATCGTGCCGATNGCCGGCGGCGGCGGTGAGAAGTGGCCGATCCACTTCTACTGGAGCTATCTCGTCATGCGCGAAGGCGGCCAGAAGGTCTTCGAAGCGGCAAAGACGGGGCAGGGCGAAGGTTTCCTCGATCCGGCGATCATCAAGGCCGGCGACGATCTNGCCGAACTCGGAAAGCTCGAACCNTTCCAGCCCGGCTATCTCGGNTCGACCTGGCCGCAGGCGCTCGGNGTTTTCGGTGACGGCAAGGCTGCGATCATCCTCGGCTTTGAAAATACCGAGGCCAATCAGCGCAAGAANGCCGGCGACGGCAAGGGCCTCGCACCCGACAATATCGGCCGTTTCGCCTTCCCGGCGGTCGATGGCGGCGCCGGNAAGCCGACCGATACGCTCGGCGGTCTGAACGGCTGGGCCGTCACCAAGAAGGCCTCCAAGGAAGCGATCGATTTCCTCGCTTTCCTGACGAGTGCGGACAACGAGCGGGCGATGGCCAA
>Ga0055524_1001600_pt1 | contig 12680 bp, 4 predicted proteins | sample AraplaCol_mCL_r2_2_FD_55011 | JGI IMG/M metagenome (GOLD analysis project Ga0055524, IMG submission 55011) | Arabidopsis root microbial communities from North Carolina, USA - plate scrape MF_Col_mCL_r2 | ecosystem: Host-associated > Plants > Roots > Endosphere | place: USA: North Carolina...
CGGCGGTCGCCCGCGAAGGCCGGGGCCATGCGCGAGGCCTTGTCGCCCAGCGTGATGACGGTGTCGTTCATGCCCAGCGGCTCGGTGATGCGCGCGCGCACCAGCTCGCCCCACGACGTGTCGTAGCGCTCGGCGAGCAGCTGCCCGAGCAGCGCCATGCCGAAATTGCTGTACGCGCCCTCGCAGGGCGGCGCCGAGGCAGTGAGCCTGATGCGCGCGAGCGCGGCCCAGAACATGGGCTTGTCGTAGGAGTGGAACTGCTCGACGAGCGGCGCGCCGCCGGTCACGCCGTCGGCCATCACGGGCATGCAGCCGGTGTGCGTGACGAGCTGGCGCAGCGTGACCGAGGCCACCGCGGGCGAAAGGCCGTCGACCTTGCCGGCAAGCAGCCTGCCGACCGTGTCGTCCAGCTTCAGGTCGCCGCGCTGCACCGCCTGCGCGAGCAGCAGGCCGGTGAACACCTTGGTGACAGATCCGATCTCGAACATCGGCTGCTCTGCGCTGCCCGATGCGATGGCACGTGGCTGCGACGGCGGCTCGGGGTTGTAGGCGGCGCCGTAGGCCACCTGCCCGTCGTGCAGCGTGCCCACCACCATCGTGCCCCGCTCGGTGCCGAGGGCTGCTTTCGCAAGAACGGCCGGATCGCTTGCCAGCGTCAGGGGCTGTTGTTGCTGTTGCGGCGGCTGCAGTTGCGCCAGGGCATTGCCGGCCAGCAGAGGGACGAAAAGCCAGGCCGCAAGCCAGGAGCGGTACAGCAAGGCATGGGGCATGAGCCGCATCGTCGGATTCCTCAGGCGTTCGAAGAGCCGCAATCCTGCCACGTCCGGAGTCCCCCTCGCGCGCCGCGACGACAATCGGCCGATGCGCGCATTGCTCGGCACCTTCTCCTGGCAGGAACTCCGCCACCACCCCTGGCGCAACGCGGCGGCCGTGCTGGCCGTGATGCTCGGCGTCGCGCTGGCCTTCTCGGTACAGCTGATCAACGCCTCGGCGCTCGACGAGTTCTCGAGCGCGGTGCGCTCGGTCAACGGCGAGCCCGACCTGGAGGTGCGCGCCGTGCAGGGCGGCTTCGACGAGGCCGTGTTCGCGCAACTCGCCCGCCATCCGCAGGTGGCGCTGGCGAGTCCGGTGGTCGAGGTGCAGGGCCTGGCGCTTGCCGGCGGGCAGCAAGTGCCGATCCGCGTGATCGGCATCGACGCGCTGGCGCTGCCGACCATCGCACCCGCGCTGATGCCGCAGGCCGCGGCGGGTGCCGACCGCTTCGCCCTCTTTGCGCCGGGCCATGTGTTCCTCAACCTCGCGGCTCGCGATGCGCTGGGGCTGCCCGCGCAGGCGCCGGCCGACGGCAGGGCCGAGAAAGTGCAGCTGCGCAGCGGCGACGCCTGGCACAGCCTCTCGGTGGCCGGCCACGTGGCCGCGGGCGGCAAGGCGCTCGCGGTGATGGACATCGCGGCGGCACAGGAGCTCTTCGGCCGCATCGGCGAGCTCAGCCGCATCGACCTGCGCCTCGCGCCCGGTACAGACCGGGCCGCGTTCATGGCCTCGCTGCAGCGCGCACCCGGCTGGCCCGCAGGCGTGCAGTTCGCCGAGCCCGGCGACGCGGCGCAGCGCGTGAGCAACCTGTCGCGCGCCTACCGCGTGAACCTCACGGTNCTGGCGCTGGTGGCGCTCTTCACGGGCGCCTTCCTGGTGTTCTCGGTGCTGGCGCTGAGCGTGGCCAAGCGCGCGCAGCAGTTCGCGCTGCTGGGCGTGCTCGGACTCACGCCGCGCGAGCGGCTGCGTCTGGTGCTGGCCGAATCGCTGGTGCTGGGCCTGATCGGAAGCCTGGCCGGCCTCGCGCTGGGCACGGCGCTGGCGGCCTTCGCGCTGCGCGTGCTGGGCGGCGACCTGGGCGGCGGCTACTTCGAGGGCGTGGCGCCCACGCTGCACTGGAGCGCGGGCGCCGCCCTGCTCTACGGCGGGCTCGGCGTGCTGGCCGCGCTGGTCGGCGGCTGGTGGCCCGCGCGCGCGGCGCAGTCGCTGCCAGAGGCGCAGACGCTCAAGGGCCTGGGCGCCGCGCCCACGCAAGGCAAAAGCCACTGGCTGGCGCTGGGCCTGGTCGCGCTGGGCGCCGTGCTGGCCAACCTGCCGGCCATCGGCGGCATTCCGGTGGCGGCGTATCTCTCGGTCGCCTGCCTTCTGGTGGGTGGCATCACCGCCCTGCCCTGGCTGATCGCGCTGCTGTACGACCGCGTGGCGCCGCTGTTCTCGCAACGCGTGTTGCCGATGCTGGCGGTGGAGCGAGCCCGGCGCATGCGCGGCACGGCGGCCGTGGCGGTCAGCGGCGTGGTCGCGAGCCTGAGCCTTGCGGTCGCGCTCACGGTGATGGTCGCGAGCTTCCGCGACTCGGTTACGCACTGGCTCGACGTGGTGCTGCCTGCCGACCTGTACGTGCGCGCCACCTCGGGCGGACGCGGCGGCAACAGCGGCGGCGGAAGCAGCACCGACACCGCCACCTTCGCGCCGGCCTTCGTCCAGTCGCTGGCGCAGTTGCCCGGCGTGGCGCGCACCGGCACGCTGCGCACGCAACCGCTGCAGCTGGATGCGGCGCGGCCGGCGGTGACGCTGATCGCGCGCAGCCTCGAAGGCGGAGCCGCGCAGTCTCTGCCGCTGGTGGGCAGCGCACTGCCGGTGCCCGAAGGGCAGATCGGCATCTACGTGAGCGAGCCGATGGTGGAGCTCTACGGCGCGAAGCCGGGCACGGTGTTCGCGCCGCTGTCGGCCGCCATGGGCAAGGCTGGGGCCTCGTTCTTCGTGGCCGGCGTGTGGCGCGACTACGCGCGGCAGTTCGGCGCCATCGCCATGGATGCGCGCGACTTCGAGCGCCTCACCGGCGAGCGCAAAGTGAGCGACGTGGCGCTGTGGCTCGCACCCGGCGCATCGGAGGGCGCCGTGCAGTCGGCGGTGCGGGAACTGGCGGCGCGGCAAGGTGGCACAGGCGATTCATCCGCGGGCTCGGTGGAGATCGCCTCGGTGGGGCAGATCCGCGCAACCTCGCTGCGCATCTTCGACCGCAGCTTCGCGGTCACCTACTGGCTGCAGGCGGTGGCCATCGCCATCGGCCTGTTCGGCATCGCGGCCAGCTTCAGCGCGCAGGTGCTGGCGCGGCGCAAGGAGTTCGGCCTGCTCGCGCACCTGGGCTTCACGCGGCGGCAGGTGCTGGCGGTGGTCGCCGGCGAAGGCGCCGCGTGGACGGCCATCGGCGCCGTCGCCGGGCTCGGCCTGGGGCTGGCCGTGTCGGTGGTGCTGGTGAAGGTGGTGAACCCGCAGAGCTTCCACTGGAGCATGGACCTGCTGGTGCCGTGGGAGCGGCTGCTGGCGCTGTGCGCTGCGGTGGTGGCGGCGGGCACCGTGACGGCCTGGATGGCGGGCCGCGCGGCCGCAGGCAAGGACGTGGTGCTGGCGGTCAAGGAAGACTGGTAGGCCGACGACCGTATTCGTGCAAAGCCGATTCTTGGACTGGAACCCATGCAGCAAGCACCTTTCTCATTCTCCCTTTCGCGCAGAAGCCTGCTGCTGGCCGCGCTCGCATCCGGCCCGCTGGCCGCATGGGCGCTGCCCGAACGCCGCCTGCAGTTCCCGCGCGACTTCGGCAGCCACCCCGACCTGCGCACCGAGTGGTGGTACATCACCGGCCACGCGAAGACATCCGCCGGGCGCGAGTTCGGCTACCAGGTCACCTTCTTCCGCTCGCGCGTCGAGGCCACGCAGGGCATGCGCTCGGCCTTCGCAGCGAAGCACCTGGTGTTCGCGCATGCGGCCGTCACCGATCTCGAAGGCCGCGTGCTGTTGCATGACCAGCGCATCGCGCGCGCAGGCTTCGGCGTGGCGGAGGCCTCGGCGGACGACACCGACGTGCGCATCCGCGACTGGTCTCTGGCACGCGAAAACGGCATCTATGTCGCGCGCATTCCGGCAGGCGAATTCGCGCTCGAACTGCGCTTCACGCCCACGCAGCCTGTGCTGCTGCAAGGCAACGCCGGGCTCTCGCGCAAGGGGCCTGAAGAATCGCAGGCCAGCTATTACTACAGCGAGCCGCAGCTCAAGGCCCAGGGCAGGCTCACGCTCAAGGGCCAGCCCTTCGACGTCGCCGGCACCGCCTGGCTCGACCACGAATGGAGCGAGGCGCTCATGCACCCCGAGGCCGTGGGCTGGGACTGGATCGGCATGAACCTCGACGACGGCAGCGCCCTCACCGCCTTCCACCTGCGACGCAGCGACGGCAGCGCGCTGTGGGCCGGCGGCTCGTTTCGGCCGCGCGATGGCGCGGCGCGGATCTTCCGGCACGACGAGGTCAGCTTCGAGAGCCTCGCCACATGGATCAGCCCCCGCACGCAGGCGACGTATCCGACGCGATGGCGCGTACGGACGCCCGCCGGCAACTTCGAAGTGCGCGCCCTGCTCGACGACCAGGAACTGGACAGCCGAGGCTCCACTGGCGGCGTGTACTGGGAAGGCCTGAGCGACCTGGTCGATGGGCAGGGGGAGCGACTGGGACGGGGGTATCTGGAGATGACGGGCTACGCGACGCCGCTGAAGCTGTGATACCCCAGTACCCTGGGCAGCGCCGCGTGCTACCGCGCCTAATGCCAGTTAGCAGCAATGACTTGCGTCAAGTTGCTTTGGTAGTTGGCTGGCAGCGTAGTCTGGCCTGAGGCTGGCGACGAGAAACTTGCCATGGCTTGGACGAGGTTCTGCACTTGGCTATCCATCAATGTCCTGCCGCCGACCGACTTGAACTCCTCTACCTGATACTGACTGCCTAGGTACCAGTTGCTGACAATCATCTTGTCTAGGGTTCCGATCAGACTGATTTCCAAGTCATTTGATGTTCGACGGAACCACAGCTGATTGATATCGACGGAGTCATCGAAGAGCACGGCGTCCTTGTTCCCGACCGTTGTATCGTTCTCGACGATGCGATCGACGCCATAGCCTCGCCTCATCAGGTAGATGTCGTTGCCAGCACCGCCCTCCAACACGTCATCGCCCCCCGCTCCATCCAGCACGTCGGCTCCGGCGCCCCCGTACAGCGAGTTGGCTTGCTCGTTACCGATCAGGGTATTGTTCAGGTCGTTGCCGGCCAGCACCGTCGCGCGGTCCAGTAGCACGCCCTTTTCCACATTCGCCGCCAACGTAGTGTTCACACTCGTATAGACAGTGTCGTATCCGCCGTCCACCGCCTCCATCACCGTATCGCCGAGGTCGTCGACATAGTAAGTGTCGCTACCGGAGCCGCCCGCCATGCTGTCAGCCCCTTGCGCACCGTCCAGGGTGTTGTCACCTGCGTTCCCAGTCAACACGTTCGAAAGCTCATTGCCTGTCGCGTTGATGTTGCGCTTGCCGGTCAGCGTGAGGTTCTCCAGGTTCTTGCCCAGCGTCCAAGAAACGGAAGACTCGACAGTGTCGATGCCGGCATCGACATCTTCATGGATCGTATCCAGTTGGTCATCAACGACATAGGTATCGTTGCCCGCTCTGCCCGCCATATCGTCTGCCTCGGCTCCCCCGTCCAATCGGTTGTCGCCGGCGTTGCCCAACAAGCGATTGCGCTGACCGTTGCCGGTCGCATTGATGTTCGCGGTGCCCTCGAGCTCGAGTACTTCGACCTCGTCCGGCAAGCTATAGCTCACGCTAGATCGTACGGTGTCGTAGCCGCCACCTGGCAGTTCGTTGACGGTGTCGCGCACGTTGTCGACGATGTACGTGTCGTCTCCGGTACGGCCGGTCATGCTGTCCGCGCCTTCCATGCCATTGATCGTGTTGGCACCCGCATCGCCTGTCAGCACATCGTTCCCGCTCGTACCCGCGATGGGCAAAGGCTGCGCCGGTCGAGCGGCAGTCGCTGCGGAAGCGCCAGTTCCCAGTAGCGCAGCACCGGGCACTGTGACACCGCTCGCTTTCAAAGCAGGCAGCGACATCGGCGTCGCGTCCGGGCTCCCGGCGAAGATGAAATGAGCGGCTGTAAGGGCCGCAGGTTCGACGGCAAAGAGTCCGACCGAGACCAGCGACTGTCCCGGCGCCTCGGCCAGCACGCGCGTGATGAACTTGCCGTTGATGTTCATCGCCTTGTTGATCTTGAGCTGGCTGAAATCCTTGATCCAGGCAAACTGGCTCAGGTCGATCCTGTCCGCCGCCAGTTCGAAATCCGCGATCAGGTTGCTGGCGCCCATGTCGCTGCCCATGAAGCTCATCGACCTCGAACCGCCGCCACCCGCCGCAACCACGAAGCGGTCAGCTCCGGCTCCGCCTGTCCGCGTGCCTGCACCTGCCCGCCCCGTCGAATACGAAACACGACCTTGGTCACCATCCAGCACGAGAACATCGTCTCCGGCGCCGCCATTCAAGGTATCAACCGCCCCACTACCCAGCAGCCTGTCGTTGCCGTCGGTGCCCAGCGAGGTGGTGTTACCGCCACCACCAAACGGCAGGGCGGTGTCTTGGAGCCCGACGCCCTTGCTCTCGACGCCTTCGCCCAATTTTTGACCTGCCTTCTGCCAAGTTTGCAGCGCTGCCGGTGAGGCAAAGAACCGCAGCTGCGCCCCACCGAGCTGATCCACCTGCCGATTCCGCACGAGCACACGCTGGCCGTCGCCCAGGTCCAAGCGGACGTCTGCCCCTACCTGAGTGCGAGCGAGCGAGGCGAAATTCATGTTGCCGAAGCCCACCAATGCAATGGCTTCAGGAGCATCCGCGCTGTCTCCCACTCCGAAGTCGACAATCTCGTCCCGCGACCCTGCATCCTTGCCGATGACGAAGAGATCGCTACCTTCTCCGCCCGTGAGCACGTCGTTGCCTTTGCCGCCGTCCAGCGTGTCGTTGCCGCCGCCACCGCTGATGACATCCGCGCCACGCCCCCCTATCAACACGTTGCCCAGCCCGTTCCCCATCAGGATGTCGTTGCCATCACCGCCGATCGCAGCCTCGATGTCGCCGCTTAGGACCTTCAGCTCCCGTCCCGCGATGGTGCTGGTGCTCCCACTGAGCAGATTGATCGTGCTGTCGCTCGTTACGGCGCTGGCGTTGATGGTGTCGATTCCACCATTGCTGTCCACCAACATGCTGGGGATCTGAAGCGTGGGTATCCGGATGCCGCGGACGAACTGCTCCTTGCTGCCGAATTCATCGGTGTAGACATACACATCGTCAGGGCCGGTCTTCTTGCCGTAGAGATCCAGCTTCCAGCTCTTGAGCGTCCCGGAATTCCCGGCGGTTGCGTCGATGACCTGCAATTTCCAGTCGCCCGCGCTTTGTTCCCCTCGCACATGAGTCGTGTTGAAGCTGAAGCTGAGTGGACCCGACGACGCATTTCCCAGGTCGGTGGCCGCACTCCCCGGCGCCTTGTCGGGCCGGTTGACCAGAATGCTCTCGGTTCCTCCGGGAGAAATCAGCTTGATGATCAGATCGCCCCAACGCTGATGATCCAGGTCGAGCGTGACTTGCGCACTCTCGACCTCCAGGCCGGCTCCCACGGAGAGGATGCGCGTCAGAATGCCGGCACCATCGGGAATCGCAGCGCTCAGGGCGCCGCTGGAGGCACTTGCAACGAACTCGTTCGCGTACGTGTTCTGCTCCTCGATCCAGGATTCGGCCATCCGTACCGCGGCACGGGCATCGAGCTTGCCGAAGCCGTAGTCGTGGCTGACATGCATGCCCCCGCCATTCCAAGTCTTGGCACTGTTTGTGACCCAGTCGGTGCCATTTGGATCGTCCACCTTCGTGGCCGTCATAGCCAGGATGGCCTGTATGTCGCGGTAGCCAAGTGATGGGTTGGCTTCGAGCATCAGGGCTATGACCCCAGACACGATCGGTGCCGCGAAGCTTGTGCCCTGGCTGGTGCCGTAATTGCCTCCGAAGGTCGAGCCGTTATCCCCGATGAGTTCGCGACTGGTCGAACCAATGTTGCTGCCAGGTGCCGACACCAGGATGGAGGCGCCCGGGTTGCTAAAAGGCTTGCTCCCCTGTTGCAACGTGCCCAGATCGCCCGGCGCGTTGATGCTGCTCGCAACGATCACAGCCCGGTTTGCGGTCAGTGCGTTGTAGTTGGTGTTGGCGCCCGTCGCGCGATCATTGCCACCGGCCATCACGATTGCCGTGCCAAGCCCGTTTCGACCGCGGGAAATGGCCTCAAGAATCCCGGTTTCGACGGTGCCTGTTGGAACCACATTCAGCCCGAAACTCGTGGAAGCACCCCACGAGTTGTTGACCACGTCGAAATTCTTGAACTTGGCCAGTGCATTGGAGATTTCCTGGCCGAGTTTGCCGACTTCCAGGCCTTCGCCCTGGATGTAATGACCCGCGAGCGTTGCGTTGTAGGCCACACCGACGCCGCCCTCGCCATTCCGCGCTGCGACCATGACGCCAGCCACCATGGTCGCATGGCTGCTGAAGGTCTGGGGCGTGTCGTTTCTCCCATTCGCGTCCAGCGTGTTCAGCCAAGCCTTGTCGACATTGGGCTGAAGATCCCGGTGACGGTAGTCGAACACCTCGGGCCCCGCACTGAACGCACCGCCTGGCTCGAACTGGCCGATTCTGACGCCCTTGCCGGTGTAGTCCTTCCACACAGGCATCACGTTGACATCGCTCAGGTACCACTGCTCTACAGCCAGCGGGTCCCTCGGCAGGTCATCCGTGTGCAGGTAGACAGCAGCCTTCATAGACTCCGTCTGGCCAGTGGTGCCATTGCTCACCTCCGTGGAATGCCCCTCGGCATCCTTCACCTTGTACTTGAACCCCATCACTCCGGTGTAGTTCGGATCGGGCGTGAAAAGCACGTCACCACTGCCGGTGAGTGCGACGGTACCGCCCTTGGCGTCCAGAACCTCGGTGATGCTGAGTTGATCGATTCGGCTGTCCCAGTCGCGATCGTTGATAAGCAACTGCGTTCTGGACAGCAGGTGAGCGGCGGTTCGACTCAGCGCCTGCCCTGCGGAGTTGACGGTCAGAACATCCTTGACCGGCAATGGACTGCCAATGGTCAGGTCGACGCGGTTGACGTCGGCGAAGCTCAGTTTCTCGATGCCAATAAGTGTGTCGGCACCATCACGGCCGGTGCGGGTATCTACCACGCGATAGCGGGCACTTCCCTTTGCACTGTTGAGCTTGGTAATGCGGTAGTCAGCATAGCTCCCGGCGTATTGGGCAACATCGATGCCATCGCCGCCGTTCAGGCTGTCATCGCCCCCGCCACCGATAAGTACGTCATTGCCCGCGCCGCCACTCAGGGTGTCATCGTCCAGGCCGCCGTCGAGCACATCGTCACCCGCACCGCCTATCAGTTTGTCACGCCCGCGATGGCCGCGAATCAGATCGTTGCCTGCACCGCCATCCAGGGTGTCATCGCCATCCTCGCCCGACAGCACGTCATTGGCAGCACCGCCGATGATCACGTCGCCCCCCGCGCCGCCACGCACAACCACGGTGGAGTGGCCTCCCCCTATGAAGACATCGTTTCCGACGCCGCCGATGGCCATCTCGATGTTGCTCTGACTCAGGTTGAGCGAAACACCTTGAGCGCCCATCACCTGGGCAATGTCGAAGCCATCACCGCCATCGACCCGCTTGTCTGCCGCGTCGAACAGCAAAACGTCGTCTCCGACGCCGCCAAGAAGGGTATCGGCGCCCGCGCCGCCAGCCAACCAATTGTTGCCAGCATCACCCGCCAGTAGGTCGCTGCCAGCCCCACCGGTGAGATTGCGCACCTTGAGAGACGCCGCATCGAGGATTTCGGCGATGGCAGCATTGGTGTTCTTCGACACATAGGCCGTCGTGGCAGCCGCGCCCCCGACAGCGCTCTCCGTGACAACGGTGACGGAGCTACCCTTCTCGTTCTGTGTGACGGTGCTGCCTGCAGGGTTGGCCAGGAAGTTGGCCGCGATGGCTTCCCTGCTGATGCCGTTTTGCGTGAAGGTACCCCGGGCCAAGACTTCGTTGCCATCGCGCACTTCACCGCTCTGCGCGACAGCCGACAGATTGATCGCAGTGATGCCCAGTTCGGCAAAAGTCTTCAGTTCGCCCGCATCGGTCTTGCCGTCGTGGTTGGCATCGACCCAGACACGCAGGTTATTCCAGGCCGCATCTTTTGCGGTGAACTGGTCGTCGGCGTTGCTGTCGAGGCTCCGGAGGGCCGCGAAGCCATTCGCATACGGCTTGGTGCCGGCAACGCCGCCGGAACCGGTCACGCCGTTGTAGTACTCGCTCAGCGTCTCGCTGATGTTGTTGATTTTTCCGTCGCCATTGAGGTCGTGCACGACGATCCCGTCCTGCGCACTGACCCAGCCGGTTTGCTCCAAAGAGCCGCCGTCGTTGTCGGCGTCGAAGAGGACGGGGGATGTCCCGGAGTCGGTGAGCTTTACGCCGTCGCCGTTCAGGTCCAGCAGCAAGGGGTCTGCGGGAAAGAGGTTGAAGTTGAAGGCCGACGCATTGTTCAGGCTGCTGCCGAAAAGACTGTAGTCGACAGGTCCCGCCAGGGGGTCGATGTTTCCAACACCGCCGGTATTGGAGAACGGCAGGCCCAGACCACTCGATGCGTTGATGTTCAGACCGAAGTTGAAGTTGCCGGGCCGCAAACCATCCGTGATCGCGTAGCTTGCAATGGCCTGGTTGCCGACGGCGGTATTGACGTTCCAGAAGTTGCCAATACCAGCGGTATAGCTTCCGCCGGTGACCAAGTTATTGTTGGCGCCGCTCGGGCCTGAACTCGTGCTGAACGGTGTCCTTGTCTCACCAGCCACTGGCGTCGTGGTTGCCGTATTCAGGACGGCAGTGTTGATCTCAGTGCCGTTGGTCTCAGGAGCAATGCGCACACCATTGGCATCAAACTGCTGAACTTCAACGTGTTCTGGCTGCATTGCGCCCGGCAGATACGTGCTGACGGTCGAAATGCTCCCTCCTCCCTTCATGGCAACAATCTCTGTACGGCGGATCAAATTTTGATCTGCATCGAAGAGTTGAATTGACTCTCTGTCGGTGTTGTAGTTGACGCTGTCCATCAGGGTCGCGCCGCCATCCAGATTGCTAGTGGTGACCTGAGAATTCGGTCGAGGGGCTGGGGCATACAAGCCGACAGCGGTTCTGGGGTCGTAATTTTTCGTCACGGTGCCGCCCGGAATCGTTGCGGTCACCGACCAGTAGCCGTTGTTGTCCTGTGAGACGCTGGTGATTTCTTTTTCTTTGAAACCAGACCATGCTTGCGCGAATATTTTCATATTTTGTTCGAAATATGAAATTCCACCGGCGCCAGTGGAAGTGATTTGATCTAGGTACGCATCCTTTGCTCCGAAGGCGGCCTTATCGAATTTTTGAGCAGCAGTCAAGGCAGGGTCGGCATAGGTTTTTGCCAGCAAGGAGTCCAAGATTGAGCTTTGCCCAACGATGAACGACAGTGGATCTATGGTCAAGGTTCGGCCGCTTATAACGAATTTCTTTCCTTGCAATTGCGAATCAGCCAGCGCTTCAAAAGCAACAGCGCGTCCTTCGACGACTCCTCGGGCCACGCTATAGTCCCCCGGGCTTCTGTAATCCTCTATCCGGGGAATTCCGATGGAGGGATTTCGGTTGTCCGCGTCATGCTGTGTTTCGTGGCCGCCTTCGATCGCAATGTACAGCGAGTTGGCAAAAATATTTGCCGGCGTACCTGTGCGAAAATAGTCTTGCGAAATATATATCCCAACAGTCCCGAGATTGGGGTCAAAAGAAATTCCTGGCCTGGTGGCAGAGATAATATACGGCGTATTGGCGGCAGCTGCTGCCTCATATTGTGTGGTCAATGCCGGTGACGCATTAATGATCTGCATGTGAAGCTCAGTCCACTTGGCGGCAGGTTGCGTTACTTCATTCTCCACCTGAAAGAATGGCTTTCCGTTAGCCATTTTCATGTTCAAGGACACGGTNATATTAACTACTCCTGATTAAAGATTTCCGTCGCTTCAATTCTTTGCAGGCAACCGGTCGAGCCACCTATATATAAAGTAATTGATTGCTCCGAATTTTTATATATTTTTGAGATTCTGTATTGCCCAGGCCAATCTATTGGGCGCGCGGCAAAAAGAATGTTTTCTGGAACATATTTAAATGNCTGCATGAATATTTCCTCAACCCTTTCATACTCCGTGCAGCCTGGCGCAGGAAATCCAACGCTTANGACTTTTCTTTTTTTATCTACATCTCTTTTATTTAGCCCGGCCATTGACCCGCCGAATGCGCCTTCGTCCATTTTTATTGCCTCGCCAGTGCCATAGCCAAACTCGCTGGGGTCATTCCTGTTTATTGGGAATCGCGTAAATTTGTATCCAATCCTTCGCCAATAGAATTCAGGATTTCCCAGAACTCCCTGATCAAGGCCATCTTTCAGTGCAGAAAGGAGGTCTTCGGTGGTCTGGACTTTGGGCGGGGGGGCTTCTCCAGCCAACCAGGATCTGCCCGAGGCACATCCCAGAAGTACTCCCGCCAATCCGATGCAAATCGTTTTGCCAATCTTTTGATAGATATTCATAATTAAATGTTGTTTGACACTAGCGCTCCCTCAAGCTTTCGCTCGTTGCCCGCTGAACCGGACTCAGCAGGAATTCGATGATTCGCCGCTTGCCCGTTTTGATCTCCGCCGTGAGATTCATCCCTGGAGACAGCCTGATCGGCCTGCC
>Ga0055524_1001604_pt1 | contig 12656 bp, 9 predicted proteins | sample AraplaCol_mCL_r2_2_FD_55011 | JGI IMG/M metagenome (GOLD analysis project Ga0055524, IMG submission 55011) | Arabidopsis root microbial communities from North Carolina, USA - plate scrape MF_Col_mCL_r2 | ecosystem: Host-associated > Plants > Roots > Endosphere | place: USA: North Carolina...
TACATGTCCTCCTACTCCAGTGCCGACGGCGCGATGGCCCTGACGATCACCTTCAAGCTCGGCGCCGACCTCAACAAGGCGCAGGTGCTCGTCCAGAACCGTGTCGCAATCGCCCTGCCCCGTCTTCCCGACGAAGTCCGCCGGATCGGAGTGACGACCGACAAGAGTTCGCCGGATCTCATGATGGTGGTTCATCTTCTTTCGCCCAACCACCGCTACGACCAGCTTTACGTCTCCAACTACGCTCGCACAAAAGTCCGTGACGTCCTGCTCCGGCTCGACGGCGTCGGCGACATCCAGTCCTTCGGCGAACGCCAGTACTCCATGCGTATCTGGCTCGATCCGGAGAAGCTCTCGGCATATGGCATGACCTCGGACGACGTCGTCGAGGCGCTGCGGGAGCAGAACGTGCAGATATCCGGCGGGCGCATCGGTGCACCTCCGGTCGTTGGCAAGAACGCCTTCGAATACACGGTGAGATCTGACGGCCGCTTCTCCGATGCCCGCGAGTTCAGGTATGTGATCGTCAAGTCGACGGCGAGCGGTCGCCTGGTCGAGCTGCAGGACGTCGCCCGCGTCGAGCTCGGTGCTCAGGACTACGTCACCAACAGCTATCTGACCAACGATCCGGCCATCGCCCTTGGCATCTTCGCGCGTCCGGGCACCAACGCGCTTTCGACGGCGAAAGAGGTGCGCGACATCATGGCAAACCTGTCGAAGAGCTTCCCGGAAGGCCTTGAATTCCAGATCAATTACGACACGACCGAGTTCATCGAGGATTCGATCTTCGAGGTCTACCGAACGATGGGCGAAGCCGCGATCCTTGTCGCCATCGTCGTGATCATCTTCCTGCAGTCATGGCGCAACGCACTCATCCCGATCATCGCGATCCCGGTATCGCTCGTGGGCACATTCGCGTTCCTGCTCGCCTTCGGCTTCTCGCTGAACATGCTCACGTTGTTCGGGCTCGTGCTGGCTATCGGCATCGTCGTCGACGACGCCATCGTCGTGGTCGAGAACGTCGAACGAAACCTGGCGCGCGGCATGTCTCCCAAGGAAGCAGCGCACGTTACCATGGACGAGGTTGGCACGGCCGTCGTCGCCATCTCCCTGGTGCTGATTGCGGTCTTTGCGCCCACGGCATTTATCCCTGGTATCTCCGGGCAGTTCTACAAGCAGTTTGCGGTGACGATATCAGTCACGACGGCGATCTCGGCTCTGAATTCATTGACTCTCTCTCCAGCGCTCGCAGGTATCTTGCTACGGCCGCACGGCGACGGATCACAGCGCAAGAACATCTTCAGTCGCGCGGGATCCGCACTGGCCAACGGCTTCAACTCTGGCTTCGATGCGGTCAGCCGAGGCTACTCGTGGATCGTGAGGCGGCTGGTCGGCGGTTGGCTCGGCCGGATCGCATCCCTCGCCGTGTTCACAGCGCTGCTCGCGGCCACGTGGTTCATGTCGACCGCCGTGCCATCCGGCTTCGTACCGATCATGGACCAGGGTTACTCCATCGTCGTCGTCCAGCTGCCGGATGGCGCCTCGCTGGCGCGCACGGACGAAGTCGTCAAGAAGGTCGGCGCCATCGTGAAAACCGTGCCCGGCGTCCGCAATGCGATCCAGTTCTCCGGCTTCAGCGGAGCGACCTTTACCGCCGCCTCGAATGCAGGCGTCATCTTCACGCCGTTCCAGTCGTTCGCCGACAGGGAAAAGATCGGCGCGACAGCGGACAAGATCATCGCCGAGATCAACTCGCGTGTCAGGGAGATCCAGGACGCATTCATTATCGATATACCGCCGCCATCCGTCCGCGGCGTGGGCAACGCCGGCGGCTTCAAGATGCAGATACTCGATCAAGAAAATCCTGACATGACGAGGGCACTCGGTCTCGCTCGCGAGATAATGGCTGAGGCCGCCACGACCGAAGGACTGACGGGGGTTTTCACAACCTTCTCGGAATCGAGCCCTGAATACTATCTGGCAATTGACCGCGACAAGGCGCGCTATCTCGACGTCCCGATCTCGAACGTCTTCAGTGCCCTCTCCGTCAATTTGGGAACCTCCTACGTGAACGACTTCAACGCTTTCGGACGGGTTTATCAAGTGCGTGCTCAGGCGGATCGCCAGTTTCGAATGGACAAGGACGACATCCTTGCGCTGAAGGTCAGGTCGGCAAAGGGCGCCCTCGTTCCGCTGGGAACCATTATGGACATCCAGGACACGAGCGGGCCGACGCTCGTTCAGCGCTACAACATGTACGTCTCGGTACCGCTGCAGGGAAACCCGACGCCGGGAACTTCCACCGGGACGGCGATCAAGAAGATGGAGGAGATCGCTACGAAGATCCTGCCACCGGGAGTCACGTTTGAATGGACAGAGCTGGCTTATCAGGAGACACACACGGGCAGCTCCGGGACCTACATCTTCGCGTTGTCGGTGATCTTTGTCTTCCTTGCGCTGTCCGCCCAATACGAGAGCTGGGTCCTTCCCCTCGCAATCATCCTGATCGTCCCCCTCGCCGTGCTGGCGGCCCTGATCGGGGTCTTCCTTCGTGGCATGGACAACAACGTGCTGACCCAGATCGGGCTTATCGTCCTCATCGGCCTCGCCGCCAAGAACGCGATCCTGATCGTCGAGTTTGCCCGCCAAGCCGAAGAAGATGGGAAGTCTATCGTCGACGCGGCAGTCGAGGCCAGCCATCTCCGGCTGCGTCCGATCCTGATGACGGCCTTCGCGTTCATCTTCGGCGTCCTGCCGCTCGCGATTGCAACCGGGCCGGGCGCCGAAATGCGCCAATCGCTTGGGACGGCCGTGTTCTCAGGGATGCTAGGCGTGACCTTCTTCGGCCTGTTCCTGACCCCGGTCTTCTACGTAGTGCTCAGGTCGCTCCGGAGACGGCCGCTGGTGCGGCCAAGTCCCAAGCTTGAGATCGTGAAGCAGAGTGAGGGCTGACACGCAGCCTTCACTTCTCCGGCGGATTGCCGAACAGATCGGTCGGGACAGCCGCCGTGTCCGCATCCGAGCTCTGTCGCTCTGATATGCTCCCGCCAAAAGTCCGCGCGCTGCCCCGCCTGCCCGCCCACAGGGCAATCGGGATCTTCTCCCCAGCCTTGATGTCGCGATGCGCGACGAAATAGCCGCGGTGATCCGGCGCGTTCTCATGCCCGGCCTTCTCGTTTTCGAAGAGACAGATCTCGCCGGGTTTCGGTTCGTAGGGCAATCGGATTCCTCGCGTTGACTCAGTGCAGGATACGAGACCGGGTCTCTGAAGACACCTCAGGTTCAGCGGATGCGTCCGAAACGCCCTCGAATCGTTCGGAAAGGCTCGCGACGTAGTTGATGCTTTGCTCCAGCAGGATCTCGGCGGCTCGAAGCATGTCCGTCGACGCTTCGACGCCGCACCCTCGGATCGAGCATGCGAGATAGGTCGCATTTCGGGCGGATTTCAGGTCACCTCGCTCACCAGCATCCTCGGCGACGCTTTCCAGGGCGTTCACCACGAGCGTCATCATGTCTGCTCTCTCACTGGGCGACATCTCGATCAATGTTCTTCCTGTCATGATAGCCATCCATTCGTGCGCGAGCAGGCGCACGGGGCGCTGCTGGCGATCTTATTGGTTCTTTGGGAACTGTCTTGGACGTGGTCGTCCGTCGTCTTCACAGTTGGCGATCGAGGAAGAGACCCGCAAGGCCGCGATCCATGCCAAGATGACAACGGAGACCTGCGTGACCTGATGGTCTGGGGCAATGCTGGTCGTCTGAGAAGCCGCGCGGCGGAGGAGCCTGGCGCCTTAGCGCAGCCTCGATGTCAACGGCCAGCTTGGCGCGTCTCACGTGGAGTACCTCAACGGTCGGCTCGGGCGACAGCAGCACGCTTTCCAGCAATTCAAGAGCGCCGGCGGCGACGGGGTCTGGCGACTAAACGTCCTGCTGCGGCTTGGCGATTTTCGTGGCCGCCTTCCGGACCGCGGACCGGGCCGAGTCCGACGTCTTGCCGTCGGTGACGCACGGGATGTGGAAGGATTCGATTGGGTTGCCTGATGCGTCAACGACGGATGAGGAGACATGGCCAGCATTGAGGTCGACCCAGAGCGCGCCGCCGGAGAAGTCTGCTGCCGCGCCTCGATCTTGTCGTCGACGGAAACAGAGAAACTTCCGTCGTCTACCCTACGTTATGTGAGGCTGAAGAACGTTAGCGGCTGCCCGAGGCCTTCGCCTGTGGACTCTACGATGGACCTGCAGATCGAGTGGCACACGCCGAGTCCAATGGGGTTCGTGGTCGAGAAGGCTCAAGTCTCGAGCTCGATCTCGCACGACACTGTGTGCCATGGATTCCCCGGACCCGATTGCTGCATAGGTCCGGAAATCAAGCCTGCGCGTGCGGCCACACATCATGAACCGCAGCAAGCTCCGCGATAGCGCGCCGCAACCGAAGGTTCTCTCTTTCCAAAAGTTCGATCTTCTGCAAAGGCGATGGGGGCTGTCCTGAGCCTGTCTGCCGAAGAGGTTCATCGACCGAGGGTGAGCCTGTCATTCGCTCTTTCGTCTCTGCTGCCGGAGGTGCCATCTCCATGGGGGCCTGTTCTGGCAAATCGTCGGCAAGCATATAGCCGCGGCCTGGGATGGTTTTTATCAAGTCTCTGTGTCGTCCTAAAGCTTTCCGAAGCACGCCCATCTGGAACCTGAGATTACACTCTTCAACGAACGTGAACGGCCAGACTTTTTGTATGATCTGACTTTTATCGACAACCTGCCCCCGCGCCTCCAGAAGAACTGCGAGCAGGTCGAAAGCGCGGCTTCCGATCTCAACCTCTTTGTGGTCCAGGAGCAGCTGCCGTGCCGTAGTACACATTTGAAACGATCGGAATTGAATCACTGATCCGCTGATTTGCATGATGGGACCCCCCTGCGACCGTCGACCTCGACGGATGGAAAATTTCGCTCTACGCATCCCGATGCCGGGTCGCGCAGCTAGACACATGGCCACCATGTGTTGCCCAAAGCGGCCCGTTCAAAGACGCAGTTCCACTATGCCTGAGAACTGCAAGCGCCGCTGTTCCACGTTGTTCAAAAATGTTAAATATGGCTCTAGTGGACAGCGCCGCGCCTGCCCATTGCCGCAGCAAGGGTATGACCGTTGGAAAGTTTCGTAGAACACCCTCCGCGTTCCACGACGTCGGAAATCGGCGATCACGCAGTCCAGTTTGGGCCTTTTCGGTTCTTCCCTTTCAAAAGGCTCTTGATGGAAGATGGAAAGCCCGTGGCGATTGGCGGGCGTGCCCTCGATGTTCTATCAGTCCTTATTCGACGAGCTGGCACCATCGTGAGCAAACAGCAATTGCTGAGCGACGTGTGGCCCGGCGTCTTCGTGGCGGAGGGAACACTAAGGGTTCATGTCGCCGAACTGCGAAAAGCGCTAGGCGACGGAACTGGCGAGCGACGATTTATAATCAACGCTGCTGGCCGCGGGTATAGTTTCGTCGCCACATGCACGCATTTGGAAACAGATGAGCCTTTCAGCCTCGTCACTTCTCCTGAGCCTGCTTCCCCCGCTCGGCCGTCGCCCGTACCAACGCTCCTCACCAAGGTGTTCGGGCGCGACGACATGATCGCCCGCCTCGTTGCGAGGCTGCCCCTGGAGAGGTCCATCACAATCGTGGGCATTGGGGGCATCGGCAAAACCACGCTCGCTCTTTCAGTCCTGGAAGTCTTAAGTCCCCGCTACGCGGATGGCGTCTGTTTCGTCGACCTGGCTCCCGTCTCCGATCCCGCCCTTGTCCCCAGCGCCCTTGCAGCCGCTCTGCGACTGCCTGTCGGTTCAAATGAGCCGATACCCGCCCTGGTGAATGCGTTGAGCCAGCGAAGGATGCTAATACTGCTCGACAACTGTGAGCACGTGGTTGAGGTTGCCGCAACGCTCGCGGAGGCAATCGCAAGAGGAGCAGCAGGCGTACATATCCTGGCGACGAGCCGTATACCCCTTCGATCCCGAGGGGAGCGTATCCAACGGTTGACCCCACTGGAGACGCCCCCAGCCTCTCCGGTTCTCGGTCGCGATGAGGCGCTCCAATATTCCGCCGTGCAGCTTTTCGTCGATCGAGCCTCGGCGGCCGTCGACGAGTTCCAGGTTTCGGACGAGAATGCTTGGGCCATAGGTGAAATATGCCGCAAGTTGGACGGAATCGCACTGGCGATCGAAATGGCAGCCAGCCGCGTCGAGGCGTTCGGTGTGCTCGGCGTCGAGGCGCACCTGAACGATCGGTTCGCTTTACTCAAGCAAGGCCACCGCACTTCGATACCTCATCACCAGACGCTAAATGCGACATTCGATTGGAGTTGGCATCTCCTATCGGAGAGGTCGCGCAGGGTCTTTCGACGCCTCTCCACCCTCGCGGGCGAGTTTTCGATTGAAACCGCCGCGGCGATTGCGGCAAGCGAGAACCTGGGGGATGATGAAGTGTTGCACGAGATCGCTAACTTGGTCTCGGCCTCGCTCCTGTCCGCCAATGTTTCGAGAGATCAGGCCATATACCGTTTTCTCGATTCCACGCGTGCATACGCTCGTTCCAAGCTGTTGGAGAGCGGGGAATTGAATGATGTCTCCGGTCGCCACGCCGCGTACATTCTGGCTGTTCTGAAGCAGGCCGATGCCAAGTCCGACCCTTCGACAATCGAAAGTGCCCTGGATGGCGCGGGGCTACTTGACGATCTGCGTTTGGCTCTCGACTGGGCTTTTTCTCGGTCGGAGGCCCGACAATTGGGCATTCGACTGACGGTCGAAGGTGTGCGGATATGGACCCAACTCTCCTTGCACGAGGAGTGCCGTACTCGGGTTGAGGTTGCGATCAAAGCGATGGATGAAATTCCAGATCTTGATAGCGACTCCGCCATGAGACTATTCGCGGCATTGGGAACAGTTCTTGCGTATACCAGAAGCACGGAGGCAAGAAAGGCGTGGGAGAAAGTATTAGAAATTTCAGAGCAGATCCCGGATACCGATTACCAGCTCCGTGCGCTCAGGGGACTATGGACGGCATCATTCAGTGCGGGCCAGCTTAGTTCGGCCGTCCAGCTTAACAAACGGCATTTCAAGGTCACTAAGCTTTCGGGTAATCCCGAAGAGAAATTTCACTGCATCCGCATGAGGGGAATGTGCCGATTCTACGTAGGAAAATTTGAGCGCGCTAGCGTCGATCTTGAGCGCGCGCTGAGCGGATACCTGAGTTGCACGAAGCTGGACTTGAAGAACTTTCAGTTCGACCAGAGGGCGCTGCTCTGTGTCGGGCTCTCGAAAACCCTCTGGATCAGAGGTTTTCCAGACCAGGCAACGGCCATAGCTGATCGTGCCCTTACCTATGCGAGCGACTCCAAGCACGATTTGTCAGTAATCTATGCTCTTGCCTACGCTTCCTGCCGGATGGCGATATTGAATGGCGACATGGTCAAGGCAGCGGGCTATCTCGACGCACTCGTTCAGAAATCATTCCTATATCCCCTGAAACTTTGGGATATTATGGGCGAATGCTGGAGGGGAGTCTTGCTGGCCCGGCAGGGCAACGTCAGAGAAGCGACCCGTGTACTTTCGAAAGCCCTTGCAGATGTTCCGGAGGGGTCGTTCAGCCTTCACTACAGTCGGTTCATGGGAGAGTACGCTCTCGCACTGGGCCAAACTGGCGAAGCTGAAAAGGCCCTCGATGCGATCGACAAGGCGATCACGGTATCCGATCGCCTCGGCGAACGATGGTTTTTCGCCGAGCTGCTACGATTGAAAGGCGAAATTATCCTGATTGCTGGTCGACCGGGTGCCCTCATGTCGGCAGAGGTTCTTTTCCATGCCTCCATCGAGCTCGCTCGACGACAGGGCGCCCTCTCTTGGGAGCTTCGCGCAGCCACCAGTCTCTCGCAACTCCACTCCTCACAGGGGCGCACTGCCGAGGGCCGAGATATCCTCTACGCGGTGTATTCTCGCTTTAGCGAAGGCTTTCAAACGATCGATCTCATGAGAGCGATGAGCGTCCTGGAACTGTCGCTCAACAAAACACAGCTGAAAGTCTGACATTCTGCCCCAGAGCGTCAGGCCAACGCTCTCTGGGGTTCCTTCGACGCCACTCGACGTCTCCACAAAATGAATGGGATGGTCAGAAACCATACCGTGATGGAAGAGATTGCGGTGGGTAAGGTCGTAGGAGGGAGCCCGGAAGTGGCCCCCGCTACCATCACGCCTACCGCGATACCAATCGTACCATTGTGGACAGCGGTTTCGATCGCGACCGACGTCGCACTGCGGGCATCGAGACCTGCTATTCGGCTTGTCAGAAGTCCAATGCCCAGAAGAAGAGCATTCATTGCGATGAGATCTGGTGCGAGCGCCGCAAAATTTTCAACGAATAGGCTCCAGTTGGACACGAGCGCGGCTACCAGCACGAAGACAAACAGGAAAAGAGTTATACGACCCATCCACGCCTGGATTGCGCCAGCGCGTAGAGGCATCGCTTGTCTTACCGCCACACCAAGAAAGACAGGCACGGCCGTGAGTAGGAACATCTCAATGCTCAGGCTCGCTACCTTCACAGGCGGCGAATCTAAACCGATGAAGTGGTATACCGAAAGAGCTACTAGCGGCGGCAGGCTGACGATCGACACAAGACTGAATGTCGCCGTCAGCGTGACCGAAAGAGGCACGTTTCCCCTTCCTAGGTGCGATGCCACATTGGATATGGCGCCGCCGGGACATAGACCAACTATCATCATGCCAACGGCGAGTGTGGGGGGAAGATCAAACACGGTCGCGGCCAGGAACGCCACGAGGGGCGCCATGAGGATCTGATTGAAAGCGCCCGTCCAAAAGCCGCGCGGCTCGCGGAAAACGCGAGAGAAATCGGCTGGCGCAAGGCTGAGCCCAAGCGAGAACATTACTATGAGAAGGACAGCGGGGAGAACAATACTAAAGAGCATGACGCTGTTTTCCGAAGACGAGGTTCGAGCCGCTTTTAGTCTGTAGGAGGCAGTGCGACAGGCTATGCGGCGCGGACCGATCTGTCCAGCTTGTCATCACGCCGTCGCTCGCTATTGCCGCCACTTTCGATCCCGAATAGCCGCCCTGATCCTCGCAGCATCGATGTCTGCAGAAAGCTTGACACGCCGCGCGTCAAGATCTGCCATCGTGGGCGCAGACACCGCCGCCTCAACGAGCGTGGGTCCAGAGATGATCGGTGGATGTCTTTCTCGGGATGACGGGATTTGCTGCAACATCGGCTTCTCCAAGAGTTACGAGAAAGAGGCCCCCGCCGGGGAAGAACGGGGGCCTCTCAGGAGGTGATCGCGGCCTAAGCGAGGGGACGGCCTTGCGGTGGGGGCTGAGTTGAACCGCTGCGATCGCCTTGGGAGCTATGAATTCTTCAGTCTGCGTTCGGGACGACGAATTCGATCGTCTCCGAGGTGATTACCCGGTGTGTCGGATCCGCCAGCTCGATGAGGATCCGGTGTCGGCCGGGTTTCAATCCGACCACTATGAGCGTTTCGCCACTAGCGTCGACGAAATGCCATGGCAGGTCGTCGACCGTAATGTGCAGGTGACCGATCCTCGGCGAAACGTCGAGGGCGCCCTCTCCGAATACCGGGACGATACGGATGTTCTCCGCCCGGTACTGGATGAATACGCGGCCGTGTGACAGCGGCTCCGGCAGCGGGTCGTCGACGACAAGTCGCGGCTCCACCTCGTTTTCGATGGCAACAAGCGGCGATGGGCCTCTGACGTCTCGGGCAGTCATGAACTTCAGACTGGCTTCGCCCATGGCGGCCCCCGTTGTTGCCGGATACTTGGCCGCGATATCGTTCAACGACCTCTCTGTCTTGGCTATGAGATTGCGCTTGAGACCGCCCGCAGTCGAGCAAGATGCCGTGAGGTGCCGTTAGGAGGCGTTTGCCAGCGCGGTACGGATGGCCTGCAGCAGTTCGCTAGGGCTGACGGGCTTCAGAAAGACCTTCATGGCGCCCGAGCTTCGGGCGCGCTCGCCCACCGCAACGTCGGAATGCGCTGTGATCAGGATGGATGGAATGACGACGGACATTCCGGCAAGCCGATCCAGGAGATCGAGACCAGAGATGCCGCCGAGCTGGATATCCGTCACCAGGCAGGTCGCCGTCTGCAGTTCGTCGGAATCCAGGAACTCCTCTGCCGAAGCGAAAGACGCAGCATTTATGCCCGAGGCTCGAAGCAGGCCTCTCAAGGCGTCGCGGACGGGTTCGTCGTCTTCCACGCAGACCACCAGCGAAGTCTTCGTCATGGCGACCATAGGCTCAATCCTTTACGTGGCCGAAAGGCTCGTTCAATTCCAGCAAGTCGTAGTGGCGCACCAGCTCGGGCAGGGTCTGCACGTGCATTTTCTGCATCACGTTGCCGCGATGGAGCTTCACGGTTGCTTCGGTGATGCCGAGAGCAGCCGAAATCTGCTTGTTCTTCTGACCTTCGACAACGCGCGCCAGCACTTCCTGTTCCCGCTTCGTCAGGGACGCGAAGTCCGCACGCGCGCTGGTCGCAGCTTGCTGCTTCATGGTGGTCCGATTGTCGAGCTTCACCGCCTTGTTTACGGCATCGAGCAGATCCTGCTCGCGAACTGGCTTTGTCAGGAACTCCACCGCTCCGGCCTTCATCGCCCGCACGGCAATCGGAACGTCGGCGTGGCCGCTCATGAATATGACGGGTCTCTGAAAGCCAGTTGCCCTCACTTCTTCGAAGAACTCGATACCGCTCTGCCCGGGAAGCCGGACGTCGAGGATCATGCAGCCTACGCTCTCCAGCTTTCCCTTCGCCATGAAGTCAGCTGCGGAGGCGAAGGCCGTCACGTTGAACTTCATCGAGCGCAGCAGGCCAACCAGCGACTCCCGGACGCCGATGTCGTCCTCGATGACCACTATATGCGAAGGGCCTTCGTCGCGTGGCTTCTGGTTCATCTGCTTTCCCCTGCAAATGGTATCGAGAATTCGAACACGGCACCGCCGCCTGCGCGAGGCCGGGCGGCCAGTGTTCCGCTATGGGCGCTTATGATCGACTTGGAAATTGCCAGGCCCATTCCGGTGCCCTGCTGCTTGGTGGAGAAAAATGCTTCGAAAATCCGTTCCGACGCAATGGGATCGATCCCCTCGCCCGTGTCCTCGACCCGGACGACGACTGATCGCGACCCGTCGGTCTCCGCGGTGAGGTCGATCCGGCGCGCGCCGCCGTTGGCGCCGATGGCCTCGGCCGCATTCAGCAGGAGGTTGAGGAGCACCTGCTGCAGCTGCACCTTGTCACCGCGGATCACCGGGATGTCGGGAGCCACCGAGACCGACACGTCGATCTGGCGGATGCGAAATTCGCTCCGGAGCATCGTCAGCACATGGGAAACCACTTCCGCGATGTCGACCACATCCATCGATGGCCGCGAGTTCCGAGCCATGCTTCTGACGTTCAGCAGGACGTCGCCCGCTCGCTTTCCTTCTTCGACCAGACGCTCCGCGGCGAGCTTGGCTTCGGCAACGTCCGGAACGTCGCGATCGAGCCAGCTGAGACAGGTCGCGGCGTTCGTGACGATCGCCATCAGAGGCTGGTTCATCTCGTGGGCGATAGACACCGTCACCGCACCCATCGCCGTCAGCCTGTTCATCCTGACGATGTCCGCCTGCGCCTTCTGAAGAGCCTCCTCGCTCTTTACCCGCTCAGTGATGTCAATGATGGCGCCGAAAACCTCGGGATCTCCGTCCGAGTTCGTCTCCACGCGCGTTACGCAATGGACGTACCGGATCGAGCCGTCCGGCATCAGAAGTCTGTGCTCGATTTCCCAAGGCTGACAGTCTCGCAGGCCTTTCTCGAAAACCGAGGCGACGGTCTCCCTGTCGCTGGGGTGCATGCGTTCCCTGATTGCCTTTGAGGTCAGCGGAACGTCCGGATCGAAGCCGTAGATGTTGTACGTCTCGTCCGACCAGGTGACCTCCCCGGTCGATGGTTTTAGCCGATAGCTGCCGACGTGGCTGAGCTTCTGAGCTTCTGCCAGCGAAGCCTGTGCGCGCTGCGCTGCGGCCAGCGAGGTTTTGATCCTGTCCTCGGAAAGGCGCGTCTCGGTCACGTCGACGATGGTGCCGATGTAGGCTCTAGGCGATAGGACCTCGTCGAGGATCAGCCGTCCGCGGGCGTGAATATACTTCACGGTGCCATCCGGCAGCAGAAACCGATGTTCGACGTTCAGCTCTTCGCCCTGCAGTGCCCGCTGGTGGGCCTGCGCCACCATCTCCCTGTCGTCGGGATGGACGCGGGAACTGAGGGTTTCGAACGTGATCTCGCTTGTTTCGAGACCGACGATGCTGGCGCACTCCGGTGAGCACGTGAAGACGTCCGTCGTCATGTCCCACGACCAGCTTCCCGTCGCGATGATCCTCTGGGCGACGGCCATCACCAGCTGGCTCTGCGCCAGCTCGAACTCGACGCGCTTGAGGTCGTCGATATCGGTGTTGATCCCGTACCATCTGACGACGTTGCCGTCGCCATCCAGCAAGGGGACGGCTCGCAGCACGAACCAGCGCGCCTCGCCGTCGTGCCGGAGCATTCGAGCCTCGACGCCCCCTGGCTTTCCCGACGAGCACAGTTCTGACCAGACCTTCACGACCTTCTCGACGTCGTC
>Ga0055524_1001605_pt1 | contig 12650 bp, 9 predicted proteins | sample AraplaCol_mCL_r2_2_FD_55011 | JGI IMG/M metagenome (GOLD analysis project Ga0055524, IMG submission 55011) | Arabidopsis root microbial communities from North Carolina, USA - plate scrape MF_Col_mCL_r2 | ecosystem: Host-associated > Plants > Roots > Endosphere | place: USA: North Carolina...
CCGGTGCAGGAGCCGCAGCTCGCGCTGGCCTTGGTGTGCTTGCGCACCTCCTCCAGCGTGAACAGGCCCTTCTCCTTGATCGCCTTGCACACGGCGCCCTTGGTCACGCCGTTGCAGCCGCAGACCTCGTCGCTGTCGGCCATCGCGGCGGCCTTGTTGTGGCCCTGGTGGCCGACGTCGCCGATGTTGCTCTCGCCGAACATCAGCTTGTCCCGGATGTCGCCGATCTTGCGGCCCTCGCGCAGCAGCTTGAAGTACCAGCTGCCATCGACGGTGTCGCCATACAGGCAGGCGCCGACCAGTTGGTCGTTCTTGATCACGAGCTTCTTGTAGACGCCGGCGAAGGGGTCGCTCATCACGATCTCCTCGGTGCCGTCGCCGCCCATGAAGTCGCCGGCCGAGAACAGGTCGATGCCGGTCACCTTCAGCTTGGTGCTGGTCTGGCTGCCGAGGTAGCGGCCGATGCCGAACTGCGCCAGGTGATTCGCGCAGACCTTGCCCTGCTCGAACAGCGGCGCCACCAGGCCGTAGGCGATGCCGCGGTGCGCGGCGCACTCGCCGACGGCGTAGATGCGGGGATCGGTCACCGTCTGCAGCGTGTCGGTGACGACGATGCCGCGGTGGCAGTGCAGGCCGGCGCTTTCGGCCAGCGCGGTGTTGGGGCGGATGCCGGCGGCCATCACGACGAGGTCGGCGGGGATCTCCTCGCCATCCTTGAAGCGGACGGCCATCACGCGGCCATCCTTGTCGCCGATCAGCGCCTCGGTCTGCGCGCCCATGCGGAAGCGCAGGCCGCGCTCCTGCAGCGACTTGCGCAGCAGGTCGCCGGCCTGGTCGTCGAGCTGGCGCTCCATCAGCCAGTCGCCGATGTGCACGACGGTGACCTGCATGCCGCGCAGCATCAGGCCGTTGGCCGCTTCCAGGCCCAGCAGGCCGCCGCCGATGACGACGGCGTGCTGGTACCTGGTGGCCGCCTCGATCATCGTGTTGGTGTCGGTGATGTCGCGGTAGCCGATCACGCCGTCCAGGTCCTTGCCGGGCACCGGCAGGATGAAAGGGTTGGAGCCGGTGGCGATCAGCAGCCGGTCGTAGTCGGCCTCGGTGCCGTCGGCCGCGATCACCTTGCGCTTGATGCGATCGATCTGCGTGACCGTCTTGCCCAGGTGCAGCGTGATGCCGTTCTCCTCGTACCAGGAGAGCGGGTTCAGGATGATCTCGTCCAGCGTCTGCTCGCCGGCGAGCACCGGGCTGAGCAGGATGCGGTTGTAGTTCGGATGCGACTCGGCGCCGAACACGGTGATGTCGTACAGATCGGGCGAGATCTTCAGCAGCTCTTCCAGGGTGCGGACGCCGGCCATGCCGTTGCCCACCATCACCAGCTTCATCTTTTTCATGCGGCACGCTCCAATCGGATTCGGGCGATGACGGCAGAATCGCCGCCACCATGAGTTTTGACATCGCCATCGGCCTGGCCAGCGACCGCGGCCCGCGGGAACGCAACGAGGACTTCGCCGCCGTGCAGCGTCCGCAGGACGCGCGCGAGGCCGGCAAGGGCTGGATCGCGGCGCTGGCCGACGGCGTCTCCGGACAGCCCGGCCAACCTGGCGAGGGCGGTGGCCGCATGGCGGCGCAGACCACCGTCGGCGCGCTGGTGCGCGACTACCACGCCACGCCGCGCCACTGGGACACCACCGTCGCGCTGGACCGGCTGATCGCCGCGCAGAACGGCTGGCTGGCCCATCACAACCGACGCGGCGAGCGCTCGGCGCTGACGACGCTCAGCGCCGTCGTGCTGCAGGGCGGTGGCTACACGGTGGCCCATGTCGGCGACAGCCGCGTCTGGCTGATCCGCGAGGGCCAGGCCACGCAGCTGACGCAGGACCACGCCATCGACCAGAGCGACTTCGCCCGGCTCACCCGCGCCATCGGCCTCGATGACACGGTGCGCGTCGACTACGCGCAAGGCGACCTGCGCGCCGGCGACCGGCTGCTGCTCACCAGCGACGGCGTGCACGGCCCGCTGCGCGCGAGCCAGCTCGCCGAACTGGCGATGGGCGAGGACGCCCAGGCGGCGGCCGAGGCGCTGGTCCGCGCCGCGCTCGAGGCGGGCGGACGCGACAACGCCACCGCGCTGCTGGTGCTGGTGCGCGCGCCGGGCATCGCCGATTACGACGACCTGCTGCGTGGCGCGCAGCGCCTGCCCGTCCCGCCGCGCTTGAAGGCCGGAGATCTGCTCGACGGCCTGCGCATCACCGCGCTGGTGGCCGACAACGGCGTGCACCGGCTCTTCCGCGCCCGCCGCGACGAGGACGTCGGCGACCTGCGACCGCTCGCCTTGAAGACGCTGGCCGAGGCCCGCGGCGACGACCCGCAGGAGCGCGCCATGCTCGCGCACGAGGGCTGGGTGACGCGCCGCGTCGGCGACCGCCCTGGATTGGTGCGCGGCCACGAGACGCCGGATGCCAGCGCGTTGTACCTGCTGGCCGACTGGCATGACGGCCGCACGCTCGAAGACCTGATGGCCGAGGGCCGACCGGCGCTGGCCGACTTCCTCGCCGCGGCCGGCGAGATCGCCGCCGCGCTGGGCCGGCTGCATCGCGCCGGCATCGTGCATCGCGACATCAAGCCCGGCAACCTGCACCTGGGCGACGACGGCCGCTGGCGCGTGCTGGACCTGGGCGTGGCGCTGTCCGGCCACGAACCCGAGGCGCTGCGCGACCTGCATGCCGGCACGCCCAGCTACATCAATCCCGAGCAATGGGACGATCCGCCCGCGCCCGCGGACGCCGGCAGCGATCTCTTCGCGCTGGGCGTCACGCTGTACCAGTGGCTCACCGGCCGGCTGCCCTACGGCGAGATCGAGCCCTACCAGCGTGGCCGCTACCGGCATGACCCGCGTCCGCCCTCGCGGCTGCGGCCCGATGTGCCGATCTGGCTCGACCGCCTGCTGCTGAAGGCCGTGCATCGCGAGGCCGCGGCCCGCTTCGAGACCGCCGACGAGTTGCTGCTGGCGCTGGAGCGCGGCGCCTCGCGCCCGCTGCCCGCCGCCGGCGGCAGTGCGCTCGCCCGTCGCAATCCGCTCGCGGCCTGGCAACTGGCCTTCGGCCTGTCGGCGCTGCTCAACCTGCTGCTGCTGGTGTGGCTGCTGTTCCTGCCGCGCTGAACGCGGCCGGGCCGCGTCAACGCGCTTCATAGGCCCTCCCGTGGGACGGCGCCGAGGCGGCGCTGCTCGCTGTGCCCGCGGCGGTCACGCGGGCACGGCCGCCGCGCTCGGCCCAGGTGCGGGTCCAGCGGATCTGCATCACGCGCATCACGCCCAGCATCAGCAGCGACAGCACCGCGAAGATCGCGAAGCCCCAGAAGTAGGTGCCGGCGTATTGCTTGGACAGGCCCATCAGATTGGGCACCAGGCCGCCGCCGAGCGCGCCGACCTCGCCGATCATCGAGCCCGCCACCGCCGTGGCCGCGGGCCAGCGCAGCGGCACCAGCTGGAACAGCGCGCCGTTGCCAGCGCCCAGCGCGGCGAAGCACGCGATCAGCAGCAGCGTCGTGGCCACCAGCGAGCCGCCGGCCAGGCCCACCAGCAGCAGCGTCACCGTCACCGCGACCAGCACCACGGTCAGCGTGTTGACGCCGCCCCAGCGGTCGGAGATCCAGCCGCCCATCACGCGCACCGCGGCGCCCATGAACGCCGCCAGCATCGTCAGCTGGCCGGCCTGCACCTTGGAGACGCCGAACTGGTCGTAGTAGTAGGTGGGCAGGAAGGTGATGAGGCCGATGAAGCCGCCGAAGGTGACCGCGTAGATCAGGCTGAAGGCCCAGCCGTCCTTCTCGAACAGGCAGGCCATGTGGCTGCGCAGGCCGGCATGGCTGTCGACATCGGGCGGCTCCTTGGCGAAGACGATCATCACGAGCATCGGCACCAGGATCGCGGCGCCGGCGACCGCGTAGACCGTCTGCCAGCCCAGCCACTGCGCCAGCGGCGGCGCCACCAGCACCGACACCGCGGTGCCGACGTTGCCCGCGCCCACCAGGCCCATCGCCAGGCCCTTGTACTTGGGCGGGTACCAGCCCGAGCCCAGCGACAGCGCGACGCCGAAGCTCGCGCCGGCGATGCCGAGCAGCACGCCCATGGCGAGCAGGTCGTCGTAGCCCTTGACCATGAAGAAGCCGTAGCCCATGGCGACGGCGATCAGCGCCATCTCGACCAGCGTCGCGTTCTTGCGGCCGATGTATTGCGACAGCACGCCCAGCGGGAAGCGCATCAGCGCGCCGGCCATGATGGGGATCGACAGCATCAGGCCCTTCTGCGCGGCGGTCAGCTGGTAGGCCTCGCTGATGAAGGGCGCGAGCGCGCCGTTCAGCACCCAGATGCAGCACGAGAACGCGAAGTACAGGAACGCCGCACCGAGGGTCGGGGCGTGACCGGAGCGCAGGAAGGTGCGGAACGCTGCCATGGCGGGGAGGCTCTGGGTGGCTGGAACGAAAAAAGGCCGCGTCGAGCACCGGGCTCGGCGTGGCCTTCTGACGGATGGGGCATCGGGTCGCTCGGCGGCCCGCTGCGAAGACCGCGGGGCCGGAACCCCGCGCGGGTGCGGCGCGTCATTGCGCCACGCACCTTCCTTCGCAAGTCGCGTGCCAGTCTGCTGCACCGCACCCAGGCCGCCCGCCGCCGGCGCGAAGGGCTTATGCTGCGACGCGCCGAGGACCACCCCGGTTCCCGGCGCCCCGACGAGGCGGCCGACGCCGCCTTCCTCCTCTGTCGCGCCCCGCCTGCCGCCCATGTCCGCGTCCCTGCCCGCGCCCGCCTCACGCCCCCTCGATGACGCCGCCGACGACGGCGATGCCCTGCCCCGCCGCGTGCTGCTGCTGGGCGGCGAACGCGTCCCGTCCGACCTGCTGGCCCCGCCGCCGCACTGGATCGTGGCGTCCGTGCACCAGCCCGGACGCGACAGCTTGGTGCGTGCCGCACAAGAACAGGCCGTCGAGGCCTTCGTGCTGCTGGCCGACGCCGACCAGGTCGACGGCTGGCTGGATGCGATCGAGGCCGCTGGCGAGGCCTTCCGGAGGTCGCCCGCGGTCGATGCGCCGGGCGCGCTGCCCGGCCTGGCCGTCGTGCCCGACGCGCCGGCGCTGCCGCCGGCCGTCCAGCAGCGCGCGCTGGCGCTGGGCGTGCAGCTCATCCTGGAGGCGATGCTTCCCGCCGAGGCGCTGCGCCGTCAGCTGCGCTGGGCCGTCTGGCAGGCCGGCCGCTTCGCGGCGGTGCGCGCGCAGCTCGACGACCGCAAGTGGACCGAGCGCGCCAAGGGCCTGCTGATGTCGGCGCGCGACCTCGACGAGGACAGCGCCTTCCGCCTGCTGCGCGAAACCGCCATGCATGCGCACCTGCGACTGGGCGAGGTGGCGCGCTCGGTGGTGCAGTCGGCGCAGCTGGCCGAAGCGGTCAACCTCGCCGGACAGCAGCGCATGCTCAGCCAGCGGCTGGTGAAGCTGATGGCGCAGCGGGCCGCCGGCATCGAGGCCAAGCGGGCGAAGACGCTGCAGGACGAGTCCTGCGCGCGCGTGGCGAGCAACCTGTCGCGGTTGCCGGCGCTGTTGCCCGCGTTGTTGCCGCCGATGTCATCGCCGATGTCGCCCGCGCCGGCCGCCGCGATGTCGCCCTCGATGTCGCCTGCGCCAGGGCCTTCGTCCTCCGCCGCGCCGGAGTCGGTCTCATCGCGGGCCGCGCTGCAGGTCGATCCGGTCATCGACGCCTGGCGGCGCCTGGAGCCGCTGCTCGCCGGCAAGCCGACGGCCGAGGCCCTGCTCGCCGCCGACGCGGCCGCCGAGGACCTTCGCGCGCACTCCGATGCGCTGGCCTCGGCCATCGCGGCCTGTGGCGGAGGCAAGCCGCTGCACGTCGTCAACCTCTGCGGTCGCCAACGGATGCTGAGCCAGCAGCTGGCCAAGGAAGCGCTGCTGGCGGACCTGCTGCCCAGCCGGAATCCGGCGGTGCTGCTCGACAGCCTGGATCGTTTTGCCGCCGGGCTGGCGGAGCTGGAGAGCTCGCCGCTGTCGAGCGACGCGATCCGGGCCTTGCTGGCGGAGGTCGGCGCCGAGTGGCTGCGGCTGATGCGCAGCCTGCGTGACGCCCATGGCCGCGAGGCGGCCGCGGGACTGGCCCGCAGCAGCGAGATCCTGCTTGACCGGCTGGACCTGCTCACCGCGCATTACCAGCAGAGCTTGCAGATCATCCTGGGGTGAGGGTCTTCAAGCCGCCCGGGCCTCCGTGTGGCGATGCCGCGTGTAGAGGAAGTCGATCACCGCCTTGCGCGCATGCACGTAGACCGGATCCTCCGCCAGCGCAACCCGGTCCCGCGGCCGCGCCAGCCGCACCGGCAGCACCTCGCCGATCGTCGCCGCGGGCCCGTTGGTCATCATCACGATGCGATCCGACAGCAGCACCGCCTCGTCGACATCGTGCGTGACCATCACCACGGTGCTGCGCGTCGCGGCGACGATCTTCAGCAGCTCATCCTGCAGATGCGCCCGTGTCAGCGCATCCAGCGCGCCGAAGGGCTCGTCCATCAGCAGCACCTTGGGCTCCATCGCCAGCGCCCGCGCGATGCCGACGCGCTGCTTCATCCCGCCCGAGATCTCATGCGGCCGCTTGAACATCGCATGCCCCATGCCGACCAGGTACAGCGCTTCCTCCGTCCGCGCCATCAGTCGCGGCCGCAGTTCCCGGCCGCCGAAGACGGACTCGACCGCCAGCAGCACGTTGTCGAAGCAGGTCAGCCACGGCAGCAGCGAATGGTTCTGGAACACGACCGCCCGCTCCGGCCCCGGACCGGCGATCTCGCGGCCGTCGCAGAGCAGGCCGCCGCCGGTGGGCCGCAGCAGGCCGGCGATCAGGTTCAGCAGCGTCGACTTGCCGCAGCCCGAATGGCCGATCAGCGTCACGAACTCGCCCTGGGCAATGTCCAGGTCGATGTCGCGCAACGCGTGGAAGCGTCCCTGGCGGGTCGAGAACACCATGTCGGCCCGCTGCACGCGGATGAAGGGAGTGCTCATCAGGATCTCCTGGTCGCGCTTGATGCGCTCAATCGTCGAAAGAGAAACGCCTGGCCAGCGCCATCAGCGCCCATTCCAGCAGCAGGCCCACGATGCCGATCACGAAGATCGCGATCAGGATGTGCCGCACGTTGAGGTTGTTCCACTCGTCCCAGACCCAGAAGCCGATGCCCACGCCGCCGGTCAGCATCTCCGCCGCGACGATCACCAGCCAGGCCGTGCCCACCGACAGCCGCACGCCGGTCAGCATGTAGGGCAGCACCGCCGGGAACAGGATGCGCGTCACCAGCTTCCACTCCGACAGCCGCAGCACGCGCGCGACGTTCAGGTAGTCCTGCGGCACGCGCTGCACGCCCACCGCGGTGTTGACCACCATCGGCCAGATCGAGCAGATGAAGATGGTCCAGATCGCCGCCGGGTTGGCGCTCTTGAACACCAGCAGCCCGATCGGCAGCCAGGCCAGCGGCGACACCGGCTTGAGCAGGCTGATCAGCGGCGACAGCATGCGGCTCGCGAATTCAAAGCGGCCGATGATGAAACCCAGCGGGATGCCCACCGCCGCCGCCAGGCCGAAGCCCAGCCCGACGCGCTCCAGCGAGTTCAGGATGTTCCAGCCGATGCCCTGGTCGTTGGGGCCGTTGCGATAGAACGGATCGGCGAACAGCTGGACCGCGGCGTCCCAGGTGGCGCCGGGCGTCGGGAAGGCGCCGCCCTTGAGCGTGGCGACGGTCCAGACGAGCCACAGCAGGCCGAGCCCGAGCACCGGCGGCAGTACGCGCATCCACAGGCTGCGCCAGTCGATGCCGGCGCGCGGCGGGCGCGCGGACGGCGCGGCCGGCGTGGACGGCGCGACCGGCTCGTTGGCCGCGTCGCGGGGCAGCGGCTTGGGCGGGGCCACCGGGGCGCTCATCGGCTCGGCGGCGTCGGTGGGGGAATGGAACACGGCACTGACCATGACGGCCTCCTGCGGGGATCGGATGAAGCGCCGCTCAGGCGCGGACCTTGAAGGCATCGGCGTACTTCGCCGGATCCTTGCCGTCCCAGACGACGCCGTCGAAGAACTTCGCCGACCGCATCGTCTCCTTGGGCACCGAGACGCCCAGCGCCGTCGCGGCCTGCCGGTAGAGCTCGACCTGGTTGACCTGGCGGGCCACGCCCAGGTAGTCCGGATGCTCCTTGATCAGGCCCCAGCGCTTGTGCTGCGTGAGGAACCACATGCCGTCGGACAGCCAGGGGAAGTTGACCTGACCGTCGTTGAAGAACTTCATGTAGTTGGGGTCGTCCCAGGTCCGGCCCAGGCCGTTCTGGTACCGGCCCAGGATGCGCTGGTTGATCGCGTCGACGCTGGTGTTGACGTAGGCCTTGTCGGCGATGGTCTCGGCCATCTTCTGCTTGTTGGACAGGCTCGCGTCGATCCAGCGGCCCGCCTCGAGCACGGCCATGATCACGGCGCGCGCGGTGTTCGGGTACTTCTTCACGAAGTCGCCGGTGGTGCCCAGCACCTTCTCCGGATGGTCCTTCCAGATGTCCTGCGTCGTGGCCGCGGTGATGCCGATGCCATCGATGATGGCGCGATGGTTCCAGGGCTCGCCGACGCAGAAGCCGTCCATGTTGCCCACGCGCATGTTGGCCACCATCTGCGGTGGCGGCACGGTGATCACCTTGGCGTCCTTCATCGGGTTCACGCCCGCGGCGGCCAGCCAGTAGTAGAGCCACATCGCATGCGTGCCGGTCGGGAAGGTCTGCGCGAAGGTGTAGTCGCGCTGCTCCTTCTTCATCGCGCGGGTCAGCGACGCGGCGTCGACCGCGCCCGCCTCGGCGAGCTTCTTCGACAGCGTGATCGCCTGCCCGTTGTTGTTGAGCGTCATCAGCACGGCCATGTCCTTCTTCGGACCCGCCACGCCCAGGTGCACGCCGTAGATGAGGCCGTAGAGGACATGCGCCATGTCGAGCTCGCCGTTGACGAGCTTGTCGCGCACGCCGGCCCAGGAGGCCTCCTTGGTCGGCACGATCTTGATGCCGTACTTCTTGTCGAAGCCCAGCGCGGCGGCCATCACCACCGACGCGCAGTCGGTCAGCGGGATGAAGCCGATGCGGACCTCCTCCTTCTCCGGCTTGTCCGAGCCCGCGGCATAGGCGCCACCGCCCGGCAGCGCGGACAGCCCGCCCAGCGCCGCTCCGGCGGCGAGCAGCTTGCGACGCTCAGCGCTCATCAGACCCTCCTTGGAACCGTGTTGCATTCAAGACCTCCGGGAAAGAAAACAAAAAAGGCGTCGCGATCGGACCCGGCGCGGTGCGCGGGTGCGATCGGACGCCTTTGTCCGAACCTTGTTGGGGCGGCCCTCACGCCGTTGCGAGGGCTTGTCGATCACTACGCATGAAGCGTGCCAAGGCCGCGCACGCGGCGTGCCCGCGGAAGCGGTTTCGAGGGGCGGCGTGAACGTCGGCCGTCGGCTAACTTCCGTGAAGCCGCCGCGAACGATGCGGCAAGGGAGACCGCCATGCATCCACTACCCCGCAGCGCGCGGCCGCTGGCCGCCGCCGTGCTCGCCATCGGCCTGTCCGGGCAGGCCCTGGCGCTGGAGATCACCAGCACCAAGCAGGCCGCGATCTATCGGGACGGGGCGGCCACGCCGGTCGCCGGACCGATCAGCCGCACCGGCACGCTCGCCTCGGGACAGCTGGACTCGGCGAACCTGACGGTCACGGACAACTCGTCGGGTTCGCTGCTGGCCACCGCCACGGGCTGGAGCCAGGGCAGCCGGACCGGCCTGTCCAACTTCGCGTCGGCCAGCGTCTTCCTGAACACCCTCGCGTTCGAGCGGTCGGCCTACGTCGAAGTGACCTCCTCGATCTCCTTGACCGACACCTTCGTCATCACCTGCCCGACCTGCGTCAATGGCACCATCGCGTGGGCGGGCCTGGCCGTGGGCGGCAACCTCGGCCAGTACATCTCGACCGGCGGCTTCAGTCCCTGGACCGGCCAGCCCGAAGGCGCCTACCAGACGACGGCGCTGAACTATTCCACCTCCAACGGCGCGTCGAGCACCGGCGTCCCGCCCCCGCCCTGGGGCGAACCGCACCAGGACCAGGCCGGATCCTCGTACACCCTGTACGACATCCAGAGCAACGGCAACCACTCCGCCTGGGAGATCCGCGACGACGGCGCCGTGATGTTCCAGTTCGTCTACGGCGAGCCGATCACCTTCGGCCTCCACCTGCACTCGTGGGTGACGGCCGCCGTCCAATCCGGCACGAGCGGCCAGACCGACGCCTGGGCACTCGCGATGTCCAACCAGATCGACAACATCACCTTCGGCGGCGTCTACGTCACCGACCTGGACAACAACCCGGTGGGGAACATCTCCGCGCTGAGCGCCGATGGCTACAACTACGCGCTGGCGGCCGCCGTCGTGCCCGAACCCGGCACGTGGGCGCTGATGCTCGGCGGCCTGGCGGCGCTGGGCGCGCTGGCGCGACGTCGGCGCGACTGATCACGACCGGCGCCTGGCACGCACCGTCCTGCGGCGCCCATGCGCCGCGGCGGTGCGTTCAGCCCCGCAGCAGCTCGTGCGCATCAATGACCCGCCGAGCGACCTGCGCGATCGGCTCGCCGCGGTCCATGGCGAGCTTGCGCAGCCGCTGGTAGGCCTGGTCCTCGTCCAGGCCCTGCTCGCGCATCAGGATGCCCTTGGCCTTGTCGACAAGCTTGCGCGACGCCAGTTGCGCCTGCGCGTGGCTCAGCTCGGTACGCAGCGCGAGGTCCTGCTCGAAGCGCGCGATGGCGACGTGCAACACCGGCGCCAGGCGCTGCGCCTGAAGGTCCGCGACGACATAGGCGCTGACGCCCGCCTGGATCGCGCGACGCATGGTGCCGCGGTCCTCGTCGTCGGCAAAGACGACCACCGGGCGTGGCATCTTGGCGGAGAGCGTGGCGAGGTTCTCCAGCGTGTCGCGCGTCGGCGATTCGGCGTCGACGATCACGACGTCCGGCCGCAGGCGCAGCACGCAGTCGTGGATCAGCGTCGCCTGCTCGATGACGCCGACCACCTCGTGCCCCTGGCGCGCGAGCTCGTCGCGCAGCAGGTCCGCGCGGTGCGCGCCGTCATCGATGACGAGCACGCGCAGCCCCGCCGGAGCGGACGGCTCCGGGCTGGCAACGGGGGCTTGCGGCGGCTTCACCGCCGAGACGGCGCAAGTTCCATGCCGAGCGCACGGGCCGGGCGGAACGCGCCAGCGCGGAGCAATCGCCGCGCCTGCCACCGCGCAACCACCGTGCCCGCGGTCCTGTTTGGGAGGGGCCGCGCGATGCGGCGGATCGCCGTACTGTCGCAGCTTGCGGCACCCCCGCCGCAGGGAGAGCGCCATGCGCCACATTTCGCATCGAGTGTCCGTCGAGGTCCTGCTGGTCGCTTTGCTGTCGCTGGGAAGCGCAGCCGCCGGCGCCGCCGAGTTCAAATCCATCGCCACCGCGAGCAGCCAGACCGCGGCGCGCAGCGCCGAGCAGATCGGCGAATGGAAGACCGGCGGCTCGTCCATCTGGTCGGCCGCCGACGCCGTGCTGCTGGACCAGTCGTCCAGCCTCGTGCAGAACGCCGAGGCGCGTTCCTCGGCCACCGCGACCTTCGGCCACCTCACCTTCGTATCGCGCACCGCGACGACGCAGACCTCGGTGTCCGGCGTGCAGCCCGGCACCCGTGCCGAGTCGATGGCCAGCGCGGAGGGGGCCGACAGCTTCGTCATCACCTGCCTCACCTGCGTGGACGGCACCCGCGGGGTCATGAACTTCCGCGTCGTGCTCGAGGGCGACGTCGGCATGAGCCATTCCTCCACCAACTCGACGACGGGGCAGCCCATCCCCGGTCCCGACCGCGAGATGTCCTATTTCTGGAGCGCCAACCTCACGATGCGTGCCTCGGGGGTCGCGGCGGACTTCCCCGGCCCGGGCTGGGTGTCGCAGTACGGGTACGACTATCTGGCGATGGTCAACGACCGCGTCGTCGCTGGCGGCTCGCGGGAGGGCACCGGGATCTACAACCTGCAACTGGAGTTCGAGTTCGGCCGTCCCATCGAGATGCTGTGGCAGGGCACCGCGATGTCCTCGTCCTTCCTGCATGACAGCGCGGATACGGTCATCGGCGCCCTCACCGCGCAGTCGTACGCCGCCTTCACCAACAGCTTCTACTGGGACGGCATCTCCTCGGTCACCGATGCCGACGGCAACGCCATCAGCGGCTTCACCGCGCTGAACGGCGCCGGCGTCAGTTACGCCCAGTCCTTCGCCGACGTGGTCGTCGCGGTCCCTGAACCGGGCATGGGTGCGCTGACCCTCGGCGGGCTGGCGCTGCTGGCGACGCTGGCCCGGCGCCGCCGCGGCTAGCCCCTCGCCCTAGGGATTACCCGCCCTTCGCGCCTCGACAAGCGCGGGCTTCTCACGTTTACGTAAACGTCAACCGGCACCTAGAATCGGCGCCCATGGTCGGTCCCCAGAAGGGATCGACCCACGACAGGCGCCGCGGCGGGACCACCCTCGCCGTCCGCAGGCGACCGCGCCCCCCAGCCGGAGACACACGCATGACCGAGATGTCCGCCGAGTA
>Ga0055524_1001623_pt1 | contig 12549 bp, 8 predicted proteins | sample AraplaCol_mCL_r2_2_FD_55011 | JGI IMG/M metagenome (GOLD analysis project Ga0055524, IMG submission 55011) | Arabidopsis root microbial communities from North Carolina, USA - plate scrape MF_Col_mCL_r2 | ecosystem: Host-associated > Plants > Roots > Endosphere | place: USA: North Carolina...
GCACGGGCTTCGGCGATCGCCTCGATGATTCGGGGGCGCTCCTCCTGCTGACGCCAGCGCAGCTCTTCCTGCAGCTTGACGAAACCACCCTGTGTCATCGGTACCTTTTCAACCATTTTTCTGTCCTTCACTCCTTGTATCCGCTCGTCCGTGCTTTTCGAGCAATCAGCCGCAGACACAAAAGAAAACAGGTCCCGAAGGGGAGCTTCGGAACCGTGCCACAATCCTAGTTAAGTGCTTATAGCAGATCGCCAAGGCCGATTTCCAGAAAATTCGCATAAACGAAACGCAACCCACCGCGGCATCCGGTGGCGCGCCTGAAAGATGGGCAAAGGTGACGTCGCTCCCATTGACTTTGCATATAAGAACATATAGTGAACATACTAATGAAGAAGTCGCTAACAGAACGCTTGGCCATCCTTTCCGATGCTGCGAAATATGACGCTTCCTGCGCTTCCAGCGGCACGGTGAAACGTGATTCTCACGCAAGCGGCGGCCTCGGTTCGACCGAGGGATCCGGCATTTGTCATGCCTATGCGCCGGATGGACGGTGCATTTCGCTGCTGAAAATACTGCTGACCAATTTCTGCATCTACGACTGCGCCTATTGCGTCAATCGCTCGTCGAGCAATGTCGAACGGGCGCGCTTTACGCCTGAAGAGGTCATCTGGCTGACACTGGAATTCTATCGCCGCAATTATATCGAGGGCCTGTTTCTTTCTTCCGGCATCATTCGTTCGTCCGATTACACGATGGAACAGATGGTTCGCGTCGTCCGCGAACTGCGTGTGACGCATAATTTTCGCGGCTATATCCATCTGAAGTCGATCCCTGAAGCATCACCGCATCTGATCGAGGAGGCGGGGCTTCATGCCGACAGGTTGTCCCTCAATATCGAGTTGCCAACGGATAGCGGCATTACCCGTTTCGCGCCGGAAAAGAAGCCCGCCAATATAAGGCGATCGATGGGGGATCTGAGGCTGAAGATCGAGGCCGCCGGCGAGCCGACGCTGCGGACGAAGAAGCGTCAGCGTTTTGTGCCGGCCGGTCAGAGCACGCAGATGATCGTCGGCGCCGATGGCGCCAACGACGCGACGATCCTTGCCACCAGCGGCCGGCTTTACAGCAGCTATGGCCTGAAGCGCGTCTATTATTCCGCCTTCAGCCCGATCCCGGATTCGTCGAAAAACCTGCCGCTGATCAAGCCGCCGCTGATGCGTGAACACCGGCTTTATCAGGCCGACTGGCTCTACCGATTCTACGGTTTCGGCATCGATGAGATCACCGCGAACCAGGCGGGAGGCATGCTCGATCTCACCCTCGACCCGAAACTTGCCTGGGCGCTCGCCAACAGGGCCGAATTTCCTGTCGATATCAACAAAGCCGAGCGCGAGCGGTTGCTGCGCGTGCCCGGTCTCGGCACCAAGACCGTCAAAGCGATCGTTTCGGCTCGCCGTTTTCGCCGCCTGCGGATCGACGATCTCCAGCGGCTCGGCATTTCGATCAAGAAGGTCCAGTCCTTTATTTCAGCGGAAGGCTGGTCGCCGCGCCGTCTGATCGACCGCCCCGACCTTCGCGCCATGTTCGAGCCGCAACCTGAACAATTGTCGTTGCTGTGATGCGCCGGGTCGTGCTGGCAGGACGCGGGGATCTTGCCGAATGGCGTGATGCCGCGCGGGCCTTTGCTGCCGCCGGCATATCGCCTGAAGAGATCGATTGGCGCGAAAAAGATGAAGAGGCCGATCTCGCTTTTCAGCGCGACGCCATGCCGCCGGCGCCGATCATGGCACGCAAGCCGATGATAGTGCCGACCGCCTTCATCGATCTTGCCGAGACCGTTCTCTGCCATTCCGATCCGGTGCGGTTTTCCCTGCTTTACCGGTTGCTCTGGCGGCTGCAGCTGGACCGGCAGCTGCTCGAAGTGGCCTCCGACGAGGACGTTGTCCGTGCCAGGCTGATGGCGAAAAACGTTCGACGCGACGCGCACAAGATGACGGCTTTCGTCCGCTTCAAGGAAGTGGGTGCGGTATCGGCAGACCGTCGGAAATTCCTCGCCTGGTTCGAGCCGGACCACCATATCGTCAGGCGCACAGCGCCCTTCTTCCAACGACGCTTCACCGACATGGACTGGCTGATCGCCACGCCCAAAGGGTCAGCCGCCTGGGACGGCGAGCGGCTGATGCTAAACGACGCGCCGTGTGAAAAGCCCAATCTCACCGATGCCACCGATGCCACCGATGAACTATGGCGCACCTATTACGCCAGTATCTTCAACCCAGCGCGATTGAAGCTGAAGGCGATGCAGTCGGAGATGCCGAAAAAATACTGGAAGAACCTGCCGGAAGCCGATCTCATCCCCGGGCTGATCGCCTCGGCGGAGAGCAAGGTGCGGGCCATGGCCGCACGGGAGGCGACGCAGTCACTGCCCTTCCACGATCGCTTGCAGGAGGCCGCGCGCGATATTCCTGTCGTGCCCGAAGCGCCGGCGGGCACGCTGGAAGCGCTGCGCGCGGACGCTGCCGTCTGTACCCGCTGTCCGCTGCATGCGACGGCGACGCAAACCGTATTNGGGGAGGGGCCACGCGATGCCGAGGTGATGTTCGTCGNCGAGCAGCCAGGCGACCAGGAGGATATATCAGGGCGTCCCTTCGTCGGTCCGGCCGGCCGGCTGCTGGATCAGGTGATCGCAGAAGCGGGCATCGACCGCTCGCGGCTCTATGTCACCAATGCCGTCAAGCATTTCAAATATGAGCCGCGCGGCAAGCGTCGTATCCACCAGAAGCCCAATATGGGCGAGGTGAAGCATTGCCGCTGGTGGCTCGATCTGGAGATGGCGCTGGTCAAACCGAAGCTCATCGTTGCCATGGGAGCGACGGCGCTGGCGGCGCTGACCGATGCGAAGCAGCGGTTGCAGGATGTCAGGGGGAAAGCCATTGCGATCGACGACAGGCGAACGCTCTTCGTGACGGTGCATCCTTCCTATCTGCTGCGTATTCCCGACGAGCGGCTGAAAGCCGAGGAGCTGGCGCGGTTTCGCGAAGATATGGCGAAAATCCAGCGGCTTATGGCAGCGGCTGGATAAATCGATTCCGGAGCTTCGAGGTGTGCATCACCGCTCATCGAGCGGTGATGCTGCCCTATCTCAGGCGAAGTAGCTCTGCAGCGGCCGCACTTCGAGATTGCCGGCCTTCAGCGCCTTGATCGCCTGGGCGGCGGCCTCGGCACCTGCCATCGTCGTATAATAGGGCACCTTCTGCATCAGCGTTGCACGGCGCAGCGACTTGGAGTCCGAGATCGCCTTGTTGCCGTCGGTGGTGTTGATGACAAGCTGGACCTGCCGGTTGCGGATTGCGTCCTCGATGTGCGGACGGCCTTCCAGCACCTTGTTGATCTTGGTGGCGGTGATGCCGTTTTCGCCGAGGAAGCGGGCGGTGCCGCCGGTCGCCAGCACCTTGAAGCCCTGCTCGACAAGGATGCGGATCGCCGGCAGCACGCGCGGCTTGTCCTCGTCGCGCACTGAGACGAAGACCGTCCCGTCACGCGGCAGCTCTACGCCGGCGCCGAGCTGCGACTTGGCGAAGGCAAGGGCGAAATCGGTGTCGAGGCCGATGACTTCGCCGGTCGAGCGCATTTCCGGGCCGAGCAGGGTGTCGACGCCGGGGAAACGNGCGAAGGGGAAGACGGCTTCCTTGACGGCGATGTGCTTCAGCTTGCGCGGATCGGGCTTTTCGCCGTAGGCGGCGAAGGTCGCGTCGAGTTTCTCGCCGGCCATGACGCGGGCGGCGATCTTGGCGATCGGCGCGCCGATGGTCTTGGCGACGAAGGGCACGGTACGCGAGGCGCGCGGATTGACCTCGAGAACGTAGACGATGCCGTCCTTGATGGCGAACTGGACGTTCATCAGGCCGCCGACATTGAGCGCCTTGGCCATCGCCTTGGCTTGGCGCTCCAGCTCGTCGATCAGTTCGACGGGCAGCGAGCGCGGCGGCAGCGAGCAGGCGCTGTCGCCGGAATGGATGCCGGCTTCCTCGATATGCTCCATAATACCGGCGACATAGACGTCGGTGCCGTCGGAGAGGCAGTCGACGTCGACTTCGATCGCATGAGAGAGATAGCTGTCGAAGAGCAGCGGGTTCTTGCCGAGCAGGGTGTTGATCTGGCCGGTCTTGTCGTTGGGATAGCGCTGCTTGATATCTTCAGGCACCAGTTCCGGAACCGTGTCGAGCAAGTAGCTCTGCAACTGGCCCTCAGAATGCAGGATCTGCATGGCGCGGCCGCCGAGCACGTAGGACGGGCGCACGACCAGCGGGAAGCCGATTTCGGCCGCGACCAGGCGGGCCTGCTCGACCGAATAGGCGATGCCGTTGTTCGGCTGGTTGAGATCGAGCTTCATCAGGAGCTTCTGGAAGCGGTCGCGGTCTTCGGCAAGGTCGATCATGTCAGGCGCGGTGCCGAGGATCGGAATGCCGTTCTTTTCCAGCGCCTCGGCAAGCTTCAGCGGCGTCTGGCCGCCGAACTGGACGATGACGCCGACGACTTCGCCCTTTTCCTGCTCGGCGCGCAGGATCTCGATCACNTCNTCGGCGGTCAGCGGCTCGAAATAGAGGCGGTCCGACGTGTCGTANTCGGTCGAGACGGTTTCGGGATTGCAGTTGATCATGATCGCTTCATAACCGGCATCCTTCAGCGCGAAGGCGGCATGGCAGCAGCAATAGTCGAACTCGATGCCCTGGCCGATGCGGTTCGGGCCACCGCCGAGAATGACGACCTTCTTGCGGTCGGAGACTTCGGCCTCCGAGCGGGCGGCGCCGGCGAAGGGCGTCTCGTAGGTCGAATACATATAGGCAGTCGGCGAAGCGAATTCGGCGGCACAGGTATCGATGCGCTTGAAGACCGGCCGGACGTTCAGGCCGTTGCGCAGTTCGGCGACTTCCTTCGGGCGTTTGCCGGTCAGCGTCGCCAGGCGGGCGTCGGAGAAGCCCATGGCCTTCAGCATGCGCAGGTTGGTGGCATCCTCCGGCAGGCCGTGCTCGCGGATGCGGGCTTCCATGTCGACGATGTTCTTGAGCTCAGCGAGGAACCACGGGTCGATCTTGCAGCCTTCATGCACCTCTTCGATGCTGAGGCCCTGGCGCAGCGCCTGGGCGACCATGCGCAGACGGTCCGGCGTCGGCGTGCCGATGGCGGCGCGGATGGCGTTCTGGCTGGATTCACCTTCCTCGAAATCAGGAATTTCGATTTCGTCGAGGCCGGTCAGGCCGGTTTCGAGGCCGCGCAGCGCCTTCTGCAGTGATTCGGCGAAGGTGCGGCCGATCGCCATGACTTCGCCGACCGACTTCATCGCCGTCGTCAGCACCGGCGAAGCGCCGGGGAATTTCTCGAAGGCGAAACGCGGGATCTTGGTGACGACGTAGTCGATCGACGGTTCGAATGAGGCAGGCGTTGCGCCGCCGGTGATGTCGTTTTCCAGCTCGTCGAGTGTATAGCCGATCGCGAGCTTGGCGGCAATCTTGGCGATCGGGAAGCCGGTGGCCTTGGAGGCGAGCGCCGACGAGCGCGAGACGCGCGGGTTCATTTCGATGACGACGAGACGGCCGTCCTTCGGATTGACGGCGAACTGGACGTTCGAGCCGCCGGTTTCGACGCCGATCTCGCGCAGCACCGCAATCGAGGCGTTGCGCATGATCTGGTATTCCTTGTCGGTCAGCGTCAGCGCCGGCGCGACGGTGATCGAATCGCCGGTATGGACGCCCATCGGATCGATGTTTTCGATCGAGCAGATGATGATGCAGTTGTCCGCCTTGTCGCGGACGACCTCCATTTCATATTCCTTCCAGCCAAGCACCGATTCCTCGACCAGCACTTCGGTGGTCGGCGAGGCGTCGAGGCCGCCGCCGACGATCTCGAAGAATTCCGAGCGGTTGTAGGCGATGCCGCCGCCGGTGCCGCCGAGCGTGAAGGAGGGGCGGATGATGGCGGGCAGGCCGACATGATCGATGGCCTGGGCGGCGATCGCCATGGCATGGCTCATGTAACGCTGCTTGCGGTCGCTCTCGCCGAGGTTCCACTGGTTTTCCAGTTCGTCCAGCGCCTTGTCGAGCTCGGATCCGGACAGGCTTTCGCGCAGCTTGTTGCGCTCGGCCTCGTGCGTCTTGCGGTCGAGGTCCTTGATGTCGGTGGCGTTGGCCAGCATCGAACGCGGCGTTTCCAGGCCGATACGGGCCATCGCCTCGCGAAACAGCGCGCGGTCTTCGGCCATGTCGATGGCGGCGGGCTTGGCGCCGATCATCTCGACATTGTAGCGATCGAGCACGCCCATGCGCTTCAGCGAAAGCGCGGTGTTCAGCGCCGTCTGGCCGCCCATGGTCGGCAGCAGCGCATCCGGGCGCTCCTTGGCAATGATCTTGGCGACGACCTCGGGGGTAATCGGTTCGACATAGGTGGCGTCGGCAAGGCCCGGATCGGTCATGATCGTCGCCGGGTTGGAGTTGACGAGGATGACGCGGTAGCCTTCCTCCTTCAGCGCCTTGCAGGCCTGGGTGCCGGAATAGTCGAACTCGCAAGCCTGGCCAATGACGATCGGTCCCGCGCCGATGATGAGGATCGATTTGATGTCTTGGCGCTTCGGCATGGGCGATATCCATTTCTAGCTGCGCAAAAAGCCGGCCAGGGTGGGAGATCACCGGGTCGGGTCGCGCATTGAGGGTCTTTTCAGGCTAGAAGCGGCTTATAGGCAAATGTATTTGCAAACGGAACCCCATAAATCGCGGAATCGACAGGAATCCAACACGGCGCGAACGGCTATTTAGCGTCCGGCCCGACGAGCAGCCGGAATCCCTAGCCTTGCTTCGGGACGAGCGAAAGCGGGAGTCCCGCCANGGGCCTGCGGCGCNGTGCGTCTTCNTTAGGTGAAGCGGCGGCGCACGTCCTCGGCATAACTGCGGCTGACCGGGATTTGCGTGCCGTCACGGGTGAGGATCAGCAGCCTGCCATTGTCGCGTTTCAGGCTTTCGACATGGGCGTCGGCCACCCAATGCGAGCGATGGACACGAAGACCAGGCGTCGCGGCGGTTTCCTTCAGCGCGTCGGCGAAACGCAGGAGCAGCAGTTCGCGCCCGCGGCTGGTCACCACCTCGGTATAGTGATCCTGGACGGAAAGGCGCAGCAGAGGGCCACGATTNTCAGGCTTCAGCCGATCGAGGATCGAGAGGCGGGGGCTGGTTTCCTCAGGAACTGCNGCTTCGGCGATTTTCTGGCTCATCGCCATGTAAGTCAGAAGGCAGAAAAGAGCGCAGAGAGGGATGGCGAAGAGCGCGCGGTAGAGGCCGCTTTCCAGCGTCGTCGCTTCACCGGTGAAGGCGTAGTCGACGAGGCCGATGGCAAAACCGATCGGCAGGGCGGCTATGAGCGAACCCGCCATCATGCGGGCAAACATCGAAGCGACCACCTCCCGCAACAGTCTTTCGGCGATGACTGCGCAGAGAATGGCGATCGCCCAGGCAAGGGCATGCAGGGTCAGCCAGTAGGCGAGGCGTTCGCCGAAGGCCATGCTTTCCATCGTGCCGTAGGGGCCGGTGACGGCAAAGAGCAGGACGATCGCGGCAAAGGTTCCCCAGAAGCGCCGGGAATGGAGAAAGACCTGCAATTCGCGAAGCGTGGATTGCAAGAAGGGGTGAATCACGAAGTTTTCCTGCCGTTCGCGCGGTTCGGATTGAGGCAGATGCAGTCTTGGCGGAAAGACGGATCGAATTCAACCGGACGCCGCCCATGACCCTCGAACCGCTCCTCGACGCCCCGCTTGCCGTCCAGATCCATGTCGCCGCCGTTACGCCGGCAGCCGCTCTCGGCGCCTATATCCTGCTGCGCCCCAAGGGCACGCCGCGCCATCGGCTGTTCGGCAGGATCTGGATGGCGCTGATGGTCGTGACGGCGATATCGAGCTTCTTCATTCATGAGCTCGATCTTATCTACGGGTTCAGCCCGATCCATCTTCTGTCCATCGCAACATTGTTCGGCAGCTGGAATGCGATCGCGGCGGCTCGTCGCGGCGATATCCGTCTNCACAGGCGCATCGTCGCCGGTCTTTATTTCGGCGGCATCGTTCTTGCCGGCCTGTTTACNTTCNTGCCCGGCCGGATCATGCATGCGGTCGTCTTCACCGGCGGGCAATGGNCGGCGGCCCTTGCCGCGGCGGTGATCGGCTCGATCCTGGCTGCAATCGCGCTGCGTCGCCGGCGCGGGCGCCTGATGGCTCGATGAAGCCGCTGGAATTCCGGCCGCTGACGGATATATAGATTCCTTGAGTGCAAGCACGGGGCATTGCCGGGGAGAGCGAAGATGGAATGGAGAGGCCGGCGTCAGTCCGACAATGTCGAGGATCGCCGCGGTGATCCGGGCGGCGGAGGTTTCGGCCGCGGGGGCGGCTTCAATTTTCCGTCCGGCGGTGGCGTTCGCCGCGCCGGCGGCGGCCTCAGTATCGGCACGATCATCTTCCTCGTCGTCATCTATTTCATCTTCAAGATGATGGGCATCGACCTGTTGCAGGTGCTCGACACCGGCGGCNTGACGACCGGCCCCGGCTACGAGCAGAGCCAGTCGGNCGGAACGCGCACGCCTGCCAATGACGAGATGACCGCTTTCATGCGCACCGTTCTTGCCGAGACCGAGGATACCTGGCAGGGCATCTTCCAGGCGCAGGGCCAGAATTACGAGGAGCCGCGCCTCGTGCTGTTCTCGGGTTCGACCGCATCGGCCTGCGGCTCCGCATCATCGGCTACCGGGCCGTTCTACTGCCCTGGCGATCACAAGGTCTATCTCGACACCGAATTCTTCCAGGAGCTTTCCGACCGGTTCGGCGCGTCGGGCGATTTTGCCGAGGCCTATGTCGTTGCCCACGAGGTGGGCCATCATGTGCAGAACCTGCTCGGCATCCTGCCGAAATTCAATCAGGCCCGCCAGCGCATGAGCGAGGAGGAAGCCAACAAGATGTCGGTGCGCGTCGAGTTGCAGGCCGATTGCTTTGCCGGCATCTGGGGCAAATATACCCAGCAGAAGGGCCTCTTGGAGTCCGGCGACCTGGAGGAAGCGCTGAACGCTGCCCAGCAGATCGGCGACGACACGCTGCAGAAACGGTCGCAGGGCTACGTCGTCCCNGAAAGCTTCAACCACGGNACCTCGGCGCAGCGCGTCAAATGGTTCAAGCGCGGTTTCGACAGCGGCCAGCTGTCGGCCTGCGATACGTTTTCCGGGCCGATCTGAGAGGGTGAGAGGTAGAGGCGCGTAGCACGCGCCCACGCAGCCNTTTCAATCCTTTTGCTTACTTCTCGCTNTCCATATNCTGCAGCATATGTTCGGGATAACGCCCACCTGCNGCCGCATCCTTCGGCACGGCGCGTTCGATGGCGGCGAAATCGTCTGGTGACAGGTCGACCGCGCGTGAGCCGAGCGCCTCGCTCAGCCGGTCGCGGCGGCGGGCGCCGATGATCGGNACGATATCCTTGCCCTTGGCGGCGACCCAGGCGATGGCGATCTGGGCGACCGAGACGCTCTTTGCCTCGGCGATCTCGCGCAGCTTCTCCACCAGAGCGAGGTTTTGTTCGATATTGCNTTCCTGGAAGCGCGGGCTGTAGGCACGGAAATCGCCGGCCGTCGCACCCTGGCCCTTCTGCCAGTGGCCGCTGATCAGGCCGCGCGAGAGCACGCCGTAGGCGGTGATTGAGATGCCGAGTTCGCGTGTCGTCGGCAGGATCTTCTCCTCGATGCCGCGCGAGATCAGCGAATATTCGATCTGCAGGTCGACGATCGGGGCAACAGTGGCGGCGCGGCGGATCGTATCGGCACCGACCTCCGACAGGCCGATATGCCTGACATAACCTGCCTTGACCATGTCGGCGATGGCGCCGACCGTGTCCTCGATCGGCACGTTCGGATCGAGGCGGGCCGGGCGGTAGATGTCGATATAGTCGACACCGAGGCGCTGCAGCGTGTAGCTGAGGAAGTTCTTCACCGCGACCGGGCGGGCATCGATGCCGTTCCAGCCGCCGACGGGATCGCGCAGGCCGCCGAACTTGACGCTGATGACGGCGCTCTCGCGCCTGCGGCCTTTCAATGCCTCGCCGATCAGCATTTCATTGTGGCCCATGCCGTAGAAATCGCCGGTGTCGAGCAGGTTGATGCCGGCATCGAGCGCGGCATGGATCGTCGCGATGCTTTCTGCGCGATCCGAGGGGCCGTACATGCCCGACATGCCCATGCAGCCGAGACCGATGGCCGAGACATCGGGTCCGGTCTTTCCTAAACGATAAGTCTGCATTTGTCTTCTCCATCAGTTTGCGCCACGCGGCGCAATCGGGTATCCGCGCCGGGGGCGTCCTCGATGCCGTTCTACCGCTTTCGCATGCGGGCGATAATCGGGCGGCACAGGACGGGCTGTGCGGCGAAATGCACAATGACCAGTCTTTTTACCGGTGTTCTCTGGTGATCTGGATGCCGTCGCAGCGATTGCAAGGGAACGTGTCGCCCGGCGATCGGCTGGGTGGCTCTCGATCTCCTGAAGCTGAAACGGCAGCGCGCGCCTTCCGGTTGAGGCATCTCATGAACTTCCCGCCTAGCATTATCAAAAACTTTGAAATGTTCACGGATTGTTTCGGTTTCTTTTCTGAGCTATGTCACTTTCTCGGCGATGAGATCGTCTTTTCAGAACCAACCGCTGTAGAGATGCCTCATGCTGGACCCCAAATTCGTTCGCCGCGGCCTTTTCCTGGTCTTCATCATCCTCTTCCTCGACATTATCGGCATCGCCATCATCATGCCGGTGCTGCCCGCCTATCTGGAGCAGTTGACCGGCGGCAGCGTCAGCGATGCGGCGATCGACGGCGGCTGGCTGATGCTCGTCTATGCCGGCATGCAATTCCTGTTCGCGCCGCTGCTCGGAAACCTGTCTGACCGTTTCGGCCGTCGTCCGATCCTTTTGCTTTCGGTGCTGACCTTTGCGATCGACAATTTCATCTGCGGCATCGCTACCAGCTTCTGGATGCTGTTCGTCGGCCGCGTGCTTGCCGGCATCAGCGGCGGCAGCTTCGCCACCTGCTCGGCCTATATCGCCGATATCAGCACCGAGGAGAACCGGGCGAAGAATTTCGGGTTGATCGGCATTGCGTTCGGCGTCGGCTTCACCATCGGCCCCGTCGTCGGCGGCTTCCTCGGCGAATTCGGCCCGCGTGTGCCGTTCCTCGGCGCGGCCGCGCTATCGCTCATCAATTTCATCGCCGCCTGCTTCCTGCTGCCGGAAACGCTGGCGGCGAAGAACCGCCGCCGGTTCGAATGGAAACGCGCCAATCCGCTCGGCGCGTTGCGCCAGATGCGCCATTATCCCGGCATCGGCTGGGTCAGCCTCGTCATGTTCCTGTTTTTCCTGGCGCATGCCGTCTATCCCTCGGTCTGGTCGTTCGTCTCGACCTATCGTTACGGCTGGAGCGAGGGACAGATCGGCCTGTCGCTCGGCATTTATGGCATCGGCGCGGTGATCGTCATGGGGCTGGTTCTGCCGCGGATCGTGCCGGTACTCGGCGAGTGGAAGACCGCTCTTCTCGGCCTCTGCTTCTCGGCCGTCGGGCTCACCGGCTATGCCTTCGCCTGGGAGGGCTGGGTCGTCTATGTCATCATCGTTGCGACCGTCATGGAAAACGTCGCCGATCCGCCGCTGCGCAGCATCGCCGCCGGTAAGGTGCCGCCCTCGGCGCAAGGCGAGTTGCAAGGCGCGCTGACCAGCCTCAGCAGCATCACGACCATCCTTGGGCCGCTGATCTTCACGCAGATGTTCGGTTATTTCACGCGGCCCGAGGCGCCGGTCACCTTCGCCGGGGCGCCCTATTTGACCGCTGCCCTGTTCATCCTGGTGGCCGCCGGCGTGTTCCTCATGCGGGTTCGGGTCCGTGAACCGGCCGAGGCACTGGAAGCGGCAGGTTGATCGATCAGAAACGCTGATGCGATGATGAATTTTTCATCATCTGCCTCATCTGGGGTAGTTCTTTGCGGGGCTTTGCTCTAAGTCCGGATGTTATTTCGCCGCAAGCTGCGGCGACGCATATTTCAATCACAGGACTGGTGTCATGGACACGCCGATCGACGCGCGCAGACTTGCGCCGACAACCGATAATCGTTGGGGCGCACATTTCCGTGCAACGCTGGCGCTCGGCATTCCGCTGATCGGCGCGCAGCTTGCTCAGCTCGGCATCAACACCACCGACGTGATGATCGTCGGCCGGCTCGGCGCCGAGCATCTGGCGGCGATGGTGCTTGCGGCGCAGTTCCTGTTCACGATCCTGATCTTCGGCTCGGGCTTTGCCATCGCCGTCATTCCGATGGTGGCGCAGGCCTATGGCCGCGGTGACGTTGTCTCGGTGCGCCGGTCGCTGCGCATGGGTCTGTGGGTGGTGATCGGGTACTGGGTGATCATGCAGCCGGCCTTCTTCAATTCGGAGCAGGTCCTTCTCTTCGCACAGCAGAAGCCCGAGGTGGCCAAACTCGCCCACGGCTACATCATGATCG
>Ga0055524_1001633_pt1 | contig 12501 bp, 8 predicted proteins | sample AraplaCol_mCL_r2_2_FD_55011 | JGI IMG/M metagenome (GOLD analysis project Ga0055524, IMG submission 55011) | Arabidopsis root microbial communities from North Carolina, USA - plate scrape MF_Col_mCL_r2 | ecosystem: Host-associated > Plants > Roots > Endosphere | place: USA: North Carolina...
CCTTCTGCGCCCATGCTTCGAATGCAGATCGCATGTGTATTCCTTTAGTTTGCAGTGCTCGTTAAATCGGAATTAGTTTCCCTATATTACCACTTATTGACACAAGACAACATTAAAGTCCGTTGTAAATAAGCAAAAACACCCAGCTCTGTGGAAACAACTTCGATACCAACCGTTTAATTATATTGACATTTACGGTTGTTGATAGCGTAATTTTAGTACCAATCTGATAACTTTGAAGCACTATTGGAAATTATTTTTACGGCGACACCTTTTTGCTACAAGAAGACGCAATTTTGATGTCACCGTAGAATCATTGTTTGGCTCAAATACGACAGCTTCACATAGCATAGTGAGTATTGATAAGATCTGCCCCCACGCAACTTGAAAGCCCGACATGAAATTAGCCACTTGGAATGTTAACTCATTGAACGTTCGCTTGCCGCACGTTACGAAATGGCTGGGTGAAAACCCGGTGGATGTGCTCTGCATCCAGGAGACCAAGCTCACCGACGACAAGTTTCCGGTCAAAGAAATCGAGGAAATGGGCTACCAGGTGGTGTTCAACGGCCAAAAAACCTATAACGGCGTCGCCATCCTGTCGCGCCATCCGATGGAAGATGTGGTCAAGAACAACCCGAAATACCCGGACGAACAGCAGCGCATCCTGGCCGCCACCATCAATGGCATCCGCGTGGTGAACGCCTACGTGCCGAACGGCCAGGCACTGGATTCGGACAAGTACACCTACAAGCTGGGATGGATGGCCAGCTTCCGCGATTGGCTGGGCGAAGAACTGGCGGGTAACCCGCACCTGGCCGTGCTGGGCGACTACAACATCGTGCCGGATATTCGCGACACCCACGACCCGGCGATGGAAGGCGACATCTTCTGCTCGGAAAAGGAACGCGCCGCCCTGCAAGCCTTGTTCGACCTTGGCCTGCACGACTCCTTCCGCCTGTTCGAACAGCCAGAGAAGTCCTTCTCCTGGTGGGATTACCGCATGCTGGGCTTCCAGAAGAACAAGGGCCTGCGCATCGACCACGTACTTCTGTCGGCGCCATTGAAAGAGCGCTGCCTTTCCTGCGTAATCGACCGCGCGCCGCGCAAGTGGCAACAGCCTTCCGACCACGCGCCGGTCATTGCGACCCTGGGCGCCTAAGCCGCCTGGCGTTCCATCATGAGCTGGGCACGTACGCCCAGCACAGGTTTCGAGAACAGGTAGCCTTGGGCATAAGTACAGCCTTGCCCGCGCAAGAGCTGGAACTGCCCTTCCGTCTCCACCCCTTCCGCCACCACCGATAGCTGCAAGCTGTCCGACAGCGCGATGATCGCGGCCACGATGGCGCGGTCTTCTGCGCTTTCTTCCAGGTCCTTGATGAAAGCACGATCGATCTTGATCTTGCGTACCGGGAAGCGCTTCAAATACGCCAGCGAAGAGTAACCAGTGCCAAAGTCGTCGATCGACAGCTGGATGCCCATCGCATTGATCTGCCCCAGGATTTCCAGCGTCTGTTCGCCATGCTGCATCAGCGCCGTTTCGGTAATCTCGAATTCGATCAGCGCGGGATCGATGCCCGTTTCGTCGAGCGTGCGCCGGATCGAGTCGACCAGGCCGCGGTGCATGAACTGGCGCGCCGACAAGTTGATCGCCATCGGCACCGGCGCCATGCCCTGGCGCTGCCACTCCATGCTTTGCTCGCAGGCGCGCCGCAATACCCACTCGCCTATCGGCACGATCAGTCCATTTTCTTCGATCAGGGGAATGAACTGGTCCGGCATCACCAGGCCGGCAGCGGGCCGGCGCCAGCGCAGCAGCACCTCCAGCGTAGCCAGGCGGCGTGTGGCGATATCCATGATCGGCTGGTAGTGCAGTTCGAACTGGCCAAGCTGCAGCGCCGAACGCAGCGCGCTCTCCATTTCGAAATGCATGGCCGCCGCCATGTTCATCTCTTCATTGAAGTACTGGTAGTTGTTACGGCCCGAAGCCTTGGCGTGGTACATGGCTGCATCGGCATTGCGCATCAGCGTGGCGACGTCGCTGCCGTCGTCGGGATAGGTGCAAATGCCGATCGATGGCGTGATGTGCAGCAGGCGCCCCTCAAGCGGGATTGGCTCGGATAGCAAATCGATGATCTTTTGCGCGACGTGGCTCGATTCGTCCGTGCTGTGAATACCTGGCAGCAGCACCACGAATTCGTCGCCGCCCAGGCGAGCCACGGTATCGCTGGCGCGCACCGCTCCCACCAGGCGCGCAGCTACTTCCTTCAACAAGGCGTCGCCGGTCATATGGCCCAGCGAATCGTTGATCGTCTTGAAGCGGTCAAGGTCGATGAACATTACGGCCAGGCGGCGCTCCGAACGCTGTGCGGCCAGCATGGCGCGGTCCAGCCGGTCTGCCAGCAGCGCGCGATTGGGCAGCCCGGTCAGGCTGTCGTGGTAAGCCATGTGGTGCACGCGGGCTTCGGCCTGGCGGCGCTCGACGATTTCTGCCTGCAGTTGCGCGTTCGCGCCGGCCAGTTCGGCGGTGCGTTCCAGCACGCGCACTTCCAGTTCGTCGCGCGCTCGGCGCACTGCTTCCGCGGCTTCGCGCCGCGAGGTTACGTCATCAATCAGCCATACCGAGCGGCCCTTGGGATCGGCCATGTCGAATGGACGTCCCGACAGGCGCGCCCAGAAGCTGCTGCCATCCTTGCGCACCAGCTGGTACTCGTAGGAGCTGGCGTGGCCGGCCAGGAAGTCCGTTTCCGTCGCCTTGCGCGCCGCATCCCATGCGGCAAGGTCGGGGTAGAAGGTCTGCACGCTGACGCCGGCCATTTCGCCCGGGCCGTAGCCGAACAGCTCTTCCATCTTGGCGTTGCAGCGCAGGTTGCGGCCCTTCTCGCAGACCGAGATGCCCATCACGGCGCTGTCCAGGATCGCCTGGTTTTCCAACAGCGCGTTGCGCAACGATTCCTCGTCATGCTTTTGCGCAGTGCGGTCTTCGATGATCCAGATCGTGCCCTGGGTCGGGTCTTCCGGGTTCACCACGTAGCCGATCAACTGCGCCCAGAAGTCGCTGCCGTCCTTGCGGCGCATCAGCGTTTCGGCGTGGAAGTGCTTGCCTTGGCCAAGCAGCGGGCCCGCAATGGCGCCGATCCGGCTGTAGGTTTCGTCGTCCGGGTAGATCGCGCGGCCCGGCATGCCCAGCGCCTCATCGCCCTGGTAGCCGAACATGTCGGCAAAGCCGCGGTTATAACGCGTGATCAGGCGGTTCTTGGTAAACAGGATGGAGATCGAGGCATTGGTCATGATGGCCTCGACTTCCATCTGGGTCTGGCGCGATACGGTCACGTCTTCCAGGATCCAGATCGTGCCGCCCGCATTGTGTTCCTGGTCCACCGCCTGGGCGCGCACGCGGCACCAGATGATGGCGCCGTCCTTGCGTACCAGCTCGCACTCGCGCAGCTCGAACAACTGTCCGGCCGCCAGCAGTGGGCCAGCCTGCAGGCCGAAGGCAATGTGCTGCTCTACATTTTCAAACAGGATCGATGCGTGGCGGCCACGCAGCTCTTCCAGCGTATAGCCGAACATTTCAGCCATGCGCGGATTGACCGTCATGATTTCCTGGTTCTTGGTGAACAGGATGCCGACGGAGGCATTGTCCAGGATTGCTTTCTGCTCCAGCAGCAGGCGGCCCATCGCTTCCGTCGCTACGCGCTGTTCGTTGATGTCTTCCAGGATGAAGACCGTGCCTTCGCGGGCGTCGGTCGGGTCGAGCGCACGGCCGTTGGAGCGGCACCAAAACAGGCTCCCGTCGCGGCGCCGCAATTGCAGTTCCAGCGTCAGCGGCGTGCCCTGCGCCAGCACCGGGAAGTACTCGGTGCGCATGCGCAGCGCTTCTTCCGGCGTCGGGTACAAGATGTCGCTTGGCGCGCCCTCCAGCTCTTGCCGCGCATAGCCGAACATTTCAGCAGCGCGCATATTGCATTCGACGACATAGCCGTTCTTGGCGAGGATGATGCCGACAGCCGCATTTTCCAGAATGGCCTGCTGCTCCAGCATGGCCTTGCGCAGCGCGCGCTGGTCACGCTGGGCGCTGCTGATATCGTTGAAGGTGATGGTGGCGCCGCCTTCCAGCCCCCCTGGCAGCGCCTTGACTGTCATTTGCACGGCGACGTAATTGCCGCTGGCATTGGTCAGCACGCTGTCCCACTTGGGCGCAGTACGCGGCGCCAGGTTCGGCAAGGCTGCGGACACCACCAGCGCCGCATTCAGCTGCGCGCTTGCCTCGGCGCGCACATGGCGGGCAAACATGTCCACTACGTTGCGGCCGCGCGGATCGGACTGCAGCAAGGCGTCGAACTCGGAGTTGGAAGCGAATACCAGGCCGTCGGCATCGCAGGCGCAGGCTGGCATTCCGACCAATTGCAAAGCATTGGCCACAACTTCAACATTACTCAAAACAGAATTCATGTACGCCTGGACTCCGGGGGTATCCAGCCGATCATAGCGTACAAAACTGGCGCGTCAAAGCAAAGGCCCGGGTTGCTGACATTGTTACAACAAAAACATGTCTTTTTGCCGCCACGCAGCAGTCCCGGCCCTGTTTCAACTGTGCGAAGGCATTTGATGCAATTTGGTATCTTCCGCAAGTTTGCTTATTTGATAAGTGCGTGAATGACGCGCTTGTCGCAACTTGATAATCGATAGGAGTTGCCTGAATGTCGTTTGGTCCATTGGATGGAAAGACAGCGCTCGCCTCGTTGCCGTTGGGCGAGGCGCCCGGCGTATCCGCACTAGTCGGCAAATTGGCCGATTCGGTAATCCCCACCGCAGCTGGCCTGGCCGCACAAGACAATTTGCCGCCCGCCGTCACGCAACTGGCGCAAACCGCTATCGGCGCCGGAATTGGCGCACTGGCGGGCGGCGATACGCCGGCCACAGTGCCGGCAGCCGCGCTGACACAAACCGCCTCCACGCTCGTGGCGCAAGGCTTCGGCACGGAGGCGCCGGCAGCCAAGGCGCTGGCTGCCGAAGCCCCTGTTGCCAAGGCACTCGCCGAGAACCCTGGCGCCGCCGGGCAGGCCGCAACTGCGGGCGTAGCCACGGCCGCCAAAGCGCTGCACATCGAAGAGCACCCGCTGGCCGGCCTGGCCATCCAGGATTTCATGTCCCCAGCGCCGGAATACGCGCCCGCCGTCATGAAGCCACGCCTGGCAGCCTTGCAGCAGGCCGTCGGCGGCGGCCCCTTTGCCGCATTCCACGAGGGCAGCCGCCTGCTGCGTTTCTACTCGCCGCTGGGAGGCGACAAAGCCCTGCTGGTCGAAACAGTGACCGGCGAAGCGACGCTATCGTCGCCCTACTGCTTCACACTGAGCCTGCTCTCCAAGAGCTCCAGCATCGACCTGCAAGACCTGCTGGGCAAGAACGTCAGCGTCGGCGTGCGGCTGGCCGACGGCAGCGAGCATTTCATCAACGGCTACGTCAACGTGTTCGGCTTCACCCGCTCAGACGGCGGATTCGCCTTCTACCATGCGGAAATCGTCCCGTGGCTGGCCTTCCTGCAGCGCCGCACCAACTCCCGCATCTTCCAGGACGCGAGCGTGGTGGATGTGCTGACGCAGATTTTCAGTTCGGACTATAGCAGCCTGGCAGCCTACGAATTCAGGACAGCCAAGACCTACCTGCCTGAAAACTACATCGTGCAGTACGACGAAACCGACGAACACTTCGTCAGCCGCCTGATGGAGAAGTACGGCCTGTTCTACTACTTCGAACACAGCGAGGAAGGCCATGTCATGGTGATCAGCGACGACTCGCGCGACAGCACTTTTTGCCCGCCGCAGCCGGCACACGCCGAGGTCGAGTTCAATGGCGGCAACCGCTGGCACGACCGCGATGCCGTCACTGCCTTTACTGCACGGCGCGTGCTGCAGCCAACCAAAGTCGCGCTCAACACCTTCGACTTCAAGGCGCCCAATACGGTGCAATACGTCGAACTGCCAACCGCATCGCGCCAGGGCGACATCCCAACGCTCGAAGTCTACGACGGCAATCCCGCGTTCTCCTACAAAGACCGCGACAGCGGCGAACGCGAGGCCCAATTGCGCATGGAAGCAATGGAATGGCAGGCCAAGCTGTTTGCCGGCGAATCCGATTGCCGCGGCCTGGCGCCGGGCCACACCTTCAAGCTGCACGGCCACCACTGGTTTGACGTGACCGACGAAAAGGACAACGACTTCCTGGTCATCGGCGTGCGGCTCGATTGCCGCAATAACTTCTTCGCCAGCGACCAGGAAGACGTCTATCGCAACAGCTTCACAGCGATCCGCCGCAAGATCCCTTACCGTCCCGTGCGCGAACACCGTTCGCCGCGCATGCCCGGCCCGCAGACTGCGACCGTGGTCGGCCCCAAGGGACAGGAGATCCACACCGACCAGTTTGGCCGCATCAAGGTGCAATTCCACTGGGACCGCTACGGTCGCCGCGATGAGGCCAGCTCCTGCTGGATCCGCGTCTCGCAACCTTGGGCCGGCAAGGGCTGGGGCACGGTTTCCATNCCGCGCATCGGGCAGGAAGTNCTGATCGACTACCTGGAAGGCGATCCTGACCGCCCGGTGTGNACCGGNCGCCTGTTCAATGCCGACCAGCCGGCGCCTTANGCCTTGCCCGATGGCGCACACATGATGGGCTTCAAGAGCCGCTCCACGCCAGGCGGCGGCGGNTTCAGCGAGATGGTGATCCACGACTCCAAGGGTTCGGAGCTGATCAACATCCACGCGCAGAAGGACATGGTAACGACCGTGCAGAATGCCCATGCGACCACGGTCAACGGCCCGCACCAGACCAACACGGTCAGCCAGGGCTACCAGCGCAACACGGTCAAGCAGCAGATCGAGATGGTGTCCGAGACCGCCTTCATCGACCTGAAAGCCAAGCAGCATATCGCGCTGACTGCGGANACCGANCATATTGCCCTGACCGCGAAAAAGCAGGTCGACGTAGTGGCGCAGACAGAGCACATCAGCGCCACGGCAAAGAAATTCGTTGAACTGAAAGCGGAGACAGAGCATATCGGCGNCACAGCGAAAAAGCACGTGGTGCTCAAGGCTGAAACCGAGCANGTGGAAGTNGGCGCCAGCAAGTTCGTCGACATCAAATCGGAGACGCAGCACATCCACTTGACNGCCAGCACCGACATTACGCTGCAAGTCGGCGCAAGCAAGATCGAATTGCGCGCCGACGGCACCATCATCATCCAGGGCAAGTATGTCGACATCGTCGGCAGCGACCGTATCGACCTGAATAAGTAGGAACCGACAACGATGCAATACCACACCAATAGCGCCACCTTCGAGCTGCCGGCCCCGCTCAAGGACAAGTCCATGCACATGTTCGTGATGCGCGACGACGGCCCCAGCGAATTCAGCGTGGTCATCACCCATGCCGATGTACCACGGGAAGAAAGCCTTGCCGACTTCGGCGACCGCCTGCGGCAGGAGCTTGGCCGCGCCCTGCCCCGCTTCCAGCTTCGCGGCATGAAAGACTGCCATGTAGGCGGCTCGCAGGCCATTGAAATGGCTTATAGCTGGCGCAAGGACGGCAACTTCATGCACCAGCGCCAGGTTATCGTGCTGGTCGAGGGGCCAGTGCCGGGCAGCCGCCAGGCCATGATGGTTGCTGCAACGTGCCTGAACGCCTTCACCGACGAATGGAATGCAGCATTCGACGGCGTGCTCGCCAGCATGATCCTGCGCAATCCTTTAAGCGCGGCCGCAGCTGCCCCCAAACGCAAAGTGGTGGCCGCCACCCATCCGTACACCTTTGCACTGTCCGCACGCCGGCGCAGCCTGCACGTCTACCCCAACCAGGCCGAGGCCTGCCGCAAGACCGACCCGCGGGAAGTCGAGCTTGAGACTTGGGCCTTTTTTGATTCCGCTGGCAACCGGCTGCAGCCGCATTTCACGGCCCCCAATTCTTACGATCCGGGCTTGCGCAATACGGGCATGTACCAGCTTGCCGCCGATCCCGACCCTGCGGCCACAACCCTCCTTGATAACCTGCACCTGGCGGCGATCTACGATCCACCGCTCGACATTCCCGCCCTGCCGCACCTGGCTGCGGTGCGGAGCTTCCTCGAACAGCAGGCAAGCTAGCCATGGCGCAGGCAGCAGCAAGGCTGAATGACCCTATCGGTCATAGCCCCACCATGAGCTGGCTGCTCGGAGGCCTGATCGCCGCGGCGGCAATTGCCGTGACGGCAGTTGCCGTCGTGGGCACTGGAGGCTTGGCGGCTGCCGCCATTATCGGCGGCGCAGCGGCTGCCGGCGGCGGCATTGGTGAAGTGATGAGCACCATGAGCTGGGCCGCCAAGGAAGAAGTGGGCAACATCACCACTACCGGTTCGCCGAATGTGTTCACCAACGGCCTGCGTGCCATCCGCGCCCACCTCGACGCTGCCAAATGCGACAAGCACACCGATACGGAGAAGGTGGCAACCGGCAGCGGCAAAGTCTTCATCAATGGCTGGCCCGCTGCGCGCGTGGACGACAAGACGACCTGTAGCGCCACCATCACCAAGGGTTCCCCTAATGTGAATATCGGCGGCGAGACCGTGCAGACCGACGATATCCACGCCGAAGACCTGGTGCCTACCTGGGTGCATGTGGCATTGTTCGTGGTCGGCGCGGGCGCGGCGGTAGTGCTGGCAGGCCCGGTAGTTGCCGCAGGCGGGCTGGCAGGCGGCATCCTCGGCGGAATGGGTGGCGGCTGGGTGGGCGGGAAGATCTTCGGGGCAGGGTCCGACGGTCAGAAGTGGTCCATGCTGGGAGGCAGCTTGCTTGGCGGCTTCCTGGGCGCCAAGGGTGCGGGCCTCTGGAAGCCGACATCTGTCTCGCCAAAAGTGGCTGGCCCAGGGGATGATGTTCACCCGAATGCGGACGCCGGCAGAAATCCCTTTACCCGCACAGGCTTGCCCAGGAATACGGACCGCCTGCTGTTGGACCAGGGCCGAGAGCCAACTTGCGGCCAGAACTCGATGGCCATGATAATGGACACCCTCGGCAAGCCAGTAGAAGTCGGCACGCTGATTGATCGCGTACCGCCAGTCGGGGGCGGCACTTCCATGCCAAGAATGGTTTCGCTGTATCGCTCCGAAAACGTCAAAGCCATGGCATGGACTGGCCGCAATGTGAACGACATTGCAAAATATACGTCGAAAGGTGTGCCAGTCATGGCTGTGATTGCAGATAACCCATCGGCAAGAACGCCAGGATTCCTGCACTATGTTGTCGTTGACGGCGTGACCACGCGAAATGGCGTACGTGTTGTGGCGATTCGTGATCCGCACGGCGAGCAGTACTTCCAGCCCGTCAGCAAATTTGAACAGCATTTCACGGGCGAAGTCATCGTGCCCAGGAATGTCAGTGTCCCAAGGAGAAAGTAGTGAGCCTGTACCTGCATATTGATTTACCAAAGAACCTCATTTCGGAAGAACTGGTCCGGCAGAAGAACATCCCTTGTTTTTGCAAGGTGGCGAAAGAATTCGAAATTGAATTCCTTGATCCGTTGCCCGAAGCGACAGGCGTGGTACAGGGCTGGGACTGGAAATTGCTCCACGAACGGGTCATTTCAGGCGTTGGCGGCTTGTACACCCATTACACGTTCGGGATGGTGACCTTGGAAGTTGCGCAGCCGGGCGTCTACAAGATCATCGACCTCGCCATGTTCGACACGGGCTTTGGCTGGTGCCCTGTGCTCCAGGATGGGAAATACAGCCCGCCTGGAAAATTCTACGACGATGACGACGAAGACGACAGCGGGGATTAAGCGAATTCGAAAGGCTGCCTGGCCATGACGCCCCTCTGGCCGGGTAGCTTCCCGGAAAACCCGAAAGGTTAGAGATGTCCCAGNAGCAGCGATTAANTTCGCGCTTATGCTGAGCAATATGATGNACTGCTAAGCGGGTACGAATGCGATGACTACTGGCCTGATGTCGGGATATCCATGATGAAGGGTGGATCGCTGCGCCCGACTGCATCAATGCATTGGCTTCTGCCGCCTGATAACTCGGATGAATCCAAAATCTCTGACCCCATATCTGAATGAGAAGATTAGCATGGCACTTGGCAGGGTCGTCGCCCCGTCGGAATCGGACAATGTCGGATCGTTTGCTGACTTTTCGCCGTCCGACATAGGGGAGATCCGGGCCCTCGCGACGAAAAGTGGCGTCCTTGCGATCTCTTATATCCGCTTCAGAATCGTCGGAAACCCCAGCTTAGGCATGGTCGTCTCGTATTTTGAGACGGTCATCGTGCAAGGCAAAACGGTGGAGGAATGGCTTTCGCCGTAAGCGCGATTGATATGCGCCCGACTTGCGCCGGGCGCTGCGCGCTTATTCGGCTGGCACCCTTACCCAGCCCTCCATCAACACCCGCGCGCTGCGGCTCATGATGGCTTTCTTCACGGTCCACTCGCCATTTTCCTGCGTGGCTTGCGCGCCGACGCGCAGCGTGCCGGATGGGTGGCCAAAGCGCACCGCTTCACGCTCACCGCCACCGGCAGCCAGGTTGACCAGTGTTCCCGGAATCGCGGCGGCCGTGCCGATGGCTACTGCGGCAGTGCCCATCATCGCATGGTGCAGCTTGCCCATCGAAAGCGCGCGCACCAGCAGGTCGATATCACCGGCCTGCACCTGCTTGCCGCTGGACGCGGTGTAGCTGGCAGGCGGCGCGACGAAGGCGACCTTCGGCGTGTGCTGGCGGTTGGCCGCCTCCGACACATCCTTGATCAGCCCCATGCGCACGGCGCCATAGGCGCGGATGGTTTCGAACTTTGCCAGTGCAGCAGCGTCGCCATTGATCGCATCCTGCAGCTCGGTGCCCGTGTAGCCGATAGCATCCGCGTTGACGAAGATGGTCGGAATGCCGGCGTTGATCATGGTCGCCTTGAGCGCGCCGATGCCAGGAACTTCCAGGTCGTCGACCAGGCGTCCGGTCGGGAACATCGAACCGCCCGCGCCCTCCTCTTCGGCCGCTGGGTCCATGAATTCCAGCTGGACTTCAGCGGCCGGGAAGGTCACNCCATCGAGCTCGAAGTCGCCGGTTTCCTGCACTTCACCATTCGACATCGGAATGTGGGCGATGATGGTCTTGCCGATATTGGCTTGCCAGATGCGCACCACCGCCGTGCCGTCACGCGGTACGCGGGCCGGAGCCACCAGGCCGCCACTGATCGCGAAGGCGCCCACGGCAGCCGACAGGTTGCCGCAGTTGCCGCTCCAGTCGACGAAGGCCTTGTCGATGCTGACCTGGCCGAACAGGTAGTCCACATCGTGGTCAGCGCGGTTGGAGGCGGACAGGATCACGGTCTTGCTGGTGCTCGATGTCGCGCCGCCCATGCCGTCGATTTGTTTGCCGTACGGGTCNGGGCTGCCGATNACGCGCAGCAGCAGCTTGTCGCGCGCNGCGCCGGGCACCTGGGCCGCTTCCGGCAAATCCTGCAGTCGGAAGAAGACGCCCTTGCTGGTGCCGCCACGCATATAGGTGGCGGGAATTTTCACTTGGGGTGCGTGTGCCATCATGCCGCCTTCGCCGATTCAAGGAAGTCCTGCGCGAAGCGCTGCAGCACACCGCCTGCCTCATAGATCGATACGTCTTCCGACGAATCGAGGCGGCAGGTTACCGGCACTTCAACGCGCTCGCCATTCTTGCGGTTGATCACCAGAGTGAGGGTTGCACGCGGTGCACGCTCACCGATCACGTCGAAGGTCTCCGTGCCGTCGATGCCCAGGGTCAGGCGGTTCACGCCCGGCTTGAACTCAAGCGGCAGCACGCCCATGCCTACCAGGTTGGTACGGTGGATACGCTCGAAGCCTTCGGCCACAATGGCTTCCACACCAGCCAGGCGCACGCCTTTCGCCGCCCAGTCGCGCGAAGAACCCTGGCCGTAGTCGGCGCCGGCGATCACGATCAGCGGCTGCTTGCGGTCCATATAGGTTTCGATGGCTTCCCACATGCGGGTCACTTTACCTTCCGGCTCGATGCGGGCCAGCGAGCCGGCCTTGATGCTGCCGTCGGCATTGCGCACCATTTCATTTTTCAGCGTCGGGTTGGCGAAGGTAGCGCGCTGCGCGGTCAGGTGGTCGCCGCGGTGGGTTGCATAGGAGTTGAAGTCCTCTTCCGGCAGGCCCATTTTGTGCAGGTATTCGCCGGCGGCGGAATCCATCATGATCGCGTTCGACGGCGACAGGTGGTCGGTGGTGATGTTATCGCCCAGCACAGCCAGCGCACGCATGCCCTTCAGCGTGCGCTCGCCTGCCAGCGCGCCTTCCCAATACGGCGGACGGCGGATGTAGGTCGATTGCGGGCGCCAGTCGTACAGCGGCTCGGCGCGTTCGGCAGCTTCTTCGCTGCGTGCGAACATCGGGATGTAGACCTTGCGGAAGTGGTCCGGCTTGACGCTGGACGCGACAATCGAATCGATCTCTTCGTCGCTTGGCCACAAATCCTTCAGGGTTAC
>Ga0055524_1001640_pt1 | contig 12479 bp, 15 predicted proteins | sample AraplaCol_mCL_r2_2_FD_55011 | JGI IMG/M metagenome (GOLD analysis project Ga0055524, IMG submission 55011) | Arabidopsis root microbial communities from North Carolina, USA - plate scrape MF_Col_mCL_r2 | ecosystem: Host-associated > Plants > Roots > Endosphere | place: USA: North Carolina...
GGAATTCGCGCTCACTCAGGGAATTCAGAACATCCGTATCGGCGAGAACCAGGTCCGGCTGATGAAAAACGCCGATGAGGTTTTTTCCGTGGCGGCTGTTGATGCCGGTCTTGCCGCCGACGGAGGAATCCACCTGGGCCAGCAGCGAGGTCGGCACCTGCACGAATCGTACACCCCGCCTGACAATACCGGCAGCAAAACCCGAGAGGTCGCCGATGACGCCGCCGCCGAGTGCGATGACATAGTCATTGCGTTCGACACGTGCTTCCAGAACCTTGTCGCAGACATTGATCAGATGCTCGAAGCTCTTGGTCTTCTCGCCGGCCGGCAAGACGACTGACGCCGAGGCGATGCCCGCGGCATCCAGACTTGCCTTCAAAGCGTCGAGATAAAGTGGCGCCACATGTTCGTCGGTGATGATGGCCGCCTTGCGCCCGTTGAGCCGCGAGGCAATCTCGGCGCCTGCGCCGGCAATCAGCCCCGGCCCGATCATGATATCATAGGCGCGTTCGCCAAGCGGCACATGCACTTTGCGGACAGCGGATGCGGGGGTTATCGCGTTCATGATACTGCACTTTCCTTCTGCGCCTCGACCACGGCTCTCAGCACTTCATCGGCCATGACTTCCTTGCGTACGTCGCGCGAAAGCACCGTCAGATCGGCTTCGGCATAAACGGGGTAGCGGGCATTCATCAGATTTTCGAGTGTCTGCTTCGGATTTTCAGTCTTCAGGAGCGGGCGTGTGTCACGCTTGTTGACCCGTTCCCAGAGGACCTCGAGATCGGCCTTCAGCCAGACCGAAAGGCCGCCCTTCTTGATATGTCTGCGCGTTCGGGCATTGATGAAGGCGCCGCCGCCGGTGGAGACGACGCGCGGACCGCCCTTGAGCAGGCGCTTCATGACCCGCGCTTCGAGCGCGCGGAACTCCTCCTCTCCATAGGCAGCGAAAAGTTCCGTGATCGTCATGCGCGAAACGCGCTCGATCTCGATATCGCTGTCGATGAAGGGGACGCCGAGCTGGTGCGCAACGAGGCGGCCCACCGAGGATTTTCCGGCTCCCATAAGGCCGACGAGGATCAGATTGCGTGAACCGAGCGCGGCGCGAGCTCTGTCTCTCAGGCTGTCTGCAACGGAAACTGGCGGTTCACTCATCGGTCCATTCACACTTTGTTTGCAAACGGTATCGACAAATGCGGGTGTAGCGTCAAGTCGCGGGCAAGGGAATCATGACACCCATGCCGCTTCTTGCGCTTGCAAATATGCTTCTTATAACAGAAGCAGAGTTCTAAGGAGTAGTCGGATGCCGACCCTGATCCGTTTCCTGTCCGTCCTGGCGGTCATTGCCGGACTGATCTATGGAGCGATGTGGGCGCTCGTCACCTTCGTCGAGCCGCAGGAGCGGGACGTGACGATCCGCATCCCCTCCGAACGGGTGAACCCGCCTTCGACCGGCACGATCAACACCACGAAGAAATGACGTGATGAAGGATCTCGGCCGCGTCCATGTGGAATCATTTCTGGAAATGATGAGCGCCGAGCGGGGTGCAGCGGTCAATACGCTGCAATCCTACGAACGCGATCTGGATGACCTACGCTCTTTTCTGCACGGTCGCAGCATCCGATTGACCGAGGCAGGTTCGGGTGATCTCGGCGCCTATCTCGCCTCGCTATCCGCGCAGGGTTTCAAGCCCTCCTCGCAGGCTCGCCGGCTTGCCGCCATGCGCCAGTTCTACAAGTTCCTCTATGCCGAGGGCCTGCGCACAGACGATCCGACCGGCATTCTTGATGCGCCGAAGAAAGGCCGGGCGCTTCCGAAGACCATGGGCGTCGGCGAGGTAACGAAGCTGCTCACCCAGGCGGAGGCCGAAGCAGCTGACCCGGCCCCCGGNCAGCTTCATCGCCTGCGCATGCTGGCGCTGCTGGAATTGCTCTACGCCACCGGCATGCGCGTCAGCGAACTCGTCTCGCTTCCCGCCCGCGTTCTCGATCAGGAGGGCCGCTTTCTGATGATCCGCGGCAAGGGAAACAAGGAGCGGCTGGTACCCCTTTCCCAATCCGCCATTGCCGCGCTGAAAGCCTACGGTCGCCTGCTGGCAGTCGAGAACGCAGCATCAAAAGAGCCTCAGGACAGTCCCTGGCTTTTTCCTGCCGCCTCGAAGGAAGGTTACCTGCCCCGCCAGGTCTTCGCCCGCGATCTCAAAAATCTGGCAATCCGCGCGGGNCTCACACCGTCGATGATTTCGCCGCACGTCATGAGACACGCCTTCGCGAGCCATCTTCTGGCAAATGGTGCGGACCTGCGTGTCGTGCAGGAACTCCTCGGCCATTCGGACATTTCGACGACACAAATCTATACGCATGTTCTGGAAGAACGTCTGCAGCAGCTCGTCCATACGCACCACCCCCTTGCAAAACAGGCGAAAAAGCACGAATAGGACCGGCGACAAGGGGCGGAACCAGGAAACTGCCCCGAGCACAAGGAACGGAAACGCACCTCATGCACAACTATCTCGACTTCGAAAAGCCGATCTCCGACCTCGAAGGTAAGATCATCGAGCTTAAGAAGCTGGCGACGGAAGACGAAAGCATCGACACCTCCGACGAAGTCGGCAGGCTCGAAGTCCGCGTCCGCGAGGCGATCGTCGAGATCTATTCCAAGCTCAATGCCTGGCAGAAGACGCAGGTCGCGCGCCATCCGCAGCGTCCGCATTTCGTCGACTATGCCAAGACGCTCTTCCAGGAATTCACGCCGCTTGCCGGCGACCGCAANTTTTCCGAGGATGCNGCCATCCAGGCCGGTCTTGCCCGCTTCCGNGGCCAGCCGGTCGCCGTCATCGGCCAGGANAAGGGCAACGACACCAAGAGCCGCCTGAAGCACAATTTCGGCAGCGCCCGNCCGGAAGGTTACCGCAAGGCGATCCGCATCCTTGAGATGGCTGACCGCTTCCAGCTTCCTGTNATCACCCTCGTCGANACCGCAGGCGCNTATCCCGGCGTCGGNGCCGAAGAACGCGGCCAGGCCGAAGCCATCGCCCGNTCGACGGAAATGTGCCTCGGCGTCAAGGTGCCGNTGATCTCNATCGTCATCGGNGAAGGCGGCTCAGGCGGNGCGATTGCGATCGCCACCGGCAACCGCGTCTACATGCTCGANCATTCGATCTATAGNGTCATCTCGCCGGAAGGCGCCGCTTCGATCCTNTGGCGCGATTCCACCCGCGCCAAGGAAGCNGCAACCAATATGAAGATCACCGCCGAGGACCTGAAGGGGCTCGGTGTCATCGACGGCATCATCCCCGAACCGCTCGGCGGCGCGCATCGNGATCCCGACAGCGTTATCGCCGCAACCGGCGANGTCATCGCCAATGCGCTTGCCGAAATGGCTCCCCGTTCCGGCGAACAATTGCGCAACGANCGCCGCCAGAAATTCCTCGCCATGGGCCGCAATCTGTAAATTCCACAGGCCGATAGAGCTGATTGGGGCCAAATCTTGGCCACAATAATGTTATCTGTAACATTGCGCTTGCGGGACACGTCCGCGCAAGTCATAGGCTGGTAAGGATTTATCAAGTATAAGCCGCCTATGATTCCGCGCTACGCCCGGTTTCCGTAAGCGGGTTGGGTCGCATTATTGAATGGGCTGATTGAATGCGCATACGTCATTTTGCCTATGTTTCGCTCATGGCGCTGGCTCTGACCGGCTGCAANGATGCATTGGAATCGGCTCAAGGCATCGACCTTTCGACCGTCAAGAACAAGGTGGAGCAGCCGCTTCCCGCNCATATCCTTGCNGACATGTCCGCCAAGAGCATGGACCGCAACTCGCCGATCATGATCCGCATTTTCAAGGAAGAAGGTGCGCTGGAAGTCTGGAAGGCGAAGACGGACAATCGGTTCGAGAAGATCGCCGGTTATAAGATCTGCGCCTGGTCCGGCAAGCTCGGTCCGAAGGTCAAGACCGGCGACCGGCAGGCGCCGGAAGGCTTCTACAACCTTAGCCGCGCCAACCTGAACCCCAATTCCAAATATTATCTGGCGATCAACACCGGTTTCCCGAACCGCTATGATGCCGTCAACGGCCGCACCGGCAGCGACCTGATGATCCACGGTGCCTGCTCGTCGTCCGGCTGTTACTCGATGACCGACCAGCAGGTTCTGGAAATCTACGCCTTCGCCCGTGACGCCTTCAAGGGCGGCCAGGAAAGCGTGCAGCTTCAGGCCTTCCCCTTCCGCATGACCGCCGAGAACATGGTCAAGCACCGTCTCGATCAGAATTACGATTTCTGGAAGATGCTGAAGGTCGGCTACGACAATTTCGAAGTTACCAAGCGTCCGCCGGAAGTGAATGTCTGCGAGAAGAAATACGTCTTCAACCAGCAGGCCACGAACGGCGGCAGCTTCAATCCGGCCGGCGCCTGCCCGGCCATGTCGACGCCGCCGGCGCTGACGGCAGCGCTCGCCTCCTATGGCAAGACCTATGATGCCGATTATCAGACGGCGCTGAAGAAATATGACGGGCTTGCCTGGTACGACCCGACGGAAGCAGAACGCAAGGCTGTGGTCGCCAAGCAGCGCAAGGGTCGTGAACTCGCCTATGCTCCAACCGGCACGTCGCTTGAGGCCGGCCGCATGGTCAAGGTTGCCGAACTCGAAGACATGATGGCCAATCAGGCCGCAAAGAGCGTTGCTGCAAAGACCGTAGCGACTGCGACGCCGACGACACAGGCGCAGGCCACGACCGTTGCNGCCGCGCTGCCGGCCAATATTCCGGTGCCGATGCAGAACCCGCTGGCCTATGCAGCGCCCGAACCCGCGCCGCAAGAAACCGCTGANGCAACCAAGAAGCCGTTCTGGAAGTTCTGGGCCAGGAACTGACCGGCTTGGACGCCGTTCTCTACGATCTGCGCGGGCTGAAATGCCCGCTTCCCGTTATCAGGACACGNAAGAAACTGANGGCCATGCCGAGCGGTGCGNTGATCCTCGTCGANACGACCGACCCGCTCGCCGTCATNGACATCCCGCATTTCTGCAATGAGGACGGCCACGAACTGGTCAGCACNGAAAAGACCGAGCGCGGCCANCGTTTCCTGATCCGCAAGGGATAGGGTTTTTCGCAGTNAGATCCGCACCCCCGGAATGGCGAGCGGATTGTCGCTGAGNGCTGNCCGATCCGGCGTATCGATCCGCGGCTTGCCCACGAACGCATCGAAAAGATCCTTCACGAAAGCCTCAGGCAGATCCTTCGTGATCAGCACCATGCGCGTGCGCCGGTCCTCGGGATCCGGCCAGGCTGGAAGCCGCACCGGCGGATGAAAGATGCTCTGAACGCCATGCAGCACCAGCGGTCGCTCCGGCCGGTCGGACGTCGCGATGATCGCCTTCATGCGCAAAAGCTTTTCCCCGTGCGCCGAACGCAGGAGATCGATGAACATTTCGAGCGCCATCGGATCGATTGCCTTCTCCTCGATGATCGAGAAAGAGCGGATCGACGCATCGTGACGATTGACGTCGTGCGGGTCCTGATGCTCGTGGCCATGATGATGGTGATGATGACCGTGACCATGGTCGTGATGATGATGCCCCTCATGCTCGTCCTCATCATGCAGCCAGCGGCGGACATCGGCGATCTTTGTACCGGGATCATAAAGCCCGTTGACAAAAATACGCGCTGAGCCTGCCTCATCGCTGTCGGCATTCATGATGGCGGCGCGCGGATTGAGGCCATGCAGACGTGCCATCAGCGCATCCGTGCCGCCGGCTATGCTCTGCTTCGAAACGATCAGTCGATCGGCAACAGCCGCCTGCTTGCGCGCCTCCTCATGATTATCGAGCGTCTGCAGACCGTTCACCGCATCGACAACGGTGACGACGCCGTCGAGCTCGAAATTCTGCGCAATGACCGGATTGCCCATGATCGCCTGCATGACGGGAGCCGGGTCTGCAAGGCCGGTGGTCTCGATGACCACGCGCTTGACCAGTTTCACCCGGCCCGTCTGCACGGCATCCATGAGGTTCGCCAGCGTATCGACCAGTTCCCCGCGCACAGTGCAGCAGAGGCAGCCATCGGAGAGCTCGATGATGGAATCACCGGAGCTTTCGACCAGCAGATGGTCGATGCCGACATCGCCGAATTCGTTGATGATGACGGCCGCATCCTTCATGGCAGGATCTTTGAGGATGCGGTTCAGAAGCGTCGATTTACCGGCACCGAGGAAGCCGGTCAGGATGGTGACCGGGATCTTGTCGCTGAACGTGCTCATGATGTTTCCTCAGAAGGATTTCGGCCGCGGGAGCGGCACCGGCACATTGGCAAGCGCCTCGACCGCGTCGCCCTTGGCGATCTTGTCGTTCTGCGCAACCGGCTGCGGATCCTGCCCCGGAATGAGGCCGGCAAACACGAATTGCGGCTCGTGGTCCATTTCGTGAATATAGGGCGACTGCACCTTCATGCGGCCGACCTCGTCACGCGTTTCGCTGCGTATCTTCGCGCCCTTGGCGCTGCAGATGTCGGCTGTAATGTCATTCACCTGGTCCTGCCCCGGACCATAAGGCCTCAGCGAACCCAATGTATCATTTGCCGCAAACTGCGTGGTGAAGCCCTTCTGCAGCAGATTGGCAGTGGCGTCGGCGCGAGCCGCCAGGCTGTCGGTGCCGAGCACGACGGAAACCAGCGTCCGGCCGTTACGCGTCGCAGAACCGATCTGGTTGAAGCCCGAAGCGCAGATGAAGCCGGTCTTCATGCCGTCGGCGCCGGCAAAGCGGCCGATCAGCATGTTGATGTTCGGGACGTTCTGCTTGCCATTCGTGAAGCCTTCCAGCGAGAAATAACCGGCATATTGCGGGAAGTCGCGGCGCAGCGCCACCGTCAGGATCGCCAGGTCGCGGGCCGTCGTATACTGGCCGTTACCCGGCAGGCCGTTCGGATTGACGAAATGCGAATCCGACATGCCAAGCTTCGCCGCCTCGGAATTCATGCGCACGACGAAAGCTTCCTGGGTGCCGCCGACCGCTTCCGCAACGGCAACGGCGATGTCATTGGCCGACTTCACCATCAGGATCTTCAACGCGCTGTCGAGCGTAAATTTCTGGCCCGGCTTGAAGCCCATCTTGGCCGGCGGCGCGGACGCGGCCCGCTTGCTCATGACGACGGGCGTGTCGAGGCTGATCTGGCCGGAGCGGATCGCATCGAACACGGTATAGACGGTCATCAGCTTGGTCAGCGAAGCCGGATACCACTTGCGAAAAGCCTCCTCGTGCTCCAGCACCCGGCCGGTCTGCACGTCGACGAGAATATGCGGATTGGCGTGAGCAAGTGTAACGGACGAGACAAGAACCGCTGTTGCTGTCGCTATAAAAGAAAAGGGCCGCAAAGCGGCGAACAAACGATCGTGGCGCGTCGACAAGTGCTCGTCCTTCAGGGAATTATCTCGAAACCTTCTCCTATTTACCCTATATGGCTATGACATGGCAAAGGTCATTGACTAAGTTATTTCCAAGGCATCACGCCCTTGTGATGCTTTCAGACAGGCCCCACGCATTTCATTCACAGGAAGCCAAGAATGCCGATTCTGAATAGAGCCGCCGAACTTCAGGACGAAGTTGCAGAGTGGCGCCGCCACATCCATGCGCGGCCGGAACTTCTCTTCGCGGTCGAAAATACGGCTGCCTTCGTTGCTGAAAAGCTTAAGGAATTCGGCGTCGACGAAATCGTCACCGGCATCGGCCGCACCGGCGTCGTCGGCCTCATCAAGGGCAAGGGTGAAGGCAGCCGCACGGTTGGCCTGCGCGCCGATATGGACGCTGCCGCTTACCGAAATCACCGGCAAGCCTTGGGCCTCGAAAACACCTGGCAAAATGCACGCCTGCGGCCATGATGGCCACACCGCCATGCTGCTCGGCGCAGCAAAATATCTTGCGGAAACCCGCAACTTCAACGGCAATGTCGCTGTCATCTTCCAGCCGGCTGAAGAAGGCGGCGGTGGCGGCAATCTGATGGTCAAGGACGGCATGATGGAGCGCTTCGGCATCGAAGAGGTCTACGGCATGCACAATCTGCCGGGCCTGCCCGTCGGCCAGTTCGCCACTCGCAAGGGGCCGATCATGGCGGCAACCGACGAGTTCACCGTCACCATCAAGGGTCGCGGCGGCCACGCGGCACAGCCGCACCGTACGATCGACCCGATCGCCATCGGCTCGCAGATCGTGACAAACCTGCAGCTGATCGCCTCGCGCAGCGTCAATCCTCTGCGCTCGGTCGTCGTCTCCGTCACCAAATTCAATGCCGGTTTCGCCCATAACGTCATTCCCAACGATGCGACCTTCGCCGGCACGATCCGCACGCTTGATGACGAGGTGCGTGATCAGGCTGAAGCGCGCCTGCGCGAAGTCGTGACAGGCATTTGCGCCGCACACGGCGCAGATGCGGATATCAATTTCCACCGCAACTATCCCGTGACCTTCAATCATGCGGATGAAACGGAACACGCTGTCGCCATCGCCACCGACATTGCCGGCGAAGCCAACGTCGATCCCGAAATTGATCCGATGATGGGCGGCGAGGATTTCTCCTACATGCTGAACGCCCGCCCCGGCGCCTTCATCTTCATCGGCAACGGCGACACCGCCGGCTTGCATAACCCCGCCTATGACTTCAACGATGAGGCCATCGCCCACGGCATTTCCTACTGGGTGCGCCTTGCCGAACAGCGCCTCGGCGCCTGAAACGAAACGACATGAGAGACTGCAAAAAGGCTTGGCTTAATGCCAAGCCTTTTGTATGCATGGCATCCAAGTGGTCCCGTAGCTCAGCAGGATAGAGCACCAGATTCCTAATCTGGGGGTCACGCGTTCGAATCGCGTCGGGATCACCATTCTCTCACCGATATCCAGGTCGCCACTGCACAGCGCGTTTTGCGCCAACCCCCAGCAGTGCCGCGACGATCCATCCGCCGACGAACCCGATTGCCGCCCACGCAAAACCGGCGAAGCTGACGGGGACCCCCGGTACGAAGTCCTGCCAGGTACTGGCAAGGATACCGTCGTCGGCATTGCGCATGAGAATGAAGGGCTTTGCGACCGGCGCCGCGCGGCCGAGATCTGACTGTTGGGTCATGAGGCGCTCGTAGCGTTCCAGTGTGCTGCGCATGGAAAGGCCGCGATCACGCAGGAAATCGTCGGGGGAACGGGCATAGACATCGAGTGCCTGCTGGCGATCGAGATGATGGTCGGCAGCCTGTTTCGTGAAATCGTCGACGATGATCCTGAGCTCGTCGATCGCCCCGCCGATGCGTTGCCGATACTGCTGGGCGAATTCCGGCGCCTGCGAGAAAAGCGTGCCGCCGGCCAGTCCAACGGCCAGTATGACGCCCCTTCCAATCTGTCCCATCACGATGTCTCCGGCTGTTCCGACACGAGAACGATTTCGAGCGGGCAAAGGTTGCCCTGACACAATTGGTAACGCTATGTGATTGAACTGATTACGCTTCGTTCGAGTTCATCTCCCGACCCACTTAGAAAGAGAGGCTTGTCATGAAGAATATTATCATTGCTTCCGCATTTGCTGCGGCCACGATTCTCGCCGGCGCTCTGCCGTCCCAGGCTGCCAGCGTNACCATCACAACCGACAACGGTGGATACGNGCACCATCGCATGGCGGACCGTCCTTACTATCGTCATCACCTGCCGCCGCGCCGCGTTTCGCATGATTGCTTCACCCGCACGGAACGCATCCATAGCCACGGCGAGACCGTGATCAAGAAGACCCGTGTCTGCCGCTAAGATGTGACGACCCCGGCCGGAAAACCGGCTGGGGTCTTGAGTTCTGAAGCATGAGGAACTTCGGAATTTTTCCCGCGTTTTACCGGTAAACAGGAGTATCCGTCATGCATATTCGAATGACCCTGCTTGCAATTGGCTGTGCAATCGTTTGCGGTCTGCTCATCGCCATTAGCTATCAGCCGCAAGGCTCCATCACCGCACATAAGACCGATCGGCTCGTTGGCGAAAAGGCTCCAGCCGGGTTCCTGACCGAACGTTTCGGCTGATCAACTGAGCGACGGTTTGCGCGCCACGACGTGGAAATATTCCTCGTCTGCCAGCATCTCGCCGCCAAGCGAGCGTCCATCGACCGAAAAGAGCAGTGGCTCGCTGATAAAACCGCTTTCGGTAAGTTGTGAGCGTAGCTGGCCGGGTGTCGTGGCGTAGACCATGATGCCGAAATCATGGGCGCGATGCAGCAGGATTGCATGTTCGCCGTCGCGCTGCTCCAGCGGCGCAAAACGACGCTCCCGAACCAGACCCATTGCATGCTTGAGAAGCCGAAAACTCAGCTTCACCGGATGGTTGGACCAGATAATGGACGAGCGGGCGCGGTTCTCACCGAAACCATGCCAGTTGCGATTGAAGGTCGAAAAAGCAAACGTNCCACCGGCCTTCAGAACGCGCGAGACTTCACGAAGGACCGATCTGCGTCCATCGGCATCGACAGAGTCGATGCCATTATAGCTGAACACGACGAGATCGAAGGAGCCGTTGGCAAAGGCCGAAAGATCGCGCGCATCCATATTCTCAAAACGAAAACCCGGGTGGTTGGAGCGTGCGAGGGTCACCATCTCTGCCGTATAGTCGACGCCGACATACTCGCTGGCCTCCTCGGCGAGAAGTGCAGCCGTACGGCCGCCGCCGACACCGATATCGAGCACACGACCGCCCCTGGCATTGGCAAGCCCAATACCAAGCACCATACGCTCGCCTTCATTGATGAACCCGCTGCTATTGCGATAGTCGCGCCGGGAGAGCGGGCTGCTCCACGTTCGGCGATTGATCATTTCCATCTGATGCATCGAAATACCTGACTTTCGGGGGCTGGAATAGGTCCAAACCTAGGTCAGGGGTCGGCACGGATAAACTTACATAAAGTTAATGTTCGGTTAATAGTTAATGGCGAACGTTAACCATCGAGTTCGCAAGCAAAATACGGTTGCGAACCGTATGCACGCCCTCGACTGTTCTTGCGATNACTGTTGCCCGCTCGATTTCATCAACAGTACCGACATTGCCGCTCAAAACGATTTCGTCGNCTTCGGCAGTAACTTCGACATCGGATGCGTCGATACCGCCAGCGACCGCCAGCGCATTGGCGACCGCANATTCCAGCGTCGCGCGGTTGGCGTATTCTGCCTCAGCTTCGGGCTGTTGACCGTGAAATGTCTGNTCCTTGAACACCATCGTTCTCTCCTCCTTGACTGTGAGGAAGAAACGCAGAGNAAGGAGCTTTGGTTTCGCCTACCAGCGAAGCTGATAATTCAAATTGACATTTCCTGTCCGGCCCGTCGAAAGCGGATCGGATACGGACGCACTCAGCCCGAGNTTGGGCAGGATATTCTGGCTGACGGCAACCGTGCTGGAAAAGTCGCCACTCGCATCCCCGATGCTGCTGCCGGCCGAAATCGATGTGCCGGTCCATGGATAGATCAGCTTGACCGCCTGCGANGCNGANACTGTTGCCTGCCGNGCATCGACGGCGTTGTAACCGAAGCTCACCGCACGTGTCGTCTGCATGTCGAGTGTGTCAGACAATATCCAGCTCCGCGAGCGNCTGAGCATAAGCGCACCGCTGCCGCGCAAGGTATCGACCTGCAGCGTCACATCCTGCTGNGCGCGGCCGGCCGGTGTAACGCTCACCTTCTGNAGCTTGCCCCAGAGCATTGCCTGGCCGGAATCCGGCAGCGGNGCGCCGCCCTTGTTGGAGGCGAGNGCGAGATCGGCGCCGGCACTTGTCTCCCATTCCATCGGCAGGCGAAACCCGACCGTCGTCTTGTAGGAACGGGTGGACACCTTCACCGGTGACCAGATCAGCAGATCATCCGCAAATACCGGATTGGTCAGCGGCAGAAGGGCAAAAACAAAGCAGGCAATCTTTATCTTCGTCATAATATCGCATCGTTTTGAACTAGCACGCCGGGCGCGCCGATTGGCGCAGAGCAGGCGTGGAAGCGCTCGCATCGAACGCAATGAAGGATGGTGCGGACACGCAATCCCGGTTCAGTCTTCGATTTTTGTTGGCCCGGATTTTGTTTGGCCCGCGGCCAGTGGCATAAATTGCCGGTTGCTCGTCGGACACATCAGTGCCCAGCGGATTTGCCTTTTTCGACCGTAATCGGCGGCAGCAAATGATCATCCCTTCGAGGACTGTTATCAGGATCACATCATGACGGAGCCGTGTAAACCCCTCTGGGGTTGAAATTTGCTGCACCGCACACTTGCTGCCTCCCGCGATCCCCTGTAGAGCCGATGCCGAATATGCAATTTCTTGCGAAATCGACCATGATGACGGGCAAAATCGCGCCTCGGCGCCTCAGTATCTTCGGTTCGACAGGTTCGATCGGCCAGAATACGCTGAATGTCATCGACCATATGGGCGGCCGGGACAATTTCGAAATTTCCGTCCTGACCGGCCACGGCAATGTGGAATTGCTGGCCCA
>Ga0055524_1001651_pt1 | contig 12441 bp, 13 predicted proteins | sample AraplaCol_mCL_r2_2_FD_55011 | JGI IMG/M metagenome (GOLD analysis project Ga0055524, IMG submission 55011) | Arabidopsis root microbial communities from North Carolina, USA - plate scrape MF_Col_mCL_r2 | ecosystem: Host-associated > Plants > Roots > Endosphere | place: USA: North Carolina...
CGGCGTCGGCGCGGGAGCGTCGGCGTACGTGACGGCGGACATCGCCAAGGCCCTCAAGGGACTGCCGGAGGCGGTCAGTGATCTAGTCACCGCGGCGGCCGCCACGGCGGTGGGGGCAGCGACTGGCGGTGCCGCGGGCGCGGCGACGGCGGGGAATCAGGTGGTGAACAACTACCTGAATCACAAGCAGTGGGAGGACCTTGCCAAGGACAAGGCCGCGTGCAAGGGCGATGCGAAGTGCGAGAAGGAAGTCTTTGCCCGATATTCGCAGCTCAGCAAGGTTCAAGACGCCGAGCTGTCCATGTGCGACTTCCTCAAGAGCTGCGGAGACCTCAAGAAGGAGGTCGACGATGGTCGCAAGCGGCAGATGGAGCTGATTCAAAGCGGCCAGCTCAGTGTGAATTTCGCTGGTGCAGCCGACCTTCAGTCAATCGGGGAGAAGCTCGCGGGGAACGCGAAGTATCGTCAAGACGTTGCGCAAGCTGTCACAGCCAAGTTCATCTGTGATACCGACCCAGCTCGGTGTGACGCTGAGGCGGCAAAGCGCGTGGGTCTGGTGCTCGGGGGCGTCGCGGCCGGTGCGCTCACGACGGAGTTCCTATTGAGCGCTCCAGCGATTGCCGCAGGCGCGAGGATGTCGGTGCAGGCTTGTATTGCCAGCCCTGTGTTGTGCTTGAACCGTGCCGGGATCGTGGCGACCGATATTGCAGCCGGCGACGCACTTGGCGGAGCGTCACTTGCGGGCGGCACGCTCGCCGCAGGGAAAGTCGTCAGCAAACTGTTTGCGGAAGAAGCCAATGCAGCGGCCCGCAACGCTGCAAGCGTGGCTGACGCTGTTGCGGAAGAAGTGGCAGCATTAAGGGCCATTGGGGAAAATAATAGGTCGCTAGCGGCAAAAATCGATAACGCGCTATTAAATGCGAGCGATGCGCAGCTTGCGAACGATCTGTCAATGAGGGCAAAGATTCGGCCCGACACTAGCAAGGATGCGTTCTATGTGGCAAATACCGATCAATCGGTCCTCTCGAATAATAAGTTCGATATGGAGCATGTGTTGACCGGAGAGGTGAATTCGAAGGGGAAAGCCACCGGCTACCATGCCGAAGCGGCAGCTAACGGGCAAGCCAGAATTGCTCCCGGAGCAGCGATAACCCAAAATCCGAATGGGACGTATGAGGCTCCAGTTGAGATCTGGGACAATGTAAAAAGTACGTGGGTGGCAAAGAAGGCTGAATCGACATTCTTCCCGCCCGCGTGGTCGGATGCCCGAATCAATTACGAAGTATCCGAGGCATACAAATCTGTCGGACTGACTAATCAAAGCTTTATCGCAACTTCTCCCTCTGGAATTCGAATTCAGTTCCACTGGGATGTAAAGAATCAACGTACTACCTTTTATCCATTAGGGAAGTAATTTATGAGCTATGTGCTGCATTGTCATGAACGCGTTGACTTCGGAGTTGGGCGTGGGTTGGGCAGGCTTATCGACGTTGTTGATGAATCGGGGACGCCGGTTGAACATTTCGAGCTGATGTGTGCGGCAATTGACAGCGATGTAAAAGGGGAGTCAATAGTCCAATGGATCGAAAAGGTTGAATCCGGGGAGCTTGATTCAGTAGAGGTGGACGGTAACGGATGGGTCATTCATCTATCCAAAGAGACTGTTTTTTTTGAAGGCTTGTATGGCCAAGGCGAGGGAGGAGCCGTGTCGCTTGAGCAGTTCAAGTTTGCCGTTCAAACCTTTTTGCTATTCCTTGCTGATCCATCGTCTGGATCAATCAGAATTGGCTTTGCAACGTAGCATCGGTTTGGCTCGGGAGAAAATCCGTGATTGCGTCTCGTAGATCACGCCTTCAAAAGCCTTGAAGTCCACCACGAAGATTCGTATACCCGGTCGGCCGTGTGTAGTTAATGCTGCTCAGGCAGAAGTCGAAATCCTGCGAATGATCGATCGCGATGGGCAGCAGCACGGTGGGACGAACCGCGTTGCCTGTTTACCTTCGGATCAAGAACGGTGCGCGCGTAGATATCGATGGCCGCAATAATATCTTTATATTGCCGCCGGCGGTGTTTTGGGACGAGGAGCTTTGCGTCCCTTCGGTTGATGAACTTCGCAGTCAGGGACTAGCGAAATAGCAGCACGTGCTGGATCGCTGGGAACGTACTAGCACCCAATTGATTAAAAGTAAGTGGAATGGGTGTCAACTACTACGCGCTTGGGACGACAACTTGGCAGGCCATCAAGCTCGAGGACTATCGAGGAGCGCGGGGCGCTCGTCTTGAGGGACTTGATCAGATCGGTGAGGTCTTCCTTCATACCGACGAGACATATGAGCGTGTCTGTGAAGTGCTATTTGGGGAATACCGAACGGTGTACTGGCCGCGCCATCTGCTTGAGCTCTTCATGAGGCGGTTCGCCGAGGAAAATCCGGATGGTGTGGAATATTGGGCGAGTGATTCGATGTGTATGACGAGCCAAAGGAGGGTTCCTTTGGTTGGATCAATGGGAATCATGGTCATCCAATTGAATATGTGTACTTTCGTGACATGTGGGAGATTGCAGATCGCTACGTGCCGGAGCTACGGAACGCTGAAAATATGAAGAAGATCTTTGGCGAAGCCTATGAGCCTTACATGCGAGAACTGAGAACGCATGTAGCTGCCAATACGGATGGCCTGGAGAAGAAATACCGCAGCTCGCTGCTTGATCGTCTGAAACTGATTCTAGGAATTGATCGAAAGACGCGCGAATGAAGGATGACGTCATCGCCGGCGATGGACTTTCATCCGGATAAAAGGTGCCTCACCCCTTGCTGAGAGCGTTGAGCCTTAACGCGGTACGCCGCCGATTTTCAATAGCGGTCGATTACCAGCATTATTCATTTGATGAAGCTAGGTGAAAACGGCTACCACACCGCGAAGAGATATGAGCGTAAATTACTATGCCCTGGGGAAGACTACTTGGCAGGCGATCAGGCTTGAAGACTTCCGAGGTGCTCGCGGGCAGAAGCTCGAAGGTTTGGATCGGATCGGCCCCGTCTATCTGGAAACCGACTGGGTTTACGCTGACGTCAGCCGACAGGTCTACGGTGAATACCGATTCGTCTTTTGGTCGTCCGACCTCCTTGAATTGTTCATGCATCGCTTTGGCGAAGAAAACCCCGCAGGCGTTGAATATTGGGCAAGTGATTGCATTTCTGTCTATGACGAGCCGGCGGAAGGTTCATTCGGATGGCTCAATGGAAATCACGGACACCCCGTTGAGTATGTGAATTTCCGAGACATGTGGGAGATTGCGGACCGCTATGTACCGGAACTCCGGCTGCCTGAGAATATGAGGCGGATATTCGGCGATGCTTATGATATTTATGTGCAAGCTCTTGGGGATAGTCAGGATCAACATTCGAATCCGCATGCGGTCCAAAGTGACCGCAAATCTGTAGGCCAACGACTGAAGCGCATTTTTCGCGGCGGCGCTTAATTTGAAAAAGCCCCGCTGCTGGCGGCGCAAGCCACCGAGTCGCTGGACGAAGCCAGCAAGCACAAGGTCAAGGGCTTCCTGAAGTCCACGACCACCACGCGCGAGACGCAGCTGGAGCGCACGACGGCGCTGGGCACGACGATCTCGGGCCAGACGGTGCTCGCGCAAGCCGGACAGGATCTGCTGATCAAGGGCTCCAACGTCGTCTCGGACGACGGCACGACGCTGATCGCCACGCGTGACGTGAAGGTCGAGAACGCGCTGGACACGTCCAGGTTCTACGAGAACAAGCAGCAGGTCACCAAGGGCCTGATGGGCGGGGGCATCGGCTTCACGGTGGGCACGCGCGACCAGCGCGCGGGTCATCAGGCCGACAGCCAGACGGTGGTGGGCGCCACGGTGGGCAGCGTCAATGGCGACGTGAACGTCGTGGCGGGACGGGAGTTCGCGCAGACGGGTTCGGTGATCCAGACGCCCAAGGGCGACGTGGACGTGCTGGCGCAGAAGATCTCGATCCAGGGCGCGGCGCAGCAAGGCAAGGACGTGCAGACGACGGCGTTCCGCCAGAGCGGTCTGACGGTGGCGGTGAGCGCGCCGCTGCTCAGCGCGCTGCAGAGCACGAAGGACATGGCCGAGAACGTGGGCAAGGTGGGCGACGCGCGCATGCAGGCGCTGGGCGTGGCGGCCACGGCGATCAAGGCCAAGGAGGCGGCGCAGGCGCTGCAGGCCGATCCGAAGGCGGCGGGCGGGCTGTCGGTGAGCATCACGGTGGGCTCGAGCCAGTCCAAGAGCCGCACCGAGACCACGACCACGACGAACCAGGGCAGCGAGGTCACCGCGGGCGGCGACATCCGGCTGACGGCGCAGGGCGCAGGCAAGGACAGCAGCCTCAGCGTGCAGGGCTCGGACCTGGCCGCGGCGCAGCGCCTGGCGCTCAAGGCCGAGGGGGACGTGTCGCTGACTTCGTCGCAGGACCTGGTCGTGCAGAAGAGCGCGAACTCCTCGAGCAGCGCGGCGGTGGGGGTGGCCATCAGCGTGGGCTCGGGCGGGGCGTCGATGGGGTTCACCGCCAGCGCGAGCCTGGCACGCGGCAAGGCCGACGGCGAGGACGTGATCCAGCGCAACACGCATGTGCAGGGCAAGGAGGTCAGCATCGAGTCGGGCGGCGACACGACGCTCAAGGGGGCGGTGGTCAGCGGCGACAAGGTGAAGGCGACGGTGGGGGGCGACCTCAACGTCGAGAGCCTGCAGGACACGAGCCGCTTCCGCAGCGAGAGCATGCAGGCCGGGGGCAGCATGACGGTGGGCGCGGGCTTCAGCGGCAGCGTCAGCTACGGGCAGAGCAAGGTCAAGAGCGACTACGCCAGCGTGACCGAGCAGAGCGGCATCCGCGCGGGCGATGGCGGCTTCCAGGTGGAGGTCAAGGGCAACACGGACCTCAAGGGCGGCTCGATCACGAGCACGCAGGCCGCGATCGACGCGGGCGCGAACAGCTTCAAGTCGGGCAGCCTGACGATGAGCGACATCGAGAACAAGGCGGATTACAAGGGGTCGAGCTTCTCGGTGTCGGCGGGCTTCGGGAAGAAGGACGGGAGCGAGAAGAACGAGGGAGGAGAGAAGCCCAAGGACGGGTCGTACCAGCTCATGACGATGAAGCCGGGAGATCCGGGGCAGTCGGCAGGGATGGGCTACGCCAGCGACAAGGCGAGCAGCACGACGAAGGCGGGGATCAGCGGCGTCGCGGGGAACTCGGAGGCTCGCACCGGCGATGCAGAGAGCGGCATCAAGCAGATCTTCGACAAGGAGAAGGTGCAGCAGGACCTGACCGCGCAGGTGGCGATCACGCAGACGTTTGGGAAGGAGGCGGCGAAGCAGATTGGCGCCTTCGCGGACACGAAGCTGACCGAGGCCATCGATCTGCGCAAGAAGGCGGACGCGGAGCCCGATCAGGCCAAGCGTGATGCCCTCATCGCGCAGGCGACGGACCTCGAGAAGAACTGGGGTGCCGATGGCACCTTGCGCGTGGCCGCGCATGCCGCACTGGGCGGGCTCACCGGCAACCTGAGCGGAGCGGTTGGTGCCGCAGCGGGGACGCTGACGGCGCCGCAAGTGAAGGATGCGCTGGAGCAGGCGGGGCTCAATGCAGGTCTTGTGGACGGCCTGACCAGGCTCGCGAGCACGACGGTGGGTGGACTCGCCGGAGGATCGCTGGCGGGCGCGGGTACCGCGTTCAACGAGGTGTCGAACAACTACCTCAAGCACCAGCAGGTCCTGGACATGCTGGACAAGCTGAAGAAGGCGAAGACCAACGACGCGCGCGACGCGGTGTTCCGCGAGTACGCGCAACTGAGCCAAAAGCAGAGCGCGGAGATCGCCAACTGCCGCGGCGCGGCCTGCGATCAGATTGCCAAGGACATCGAGGAGGGTAAGCAGACCCTCAAGGCCAACGGCGCGGAGATCGACAAGTTCGCCGGAGTCGCCAACCTGGATCGGCAGAACATCAGGGATCTGCAGTTCAAGGACGCGAACTTCGTTGAGACGCAGAAGGCATTCAATGCCGTGGCGAAGGACCGAGCGAAGACCTTTGAAGCGATGAAGCTGTCGCCGCAGCTTCGCAGCGTCATCGAGTTCAGCGAGGCGTGCACGACGACCGCATGTGCGCAGGCGTAGTACGAGAAGCTCAATGCGATGAAGGCCAGTGCCACCGGACAGGACCGGCAGGCCATCGCGCTGGAGGTCGGCTATCTGCAGGGACGGATCTCGGCATTCGGCGCGTGCTTGAAGGGCACCGGTTGCGAAGGCATCGTGATGGCGGGCAATGTGCTCGTCGGGTTGAAGTCGGCGGATGGGTTGACGGGCAAGAGCGGTTCGAAGGCGGTCGGGGAAGCTGAGCAGGTGCCTTCGAAGGCCATGGTGGATGTTCCGGAGAACTATCACGACGCGAAAACGCCAGACAAGACCGTTGAGAAGCCACCCACTGCTAGGCCTTCGATCGATCCTTCACCACCCGTTGCTGAGTATCCAAATGGCGTGAAACTCTATCCGGACGGCAGTCTTCGGACACCGGACGGAAAATTCGCGAGCGTCAGCGGCTCGGCGGCCCCCGGCACCGCGAAAGCTGCTGAGTTTGCTGAGTTCCTCCAGTCGAATGGAGTAAAAGTGATAGGTACTGAAATGGAAGTCCAGGGACCTCTTGGTGCACGAAGATATGATATTGTTATTGAGGGGGCGGACGGGAAACTGCAAGGGGTCGAGATTAAGAGTGGTGGTGCCGCCAAAGGGAGTTATCAAGACTTCACAGACCGTTTCGTGAATGAGTTTGGTGCGAAAGGTGTCGGCAGATTGAGTGGTAAGACCGTTAGCTCAACAATAACCATCTTTGTTAAGTAGGTGCGTCATGAAGTTTGAATGCGAAGGAAAAGTGGCGATCGAGTCTCCAAAGGAGACACAGATTCGACGGGCGGTGGCCTCCTTGAGGACGTACGGAAAATCGTCATTCGCGTCGTTGACAGATGACCTGGGAAACTATGTGCAGGTGCTCGGAGGGGGGGTGACTTGTCTACTTGAGTACTACAGAGCGGAAAGTAATGAACGATTTCGGGGCGTCACTGGAAGTCCCAATCGCGCCTTCCCGGACGGAACTCTGTTGGTCTGCGGAAATAATCAAATTCCAATGAAGTCGGATGAATGGTTCCGTTCAGATCAAGTGGCGGACGTCTTCTCCCGATTTCTCGCCGGTGAAGCTTTTCCGTTTGGTGTGTCTTGGAGGGCAGCGCCCGGCTTCTGAGACCCCCACGCGGCGCTTCTTTTTAGCGGCCTGCGCATCTTGAATAGACCCCGCATCTTTCGTAGGCACGAGTCGTCCGGGTCTGAAAGCGAATAATTCCTGGACGATCAAATGCGTTAACGTAAGGCCGAAGTGAAGAAACAACCGAAGTCATCCGTACGAATTTCAGTAATCTCGCCTCTGGAAACCTCTGACTGGAACGTCGGGCAAGAGCTCCTCGCTGCATTCCAAGATGTTGACGCCCGGCTGGTACCGCAGAAGGTTGGCACGTTTGAACCTTTAAAGCACGCGGTTTCGTGCATCGATGATTGCGCTCCATTCTGGGCGATTTCCCAGAGTCCGAATATAAAAGGGTTGGAGCTCAATGCCGATGGCTTTATTTGGAAACGTACAAATTCGGTGAAGTCCTACGGGCACATGATGCATAAGCATCGCAATATTTATGGCGACGTTCGAGATGCATGGTTCGTTTTTGGTGCGGCATCTGACAGGAAGATAGTTTGGCTGCCATTGTTCAAGCGCATTTGCGAGGTGCTACAGCCGCGGTATGCCACCCTCAATATTCTCGGATCAGTCGAGGAATCACCCAACGCATTTGGCAAGGAGGCTGATGCCTCATACGCTACGAACGACCATCTCTGCGGACTGGCCCCAATTGCCCTCGAGCGGAGAGGGCTTGCGAATCTTGCGGCGGTGAACTTCTTTGGCCCTGATTCAAAGGGAGAGGTTTCCGAAGAAAGGATTCGAGAGGCTGGCTTTCCGATTGAACGCTTCGGTCACGGATTTCTAGTACAAGTTGCTGAGGATGTATTTGCTGCGGAAGACGATTTTGCAGAATTTGCGCGTCGAAGAAGTGAACTGCGAAAGTTGTTTCGAGAAGGCCTGTTTCGAATTAATCATGAGCCTTCCATCGTTGAATAGTTGGGGTTTCGGTTTTTTGTCTTGAGTTCCGGGTGACATTAAACCGATCAGATCGCCATGAATGCTAAAGTCAGAGTCGTATCCAACCTGTGGCTCGGGAGCAATGGTATACAAGCGGCGGTTCCCGTAGAAGGAGAACTGACCGAGGATGCATTGTCCCGACGTGCGAAGGTTCTTGCGCTGCCTGAACCGCGAAGGTTGTTAGGGTGCGTCTTTTTGCTGGATGATGGTGAAGAAGTCGTCGTCAATGCGCCGATGCTGCCGGCGCTCTTGCCGGATCGATCGGGCGTTCTTGGAGTATTTCCACCCGGTTGGTATGTGAGTAATACAGGCGAAGATGTATTCAAGCGGCCGAACAATGCCGCTGTCTTTAATTCGGATGGTACGCTGCGTTTTCAAATTAAGGTAGGAAGCGAGCCCATCCATCATATAGCTCTCGTCTACGGAATGCTTGATGGAAAGTTTTCCGGCATGCTGGGGCTGCATACAGCGTCTGCCGAACATCACCCGCCTGAGCAGATATACGCGTTGAATCCGGAGGATCCCCAGTTGATTTCGACCTTGCGTACTGTTCGATTCTGAACGAGTGGGGAATTAATCTACGGGTGTTTCGCCAGCGCCCGTTCGAGATGAACAACGGGCGGCTCGAGTTATTGCAACACCTGATGCTCAGTTGTTGCGGGGGAGTCGGCTTCGTGGTGGGCACGCGCGACCAGCGCGCGGGTCATCAGGCCGACGGCCAGACGGGGTGGTGGGCGCCTCGGTGGGCAGCGTCAATGGCGACGTGAACGTCGTGGCGACGCGTGGTTGAACGGTTAGATGCCTGGGCACGTAACGATTTCACTTCTCAGCGTTGGGCTCTGATGGGCCTTGGCAACGGAAGCCGTCTTTACTACTGGAGCAGTAAGACTTGGGCGCACCGCCATCCGGCCCTGAATGAAAATCAAGGAAGTGAGATCACGATGTCCATCAACGCCTGTAACTTCTTGCTCGTCGTGTCAATTTGGGACTTGGTTTCTGAGGTCGATGATCGACTAATTCCAAGCAGAGAATTCTCAAGCTTTCTGGATCATGTCTCCATTGATATTGATCCGGTTCGTTTGTGTAATTTTTATATCGATCAAATAAAGATCGGAGAAGGGGATGTACTTCTTCTTCGATCGTCGGCTGATTCAAGTCAAGTGTTGGTGTTCGATTTGTTCCGTGATAAAGCCGATCAGTTGGATTTGGTGAGCATCGGATTTATTTGTTCGCTTGCGCTGCGCGTTGACGCGGGTAAGCTGCTATTTCGGTTCTTCAATTCCTGTAGTACCCAAATCTCGTTCAGCGCTAATGCGGCCAACGGCACCCTTCGTGATCTGGTGAACGAATCTAACTATCCACGTGCGCATGGTACCGATGGGTATGCGCAACAGTTGATGTGCACGGCGCCATAGTCGGACGATCGGGTAACCGATTTTGAAGGGTGGAGGGCAGAGTGCCTTGTCAAGCACTAAAGCACTAGTGAAATAGCAGCCCCGACTGGATCGCTGGAAACGTACACACCCAAATCACGGAACGACCGAAGATGAGAAAAGTCAAGCCGCGTGTTCTGATATCGATTGTCCCTAGTGGTGAAACCAATAGCTGGCCCAGTGGTGTAGCATTGCTGGATACGCTGATCGGTGCCGATGGTCGACTAATGCCGGAAAAGGTGGGTAATACTGAACCGCTAAAGGTATCCGTCACTGCCATCAGCGAATGCGCGCCATTCTGGGCGATTCCGGATGGGGAAAAGGGGACGATCTTCGAAGGGAATGCGCAAAGCTTTATGTGGACAAGGGGACGCTCCCCAAAGTCATCTGGACATGTCATTCACAGGCATCGCAATATTCATGGCCGTGAACGACCTGGGTGGATCATTTTCAGGTCAGAGGTGGACAGAAAGATCGATTGGTATGAGGTCTTTCGCTCGCTCTGCTTGTTGTTTAATCCGCTCTATGCAACCTTGCATGTTTTGGGTGAACTGGAGCGGGATTCCTCTGCATACACTGAGGAAGAGCGTAATTCGTTTGGCTTCAATGACCACGTTAGGGGCCTCCCCTATGTGTCGCTAAAAGAGAAGGGTCTCGCAAATATCTCTTGGGCGAACTACTTTGGCCCTGATTTGAAAGGCGACGTGCGGCAGGCTGACATTCGAGACGCCAAATTTCTGGTTGAGGAAATTGGTGACGGAGTGATGCTCCGAGTGACCGATAACCTCCTAGTCGTCGCAGACGACTTTGATGAATTCTCTCGCCGGCGTAATCAGCTTCGAACGTTCTTCCGAGACGGGATGTTTCGGATCAACCGTGAACCGAGGGTGATCAATGGAGAAAGCAGCGAGCCATAACAAGCGTCGATTATGGTGCTCAGTTGTACAAGCAGAACATCCTTAAATCTCCGATATGCGAACTATCCTTCTTCGAAAGAAGTAGGCTATGAAGATTATTGAAAATTGCTGGGACGGTCTCGGAGCTTTTGACTGCCAGTATGGGGCTGAACTTCTTTTTGGCGAGACGTTCACAGTTTATGTAAGCAATTGGCTTTTTGTCCCGGATGATATTGCGCCTCTATTCTCTCGAATTAATGAAGCGGGGTGTGTGGGACATTGTCTCTTAAAATTCGTCGGCGTTTCTCGCGTCAGGACCGAGGTCAAAATTTACAGTCGAATTGAAGACGAGGTTCGTTGGTCTGAACCGGTCACAGTCGAGCGCCTTTCCTCGGGGAAAGGGGTTGTAGAATATGACTTTTCTGGAACCTTTAAAGGTTTTCAGAGTTCTGTGGATTTTCTGGTTGTCGCGGATTCATTCGAGTTGCACATCCTTGACCGTGACGAACCCGCAAACGAGTAGACCGTCGGCGTAGCAAGATCGATTTGGGATGGGCGAGTTGGGCGTGGATCGATCGCACATGCTCGTGCTTGCGAAGGAACAGACGTGAAGATATTGCTTGATTGTTGGGACGATCTCACAGCTTCGGAATGCCAGTACGGTGCTTATCTCTTCAATGGCACTGAGTTCGCGATCTACGTTTCCTCTTGGCTGGATGCAAGGCCTGCCCTTTCGAAGCAATTCTCGAAGACGAATGGCTTGGGTTTTGTTGGGCACTGCGTGCTCAAGTTCCTCGATGTGCGCTCGGTCCAAATGCGCATTGCTACCTATTCGATTGAACTTGGCGGCCGTACCAAATGGAGCCCTTCGACGTCGCAAGAGCTTTCCGGCAGCGGTAAAGGGGGTGGCGAATATTGCCTATCCGGATCGTTGAAAGGCTTCTTCAGTTCTATCGACATGACGGTCAATGCCGCTCGCTTTGAACTTCATGTTCTTGAGTCCAGCGAGCCGGCGCCCGACTGATTGAGTCGAGCGGGTAAAACCGCCCGGCTCGCATCGGCTCCCTCCGCCCAACCCCCGCTACCGCACACCGTCCGCCCCGTCAATCACCCCCTGTCGCGTGCTGCCTGTTCTGTATCCGGCGGATACAGTCATTTACTTCGGTTCGCCCCACGCGTCAGACATCCGTGACGGATGTCACGCCGGGCGAGCCTTCCAGGGCAAAACCGGCGCGAGTCGGCGACGCAAAGCCTCCGGTCTCGTGCCGACATCCGCTGGATGTCACGACTCGAGATAGCGGGGTTGCCGGATTGGTCCCCGCCACTCCGTGACGCATTGCCGCCCCTGCCTGTCCGCCCTGGGTTGAAAAACAACGCCAGATCAACGGCAGGTGAGGGATGCAGAAGAAGCGTGAAAAAAGGCGCCTGCGCGGCGCCGCCCCCCATGCGGTATCGCCCGCTATGCGGCGACCCGTCCCCCTCTCTCCGCCAGCCCCGAGCTCCCAGGCCTTCGCCTGAGCGAGCCGCTCTAAGTCCGCCTGGCTGCCCCCCGCGTCGAACTCCCATTGACCTCCGCCGGCACTGGTCGGCTCTTCCCGCGCTGAGATCACGATGAACCGTCTTCAGTACCGAATCGTCTTCAACAAGCAACGTGGCCAACTGATGGCCGTGGCCGAGACGGCCGTGAGCCAGACCAAGGGCGGCTCGAGCGGGGAGAGCGCGGGGCCTGGGCGCCGGGCGTTGAATGAGGGGGCGGCGGTCGAGCCGGTGTCGCGCGGTCCGCCGGCCATGCCGGCACTGCTGGCGCTGGCGGCGGCCTTCGCGATGGGCGCGGCGATCACGCTGAGCCCGGACGCGATCGCGCAGGTCAAGGCCGATCCCAATGCACCGAGCAACCAGCAG
>Ga0055524_1001680_pt1 | contig 12315 bp, 11 predicted proteins | sample AraplaCol_mCL_r2_2_FD_55011 | JGI IMG/M metagenome (GOLD analysis project Ga0055524, IMG submission 55011) | Arabidopsis root microbial communities from North Carolina, USA - plate scrape MF_Col_mCL_r2 | ecosystem: Host-associated > Plants > Roots > Endosphere | place: USA: North Carolina...
ACGACCTTCACCCTGGGCCTCGGGGTTGATGGAACGCTGGCCTACCGCAGCGATTACAAGACCGCCAAGTCGGGCGACTATTACAATATTTTGCAGAAGACCGAAAACTGGCCGGCCCCGCTTCCCAACAGGCCCGAATCGATCGACGACTTGTGGCACGCCGCTGTCAGCGGCCGCGGCACCTATTTCAGCGCCAAGGATCCGGCAGCACTGCAAGAGAGCCTGCACCAGGCACTGGGCAGCATCGGCCAGTCCGACGGCAGTGGCGCGGCAGCGGCCACCAGTAACCTGGAGCCGACTCCAGGCAAGAACTTCATCTATATTGCGAACTACCGCACCGGCGCATGGGACGGCGAATTGAGCGCCTTTGCCATCGATGTGCTGACAGGCGAGATCACCGGCGATGCGAAATGGCAGGCAGCTGTGATGTTGCGCAACAAGGTCACTTCGGACGGCAGCGACACCCGCACCATCTGGACTTCCGATGCGAACAATAAACTGGTGCCGTTCACGGTGACTGGCCTGACTGGCATCCAGAAGGTGGACCTCTTCAATGAAACAGTACAGCAGTTACTGAGCCAATCCAGGAATTGGTCCACCGAGCAAAAGAAAGGCGCCAATGCCGCCACGCTGGTGAGCTTCCTGCGCGGGCAGGATCCGCAAGTGACCGTGGACAAGGAAAGCAAGCGCCTGTACCGCGAACGCGACAAGGTGCTGGGCGACTTCGTCCACTCGCAGCCGGTATTTGTCGAGGAGCCGCCGTTCGGCTTCAAGGACACCGGCTATGCCGAGTTTGTCCTCATCAGGACCGTGCCGGCACTGTCTACGCCGCCGCCAATGATGGCATGCTGCACGCCTTTGACGGCACCACCGGCGAAGAACGCTGGGCCTATATTCCGCCGATCGTACTGCCTGACCTGTGGCAGCTGGCGCATAGCGACTATGCCGACCGCCACCGCTATTTCCTGGATGGCCCGCTCACCGTGGCCGACGTTCAGCTTGGCAGTGAGTGGCGCACCATCCTGATCGGTGCCTTGGGTAAAGGCGGCCGCGGCTACTACGCCCTCGATATTACCGAGCCAACCAAGCCTCAGGTATTGTGGAACTATACGGCCGAAGACAATCCTAATCTCGGCTATAGCTACGGCCCTGCGCATGTCACCAAGGTCGACGGGAAGTGGGTGGCGGTGCTCACCTCCGGCTACAACAATGTTGCGGAAGGCGGTAAATATGCTGGCGATGGCAAGGGCCACTTGTTTGTGCTGGACCTGAACGACCCGAAGATGAAGGATAACGTCGTCGATATCGCCACCTCTGCCGGCACGAAGGTCGAGCCAAGCGGCCTGGCGCGCCTGAACTTTGCGACCGTCGAAAACTTCTATACCGATAACTCGGCGCCCATCGGCTACGGTGGCGACCTGCTGGGCAATATGTGGCGCTTCGACCTGAAGGCCAAGTCGGCGATCAAGCTGCTGGAACTGGGCAGCAGCAAGCCCATCATGGCGGCGCCTGAGCTGACGCGGCATTCGGAGGAGGCGGTTCGCGTATTCTTCGGCACCGGCCGCTTCCTGGGCACGACTGACCTGGTGCTTCCCAAAGAGAACGAGAAAGTGCCAGTACAGCTCGTTGTCGCTTTCAAGGATGAGCTGGACAAGAAGAACCTGCTGGACCTCCAAAAGACCTTTGTGAAGCATGGCATGGATACCTCCGGCACTTCCCGCACCAGCGCCAATGCCACGGCCTTTGATTGGGACAAGAACCTGGGCTGGTATATTGAACTGCCAAGCGTTGGTGAACGGGTAGCGGTCGATCCGCAAATTTTCGACCGAACGCTGCTGGTGCCGACGGTGGTACCGGCTGCATCGGATTGCCAGCCGGGGGGGTATAGCTGGCTGTACCAGTTCAACGAAAATGGTGCTGCAGCAAATGCCAATGGCACGCTGGGCACCAGGCTGAACTCGCCGGTGGTAGGTATGACGGTGAGCCGCCTGGGCAGCGGCAAGCCTGTGCTGTTTGCCATTACTGCAGACGGTAAGCGCCCTAAAGCCATCGGCCTGAGTATTCCACCCAAGGGCGGCGGAGGTGGCGGTGGCGACAGCGGCAATAACGGTACTGGCGGAGAAGTCGAAACCAAGCGCCTGCAATGGCGTGAGCTGGGCAAGTAAGATGCGGCATGCACCGTGGGGCAGGGCCGGCGCCTTGTCCCTGACGGTGCTGGCCCATCTGGCCTTTCTTTTTCTCGCAAGCAAGCAGGGCGGCGTTTCGACGTCGCCCCGGCCGGCACCCGCTGCATTGATGGTTGCCTTGCTGCCGGCGCCTGCGCGGGCAGTGTCACTTGCCGAACCCGCCGGCGCCGTGCCGCCGGCCGTGCCGCTGGCCGAGGCGCCTTCTCCCGACCCCGACCCCGAGCCGCCAGCTGCGCCGGCGCAAGAGCCGGAACCACCGCGATTCTTCCAGTTGCCTGAGCTCACGAACCCACCGTCCGTGGCGCACGGCCTGGTGCGTGGCGAGTTGCTGGTGCTGCCTGGCGCACGCGGGCGTTATCTTTCGGTGCGTTTCTGGATAAATGAACTGGGGGAAGTGGTGCGCGCGCAGCTGGAAGCCGCAGACGAAAACCGCGATGACGAGGAGATGCTGCTGGCGGCCCTGCGCCAGGTGCATTTCAAGCCGGCCCGCATCGGCCATATCGCTGTCCATAGCGAGATGGTACTGGAAGTGCAGGTGGTCCAGGACTCCGGGTTCTAAGGGGCGGCGCCGTTATGCCAGCCGGCGCGCGCTCATCTGGCGCACGTCGATGGCTTTGCCGGTTGATAGCCCGGCGAGCCGAGCGAGCCCCGTAATTAACCCGGGTTAATGCCAGTTGACGACGCGGCCGCGCTGCTGCGGCACCAGCAGCGTGACGTCGCCGGCTTCCACCGCGCTGGTCGGATCGGCCAGGAAGCGCGACAGGCCGGCTTCGCCGCTGCGCGCCTGCACCCCGACCCAGGCGTCGCGCCAGGTGTGCTTGGCTGCATACAGGGCGGCGTCGGCCAGGCGCTGCAGCGATTCCGGCGTCAGCGCGCTGGGGCGGCCCGGCATGCCGGGGAAGGTTGCGAAGCCGATCGAGACAGTCTTGCGCAGCACCTGGCCGCCGGGGACCAGGAATTCATGGGCGGCGATGGCCAGGCGGATCTTTTCCGCCAGCGCCGGCGCGTCGTTGCGGTCGATGAAGCGCGCCACCAGCAGGAATTCTTCACCGCCCCAGCGCACGATATGGTCGGAGCTGCGCATGCAGTCGCGCAGCAGGTTGGCCGTCTGCTGCAGCACGGCGTCGCCGGCGGCATGGCCGTGCTGGTCGTTGACGCGCTTGAAGTGGTCCAGGTCGAGCATGAACAGCACCAGGTCCGAGTGCGGTTCGGGCGGCATGCTGCGATGGCGGCGCGCGGCCAGGTCGAAATCGGCCTGGATGGTTTGTTCCAGGTAGCGCCGGTTGTGCAGGCCGGTCAGCGGATCGGTCAGGCTGGCTTGCTCCAGCCGGCGCGAGGCGGCTTCCAGTTCCGCCGTGCGTTCGGCCACCAGCCGTTCCAGGCGTTCGCCGCGGCGGCGCAGGGCATGCAGGCGCAGGCGGAACAGGAAAGCCACGCCCAGTGCGCCCAGCACCCACATGGCGGAGCGGAACCACCAGGTCTGGTAGAAGGCCGGCTGCACATGCAGCTTGAGCGCCCATTCCTGCGGGCTCCATTGGCCGGCGCGGTTGCTGGCCTGCACCCTTAGCTGGTATTCGCCCGGCGGCAGGTGGGAATAGGCGGCCACGCGCTGGCGCGCATCGACGTTGACCCAGCCGGCGTCGTAGCCGTCCAGGCGATAGCGGTATTGCTGCTGTTCCGGCGCGCTGAAGTCCGGCGCTGCAAATTCCAGGCGCAGGTCGCGCTGGCTGGGCGACAGCGTGCGTTCGGCGAGAATGCCGGCGCCGGGCTGCTCGATGCCGTCGATGGACAGCGCGGTGGCGGTCACGGCAGGCTTGTATTCCCAGCGCCGCAGCATGTGCGGCCGCACGCGCAGCAATCCTTCCGGTGAACCAAACAGCAGGTCGCCGTTGCGCATGCGCTCGCGGCTGGCGTAATACAGGGTGCGGAATTCATTGCCGTCGGCGCGGTCGAAACTGCGCCAGCGCCAGGTCAGCGGGTCGATGCGCACGCGGCTGCCCAGCCACACCTGGCCTTGCGCGTCCTGCAGCAGCGATTCGGGCGGATGGGGCGGCAGTTTCAGGCGCGCCGACAGCAGGTCGAAGCGCGCGATCTTGCCGTCGAAGGAGCGCAGGATGGCGGCGCCGGACTGGGTGGCCAGCCAGAGTTGGCCATCCTTGTCGACCATCAGGTCCGGCACCCAGTTGTCGGGCAGGCTGTCCGCGCGTGCCGGATCGCGGACGATGCGGCGCGCTTTCCCTGTCCTGGTGTCGAAGGCATTCAGGCCGTCATTGGTGCCGATCCACAGCGTGCCGTCCGGCGTGAAGGCGAGCGCTTCGACTTCGCGGCCGGACAGGCTGTCCGGGTCGCCGGGCTGGTGGCGCCAGGCGCGCACGCTGTCGTCCTTGCCGATGCGTGCCAATCCCTGCTGGGCGCCGGTCCACAAGGCGCCGTCGGCGCCGAACACCATGGTGCGGATCGGGCCGCCCGGCAAGCCTTGTGCGCTGCCGTAGCGCTGGAAGCCTTGCTGGCCGGGCCGCTGGCGGTGCAGCGTGCCATCCAGCGTTGCCACCCACATGCTGCCGTCCGGACCTTGCGCCAGGCAGGTGATGGCGCCGTCCGCCAGCGCGTCGCTGCGCCTGGCATCGGGGCGGAAGCCTGCCACCAGCTTGCCGCCTGCGTCGAGCACGTCGACCCCGTTGCCGTTGGTGCCCAGCCACAGCCGGCCGTCGGCCGCTTCCAGCGCGCGCACAATGGCCGGATGGCTGGGGCCGAGCGGGTTGGATGGACTATGCCGCAGCTTGAGGAAAGCGCGGCTGGACGGATCATGGTGGGCAATGCCGCCGCCCCAGGTGCCGGCCCAGGCCAGGCCCGAACGGTCCACCAGCAAGGCGCCGATGCGGTCGTTGCCGATGCTGGAAGCGCTGGTGCTGTCGTATTGCAGGCGGTCGACCACGGCCAGGCTGGCGGCATCGACCACGTCGATGCCTTTGCCGAAGGTGCCGAGCCAGATTTCGCCAGGCAGCGGTTCAGCGATGCTGTAGATCCAGTAGTGGCTCAGGCCGGCGAGGGCGCGCACCGTGCCGCTAGCCGGGTCATACACGGCGGCGCCCTGGCGCGAACTGCCGATCCAGATGCGGCCCTGGCTGTCCTGGAACAGGCGCGTCGCATTGGCCGGGCCGACCGGCGCCGAAAAGCGGCCGTCGCCGAGCCAGCGCTGCACGCCGGCATCGCTGGCCACCCACAGTCGCCCTTCGCGATCCAGCAGGACAGCGCGCAACTGGTCGTTGGCCAGGCTCGTCTTGTCGCCGTCCACATGGCGGTAGTGGGTGAATTGATTGGTGGCGGGATCGAACAGCGACAGTCCGTTGTCAGTGGCCAGCCACAACAGGCCGCCAGCCATCCCTGCGATGGACTCGACGCGATCGTTGGCCAGGCTGTTCTTGCGCAGCGGATCGTGGCGGTATTGGGTAAAGCGCTCCGTGCGCGGATCGAATACGGACAGGCCGCCGCTGATGGTGCCGACCCACAGCCGGCCATCGTGGGCGGGATGCAGGGCGCGGATATAGCTGCCGCCCAGCGCGGATGGATCGCCGGGNTGNGGGCGGAACACTTTGTAGCCATAGCCGTCGTAGCGCACCAGGCCGTCCTGGGTGCCGATCCACAGCAGGCCTTGCGCGTCCTGCGCCATCACCGTGCTGAGGTGGGCCGGTACCTGGTCCGGCATGGCGACGCGCTGGAACGACACCACGCCCGGCCGTTGCTGCGCGGGCGCGGCATGAGCGGCAGCAAGAAGGCAGGCGATCAACGCGGACCGCAGCAGCGAGCGAGGGAAGGGCATTGCCAGCAGGGGAGATTGTGTAACTAGCATTATGCCATGCCGGACTGGCCCGCCGGCATGGGCGCCTTGTTATTGATACTTCGATGTCATGCGCAGCCACAGCGGGTCTTCGCGCATGCGCTTGACGATGGGAGCGAGCTTGTCGAACAGGTCGCTGCGGCCCAGCGGGACCAGGAAGCGGCGTTCGGTGGCGCGGCCCGGCAAGTCGACCAGGGCCAGGCTGGCGTGCAGTCCGTGCAGGCGCACGAAGTAGCGCGCCGCCGATTCCGACACGGCCACGCAATCGATGCGGCCGCGGCGCAGTTTTTCCAGGTTGATTTCCTCGCTGATCGCATCCTGCGCAGCAAGCCGTGGCGCTGGATCCATTCATCGATGCCCGGATAGACATAGCCCAGCGTCAGGCCGATGGATTTGCCTGCCAGCCCCTGGGGGCCGTCGATCGCCAGCGGATGGTCGGTGCGCGACACCAGCACGAAGTGGTCAATGGCGAAGGCGGTAGTCCACAGGTACTTCTTCTGTGCGACGTCATCGAACCATTGGGGCATCATGCCAATAACGATGCCATCGAGCGTGCCGTCTTCCAGGCGCATTTGCAGTCGCTTGCGCGGCAGGTACGCCAGGCGGAATTGGGTGCCATCGCCGGCCTGCTTGTTCAGGTAGTCGATTGCTTCGTAATAGATGCCGCGGCTGCCATCGATGACCAGGGGCGCGAAGTTGGCGCTGGTGTACACGGTGATGGTCTCAGCCCTGGCGGCAGGGCACAGCAAAGACACAATCAGCGCCAATGACGGCATTAATAGTTTCATAAACGCACTATAGCAAAGCACTTAGGCATGCTTCATGAAAGTTAAATTCTTCATTGGCAATTGTTTCGCGCGGGCGCAACAGAAATGGTGGTGGAGAAAGAGATTTACGTAGCAAATTCTCACGAATTGTAACGCTTTGCAGTAATTGGGCATAAGATCAAAGCAAGAGGTATCGCGGTGCCGCAACGCACTTTTTTGCCAAACTTGTCTTTAGGAAACTGCCATGAATCCTACCTCCCTTCTCGGCCAACTCAAGCTGGGTCATAAGTTCATGATCCTCGGCCTGATCGCGGCGCTGCTTGCGATCATCCCAGCCTTCCTTTACATGAGTGAGGCAGGCAAAGTTCTCGACGCTTATGAAGGCGAGCATGAAGGCTTGCCTATCGTGGTGGATGGGCTGAAGGTTGTGCAATACACGCAGCAGCACCGTGGCTTGTCGGCCCTGGTGCTGGGGGGCGTGAGCACTGTGGCGGAAAAGCGCCGCGCCAAACAGGCCGAAGCGGATGCCGCTTACGGCCGGCTGGAGAAGGCCGCTGCGAAGCTGGGCGACAAGGCAATCATCGATGCCTTCGCTGCTGCCAAGCAAGAGTGGGAAACGCTGCGCACCAATGTGGCGGAGGGCAAGATCACTGTGCCGCAAAGCTATGCGGGACATACTGGCCTGGTACCCAAGCTGCTCAAGGTGAATGAGCTGATCGGCGACGCATATGGCCTGAGCCTCGACCCCGACAAGGATACTTACCAGCTCATCCAGTCGATGTTCTACCAGCTGCCCTGGCTGACCGAAGAAACCGGCAAGACCCGCGCCAAAGGCGCCGGCCTGCTGGCAAAAAAAGAAGCGACGCCGGAAGACCGCATGCAGCAGGCGGCGATCATGTCGCGCGTGACCGACCGCCTGGACCAGACCTTGACGGCCTTCAGCAAGGCCGCCGCCGCCAATCCTGCCATCGATGCCAAGCTCGGGGCGCAGTTGCGCGAAGCGGGCGATGCGGCGCGCAAGATCGTCGAGCTCGGCACGGAGCAGATCGTGAAAGCCGACCCGCTGACGTATTCCGGCGAAGATTGGGTAGCCAAGTCCACAGCGGCCATCGATATGCAGTTTGCCGTCAACGAGGTCGCTGCCAAGGAAATCGAGACCATGCTGTCGGAGAAGATCAAGGGCTTTACCGAACAGCGCTGGATCATGGTGGTCTCGATGGTACTGCTGTTTTCCCTGGCGGCCTGGATCTGCGTGCTGATCGCCCGTTCGGTGACGGTGCCGCTGCAAAACGCCATCGCCGTTGCGGATGAGGTGGCGCAGGGCAAACTTGATAACGAGATCGACGTCGGCCCGCCCAATGAAGTAGGGCAGTTGCTGCGTTCGCTCAAATCCATGAGCGAGAGTTTGCGCGGCATCGTGTCCGACGTGCGCGCCAGCGTTGACCAGATCAATGCGGCCAGCCGCGATATCGCCACTGGCAATGCCGACGTGTCGTCGCGGCTGGAATCGCAGGCCTCGAACCTGGAGGAAACCGCATCCTCGATGGAGGAACTGACGTCGACCGTCAAGCAAAATGCCGACAATGCGCGCCAGGCCAACCAGCTTGTGCACAGCGCGGCCGACGTGGCCGGCAAGGGCGGTGAAGTGGTGTCGCAAGTGGTGCAGACCATGGGTGAAATCAATGACAGCTCGCGCAAGATCGTGGACATCATTGGCGTGATCGATGGCATCGCCTTCCAGACCAATATCCTGGCCCTGAACGCTGCGGTGGAAGCGGCGCGCGCCGGCGAACAGGGCCGCGGCTTTGCCGTAGTGGCGTCCGAAGTGCGCAACCTGGCGCAGCGTTCGGCCTCGGCGGCCAAGGAGATCAAGGACCTGATCAACCACAGCGTGGACCGGGTCGAGACCGGCAACCGCCTGGTCGGCGAGGCCGGCCTGGCGATGCAGGAAGTGCTGAAGAGCGTGCAGAGCATCACCGCCATCATGCAGGAAATCGCCACCGCATCGGCCGAGCAGGGCAACGGCATCGAGCAAATCAATATGGCCGTGACGCAGATGGACGACACCACGCAGCAGAATGCGGCGCTGGTGGAGCAGACTGCCGCCGCGTCGGCCAGCCTGCAAGACCAGGCGCAGATGCTGGTGAAATCGATCAGCATCTTCACCCTGGGGAATGAAGGCGAGGCCGCGCCGGTGGTGCGCAAGGCGGCCGCTCCGCGGCGCCTGCCAGGCAATGTGCGCGCATTGCGGGCTGCGTCGGTATAATTTCTGCATGGAAAAGCTCAGGGACTTAGCCACCATTATCTCGGAAGTGCAGCGTGGGGAGCTGGTATTCCCCACCAGCGTCAATGCCGCACTGGCATTGCAGCTCGCATTGGCAGACCCCGATGCCATGACGATGAAATAGCGCGCAAGATCCTGGGCGAGCCGGTGCTGGCGGCTCGTGCCGTCGCCCTGGCCAATGCCTCGGTCTTCCGGCGCCACGGGGCGCCGGCGATCACCAGTGCACGCGCGGCCGTCATGCGGCTAGGCTACCGCAATCTGTATTCGCTGGCGGCCGCCATGGTGGTGCGCCAGTTCGGCGCCCGCATCCGTGACCCTCAGTTGCGCGAACGCGCCGATCAATTGTGGAAGTATTCCGCCAACGTGGCGGCCATCGCCTACCAGGTGGCGCGCCATATTACCCGTACCGATCCCGATACCGCGCTGTTCGCGGGTATCGTGCACGAGGCGGGCAATTTCTTCCTGTTGTCGCAAGCTGACCAGGTGCCTGGCTTGCTGGATGAAATGGGCTCGCGCCTGGGACCGGTCCAGGAAATCGTGGCGCGCGAAGTGCTGCGCAAGCTGCAAGTGCCGGATGCGGTGGCCGCAGCCATCATCACCCTGCGTGGCGGCGCCATCAGCCTGCCGCCGTCGGGCTTGCGCGATACGCTGCTGCTGTCGCGCCACCTGTCGCCGGTGCTGTCGCCGCTGCCCGCGCCGCAGGACGACTACCTGGTGCGGCGCGCCGATATCGTGCAATGCCTGCAGGACTTCCCCGACCTGGCCTGAGCTGCTCGATGTTGCCGCGGCCGAAGCGCGCTCGATGGGCGCGGCGCTACTTGCCTGACCTGGCCGGCGGCGCATCCTCCAGCAATTGCTTCGCCAGGAAGCCGGCGTGCGGCGTCAGCGCCGAGAAATCCCGCGCGCACAGAAAGAGCCGGCGCGTAGCCCATGGCTCCGACAGGCGCACCACGGCAAGGTCGCGGCGGATCTGTTTGGCCAGCGCGCTGGACATGATCGAAATGCCGATGCCTGCGTCGACGTGCAGCGCCACGTGCTCAATATTGCGCAGCTGGATGCGGTAATTAAGCTGGCGGCCGAGGCGCGAGGCGCGTTCGGCAAGGTGGGTTTCCAGCGCAGTATCGGCGATGCCGACAACCGGCTCGCCAAGGATGTCGGCGAAGGTCACGTCGGCTTGGCCGGCCACGCGATGCTGGTGGTTGGCGACCACCACCAGCTGGTCGCTGGCGATCAGGTGCGTCTGCAGCGGGCCAAAGTCGGTGATGTCCGCCACGATGCCAAGGTCGGCGCGCCGGTCCACCATGGACTGCACGATCTCGGCGCTGGGCCGTTCCAGCAGGTCGATCGACAGGTCGCGGTGCGCAGCCAGGAAGCGGCACAGGTGGGGCGGCAGGAAGGCTGCCATGGCGGCGGAATTCGACAGCACGCGGATGCGGCCTTTCAGGCCCGTGGCGTAGGTGCGCAGGTCGCCGCGCATCTGTTCGACCTGGCCCAGGATTGAACGGGCATGGCGCTCCAGCGCTTCGCCTGCAGCCGTAGCGCGTACGCCGCGGCGGTTGCGCTCCAGCAGCGGCGCGCCCAGCGCCGCCTCCATGCCGGCAATGCGTTCGCTGACCGAGGCCAGCGCCAGGTGCATGGCGCGCGCGCCCTGGGTCAGGCTGCCGCATTCCACGACAGTGAGGAAGAGCCGCATATCGGTCAGGTCGAAGCGCATCGTCAAGTCTCCAGCATTCGGAATTTCCGAAGTGTAGCACCGGAATTGCCAGATTGCGGGCAGTGGCCTGGACGACTAACATCGCTGGCATGGACTCGATGATTCTGACTTTCTCCGCAGGGCTGCTGGCTGGAGCGATGAACGCACTGGCGGGCGGCGGCTCCTTCGTCACCCTGCCGGCCTTGATCGCTGCCGGCGTGCCACCGGTTCAGGCGAATCTTCCAGTACCGTAGCCCTGTTTCCGGGCGGGCTGGCCAGCGCCTGGGCTTACCGCGAAGGCTTGCAGCCGGTCGGCGGCGTCCCGCTGCGCCTGATGCTGGCGACAACGCTGTGCGGCGGCCTGGCCGGAGCCTTGCTTCTATTGCGGACTTCACCGGCGGCGTTCACTTTTGTGCTGCCCTGGCTCCTGCTGCTCGCTTCGATCGCGCTGGCATTCGGGCGGCGCCTTGGTACGGCACTGCGGGCGCGCTGGCAGGTCGGGGCGCCTGCTGTGCTGATGCTGCAGTTCGCTCTCGGCGTGTACGGTGGCTATTTTGGCGGCGCGGTCGGGATCATGATGATGGCCATGTGGGGCCTGATCGACAAGCGCGACCTGAAGGAGTTGAATGCGCCGCGCACCTTGATGGTCAGCGCGGCCAATGTCGTGGCGGTGGCTGCGTTCGCGTTTGCCCAGGCGGTGCACTGGCCGGTCACGCTGGCCATGCTGGCTGGTGCAGTCATCGGCGGCTATGGAGGCGCTCGCGCCGGCCGTCGCGCACCGGCGAATGTGATCCGTGGGTTCACGCTGTTCATCACATTCTGCATCACCCTGATCTTCTTTTTCAAAGCCTACCTGGGAGGCATCCATGCTTAACGCATTACTGGAAACAATCGGAACGCTGGGCGCACTGGCCAGCATCGCGGTGAAACTGGCCGCATACCTGTCTAAGGCTCAAAATCGAAATCGAGCAGCTCGGCGGGCGTGAATGGCAGTGTCGTGGGCAGCACGGCTTGCGCCAGGCCCGTTTCGCGCGCAGCCTTCCTCGCTGCAGTCGGGTACACGCCTTCAGCTTCGTCGGCAAGGTCATGGCGCAAGCTCGGGTAACGCCGGATCAGCAATTCGATGCGCGAGCGCTGCTCGAGCATCGTTTTGCGCCAACTGCGGGACTTGCGCAATGGCTGGTAGCGGCATTTAAGCAAGTGGACTTCCAATACGCAGAGGTGGCTGGATAGTTGGTGCCGGATATGAGACGCCATGCTGGTCAACTCCACGTAGAGGTTCGGAATGTCGAGCAAATCGAATTTGCGGTCGCGCAGCAAAGCGGCCTGGGTTTCGACCCAGGGGATGAAATCTTCTTCGTAAGCAGTGTGGTTCATGGCTAGCCCTCCCTCAGGACAGGCTAGGCGGCGGCACGCGCCCCAGTCAAGCGCGACCGGGGCGGTTTTTGAGATGGATCAGGCGCGGCTTTGTTCGAGGATGCGGACCAGCGATTCGATGCCTTCGGCGTCAACGGCATCGAAGCGTCCCGGCAGCGGGCTGTCGAGGT
>Ga0055524_1001688_pt1 | contig 12293 bp, 9 predicted proteins | sample AraplaCol_mCL_r2_2_FD_55011 | JGI IMG/M metagenome (GOLD analysis project Ga0055524, IMG submission 55011) | Arabidopsis root microbial communities from North Carolina, USA - plate scrape MF_Col_mCL_r2 | ecosystem: Host-associated > Plants > Roots > Endosphere | place: USA: North Carolina...
GGTGATCGGCAGCTTGTCGCCGGCGCGCACGGGCATGTGGCTGTCCAGGCGAACCACGATCGGCTGGCCGCCCAGCGTGCCGTAGGCGTACGAGTCAGCGCCGAGCGCTTCCACCACGCGCACATCGACCTCGGCAATCGCCTCGTGCGCGGCGCACGGCTCGATATGCTCCGGGCGCAGCCCCATCAGCGCCTGCTCCGGCAGGTGCAGGCCCATGGGCAGATGGCCCAGCGTTGCCGTGGCGCCCTGCCCTTCCTTGGGCACCACGCGCATCTGCGCCTCGCCCCCGCCGTTGCCCGCGCCGTTGCCATTGCGCGCCACCGGCACCAGGTTCATCGGCGGCGAACCGATGAAGCTGGCCACGAACGTGCTGGCGGGCCGCGAATACACCTCCAGCGGCGTGCCGATCTGCTCGACCCGACCGCCGTTCAGCACCATCATGCGGTCTGCCAGCGTCATCGCTTCCACCTGGTCGTGGGTCACGTAGAGGCTGGTCGTCTTGAGCCTGCGATGCAGGTCCTTCAGCTCCAGCCGCATCTGCACCCGCAGCTTGGCATCGAGGTTCGAGAGCGGTTCGTCGAACAGGAACACGGCCGGCTCGCGCACGATGGCGCGACCCATGGCCACGCGCTGGCGCTGGCCGCCCGAAAGCGCGCGCGGCTTGCGCTCCAGCAGCGGCGCCAGCTCNAGGATGCCCGCCGCGTGCTTCACGCGCTGCTCGATCTCGGCCTTCGACATGCCGCGGATCTTGAGGCCATACGCCATGTTNTCGTACACGCTCATGTGCGGATACAGCGCGTAATTCTGGAACACCATCGCGATGTCGCGCGCGGCGGGCTCCAGTTCGTTGACCACCTTGTCGCCGATGAACACCTCGCCGCCGGTGATGGTCTCCAGCCCTGCCACCATGCGCAGCAGCGTGGACTTGCCGCAGCCGGACGGCCCGACGATCACGATGAACTCGCCGTCGGCGATTTCCATATCGATGCCGTGCACCACCTGCGTGCCGCCAGCATAGGTTTTCTGTACGTTGCGAAGAGAAAGCTTTGCCATGGTCTTATTTTTCCGTTTCCACCAGGCCCTTGACGAACCAGCGTTGCATCAGCACTACCACCACGGCCGGCGGAATCATCGCCAGCATCACGGTGGCCATCACGAGGTTCCAGTCGGTGGCCGCGTCGCCGGAACGGGAAATCATCTGGGTCACGCCCACCACCACCGGGGTCATCGACTTCTGGGTGGTAATCAGCAGCGGCCACAGATACTGGTTCCAGCCATAGATGAACTGGATCACGAACAGCGCGGCGGANGCNGNTGCGCGAGAGCGGCAGCACCACATCCCAGAAGAAGCGCAGCGGGCCGGCGCCATCGATGCGCGCCGCCTCGGCCANCTCGTCCGGAATCGTCAGGAAGAACTGACGGAACAGGAANGTGGCCGTGGCCGACGCGATGATCGGAATCGTCAGGCCGAAGTAGCTGTCCAGCAGGCCCAGNTCCGACACCACCTTGTAGGTGGGCAGNATCCGCACTTCCACGGGCAGCATCAGCGTGATGAAGATCATCCAGAAGAAGGTCTTGCGCAGCGGAAATCGGAAATAGACGATCGCGAAGGCCGAGATGATCGAGATGGCGATCTTGCCCAGCGCGATNCCGAGCGCCATGATCAGGCTGTTCTTCATCATCGTGGACACCGGCGACGCCGACTCCCCGACGCCGTGGAACAGCACGGTGCGATAGTTCTCNATCAGGTGGCTGCCCGGAATCAGCGTCATCGGCGCATCGAGCACCTGCTCGGCCGTCAGCGTGGACGCCACGAAGGTCAGGTACACCGGGAATGCCACGACGATGATGCCGAGGATTAGCACCGCGTGCGTAATGAAGTCCAGTACGGGACGTCGTTCTACCATGTCTTTTCTCCCGTCAGTACTGGACCTTGCGTTCCACGAAGCGGAACTGCACCACGGTCAGGCCAATNACGATCACCATCAGCACCACCGACTGCGCGGCCGAGCCGCCGATGTCCATGCCCCNGAAACCGTCNTGGAACACCTTGTAGACGAGCGTGTTCGTCGAGTTGAACGGCCCGCCGTGCGTTACGGCGTCGATGATGGCAAAGGTGTCGAAGAACGCATAGACGACGTTGATCACCAGCAGGAAGAACGTCGTCGGCGACAGCAACGGAAACACGATCGACCAGAACCGCTTCCACGGCCCCGCCCCATCGATGGCCGCGGCTTCGATCAGCGATTTCGGAATGCTTTGCAGCCCTGCCAGGAAGAACAGGAAGTTGTAGCTGACCTGCTTCCAGGCGGCGGCAAGCACCACCAGGCTCAACGCCTGGTTGCTGTTCAGCAGGAAGTTCCAGTCCACGCCCATCTTGCGCAGCGCGTACGACACCACGCCCAGCGTTGGATTGAACATGAACATCCAGAGCACGCCGGCCACGGCTGGCGCCACGGCATACGGCCAGATCAGCAGGGTCTTGTACCCGGTGGCGGCGCGCACCACGCGGTCGGCGAAATAGGCCAGCAGCAGAGCCACCGAGAGGCCCACCACGGTCACGCCGATGGCGAAGATCGCCGTGACCTGGAACGATTCGACGTAGTTGGGATCGTTCCAGAGCGCGACGAAGTTGTCGGCGCCCACGAAATCGAGGTTGATGCCGAAGGCATCCTGCTGCAGCAGCGATTGCCACAGCGCCTGCCCCGCGGGCAGGAAGAAGAAGATCAGCGTGATGACGATCTGCGGCAACACCAGCAGATACGGCAGCCACGGCGACCGGAATGCGACACGTTTTTCCATGTCCGGATTTCCGCCTGAAAGACTAAACGACCAAACAACTAAACGACCAAACGCCTAAACGGCCGCTCGCCAAACGGCAAGCGGGCGACGGTGATTGCCGCCGCCCGCCTGGCGAGCGTTGCACAGCAGGAAGGTTATTCCTTGGCGGTCTTCTGGAAGCGCTCCAGTTGCTCGTTACCGCGCGCGATGGCCGCATCCAGGGCTGCCTTCGGCTCCTTCTTGCCAGCCCACACGCTTTCGAGTTCCTCGTCGACGATGGTACGGATCTGCACCAGGTTGCCCAGCCGCACGCCGCGCGACTTGTCGGTGGTTTTCACGACCATCTGCTCTACCGACACATCGGCGCCAGGATTCTTCTCGTAGTAGCCCGACTTCTTGGTCAGCTCATAGGCCGCCATCGTCACCGGCAGGTAGCCGGTGGCCTGGTGCCAGTCAGACTGGATTTCCGGCTGCGACAGGAACGTGAAGAACTTGGCTACGCCCTTGTATTCCTCGGCCTTCTTGCCGCCCATCACCCACAGCGACGCGCCGCCGATGATCGTGTTCTGCGGGGCGCCCTGCACGTCCGGATAGTACGGCAGCTGCGACACGCCAAACTGGAACTTGGCGTTCTTGCGGATATTGGCCAGCGATGCCGACGAACCCGTGAACATCGCGCACTCGCCGTTATAGAACTTGGCCTGCGACTCCGACTTGCGGCCNCCGTAGCTGAAATAGCCCTTCTTGACCATCTCCTGCAGGTTCGCGATGTGTTTNACGTGCAGCGGGGTGTTGAACACCAGGCGGGCATCGGTGCCGCCAAAGCCGTTGTTCTTGCTCGCGAACAGCGTGTTGTGCCAGGCCGAGAAGCTCTCCAGGTGCACCCAGCTTTGCCAGTCGGTGGTGTAGGCNCAGCTGGAGCCCGATGCCTTGAGCTTNGCCGAATATTGCATCACTTCGGGCCAGGTCTTCGGCGGGGCCGACAGGCCGGCCTTCTTGAACGCGTCCTTGTTGTAATAGAACACCGTCGTCGAGCTGTTGAACGGGAACGACAGCATCTCGCCCTTCGACGAGGTGTAGTAGCCCGCCACGGCCGGGATGTAGGCCTTCTGGTCGAACTTCTCGCCCGCTTCCTTCATGACCGTCGACACCGGCTTGATGGCGCCCTTGGCGCTCATCATGGTCGCGGTGCCCACTTCGAACACCTGCAGAATGGCCGGGGCGCCGCCCGCACGGAATGCCGCAATGCCGGCCGCCATCGTTTCGTCGTAGTTGCCCTTGTTCACGGGCACGATCTTGTAGTCAGACTGGCTGGCGTTGAACTTGCCGGCGATCTCGTTGACCTTGTCGTTCAGCGAGCCCTGCATGGCGTGCCACCACTGGATCTCGACGGCGGCGTGGGCCGTGCCGGCCAAGGCCAGGCTGGCCACGGCGGCAAATTTCATTGCAAAACGCGGGAAGGACATGGGTGATTCTCCTGAGGCTGTTCCGTCAGACGATTTTTTTTGAAAAAGCGCCCGACTGTATGCATTTTTTGTGACACGCATGTTACGCCCCTCTTTTGTCACCGAACACCGGGCAAACCCGCTCTTGCGAAAGCGAATGTTGCAGCATATTGACGACAGGCAACCGTAAACCCCTTGCGCCGGTGGCCGCGGCTACAATCCCCCGCCATGACCGTACCNGCTCCTTTCCCCGCCCACTTTTCCGCCCTGCCCGACGACGCNCTNCGCCGCGTCCGCGGCATCCTGACCGATATCGACGGCACGCTGACCACTGACGGCCGACTGCCGGCCTCCACCTATGTCGCGCTCGACCAGTTGAAACGCGCCGGACTGCACGTGATTCCCGTCACGGGCCGCTGCATCGCATGGGCTGAAATCCTGACCCGCCTCTGGCCGGTTGACGCGATCATCGGCGAAAACGGCGCCTTCTATTCACATCTGGTTGATAACAAGCTCGTGACGCGTTACCTGGACGACGCCACCACGCGCGAGGCGAACCTGTTCCGCATCCACGCATTGGGGCAACAGATCCTCCGGGAAGTACCGGGTTGCGCGCTGGCTTCGGACCAGGCCTGGCATGCCGCCGACCTGGCCATCGACCACGCCGAGGACGTCGCCCCGCTTCCGCAGNCCGCCGTCGACNGCATCGTCAGCATCATGCGCNGCGCCGGCATGACGGCCACCGTCAGCTCGATCCACGTCAATGGCTGGTTCGGCCGTCACGACAAGCTGTCGATGAGCCGGCTATGCGTTCAGGAACTGCTCGGAGACGATATCGACGCGCATCGCGACGAATGGCTGTTCATCGGCGACTCGGCCAACGACGTGGCAATGTTCGGACATTTCCCGCTGTCGGTCGGGGTGGCAAACGTACGAGACATTCTGGATACCCTGCCCGTAAAGCCCGCCTATATCACTGAGGCGGCCGGCGGCGAGGGATTTGCGGAAATGGCGAAAAGGTTGCTGAATCTGCAGCAATTGACCTGAGCGTAATCAAGCAAGTCTGAAGTTCCTTCCCAAAGGGTGGCGAGCCCACAACTCGCGCCCGTATAAGCATGCCTGCGTCGCAACGGTGCGGCGCATCCACGCCAAAGGGAGGAATCCATGACGACACAAGCGCGCACTGCGCCACGCGCGAGATCCACTGCTGCAGTACTCCTGGCCACCGCCGCACTCTGGGCGTGTGGAGGCGGAGACGGTGACGACAACAAGGAACCGTCGGCGCCGCCGCAACCGGCCGTGACACCTGCCTGCACCGATTGCGGAGCCGCTGGCGCCAATGCCTATACGGGAACCGGCGTCGGTGTGTGGCAAGCCATCAATGCCACGAGCAAAACGGTGGACATCCCCGTCCGCATCTCAGGATTGAATGGTCAGGACGTGACGCTTGTCTTTACCAATCACTCCAGCACGCCGAAGACCATGCCCACCATCGCGCTGACGACGTCGCATACGACGAATGTCGCAGCCAGCGCGCTACGGCTGGACGATGCCGCGAGGGACGCCAAGCGTCGCATTTCGGACTTCAACCGCGAGGGCTGGGTGAAGTTGGCCGGCAAGCGAGGCGCAACGCCAAACTACGCGGCGACGAGCACTCCGCGTCTTGCAGCAATCGACGATGTCAGAACCTGGTATCACTTCGACGATTCCGCGCGCTCGGGCGTGCTGGTGCGTCAACTATCAGCCTCCGATGGCACGACGATCAATTTCTGGGTGGAAGAATCCGAAAATACCGCGGACAGGGTGAGCCCGGAGATCGTTAGCCAGCTCGCAGACAGCTTCGTCGAGCAGGGAAGAATCTATGACATGCTGAAATCGGTCGGCGGTCCAGTCTGGGGGCCGCATAACTACGCCGACATGATCTCCGCCACCGGCCAGCCCATCGATATTGTCATTCTGAACTTTGACAACAACTCGCGGCCGTACGGCGCCGTCGGGTATTTCTACGGGCGAAACGCCTTCCAGCGGAACGCCACGACCAACTCACGCAGCAACGAATCGGTGTCGTTGTATCTCGATGCCGAGACGCTCTATCTGGGAGGTGCCAATAGCCTCCGGCACATGCAGATGACCATGGCCCATGAAGCCCTGCACATGCAGAACTTCTACCGGCGCGGCGTTGTCCAGGGGCCGTCGCACGTCCTTGATACGTGGCTCGAGGAAGCGTCTGCGATGATGATGGAGGATTTTGCAGGCCACTCGATCGATCCGGGCTACAACGCAGTTCGCGACGGACTCTTCCCCGATTACGTTGGCTACAAGGCCGGTTCCTACAACTGCAACCTGACTGCCTGGACGCCATTTGCCGAGGCCTGCGAAAGCTACTCGGTTTCCGGCTCGTTTGGCGGCTTCCTGAACCGTCAGCTCGGCCTGGACTTCTACAAGAATCTGCTGACCGATTTCAGCAGCACCGACGCCGTCAAGGTGCTCGACTCCGCGATTCGCTCTGTCCAGCCGCAATCCAGTTTCGTCGAGCAGTTCCGTCGTTTTGGGGCGACCTCTGCCTCCCTGATGAAGTCTCCGAGCCCAGTCGGCTTCGGGTTCCCGGCGCGCCGCGACGGCTCGTTCGAGCTGCCGGTCATCGATCCGCAGATACTTCTGCCCCTTCGGACGCTGACACAATCCATCCCGACCACGCTCGAAGCCTATGCGAGCCTGCCGGTGGTCCGTACCGCGGTGAGTGGCACGTACAGCGAGACGGTGCCTGTGCCAGCCGGATCTACGCTGTCGGTTGTCATTCAATAAAGCATGCTGGGGGGCGCCAGGCCGCCCCCCCGTTTTCCGAAGGAACCACATGAAAACAACAATCGGCGCCCTTCTCGCAGCGATCGGCATCGCGGCATGCGCGTCTAGCTCGCCCGAGGCCGCCCGTCGGGCGCTGGTGGGCGAGATCCATATCAAGGGCAATGAGCCGTTTCCGATGGTCATACTAGACACGGATGACAAGACGTCCTGGGAACTGATTGGAGTTCCGATTGCCGATGCGCGTACGCTGAACGGTCGCCGCGTGCACGCGCGGGGCACGATCTTGCGACCGCCAGGGTCGGGCACCTGGCTGCCTTCGTTGCAAGTGAGCGAGCTTCCGGAGCCGGTCGCTCCGTCCGATCAAAGCCACCAATAAAAAAAGAGGCCTCGCAGGCCTCTCCATCCAAAGCGACTGGTTTGTCAGGTTGATGTCAATCGAACCCCAGCTCCTGCAGCTTGCGGGTGATCGTATTTCGTCCAATTCCGAGTCGCGTCGCAGCTTCCACGCGGCGTCCGCGCGTGACGCCGAGCGCGGCTTCCAGCACGGCCTTCTCGAAACGTCGTGTCAGCGCGTCCATGACCTCGGGCTGGCCGGCCTCCAGCATGGTCTTGGCTTCTCCGGCCAGCAGGCTCTCCCAGCTTTGTGCGATGACNTGCGCGGCATAGGCCGGCGCCATGGCCGAGGATGGCGTGACCATTGGCGGGCGTGTGGCCACCATGGTGTCGCCGTCGCCGGGCGCGCCCATGCCGTAGTCTGACGTTTCCAGCGCCTCGTATTCATTGCCGGTGTGCCGCAACTCGCCAGTCGGCCGCGACGGAGCCTGCGCCTCGCCATGGCCGGCGTCGATCATTTCGCGCGGCAAGTCCTTGACCTCGATGGTCTGGGCCGGCGCCATCACGGTCAGCCAGTTGCACAGGTTCTCCAGCTGGCGCACGTTGCCCGGGAACGGCAGCGTGCTGACGTAGGTCAGCGCCTCGTCCGACATCCGCTTGGGTTCCACGCCCAGTTCCTTGGCACTTTTCTGCAGGAAATGGCGCGCCAGCAGCGTGATGTCCTCGGGCCGCTCGCGCAGCGGCGGCAGGCGCAGACGGATCACGTTCAGGCGGTGGAACAAGTCCTCGCGGAACAGCCCTTCCTTGACGCGCGTCTCCAGGTTCTGGTGCGTGGCAGCGATGACGCGAACATTGGCGCGCAGTGGGTTATGGCCACCCACGCGATAGAAGTTGCCGTCAGACAGCACACGCAACAGCCGCGTCTGCAGGTCGAATGGCATATCGCCGATTTCGTCGAGGAACAGCGTGCCGCCCTCGGCCTGTTCGAAACGGCCCCGGCGCATGGTCTGCGCGCCAGTGAACGCGCCGCGCTCATGGCCGAACAGTTCCGACTCCAGCAGGTCCTTCGGAATCGCCGCGGTGTTCAGCGCGATGAACGGGCCATTGGCGCGCGGGCTGTGCTTGTGCAGCGCCCGGGCGACGAGTTCCTTACCCGTACCGGACTCTCCGGTGATCATCACGGTGACATTCGACTGCGACAGGCGGCCGATGGCGCGGAACACGTCCTGCATGGCCGGCGCCTGACCCAGGATCTCGGGCGCGTCCACCAGACGGTCGTCCATCTCTTCCTCGCGCAGGCTTTCTTCCAGCGCGCGGCGGATCAGTTCCACCGCCTTGTCCACGTCGAATGGCTTGGCCAGGTATTCGAACGCGCCGCCCTGGAAGGCGGCCACGGCGCTGTCCAGGTCGGAGTACGCGGTCATCACGATGACCGGCAGCCCCGGGTGCCGCGCCTTGATGGCCTGCAGCAGGTCCAGCCCCGACCCGCCAGGCATGCGGATATCGGAAATCAGGACTTGCGGCTCATCCTCTTCCAATGCCGCGAGCACGTCGCGCACATTGGTAAAACTGCGAGAGAGCAGGCTTTCACGGGCAAGGGCCTTTTCCAGGACCCAGCGGATTGATTGATCGTCGTCGACTATCCAGATCGGCTTCATGTGCGTCGCTTGTCTGCTCGGTGTCATGTGGTCTCCCGTAGCGCCCACTGATTCGCCTCGCCGGACCAGTCGATGCGTCGATCGACGGTCAATGCAGCGGCAGCAGGATACGGAAGTCGGTACAGCCCGGCCGGCTCTCGCATTCGATCAAGCCCTCGTGCTGCTGCACGAAGGTTTGAGCGAGTGTGAGACCGAGACCGCTACCGCCATCCCTTCCCGACACCAGCGGATAGAAGATGCGTTCGCGAATGTCCTCGGGGATGCCCGGGCCGTTGTCTATCACATGCAAGTCCAATGCCAGCTTGTACAAACGCTTGGCAATCGTCACCTGGCGCGCCACCCGCGTGCGCAGCACGATCTGGGCATCGCCGCCGGCAATGCGCTCGTGCAGCGCCTGGGCGGCGTTGTGGACGATGTTCAGCACGGCCTGGATCAGCTGCTCCATGTCGCCGCGCAGCTCGGGCAGGCTGGCGTCGTAGTCGCGCACGATGTCGAGCCCGTTCGGGAACTCGGCCAGCACCACCGACCGCACGCGCTCCAGCACTTCGTGGATATTCAGTTCGGAGACGATGTGCGGGTGCCTGTGCGGCTCCAGCAGCCGGTCCACCAGCGTCTGCAGGCGGTCCGACTCCTTGATGATGACCTGCGTGTACTCGCGCAGCGCCCGCTCCGGCAGCTCGAACTCCAGCAGCTGCGCCGCGCCGCGAATGCCGCCCAGCGGGTTCTTGATCTCGTGGGCCAGATTGCGGATCAGCTCCTTGTTGGCCGAAGTAAGGTCGAGAATGCGCTCCTCGCGCTCGCTGCGCACCTTCTGCTCGTTCAGAAGAATCTCAACCAGCACGGTGCGCGAATGGCCTTCGATGCCGCCCACCACCACGTGCGCGTGCATCGGCTCCTGCAGCGGGGGGCGCAGCACCAGGTCCTGCCGGCGCACATCCACCTGCCGCGTGGTAACGGTCTCGATCATCGTGGCCAGCTCTTCCGACTCGCCAAACAGGTCCGGCAAGGCCAGTTCCACCATGGCCTTGCGCGAAATCGCGAAGCTCGCCTCGGCTGCGGGGTTGGCGTACACCACGCGCAATTCCGGCTGGCGTACCAGCAGCACCGGATTCGCCACCACGTCGAGGCCAGGGTGGAAGGTCACATCGCCCAACGGCAGGACGTCGGCATCGCGCGCGTCCGGCGCTTCCTGCCCTTCCGGCCCGGCCATGTCCGGCTTGCGGTCCGCGCCGGTTACCTTGCGCGACACTCCGCGAATCAGGCGACGCATAAGCTTCAGTCCTTCAAATTCGACAGTTCCCGCCGAAGCGAGGCCACATTGGCTTCACTGCGCGAAACGTCATCGCGCAGCCGTGCCGTGCGATCCAGATATTTCTGATAATTGCGCTCACCGCCCTGGCGCTCGGGCTCGCCGTTGTTGTACTCGGCGCGCAGGCCGGCCAGCTTGGCTTCCTCGGCCTGCAGCTCCTGCTCCAGCACCGAACGGCGCTCGCTGTCGCGGTTCTTTTGCGTGGCGCTGTCCACGCGCGGAAACGCGGTCGGCGAGGCGGCGGCTTTCGTACCCGACGATGCCGCGCCACCGGTGCGCGTGCCCGGCACGGTCACCACGTCGGGCAGGCTCAGCTTCTTGCAGTCCTTGCTGTTGCCCGGATTGCCGTTGCGGTACTCGGGCACGCCGTTGGCGCCCTTGCACATGTACACGTCGGACGACTGCGCCGCGGCGGGCATGGCCCACGCGGCCAGCGCCACGGCCGCCATCGTCACCAGAATGGGGAAACCTACACGCATTTGGTGCGGCAGCGCGCCGCCCGCCATGCTGAAAACCCTGTTCGAAATTGCTTTCATGAACACCGACATGAAGGTTGGGAAAAGAGCCCCATTCTAGCGAGCAACGTCGCCACAAAACAAAAAGGGACAGCCGAAGCCGCCCCTTCCTGGTGCAACTGTTGCCCGGTGACAACCTGGCAACGCACGCGCCGATTACAGCGAGTAGTACATGTCGAACTCGATCGGGTGAGTCGTCATGCGGAAACGCGTGACTTCTTCCATCTTGAGTTCGATGTACGCATCGATCATCGAGTTCGAGAACACACCGCCGCGCGTCAGGAACTCGCGGTCGTTGTCCAGGTACTCCAGCGACTGGTCGAGGCTCGAGCAGACGGTCGGGATCTTTGCGTCTTCTTCCGGCGGCAGGTCGTACAGGTTCTTGTCAGCGGCTTCGCCCGGGTGGATCTTGTTCATCACGCCGTCCAGGCCGGCCATCAGCAGCGCCGAGAAGCCCAGGTACGGGTTCATCAGCGGATCCGGGAAGCGCGTCTCGATGCGACGACCCTTCGGGTTCGCCACGTACGGAATACGGATCGAGGCCGAGCGGTTGCGGGCCGAGTAGGCCAGCTTCACCGGCGCTTCGAAGCCCGGCACCAGGCGCTTGTACGAGTTCGTGCCCGGGTTGGTGATGGCGTTCAGCGCGCGAGCGTGCTTGATGATGCCGCCGATGTAGTACAGCGCGAATTCCGACAGGCCGGCGTAGCCGTTGCCTGCGAACAGGTTCTGGCCGTCCTTCCACACGGACTGGTGCACGTGCATGCCCGAACCGTTGTCGCCCACCACCGGCTTCGGCATGAACGTGGCGGTCTTGCCGTAGGTGTGCGCGACGTTCTGGATCACGTACTTCTGCAGCTGCGTCCAGTCGGCGCGCTGCACCAGCGTGCTGAACTTCGTGCCGATTTCGTTCTGGCCCTGGCCAGCCACTTCGTGGTGGTGCACTTCAACCGGAATGCCCAGCGATTCCAGAATCAGGCACATTTCCGAACGCATGTCCTGGAACGTGTCGATCGGGGCAACCGGGAAGTAGCCGCCCTTCTTGCCCGGACGGTGACCGCTGTTGCCGTGNTCGAANTCCTTGCCCGACGACCACGGGGCTTCTTCCGACTGGATCTTCACCGAGCAGCCTTGCATGTCGATGTTCCAGGTCACGCCGTCGAAGATGAAGAACTCGGGTTCCGGACCGAAGAAGGCGGTGTCGCCCAGGCCGGTGCTCTTCAGGTAGGCTTCGGCGCGCTTCGCGATCGAGCGCGGGTCACGATCGTAGCCCTTGCCGTCCGACGGTTCGATCACGTCGCAGGTCAGGACCAGGGTCGGTTCTTCATAGAACGGGTCGATGTAGGCGGTACCCGAATCCGGCATCAGCAGCATGTCCGATGCTTCGATACCCTTCCAGCCGGCGATGGACGAACCGTCAAAGGCATGGCCGCTTTCGAACTTGTCTTCG
>Ga0055524_1001707_pt1 | contig 12218 bp, 9 predicted proteins | sample AraplaCol_mCL_r2_2_FD_55011 | JGI IMG/M metagenome (GOLD analysis project Ga0055524, IMG submission 55011) | Arabidopsis root microbial communities from North Carolina, USA - plate scrape MF_Col_mCL_r2 | ecosystem: Host-associated > Plants > Roots > Endosphere | place: USA: North Carolina...
GACCGCGCCTACGTGCTCGAAACCGGCTGCATCACGCTCGAAGGCTCGGGCCGCGAGCTGCTCGACAACCCCAAGGTGAAGTCCGCGTACCTCGGCACGCACTGATTTCATCGCTCATTTCAAAGGACTGCCAATGACCACCACCAAGAAATTCGCCAGCCACGCCGACCTCGAGGAAAAGAAGGTCTCGTTCACCCGGCTCTCGGAGAACGCCTATGCCTACACCGCAGAGGGCGACCCGAACACCGGCATCTTCATCGGCGACGAGGCCGTGATGGTGGTCGACACCCAGGCCACGCCCGCGATGGCGCAGGACGTGATCCGCCGCATCCGCGAAGTGACGCCGCTGCCCATCAAGTACGTGCTGCTGAGCCACTACCACGCGGTGCGCGTGCTGGGCGCGTCGGCCTACTTCAAGGAGGGCGCCGAGCAGATCATCGCCAGCCGCGACACCTACGACCTGATCGTCGAGCGCGGCGAGCAGGACAAGGCCAGCGAGATCGGCCGCTTCCCGCGCCTGTTCCGCAATGTCGAGTCGGTGCCGCCGGGCCTGACCTGGCCCACCATGACCTTCGACGGCACCATGAGCGTGTGGCTGGGCAAGAAGCTCGAAGTCAAGATCGCGCAGGTGGGCCGCGGCCACACCAAGGGCGACACCATCGCCTACCTCGAAGACCAGAAGATCTGCTTCGCGGGCGACCTCGTCGAATACCAGAGCACCGCCTACGCCGGCGACTGCTACTTCCGCGACTGGCCCGCCACGCTCGACCGCCTCGCGGGCTTCGGCTTCGAGAAGCTGGTGCCCGGGCGCGGCGCCGCGCTGGAGAACGCCGCCGACGTGCGCAAGGCCATCGCCTCCACGCGCGCCTTCATCTCCGACGTGTACACGCTGGTCAACAACGGCGTGGCGCAGGGCAAGACGCTGAACGCGATCTACAAGGAAACCGTGGCGGCGCTGCGCCCCACGTACGGCCATTGGGTGATCTTCGACCACTGCATGCCGTTCGACGTGACGCGCGCCTACGACGAGGCCACCGGTCACGTCCACCCGCGCATCTGGACCGCCGAGCGCGACATCGAAATGTGGAACGAACTGGAAGGTTGACCACCCCAGGACTGTTGATCACCCCCAGCCTCGCCCACTTCGTGTGGCTCGGACACCCCCTCGCGGGGGCGCACCCTGCGGCCCGGCAGAGCCGGTTCCGCGGGAGCCTGCGAAGGGGCCTCGCTGCGCGGGCCGTGGCGTTGTGTTGTCTTTCGATGAACGATTGAAATGAACAAGTCTGCGCCGTCGTCATCTTCATCGACCTCTGCGGGCGCCACACCGGCCGCCGTGCAGGCCTGGCTGCTGCTGGGAATGCTCGTGTGGGGCGTGAACGTGTCGGCGGTGAAGGTGCTGACGGGCTTCTTCGAGGCGCTGCCGCTGGCGGCCTTGCGCATGGCGGTGGCGTGCGTGGCGCTGAGCGCGATCTTGCTCTGGCGGCGCGGCGGGGTGCCGGTGTTCGGCATGCGGCGTCTTGCGGCACTTGCCGGCTGCGGCTTCCTGATGGTGTATGCCAACCAGATCCTGTTCGCGCTGGGGTTGCAGCGTTCGACGGCCACCAACGGAGCGCTGATCATGGCGCTGAGTCCGCTGGTGTCGGCGCTGATGGCAGCGCTGGTGTTCCGCGAGGCGCTGACGGCGCGGCGCCTCTGCGGCGTGGCGCTGGGCTTCGCGGGCGTGGCGGCGGTCGTGCTGAGCCATCCGGGAGCAAGCCTGTCGCGCGCGGGGTTGGGCGATTTGCTGCTGGCGCTGTCGGTGGTGAGCTTCGCGGTCGGCGGCGTAGGCGTGCAGCGCCTGGCGCGGCAGATCGATCCGCTGTCGATGAGCTGGGGCATCTACGTCATGGGCACCGCGATGCTGGTGCTGCACACGCTGCTGGGGCCCTCGCCGCTGGGCGCGGCGCAGCTGTTCCCGGGTGCGTGGCCGTGGGTGCTGGTGCTGTTCTCGGGCGTGGCCGCCACCGCCGCCGGCAACCTGATCTGGAACCGCGCCATCTCCGTCATCGGCGTGGCGCGCACTGCTGTCTTTCTCTATTGGGTGCCGGTGTTCGGCGTCGCGGTCGCGGCGCTGCTGCTGGGCGAGGTGCTGACCTGGTGGCACCTGTTCGGCTTCGCCGCGGTGATGGGCGGCACGTGGCTGGGCACGCGGCCGGCAGCCGCCGCCGTGCCCAAGCCTGCACCCTGATTTCTTCCATCCATGTCCACCGACTCTCTTCCCCTGCTGTTCCAGCCCCTGCAACTGCGCGGCCTCACATTGGCCAACCGTGTCGTGATCTCGCCGATGTGCCAGCACGCCGCCGAGCGCGGCCATGCCACGCCGTGGCACATGGTGCACTTGGGCAAGTTCGCGCTCGGCGGCGCCGGGCTGATCCTCACCGAGAGCACAGCGGTCGATCCGCGCGGTCGCATCGGCACCGCCGACCTCGGCCTGTGGAACGACAGCCAGATCGCGCCGCTGAAGGCAGTGGTCGATTTCGTGCACGCGCAGGGCAGCGCCATCGGCGTGCAGCTCGCGCATGCAGGCCGCAAGGCGGGCAGCGAGCCGCTGTGGGAGGGGGGCGCCGCACTCGGCGATGCGCGCATGGCCGCCGACGAGGAGCCGTGGGAGCGCCTGGGCCCCAGCGCCATCGCGGCAGGGCCGGGTTGGTCGGTGCCGCGCGCGCTCGATGCCGATGGCATCGCGGCGGTGGTGCAGCGCTTCGTCGATGCGACGTTGCGCGCCGACAAGGCTGGCTTCGACGTGGTCGAGCTGCACTTCGGGCACGGCTACCTCGTCGCCAGCTTCCTTTCACCCAACGCCAACCATCGCGACGATGCCCTCGGCGGCAGCCGCGACAACCGCATGTGGCTCGCGCTGGAGATCGCGCAGCGCGTGCGTGCCGCGTGGCCGGCGGAGAAGCCGCTGTTCTGCCGCCTCTCGGCGGTCGACGGCACGCCCGATGGCTGGAACCTGGACGACTCGGTGGTGCTCGCGCGCGAGCTCAAGCGCTGCGGCGTCGACGTGATCGACTGTTCCTCGGGCGGCCTCACCGAGGAGACGCGCGCGCTGCCGGTGCCGCGCGGACTGGGCTTCCAGGTGCCGTTCTCCGCGCGCATCCGGCAGGAGGCGCAGGTGCCCACGCAGGCGGTCGGGATGATCGTCGACGCGCATCAGGCCGAGGCCGTGCTCGCCGCCGGGCAGGCCGATCTCGTCGCCCTGGGCCGCGAGGCCTTGCTCGACCCCTACTGGGCGCACCACGCGGCCGCGACGCTCGGTGCGGACCCCGGCTTCCAGCGCTGGCCGGTGCGCCACGGCGTGTGGCTGGCCAAGCGCGCGCCCGGCCTCGCGCGAGCGCGCGCCGAGGCGGAAGCCGCCTTGCAAATCAACGATAAGGAGACAAGCAGATGACCGAACCGACGCCCCTGCGCATGGGCCTGATCCGCAAGAAACCCGAATGGACCGACGAGGCCTTCCGCAGCCACTGGCGCGACAGGCACGGCCCGCTGGTGGCGCAGCTGCCCACGCTGCGCGGCTACCGGCAGAACCTCGTGCTCGACCGGCTGCAGCGCGGCATCGACTTCGCGCGTGGGCCGTGGGACTTCGACGGCTTCTCGCAGCTGGGCTTCGACGAGGCGAAGCAGGCCGACGCGGCCTTCAACCGCGGCGAGCTCGCCGCCGCCATCCGCGCCGACGAGGAACGCTTTCTGGGCGGCCTGCACATCGTGACCGTCGCGCAGACCGAGGTGATCGCGCCGCCGCCCAAGCCCGAGGGGCTGCTCAAGCGCATCTCGCTGCTGCGCCGGCCCGTCGAGCAGTCGGAAGAAGACTTCCGCCGCGAATGGAAGGTGCACGCCGACCACGTGCGCCGCATGCCTGGCGTGAGCGGCTACCGCCAGAACGTGGTGACCGCGCGCGAGTTCGTGAAGGGCACGCCCTGCGGCTACGCGGAGCTGCCGATCGACGGCATCGTCGAGCTGTGGTTCGAGAACCCCGGCACGCTCGATGCGGCCTTCGCATCGCCGCAAGGGCAGGTGACGATGGCGCATGCGCTCACCTTTCTTGCGGAGATCACGGCCTTCGTGGTGGAGGAGCACCGCGTGGTGTGAGGCCAATGAGGGCGGGCCGGGCATGGATGCGCTCGCCGCGCGGTGTCGCCGGCCATAACATCGGCGTTCGTCAAACCGGAGCGGCACACATGGGGCGCACTCGCATCTTCTTCCTGGGCATCGCCGTGGCCACGGCCGCATGCGCGGCGTCCGCCCAGACGCGCAAGCCGCTTCCGCCCGGCGTGGCGGGCGTGATGCGCATCGACGCCGGCACCGACTACGTGTTTCTCGACCGCCCCACCACCGTCGGCGGCGTCTGCAAGGGATGGAAGGCGGTATCGATACAGGCGCCGGGACCGGCGGGCTCGGGCACCACCAACCTCATGTGCTGGAAGGAATCGAACGGCCAGCTGCTGACGGCGACCGAGCAGAAGGTGACGCCGCAGGTCGCGCCGATGAGCCTGATCCGCTGAGGAGCAGCGGCGTTCACGCACGCCCCCCAAAAAAAAGCGCCCCTCGAGGGAGCGCTTAACGACGCACGGATGCGTCGTGAGGAGGAACCGGGATCCACGGAACCTCCACATTGACTCTGCGCAGCGCCCGCCCATGCGGGACATTGCAAGGCAAGTGCGTGAGCGCCTGCCTACATCGGCACCCCGGGGCCGGCAGCGGGCGAGCGGGTGGCCCGCTCAGCCCAGCAGGCCGTGCAGGATGTTGGTGACCGGGTTCACCACGTGNCTCACCGTCTGCTCGACCTGGCTGGTGATCGGCGCGACGACTTCGCCCACGCCGGAAGCCACTGCACCGGCCGCGCCTTCGGCCACGTGGGCCACTGTCTCGGCCACCGGCGCCACGGTGCCGGAAGTGCCGGCCAGGATGTCGGTCGCCGGCGCCGCCGCGCTGGAGGCCGCATGTGCCGCCGGAGCAGCCGCTTCGCTGGTCGCCGACTGCAGCACGTTGGCCACCGGGCCGTCGTCGCCGCCGAGCGAGCCGAGCAGGCGGCCGACCAGGCCGTCTGCGCCCAGCACGCTGCCGACCAGGCCTTCGTCGCCGAGCAGGTTGTTCACGATGCCGTCTTCGCCGAGCACGCCACCCAGCAGGCCGCCGGTGCCGCCGCCGCCGGTCACTCCGCCGAGCAGGCCGCCGACGAGGCCGTCTTCACCGAGGAGACCACCGACCAGGCCGCCGGCATCGCCGTTGGTGACGCCGCCGAGCAGGCCGCCGACGAGGCCGTCTTCACCGAGGAGACCACCGACCAAGCCACCGGCATCGCCGTTGGTGACGCCGCCGAGCAGGCCGCCGACGAGGCCGTCTTCACCGAGGAGGCCACCGACCAGGCCACCGGCATCGCCGTTGGTGACGCCGCCGAGCAGGCCGCCGACGAGACCGTCTTCGCTGAGCACGCCGCCCAGCAGGCCGCCGTCGCCCAGCACGCCGCCGAGGAGGCCGCCATCGCCACCGAGTACGCCGCCCAGCAGGCCGTCGTCGCCCAGCACGCCGCCGAGGAGGCCGCCGTCGCTACCGAGCACGCCGCCCAGCAGGCCGCCATCACCCAGCACGCCGCCGAGCAGGCCACCATCGCCACCGAGCAGACCGCCCAGCGGGCCATCGGCACCGAGGAGGCCGTCGTCGCCAAGAACCCCGCCCAGCAGGCCGTCTCCACCGAGGAGGCCGCCGATCAGGCCGTTGTCGCCCAGCACGCCGCTGAGCAGGCCGTCTTCGCCGCCGAGCAAGCCGCCGAGGGGTGTTGTGCCAAGCAGTCCTCCGGCCACGCCGTCGGGACCGAGCAGGCTGTCGACCAGCCCGTCGCCGCCCAGCAAGCCGCCGGTGAGGCCCTCGCTGCCGAGCAGGCCGGCGAGCGAGCCGTCGCCGCCGAGTACGCCTCCGAGCAGGCCGTCGTCGCCGCTCAGCAGGCCACCCAGAAGGCCGTCGTCACCCAGCACGCCGCCGAGCAGGCCGCCATCGCCACCGAGTACGCCGCCCAACAGGCCGTCGTCACCCAGCACGCCGCCGAGCAGGCCGCCATCGCCGCCGAGTACGCCGCCCAGCAGGCCGTCGTCACCCAGCACGCCGCCGAGGAGGCCGCCATCGCCACCGAGCACGCCGCCCAGCAGGCCGTCGTCGCCCAGCACGCCACCGAGCAGGCCGCCATCGCCACCGAGTACGCCGCCCAGCAGGCCGTCGTCGCCCAGCACGCCGCCGAGGAGGCCGCCATCGCCGCCGAGTACGCCGCCCAGCAGCCCGCCAAGCAAGCCGCCATCGCCAAGCAGCTGCCCGACCAATCCGTCTTCGCCGAGCACGCTGCCCACGAGGCTGCCTTCGCCGAGCAGGCCGTCGAGCACCTGGCTGACCACGCCTTCGTCGCCGACGATCTGGTCGACGAGGCCGTCGATGCCCAGGCCGGTGGTTACGCCGCCGAGCAGTCCGTCGCCACCGAGCACGTTGTCGAGGATGTTGCCGAGCGCGTCGGTCAGGTAGTCGACCTGGCCGTTCAGCGAGCCGATGAGCGCGCCGGTGAGGCCGGCGCCCAGCAGGCCGTCGACCACGGGTGTGAGCACGCCGCCGAGGTCGGCGGTGATGCCGTCGACAGTGTCGTCCAGCGGGTCGAAGGCGTTCGGATCGTCGGGCCTGAATTCGTTGCCCGCGATGGGCGAGAGCACGTCGTCCACGAGGTCGGTGAGGCCGTCGACCGTGGGCATCAGCGACGAGAGCGTGGGCGCGGAGCTCGTGACCGCGGCACTGCGCGCGGCGGCGGCCGTACCGCCGCCTCCGCCGAGGCCGAGCAGGTTGTCGAGGGCTCCGACAAGATGGTCGGCGGCGCCGTCGCCTGGGTCGAGCAGGTGGTCGGCGTCCGCGTCGGCGTCGGCATCCGAGTCGGCGTCCGAGTCGGCGTCCGCATCGGAGTCCGCGTCCGAATCGGCATCGGCGTCCGAATCGGCGTCGGCGTCGGCGTCAGCGTCGGCATCCGCATCCGAGTCGCCGTCCGCATCCGCATCCGCGTCGGCATCGGCGTCCGCGTCTGCATCCGCATCGCTTTCGCCGATGCCCGGAACGAAGAAGGGGACCGCGCCGTCGCTGCCCCCGCCGCCGCCCAGTGCCGCCGCGAGCCCGGCGGCGCCCAGCGCGCCGAGCGCGAATTCGCCCAGCCCGATGCCGCTGCCGGCAGCGGTCTTCTTGCTCACCGCGAGCGCGGCGGCTTCGGCGTCGCTGTCGGGCGCGGTCACTTCCAGGTCGCCGGAGGCCACGTCCACGTTCACCTGCTCCAGGCCGCTCGCGAGCTTGGTCGAGCTGATGGTGGCGTCCGTGCCGCCCGTGAACACGCCGGCCAGGGGTGCCTTGTTGGTGGCCGATCCGGGAAATAGAACGTTGGCATGGCCGTCCTGCGGAACGATCACGCGGTCGCCGGCCATCAGCGTCTGGTTGCCGGACACCGGAATCGCCACGCCGTCGCGCATGACGACCGTGCCGGGCGTCGCATTCGACAGTGACCCGATGCCGGCCGGCGCCGCAGCCGGTGTTGCCGAGGCGGCGGTGGCCGCCCCCATGGGAGCGACCGGCCGGACCGTCGCCTGCGCGAGGATCACCGGCGTGGCGGCACTGCTGTCGGCGCCTCCGGCGATCGAAGAAATCGTTGTGTTGGCATCCGCCATGGCAGCCTCCTCGGTAGTGGNAGTGGCTGACGGGGCAACTTGTGTGCCGCTTTTTTGCGCAGGNGCCGGCGTGGGGCAAGGTGCGCGCAAACTGTTGATTTACATGGAGATTTTTGCCGGAGCCANGNCGCGATGNAAGCGCCGGGCGGACGCACTTCGGCACTTGTTACGTAGCGCTGTTACCTTGTCAGTACGTAACGAAGGCCGGGGCGCAAGCAGCCGCCGGGCCGCGGATCAGGCCGCGGGCCGCAGCCGCGGCGACACCGGGATGTCGCGGGAGAAGTCGCGGCGCGGTGCCGAGGGCAGTGCGTCGCGCGTTACGTCGCAGGGCAGCACGAACTGGCTGATGAGCGTGCCCAGGTTGCGGGCCTGGTCGCGCAGGCTTTCCGATACGGCGGCCGATTCCTCGACCATGGCCGCGTTCTTCTGCGTCATTTCGTCCAGCCGGGCGACGGCGGCGTCGATCTGGGCGATGTCCTGCACCTGCGACTGCGTCGCCATCGTGATGGCGCCGACCGTGTCGGCGACCTGGCCGATGGAAGCGACGATGCGCCCCATCGTGCGGCCAGCGTCGTCGGCGAGCGCGGTGCCCGACTCGATGCGCTGCACCGAGTTCTCGATCAGGCCCTTGATCTCGCGGGCAGCCGCGGCCGATCGCGTGGCCAGCTGCCGCACCTCAGACGCGACCACCGCGAAGCCGCGTCCCGCGTCGCCGGCCCGCGCAGCCTCGACCGCGGCATTGAGCGCCAGGATGTTCGTCTGGAAGGCGATGGCGTCGATCACGCCGGTTATGTCGGCCACCCTGTGCGATTCGCGCCGGATGTCCTGCATGGTGCTCACCACCTGGGACACCGCCTCGCCGCCCTGCGCTGCGACCGTGGCGGCGGCCCCGGCCATGCGTTCGGCCTCGCCGGCGGCCGTGCTCGATTGCTGCGCGTTGTGCATGACCTGCCCGAGCGCCGCCGCCGTCTGCTGCAGGCTGGCCGCGGCGCCTTCGGTGCGTGCCGAGAGTTCCGAGTTGCCGTGCGCGATCTCGGCGGCCGCCGTGCGCACGTTCTGCACCGACTCGCGCACGCGCTGCACCAGCTCGCGCAGTGCGCCCTGCATGGCGCCCAGCGCCTGCAGCATCTGGCCCGCCTCGTCGCGGGAGTGGCCCTCGATGTCCTGGCGCAGGTCGAGGGTGGCCACGCGTCCGGCTGTGTCGCTCGCGAGCCTGATCGGCCTGCCAATGCTGCGCATCAGCCCCAGCGCCAGCACACCGCCCAGCAGCAGCGCGGCCACGCTGAACAGCACCAGCGCAATGCGCGCGGAGGCGCTCAGCTCGGCGACGTGCTCGCCTGCCACGTCGATGGCCAGCCGCTGCGATTGCGCGAGCCTGGAAACGGCGGCCAGCAGCGCGGCCGAACTGGGCTGGAAGCGCTGCGCGTACACGTTGCGGATGCGCTCGGTGAGGCCCGAGTCGCGCGCGGCGATCAGTTCCTTGACGGCGCCCGCGAAGTCCCTGGCGGCGGCGTCGGCCTGCGCGAGCAATGCGCGGTCGGCCTCGTCGTGCAGTCGCTGGTCGAGCTGTTTGATCAGTTCGTCGTAACTGGCGGCGGTTGCGCGGATGTCCGCCGCAAGAATCTCGCCGACCTCGGGTTCGGAGCTCAGCGCCATCGCCTTGTAGCGCTCGGCATTGATCGCCTGCAGGCGGTAGGCGTCGGCCACGATGCGCTCCGACACGCCGCGCTGCTGGATGGCTTCGCGCGTGGCCTCGTCGACCTTGGCGAGCGAACGAATGCCGATGCCGGAGCCCGCGAGGGTCAGCAGCAGGACGGCCGAGAAGGTGAACAGGAGGCGGCGACCGAGGATGTTGCGGGAGCCGGAGGAGGGGAGGAGAAGGTGGGCGTCTGATGTCACGCGCGGATTAGACCGAGGGCGTGTGACTGGTCGTTGACCCGGACCCGCGTGTGGGCGGGGCTTGCGCCGGGCCTGCCTGGGGTCTTGAAAAGCCGTTGCGATTCAACGACTTGGCGATCTGGTGGTGCCTTCGACAGGAATCGAACCTGTATCTGAGTCTTAGGAGGACCCCGTTCTATCCATTGAACTACGAAGACCGGATGGGGATGCACGAAGCGGCGAGCTGCGGTGCGCCCGCGATTTTATAGGGTTCGCGATGACAGCCCCGGCCGGGGCCGCGCCCGGCCCCTCGCGCATCGCCAGCGCGGGCTTACCCCGATACGAAATCTGCAAAAAGTTGACCGCGATCAAGCCGCCTCGAATCGCTGGCGCGCACCATCGTGCCCGTTCGCATCTCTGCTCAGATTCAAGAACAAAAAAGAGCGAAATCACTACACAGGAGACAACCTGATGAAGAAGATCGCCTTGAATGTTCTGAGCCGCGCGACTGCCGTTCTTGCCACGACAACCGCCGCGATGGCGCTGGCGACCGGTGCCGCGCCTGCCTTCGCATGGGAACCCACCAAGCCGGTGGAGTTCGTGATTCCCGCCGGCACCGGCGGGGGCGCCGACCAGATGGGGCGGCTGCTGCAGGGCATCGTCATCAAATACAAGCTGATGAAGGAGCCGCTGATCGTCGTCAACAAGTCCGGCGGCGCGGGCGCCGAGGGCTTCCTGGCGGTGAAGGAGGCAAAGGGCGATCCGCACAAGATCGTCATCTCGCTGTCGAACCTGTTCACCACGCCGATGGCCACGGGCGTGCCCTTCAACTGGAAGGACATGACGCCGGTCGCGATGCTGGCGCTCGACCAGTTCGTGCTGTGGACCAACGCCTCCGAGCCCTACAAGAGCGCGGGCGAGTACGTCGCGGCGGTGAAGACCGCGGGGCCGAACAAGTTCAAGATGGCCGGCACCGGCTCGAAGCAGGAAGACCAGATCATCACGGTCGCGCTCGAGAAGGCCACTGGCACCAAATTCATCTACGTGCCGTTCAAGGGCGGCGGCGAGGTGGCGGTGCAGCTGGTGGGCGGGCACGTGCAGTCGACGGTGAACAACCCGATCGAGGCGGTGGCGCAATGGCGCGCGGGCAAGCTGCGCGCGCTGTGCGTGTTCGACGACGAGCGCATGCCCTTCAAGGCCAAGGTCACCGACACACAGTCGTGGAACGACATCCCCACCTGCAAGGAAGCGGGCGTGCCGACCAGGTACACGATGCTGCGCGGCATCTTCATGCCGCCGGGCGTCACCCCCGACCAGCTCGCCTTCTACAAGGACCTGCTGACCAAGGTGGCGGCCACGCCGGAGTGGAAGGAGTACATGGAGAAGGGCGCCTTCAACCCGACCTTCATGACCGGCGACGCCTTCGCGAAGTGGCTCGCCGAGGCCGAGACCACGCACCGCACGCTGATGTCCGACGCGGGCTTCCTCGCGAGCAACAAGTAGGCGGGCAGACCGNCGACGACCGACTGNCGCGCCCCGCGGCAGCGGGCGCGTGCGCCGCGGGCGCACGCCGCATTCCTTCTTTTTTCAAACAACCACGATGGGGGCTCCATGGAGCACGACGAATCATCCGGGGGCCCGGCGCGCACGGGCATCTCCACCCACCTCGTAGAAGCGGCGGTGGCCGTGGCGCTGCTGGTCATCGGCCTGGTGGTGGTCTTCGAGGCGCGCAAGCTCGGCGCCGGCTGGACCACCGACGGCCCCGGCGCGGGCTACTTCCCGTTCTTCATCGGCGTGATCATCACGATTTCGGGCGCCGGCATCCTCTACCAGTCGCTGCTTGGCAAGAACCGCAACACCGCGGTCTTCGTCGACTCGGTGCAGCTCAGGCGCGTGCTGTCGGTGCTCGTGCCCGCCACGGTCTACGTGCTGGCGATTTCCTTCCTCGGCATCTACGTGGCGTCGGCGATCTACATCGCGCTCTTCATGATGGTGCTGGGCAAGTACGCGTGGTTCAAGAGCGTGTTCGCCGCGCTGGCCGTGAACGCGCTCTTCTTCTGCATGTTCGAGGTCTGGTTCAAGGTGCCGCTGTTCAAGGGCGCGCTCGATCCGCTTCGATTCCTCGGCTACTGAACCCGAACCAAGGAGCACAAGCGAAATGGAAGAAATCAGTGCCCTGATGCAGGGCTTCTACGTGATCCTCTCGCCGATGAACATCGGCCTGATGTTCCTCGGCATCATCCTCGGCGTGCTGATCGGCGTGCTGCCGGGGCTCGGCGGCGCCAATGGCGTGGCGATCCTGCTGCCGCTCACCTTCACGATGTCGCCGACCTCGGCCATCATCATGCTGTCGTGCATCTACTGGGGAGCGCTCTTCGGCGGGGCCATCACCTCGATCCTGTTCAACATACCGGGCGAGCCATGGTCGGTGGCCACCACCTTCGACGGCTACCCGATGGCGCAGAACGGGCAGGCGGGCGCGGCGCTCACCACCGCGTTCACGTCCTCCTTCGTGGGCGCGTTCCTCGCGGTGGTGATGATCACCTTCCTCGCGCCGCTGGTCGCGAAGTTCGCGCTCAAGTTCGGCTCGCCCGAGTTCTTCGCGGTGTACCTGCTGACCTT
>Ga0055524_1001725_pt1 | contig 12140 bp, 10 predicted proteins | sample AraplaCol_mCL_r2_2_FD_55011 | JGI IMG/M metagenome (GOLD analysis project Ga0055524, IMG submission 55011) | Arabidopsis root microbial communities from North Carolina, USA - plate scrape MF_Col_mCL_r2 | ecosystem: Host-associated > Plants > Roots > Endosphere | place: USA: North Carolina...
TTGTCGATGATGAAGGGCTGCTTCAGCGACTTGGAGAGCGCGTCCGCGATCAGCCGCGAGATGGTGTCGGTGCCGCCCGCTGCCGCCGTCGGCACGATCAGCGTCACCGGCTTGTCGGGATACGCGTCGGCACTGCCCTGCGCATGGCCGGAGGCTGCGGCCCATGCCGCGAGCGCCCCCACGGCCAGGGTGCGCAGATGGCGTCGGAGGAGTGTTGTGCTTCTCATGTCTTGTCTCCTGGTCTCTCTGCTCTCTATCTATCTACCTGTTTGTCAGTGGATGCCGAAGCGCGCCTGCGTTCCCTGCTCGATCATGTCCGCGCCCACGCGATACAGGTTGCGCGAGACGTAACTCGGCACCTGCCGCGCGCGCTCGCGCAGCCATTCGGCCTTCAGCGAGCGCGCCTCCACGATCTCGGGCGCGTCGCCCTCGGCCGTGGCCAGCAGGTCGATCACGTGCAGCGCGAGCTGCCAGCGGCCTTCCTTCGCGAAGCCGCACGCCCGCACGATCACGCCGCGCTTGTCGGTGATGGCCTCCGCCACGGCCCGGCCGATGGCCTCCGGCGCCTCGGGGTGCAGCGAGGTCGGGTTGCGGTCCCACCAGCCGTTCTCCGAGCGGTAGATGTCGCGCACGATGTAGCCGGGGTCGCCATAGGTGGGCTTCATCCACTCGACGCCGAACAGCTCGTCGGGAAAGCGCATGCGCGCCAGCACGCCGCGCTCGTTGTGCCCCTCGTTCATCAGCCGCACGACCTCGGCGCGCAGCCAGCGCAGCGCGCGCGCGGTGTGCGTGAGCACGTGCCGCACCTGCTCCTCGCCTTCGAGCGTGGCGCCGAACTCGCGCACCGCCTTGCGCGCACCGAGCGCGGCGAGCGCTTCGAGCGTGTCGGCCCAGCGCACCGTGTCGCGCATCGTGCGAAACGGCGTGCCGATGTTGGGAATCGAGTCGATCAGCGCCGCGCCGCCGTACAGCACGCGCTGCGACGGGCTCCACAGCGCGATCGCATCGTCGGTCTCCGAAGGTGCCCAGCGCAGCTCGATGCGGCTGTCGCCCTGNCCGATCTGCAGCCGGTCGTCGAAGATCTCCGTGGGCGGNTGCATGGCGAGCCGGTGGTCGAAGAANCCGGCGGGCCGGTTGAACTGGATCTCCGCCATGCGGTGCTGCAGCGNCTCGGTCTCGCGGTAGCGCGCGTGGCGCTTCGGCACGTTGCGGTGCGCGATGACGCGCGGCGGCGCATCCCCGCGCTGCGCGGCATGCGCGAGCCACATCGGCACGCCGGAGTTGTAGCCCACGTGCCCGTGGCTGAAGCACAGCGCATGCAGCGGCGCGTTGCTGATCTGGCGCACCGCGTCGATCATGCCCTGCGTCACCGCGCCGCCCGGCCCGGCGTCGATCACCACGAGGCCGGCATCGGTCTCGGCCACGAAGGACTGTCCCTGCCCGCGCAGGATGTGCAGCCCCGGCGCAACCGTCTCGGTGCCCGTGCCGACGATGAGGAAGGGCTTTTCCTGTTCAGTGTTGCCCGTACTGTTGTTGGTGCTCATGCGGCCTCCCCGATACGCACCAGCGCCGGCAGCGCATAGCGGCCGTCCAGCATTTCCTCGNGCGGCACNTAGGCGCGCAGGCACAGATAGAAATCGCCGGCGGGCGCCGGCAGCCAGTTCGCNCGCGCGGTCTCGCCCTCGGGGCTCGCATGCTGGATGTGCAGCGTGAGCCCGCCGTCCGCATCGCGGCGCAGCGCCGGCGTGCGGTCGCCGATGGCGTAGCGGTCGATGGGGTTGTCCACCAGCATGTAGTCGCGGCTGTCGTACATCGTGAGCGACCAGAAGGCTTCGACCGGCGGCAGCGCGCCTGGCGCGAAGCGCAGTGTGTAGCGGCCGCTGCCCTCGAGCTTGCGCCCCGTGGCGTCGTGCCAGGCCAGCGGATAGGTCGCCTCGCGGCTCTCGAGCATGCCGATGTACTTGAGCGCGACCAGCGCGCGCGCGAGGTGGTCGTCGCCGAAGCTGCCTTCGACCAGCGGCATCTGCACCCAGCCCGAAGGTGCCGTGGTGCCCGACTGCGCATTGCGCAGGCGCGGCAGCACGGCATCGAGCGCGTCCTGCAGCAGGCCGAGCTGCGTTTCGTCGGGCGTGCCGGCATCGGGGCCCAGCCCGAGCCGTGCGAAGCGGGCGAGCACAGCGGCATCGCGCGCGGGCGGCAGGTTCTCGCGCAGCGCCCGATTCACCTGGGTGGCGAAGTGCTCGGCGCCCAGCGGCGCCTTCGGGTCGCAGGCCGGGTCGAAGTGCTTCGGCATCGATGCCGCCTTGCCGGCCCGCCAGTCGCCGAGCGTGCGCACGACGAAGCCGTCCTGGAGCGCATTGACCGCAGGCACGTCGCCCGGCCCGTCGACCAGGATGCGGCCGATGACCCACAGCCAGCGCGTCGGCGCCTCGATGTGCGAGCCGGGTTGCACGAACGTGGCCGGCACTTCCCCGCGCCAGCCTGGCGGCGTGACGAGGAAGGAGCGCGCGGCCGTGCCCGTGAGCCGCTGGCCGATGTGCGCGAAGGGGTTCGTGTAGAAGTCCAGCAGGCCCAGCACGTAGTAGCGCCCGGCCGTGTCGGGCACGTCGATCACCAGCGGGCCGTCGCCCAGGTCCAGCCATGCGTTGGTGTAGAGCGTGTCGTTGTTCGGCGTCACCACGCGGCTCTTGCCCGCTCCCAGCAGCTGGCGCGCGTGGGTGAACACGTTGCACCAGCGGTGGGGCTTGGGCGCTTCGCCGGCGCTGTCGGTGCGTTGCGGCGAGGTGGCGGCGCGCATGCGGCTCATCTCGTAGAGCGGAAAGGCGTAGACGACGGCCTGCTCGGCCAGCGTGCGCAGTTCGTCGTCGATGGTTGTCGTCTGCATCGCTCAGGCCTCCCGTGCCTGCAGGGCGGGAATGCGCCAGCTCTGCACGCCTTCGCGCGGGTAGTACATGCGCAGGATCAGGTAGAAGCGGCCGGCCGGCGCGGGCAGCCAGTTGGACGTGTCGGCAGGGCGTGCGTGGCTCAGGCTGAGCTCCAGGCTGCCGTCGGCCGCGCGCTTCAGTCCGGGCGTGCGGTCGCCGATCGCATGTCGTTTGATCTCGTTGGGGTAGAGGAAACGGTCGGCGTCGTAGAGCGTCACCGACCAGAAGGCATCCGCGGGCGGCAGGTCGTCGGCCTCGAAGCGCATCGTGTAGCTGCGCTGGCCGTCCAGCGGCTCCTGCTTTTCGTCGTAGTGCGCGGCGGCGTAGACCGCCTCGCTGGTGGCCAGCGCGCCCAGGCCCAGGTAGGCGGTGCGGGCGCGGCCGAGGAACTCGTTGCCGTAGCGGCCGGTGGAAGGCGTCATCGACCAGGGCTTGGGGCGGCGGTTGCGGCCCGCGGCACCTACCAGCTGCACGCCTTCGGCGAAGCCTTCGATCAGCCCTTCGCGCGCGGGCTCGTCCAGCGCGTCCCATGAGAAGGCTGCGTCCGGCCGCAGCCCGGCCTGGCCGAACCAGGCGACCAGCGCGCGGTCTTCCACGCGGCCCGGCGCCTCGGCGAGCTCCAGGCACATGTTGGTGAAGAAGCGCGGCGCCACCTGCGCGGCCGGCTCGCCGTTCTCGAAGGCGGCGGCCATGGCATCCACCGCCGGGCCGGCCCAGTGTTCGACGGCGGCGGGCCGTCCCTGCAGCACTGTGCCGGGGGCGGTCTCCAGCCTGATCTCGGACTGCAGCGCGCGCGCGGCCGGCCAGTCGCTCTCGTCGCCGACGAGGATGCGGCCGATCAGCCAGACGAGGTCGGTCGGGCAGCGCACCACGCGGTGGCCCTCGAGCGATGCCGGCACCGTGCCGCCGGGGCTGACGAGCACCACCGTCTCGCCCTCGGGGTTGCAGTTGCGTGGCCCCAGGTTCTCGAAGTTCTCGGTGTAGGCGTCGTACAGCGGCAGCACGAAGTAGCGGCCCGGGTGGCGCGACGACGCGGGCACGGTCAGCAGCATCGGCCCCTGCGCCAGGTGCACCCAGGCGATGGTGTAGAGCAGGTCGTTGGCTGGCGTCACCACGTCGCGGTCTTCATCGGTGGAAGGGCGCGGCGCATGGTGCAGCGTGTTCACCGGCGCGCGCACGTCCGAACCGTGCGAGGCACCGGTGCGGCGCTCGCCCCGGGGCGCGGTCTGCATCGCGCAGGTGCGGTAGGTCTCGGTGAGCGGATAGCCGTAGACGAAGGCGGCCAGGCCGATGGAGCGGGCCAGCGCCTTGCGCGCGGCAGTGATGGTGGAATCGGGAGCGGTCATCGGGATGTCTCTTTGCTGGAGTTCATGGATCGGTTCAATCGAGCTTCACGCCCGTGGCCTGCGTGAGCCGCAGCGTCACGGGAAGGAATGCCTTGTAGGCAGCGGTGGCGTCGGCCGGCAGGTTGCCCACCGGCTCGGCGCCGAGTTCCTCGATGCGGCGGCTGACCTCGGGCTGGCGGATCACCGCGCTGACTTCGCGCCCCAGCCGCTCGACCACCGCGTCGGGCGTCTTCGCGGGCGCCATCAGCGAGGTCGGGCCGGTNAGCGCATAGACCTCGTCGGCGTAGCNCTGCTCGGCGAAGGTCGGCACGTCGGGCAGCGCCTTGGCGCGGCGCGGGCCGGCCACCGCGAGCGCNCGCAGCTTGCCGGCCGCGATGTACGGCTGCAGCGTGGTGACCGAGCCGACCGTCATGTTGATGACGCCGCTGATCAGGTCCACCGCCATCGGGCTCTCGCCCTTGTAGGGCACGTGCAGCGTCTGCAGGCCGTAGGTCTTGTCCATGTAGACCTGGATCTGGTGCGGCTGCGTGCCGGGGCCCCACGAGCCCATCGTGTACTTGCCGGGGGCGGCTTTCACGGCGGCGATGAGGCTCTTGAAGTCCTTCGCGGGCACGGAAGGGTGCACGGCCAGCACGGTACGCGTGGTGGCGATGTCCGACACCATGCGCAGGTCGGTGCGCGGGTCGTAGGGCAGCTTGCTGTAGAGCACCATGTTCGCCGTGACAGGGCCCGGCACCGTCAGCAGCAGCGTGTAACCGTCGGGCGCGCTCTTGGCGACGTAGTCGGTGCCGATGATCCCGCCCGCGCCGCTGCGGTTCTCGACCACCACCGGCTGGCCCAGCCGCTTCGACAGCCCCTCCGCCACGATGCGCGCGAGGATGTCGGTGGAGCCGCCCGCCTGGTACTGCACGACGATGCGCAGCGGCTTCGACGGAAAGGCCGCTTCCGCATGTACGCCGCCCGCTGCAAGCGCGATGGCCGTGCCGAGCATGGCAAGTTGTCTCTTCGATGTCATGCGATCTGTCTCCCGTGGTTGTTCATCCGGCGCGTCCGACGACCAGCGCGTCGACCGCCACGCAGCCGCCGTCGGCCCGCGGCCGCGCGATCAGCGGGTTGATCTCGGCGCTGTCGAGCGAATCGCCGGCGCGCAGCGCGAAGCCGGCCAGCGCGCACAGCGCATCGGCGATCGAATCGAGGTCGACCGGCGCGCGGCCGCGCGCGCCATCGAGGATCGCGAAGGCGCGCAGCTCGCGCACCATGGTCAGCGCGTCGTCGCGCGTGATCGGCAGCGCGCGCAGCGACACGTCGCGCAGCGTCTCGACGTGGATGCCGCCCAGGCCGAACATCAGCACCGGCCCGAACACCGGGTCGCGGTGCACCCCCGCGATGCATTCGACGCCGCCGGTCAGCATGCGCGCCACCAGCGCGCCGTCGAGCCGCGCATCGGGCCGTGCCGAAAGGGCATGGTCGCGCGTGCGCTCGAAGGCCGCGCGCGCCTGCGCCGCGCCGCGCAGGCCGAGCGCCACGCCGCCGACGTCCGACTTGTGCGGGATGTCCGCGCTGACGATCTTCACCACCACCGCGTCGCCGATGGCTTCGGCGGCGGCCGCCGCCTCGTCGGCGCTGCGCACCACGCGGTGCGGCACCACGGGCACGCCGGCCTCGGCCAGCAGCGCGAGTGCGTCGGGTTCGGACATGGTGCTGGCCGGGAGCTTCAGCGGCTCGCCATCCGGCACCGAGGCCGCTGCGGGCGCCGCGCCGGTCTTCAGCCCCGCGAGCGCGGCGATGGTGCGGATGCCGTCCGAGGGGTCGGCGAACACCAGGCAGCGCATCGCCTCCAGCTCCGCGCGGCGCTCGGGTGCCAGCAGCGTGCTGATGGCCAGCAGCGTGTCGGGATAGGCGGCGCGCAGCGAGCCCACCAGCTCGCGCAGCACCGGCCAGAAGGCGTCCGACGCGCCCGCGGCCGCGAGGAAGCCCATCCACGACGCGAAGCCGCGGTCGTCGAGCATCACGCGCGCGCTGCGCTCCAGCAGGCTCATGTCGTTGGTGACCTGCCCTGTGATGTCGACCGGATTGCGCGGCGCCGCGAAGGGCACCCAGCTGCGCAGCGTGTCCTGTGCCGCATCGCTCAGCGGCTGCACGTCCAGGCCCTGTGCCGAGGCCTCGTCGGCCATCAGCGCGCCCACGCCGCCCGAGAGCGTGAAGAGGCCGATCGAGCGGTCGCGCGGACGGCCGGCCACGGCCGCGCTGTGGGCGAGGTCGAAGAACTCGGTGAGGTTGCGCGCGCGCAGCACGCCGTACTGGCGGAACACCGCGTCGTACACCGCGTCGTCGCCCGCCAGCGCGGCCGTGTGCGAGGCGGCCGCCTGCGCGCCCAGCGCCGTACTGCCGACCTTCACCATCACCACCGGCTTGCCGTTGGCCTGCGCCAGGGCCAGCGCGGCGCGCAGCCGGGGGCCGTCGCGGCAGCCTTCCATGTAGCCCATGATCACGTCGGTGGCCGGGTCCTGCGCGAGCCAGGCGAGGCAGTCGGCGAACTGCACGTCGGCCTCGTTGCCGGTGGTGGCCCACAGCGACAGGCCCACGCCGCGCGCCCGCGCCATCGAGTACGCATACGCGCCGAACGCGCCCGACTGGCTCACCAGCCCGATGCGCCCTGCCGCCACGCGGCCCACGCCGGGCGCCGGCGAGAAGGTCGCGTAGACATTGCGCGCGATGTTCATGAAGCCCAGGCAGTTGGGCCCGATGAGCCGCACCCCGGCCGCGCGCGCCTTGTCGCCCAGCCGCGCCTGCGCGGCCGCGCCCTCGGCGCCGGTCTCGGCGAAGCCCGACGAGAACAGCACCACGCCCTTCACCTTCGCGGCGATTGCGTCGTCGAGCGCGCCGTCGACCAGCGCGGCGGGCACGGCGAGGATGGCCAGGTCCACCGGCTTGCCAATGGACTGCAGGTCGGGCCAGGCCTGCAGTTCCTGGATGCGCCCGGCGTTGGGGTTGACCGGATAGAGCGCGCCGTCGAAGCCGAAGCGGCGCTGGTAGTCGATGGGGATGCCGCCGATCTTCTGCGGGCTGGACGAGGCGCCGACCACCGCGATGGAGCTTGGCGCGAACAGGGCCGAGAGCGATTCGGCCTGGGACGAGAAGAAATCCATGGATAGAGGAAAGAGGAGCGGTTTCAGAAGTTGTGGCGGATGCCGGCGGCGAGCACGCGCACGCCGGCGCCGCTGTCGGGCGCGACGGCGATGGTCGCGAGCGAGGCCGAGGCACCGTGCCGGTTGAGCAGGCGCAGCCAGCGCGCATAGAGCACGGTGCGCTTGCTCAGGTAGTAGTCGTAGCCCAGCGTCCACGCGAGCTGCGAGCGNCCGGTGTCGTCCACCTTGCGCTGCATGGCCTCGAACATCAGGTTCGAGGCGGGCGTCACGTTGTAGGTGACGCCCAGGCTCGCGAGCTTCGCCGTGGGCACGCGCGGCAGGTTCGAGCTGTTGCGCACGTAGTTGGCATAGAACTGCAGCCCGGCGTCCGGCAGCTCGTAGGCGCCGCTCAGTGCTTGGTAGGTGGTGGTGGCCGGTTCGGCCACGGGCGCGGCGGCCGAGCCGGAGCGCGCGCGCTGGAACGCATAGGCGATGTAGTAGGGCTTGCGCGACCAGCCGAGGCTGCCGCCGTAGAAGTTGCCGCTCTGGTGGCTGGGCGCGCTCGATTCCCCGGGTGCGTAGGCGATGTCGGCGAAGAAGTCGCTGCTGGCCGGCGTGCGGTAGCGCACCATGTTGCTCGCGCGGGCCGCGAAGGGCGTGAGGCCCGGCTGCGCGTCGGTGGCGGCCACCAGGTTGATCGGCGAGAACACCGAGTTCACGCCGTACGGGTCGGCCTTGAACAGCGTGTAGAACATCGGCGTGTACATGCGGCCCGCGTCGATCTGCCCCCACGGCCCCGACAGGCCGACGAAGGACTGCCGGCTGAACGACATGGCCGGCCCGGGCAGCGTGCCGTTGCCGGTGTCGGGCGCGAAGCCGCTTTCGAGCGTGAAGTGCGCGCTGAGCCCGCCGCCGAGGTCTTCGGTGCCGCGAAAGCCCAGGCGCGACGCGGTCTGGCCGCCATCTTCGAGCCGCTTCGACGAGGTGATGCCCGACTTGGCGAAGGCCATGTAGAGGTCGACCGTGCCGTAGATGGTCACGCTGCTCTGGGCCAGGGTGAGCGAGGAGTAGGCCGCCAGCGCGAGGCCGGCGGCGGCTGTCTTCTTCATGTGCTGCTTGTCTCCGGTAGGGCTTGCCGCATGCGGATGCATGGCGGTGCCGCTTGTGTGCTTGTGGATGTCCGGTGCTTACGATAGAAATGACGCCCTCCCGAATCTGTCAACGCTTTGACAGATTCATGAACATCACGGCAGGGAGAACCCGCTGACCCGATCGCCCCGCTCCACCCCCAGGAACGCCGAAGAGAGCGCCGCGCTTATCGAGCGCGCACTGCGCTGGAACGAGCTGTTCTCGCGCTGGCCCGACGCGCGCCGCACCGAGCTCATGAAGTCCGCGCGCATGGAGCGCTACAGCCGGCGCACGCAGGTGCTCGCGCACGACCGCCACCGGCGCGAACTGCTGGTGGTGGTGTCCGGCTGCCTCGAGATCAGCAGCATGAGCGCCAACGGCCGCAAGTACGTCAACGCACTGCTGGGCCCGGGGCAGGTGGCGCCGCTGGTGCGGCTGCTGGAAGACGTTCCGCTGGCCTACGACTACCACGCGCACGAGGATTCGGTGATCGTCCACCTGCCCAGCGACGCGGTGATCGCGGTGCTCGACGCCGAGCCGGTGCTGTGGCGCGACGTGGCCAAGCTGGGTCTGCAGCGCCAGCGGCTGAGCATCGTGCTGCTGCAGAACCAGATGCTCAACTCGATCCACGGGCGTGTGGCGGCCACGCTGATGAGCCTGGTCCACTTCTACGGCGGGCAGGGTCCTGGAACCGCGGAGGACGCCGAGGGNCCGCTGGTNCGGCTGTCGCAGAACGANCTGGCGGCCATGCTCGGCCTNTCGCGCCAGACCATCAACAAGGAACTGGGGCGCCTGGTNGAAGAGGGCGCCATCGACATGCGCTACAAGCGCATCCGCATCGTCGATGCGGACCGGCTGGCGCGCATCGCCGCCGGCACCTGAGGAGGAGCCGGATGAGGCTCAGGGGTGGATCTTCTCGCCCTTGGCGAGCATCTCCACGAACTGCGCGATGCGCCGCGCGCGGGTCTCGGGCTTCTTCGCGCCCTGGGTGCGGAACAGCACCGCGAAGCGGTTGCGCGAATCGAGCGTGGCGAAGAACTTCGCGGCCTTCTTGTTGGCGTCGAGCGCGGCCTGCAGGTCGGGCGGCACCGTCGCGGCGCTGACGCCCTCGTAAGCCGCCTCCCAGCGGCCGTCGGCCTTGGCGCGTTCGATCTCGCCATGGCCGGCCGGCTGCATGCGGCCTTCCTCGATGAGCTTGAGCACCTTGGCGCGGTTGATCTGCGACCAGATGCTGCGCTTGGTGCGTGGCGTGAAGCGTTGCTGGAAGTACTGCGCGTCGTCGCTCCTGCGCTGGCCGTCGATCCAGCCCCAGCACAGCGCTTCTTCGAGCGCGGCGGCGTAGTCGACGGAGGCGATGCCGCTGTCCTTCTTCGCGATGCGCAGCCATATTCCGGCGGCGCTGGCGTGGTGGCGCCTGAGCCAGCGCGCCCACGCGGCTGCGTTGGCGCACTCCAGGGGCGCCTCGTGCACGACGCGCTCTTCTTGCTCTTGCGCCTTGCTCATGGCACCCACCAGTAGCGCAGCGCGTGGAAGTAGATGGGCGCCGCGAAGATCACCGAGTCGAGCCGGTCGAGCATGCCGCCATGGCCCTCGATCATCGAGCCCCAGTCCTTCACGCCGCGGTCGCGCTTGATGGCCGACATCACGAGGCCGCCGAAGAACCCCATGAGGCAGATGGTGAGCGCCATCAGCGCCGCCTGCCATGGGTTGAAGGGCGTGGCCCAGTACAGCGCCGCGCCCAGCGCGGTGGCGCTGGCCACGCCGCCGACCAGGCCTTCCCATGTCTTGGAGGGCGAGAGCTCGGGCGCCACCTTGCGCTTGCCGAAGAGCTTGCCCCACACGTACTGCAGCACGTCGCTGCCCTGAACCACGATCACGAGGAAGGCGATCAGCAGCAGGTTGCGGCCCTCGAAGCCCGGAATCTGCAGCGTGAGCAGCGCGGGCACGTGGCTGATGCAGAACACGCACACCATTAGCCCCCACTGGATCTTCGAGGTGCGCTCCAGGAAGCGCCGCGTGTCGCCGCCCACCGCCGCCAGAATGGGCAGCAGCAGGAAGGCGTAGACCGGGATGTAGATGGCGTAGAGCCCGTACCAGTCGATCCAGATCAGGAAGTACTGCCCCGGCAGCGCGAGGTAGAAGGCCAGCGCGATCGGCGCATGGTCGCCGCGGCGCGTGTAGGCCAGGCTGATGAACTCGCGCAGCGCGTAGAACGAGATCAGGTAGAACAGGANGATCACGCCGCCCTTGCCGAAGGCGAAGGCGATGCCGATCACCGCCACCATCACCCACCACGCGTTGACGCGCGAGTTGAGGTTGTCGATCACCGAGTGCGGCTGGCCGTGCGCCACCTTCCACTTGAGCAGCGCGCCGATGGCCGAGGCCAGCACCAGCACGCCGGCCACGCCGCCGAAGAGCTTGAGCGTGGTCCACGCGAAGGGAGAGAGCTCGATCATGCGGCGGTCCCCGTGTTGTTGTTTCCGGCTTGTCCGTTCTCCTCGATGCGGTCGTACTCGGGCCGCAGGTCGAGCATGGCGGCGCGAGCGCGGGCAATGAAGCTGGTCTTGTCCTCGCCCTCTGCCAGCGAGATCGGCGCGCCGTAGCGCACCGTGCACGCCAGCGGAATCGGCACCAGCGTGCCCTTGGGCAGCACGCGCTTGAGGTTCTCGATCCACACCGGCACCAGCCGCACGTTGGGGCAGGCGCGCGCCAGGTGGAAGAGGCCGCTCTTCAGGGGCAGCAGGATCTCGTCGCCGGTGTTGCGCGTNCCCTCGGGGAACATGATGAGCGAGTCGCCGGCGTCCAGNGCCTGCTTCATCTGCTCCACCGGGTTCTCGCCCTGGCCCGAGCCGTCGCGGCGGATCATCAGCGCGTTGAACACGTCGATGCCGATGAACTGCCGCAGCTTCGAGGCCATCCAGTAGTCCTGCCCCGCCACGGGCCGCGTCAGCGCGCGCAGGTCGGGCGGCAGGGTGGCCCACAGCAGCACGAAGTCGCCGTGACTGGTGTGGTTGGCGAAGTACAGCGTCTGCTCGGCCTTGGGCGTGGTGCCCGACCAGATGGCGCGCACGCCGGTCAGCAGCCCGGCCGCGCCGATGATGAGCTTGCCCGCCACGATGGCGAGCCCGCGCCGCAGCACGGTGCTTTCGGGCTTGTCTGTGCTATCGCTCAAAGCGTCGCCTCCGGCGTGAATGCCTGGTTCGGTGCGCACCGCGGAACTGGCTTTGCCGGGCCGCCGGTGCGGCCCCCGGCGAGGGGGGAGGAGGCCACACACAGTGGGCAAGCCTGGGGGAGAGTCATGACAAGTCCTGTGTCATCAAGGCTAGTAGGAACAAGGCGCTCTGGCAGGCCACCACGATGGCGTGGCGCTGCATGAGCTGGCGGGTGCCCTGCACGCGGTCGTCGAGCGGGCGGGGCGCATGCTGCGAAGGCGGTGGCTCGCGCAGCCCGAGGGTCGAGAGCGCGCGGTCGAGCGCCTCGAGCGAGGCGACGGTGTTGCGCGCCAGGCCGTCGAACAGCGCCTCGTCGAAGCGCAGGCGGAACGCGAAGTAGCGCTCCAGCGCGCCGAGGATGACGACCGCGCCGAAGCCCATGGTGGCGGTGGTGGAGAGCGA
>Ga0055524_1001726_pt1 | contig 12136 bp, 7 predicted proteins | sample AraplaCol_mCL_r2_2_FD_55011 | JGI IMG/M metagenome (GOLD analysis project Ga0055524, IMG submission 55011) | Arabidopsis root microbial communities from North Carolina, USA - plate scrape MF_Col_mCL_r2 | ecosystem: Host-associated > Plants > Roots > Endosphere | place: USA: North Carolina...
GGGTGGTCGGTGCTCCAGCCGCTTTGCACCAGCGCGATGGCCAGCGACACCTGGCCATGGTTGGTGAACTTGAACGCGTTCGACAGCAGGTTTTTCAAGACCTGCTGCAAGCGCGTGGTGTCGGTCATCAGCGAGGCGGGCAGGTTGTCGCCCAGTTCGACCGTGAAGCCAAGGTGTTTGGCCTCCGCCATGTGGCGGAAGGTGCGTTCGACGTAGCTGCGCAGGTTGGCGAAGCGGTATTCCGACACGTCCAGCGTGACGGTACCGGATTCGATCTTCGACAGGTCCAGGATGTCGTTGATCAGGGTAAGCAGGTCGGAACCGGAGCCGTGGATGGTCTTCGCGAACTCCACCTGCTTGCCGGACAGGTTGCCTTCCGGGTTGTCGCCCAGCTGCTGCGCCAGGATCAGCAGCGAATTCAAAGGCGTGCGCAGCTCGTGCGACATATTCGCCAGGAATTCGGATTTGTACTTGGAGGACAGGGCCAGCTGGGTCGCTTTTTCTTCCAGCGCCAGTTTCGCCTGTTCCACCTCGCGGTTCTTGCGCTCCACCTCGATGTTCTGCTCGGACAGCAGGCGGGCTTTCTCCGCCAGTTCCTGGTTGGTCTGCTGCAGCTCCTGCGCCAGCGACTGCGACTGGGTCAGCAGCGATTCGGTGCGGCTGTTCGCCTCGATGGTGTTCAGCACTACGCCGATCGATTCCATCAACTGGTCGAGGAAGGACAGGTGGGTTTCGGTGAAGCGGTCCAGCGACGCGATCTCGATCACCGCCTTCACCTGCTGCTCGAACAGGATAGGCAGCACTACGATATTCGTCGGCGGCGCCGCGCCAAGGCCGGAACTGACCACGATGTAGTCGCGCGGAACGTCAGTCAGCCAGATACGCACCTTCTCCAGCGCACACTGGCCTACCAGGCCTTCGCCGGGAAGGAAGGAAGTCGGCAGCTTGCGCGAGGAGCGATAGCCGTAGCTGGCGATCATGCGCAGGCGGGCATCGGCCAACTGCGAGTCCATCATATAGAACACGCCGTGGTGCGCAGACACCAGCGGCGCCAGCTCGGACAGGATCAGCTTCGTCACCGCCTGCAGGTCGCGCTGGCCTTGCAGCAGGCGGGTGAACGCGCCAGGTTGGTTTTCAGCCAGTCCTGCTGCGCATTCTTCTGCGTCGTTTCCTTCAGGTTGCGGATCATCTCGTTGATGTTGTCCTTCAGGTAGGACACCTCGCCGCGCGCCTCGACCTGGATGGAACGGGACAAGTCGCCGCGCGTCACGGCAGTCGCCACTTCCGCAATCGCGCGCACCTGGTTGGTCAGGTTTGCCGCCAGCTGGTTCACGTTCTCGGTCAAGTCCTTCCAGGTGCCGGCCACGCCGGACACGTTGGCCTGGCCGCCCAGCTTGCCCTCGGTACCCACTTCGCGCGCCACGCGGGTCACCTCGGAAGCGAAGGAAGACAACTGGTCCACCATCACGTTGATTGTGTCTTTCAGCTCAAGGATCTCGCCCTTCACGTCCACGGTAATTTTCTTCGACAGGTCGCCGCGCGCCACGGCGGTGGTCACCGCCGCGATATTACGCACCTGGCCCGTCAGGTTCGACGCCATGAAGTTCACGTTGTCGGTCAAGTCCTTCCAGGTACCGCCCACGCCCGGCACATAAGCCTGGCCGCCCAGCTTGCCCTCGGTGCCGACCTCACGCGCCACGCGGGTCACCTCCGATGCAAACGACGACAGTTGGTCCACCATCACGTTAATGGTGTTTTTCAGTTCCAGGATCTCGCCCTTCACGTCCACGGTGATTTTCTTGGACAGGTCGCCGTTCGCCACCGCGGTCGTCACCTCCGCGATGTTACGCACCTGGCCCGTCAGGTTGGAGGCCATGAAGTTCACGTTGTCGGTCAAGTCCTTCCAGGTGCCGCCGACGCCGGACACGTTCGCCTGGCCGCCCAGCTTGCCCTCGGTACCCACCTCACGCGCCACGCGGGTCACCTCGGATGCGAAGGAGTTCAATTGGTCCACCATCACGTTGATGGTGTTTTTCAGTTCCAGGATCTCGCCCTTCACGTCCACCGTGATCTTTTTGGACAAGTCGCCGTTTGCCACTGCGGTGGTCACCTCCGCGATGTTACGCACCTGGGAGGTCAGGTTACCCGCCATCGAGTTCACGGAGTCGGTCAAGTCTTTCCAGGTACCGGCCACGCCTTTCACCTGCGCCTGGCCGCCCAGCTTGCCCTCGGTACCCACTTCCCGCGCCACGCGGGTCACTTCGGAAGCGAAGGAGGAAAGCTGGTCCACCATCACGTTGATGGTGTTTTTCAGTTCAAGGATCTCGCCCTTCACGTCCACGGTGATTTTCTTGGACAGGTCACCGTTCGCCACCGCGGTCGTCACCGCCGCGATGTTACGCACCTGGCCCGTCAGGTTGGACGCCATGAAGTTCACGTTATCGGTCAAGTCCTTCCAGGTGCCGCCGACGCCCGGCACATAAGCCTGGCCGCCCAGCTTGCCCTCGGTACCCACCTCGCGCGCCACGCGGGTCACTTCGGAGGCGAATGAACGCAGCTGGTCCACCATCACGTTGATGGTGTCTTTCAGCTGCAGGATCTCGCCGCGCACGTCGACGGTAATCTTCTTGGACAAGTCGCCGTTCGCCACCGCCGTGGTCACCTCGGCGATGTTACGCACCTGGGAGGTCAGGTTGCCCGCCATCGAGTTCACGGAGTCGGTCAAGTCCTTCCAGGTGCCTGCCACGCCTTTCACCTGCGCCTGGCCGCCCAGCTTCCCTTCGGTACCGACCTCACGCGCCACGCGGGTCACTTCGGAGGAGAAGGAAGTCAGCTGCTCCACCATCGTGTTCGCAGTCATTGCCGCGCGCAGGTATTGGCCCTTCAGCGGATGGCCGTCGACCTCCAGCGCCATGGTTTGCGACAGGTCGCCCTTTGCCACCGCGCCGATCACGCGCGCCATTTCNGTGGTCGGGCGCACCAGGTCGTCGATCAGCGTATTGACGGCGCTGATGATGGTCGCCCAGCCNCCGGAAACGTGCACGGTNGCNCGCTGCGTCANGCGGCCTTCGCGGCCCACCACGCGGCTAACCTCCGTCACCGACTTCACCATGCGCTCATTGGTCTCGATGATGTCGTTGAGGGTGTCGGCGATCTTGCCCGAGACGCCCGTCCAGTCAGACGGCAGGCGCGCCGAGAAGTCACCTTTTTTCAGGGCCATCAGGGTGGACAGGATCAGCTTGAGGTCCAGCTCTTCCGGCAGTTCGGTCATGTCGTTCATTCGACGCTACCTCAGGTATGAAGATGGATTGCGAAGGGAAGGCTTAATGTCACTCCGGCAGGAGCGCCAGTCAAGTGAAAACGTGAGCAAATGCTTCACTTTGTCAACTATGCAACGCGCGCGGAAACATTTTCCTTAGCATAACGAGATGCAATATTCCCATGCGCACGATTGGGAGGGGTGAATCGCCGGAGAAAATTCAGGGTCAGGTCTGTCAATTGGACAGCCCCAGCACACCTTTGATTTCTCTCAATACGTTCCTTCAAAAGCGTTGATCGCTCGGCTGACGGTTTTGACGGATACTCGTGCGTATCTGGCAATTTCTGGCATTGAATAGGCAAGCGAGCGGTAGGCGCGCGCCATGGCTTCCTTCGGATCCCGATATTCCGCGAAATATTCCTGCAACGGGCGTGCCAGTGCCCGCCGTTGGGAGCGCTTGACCTCCATTAAATCACCTTCCGAGTAACTACCAACGGCACGTGCGCAGAATTCCTCGTCCCCAAGCAAGAGCTGGTTCGAGACCGACGCAAAGGGACTAGGTCTGCCGATGCCTGCGGCAACGAATTCTGCGTATGCTTGCCGAGCTTCACGCTTATCCGTATCGAAATGTGAGAGCAGAACATCGGATCGTAGCCACGCTGGCCCGTCAAGTAAACCTATCGTTGCGCTATAGCTGCTCCATGGCCACGTAGAAGGACAGGCCACCATTTTCGCGCGCACGGGATTGAGTTCGATGTACCGCGCCACTTCCTTCATGTAAAGCTCGCGCTGGCAGATAATTGCCTTGAAACGCCCCTGGAATACGTGTCCGACTAGCCCATGGGCGCGATTGAAGTACTGCGAATAGCTCCCGTTCAGGTGTCGCATGCCTCGTGAAAGGTGGCCGTCAGCTGTCTCAAGCAAAATATGAAAGTGGTTGGTCATCTGGCAGTAAGCCAACACATTCAAATTGAAGCGGTCACAAGTCTGACCTAACAGCGTAAGCCAGGTCAGCCGGTCGCTATCGGACCGAAAAATGCGGTCTTTGCGATCTCCGCGTGCAGTGATGTGGTAAAGGGCATCGCTGAGATGGATTCTCAGTGGTCGGTTCATGGAAAGAGTCTATGCCCCTTTCCACCATGAATAATTGCGATGGCGCAAAAACTGCGAAAACACCCGCCGGCGAAGTATTCGAGACGGGTGTTTTGATTTGGATCAAAGGTGCGCGGTGACTGTCCAAATGACAGACCTGACCCCGAATTTATTTCAACTGTTCGAGGAGGAAGGCGTAGGTCAGGGCCCACATCTGGGCTTGCTGGTCGTTGTTGGCGGCGCCGGCGTGGCCGCCTTCCGTGTTTTCCCAGTACAGCACGTCGTGGCCCTGGTCTTTCATCTTGGCCACCATCTTGCGCGCGTGGCCGGGGTGGACGCGGTCGTCGCGGGTGGAGGTGGTGAACAGCACGCGCGGGTAGTGCTTGTCCTTGAAGACGTTCTGGTAGGGCGAGTACTGGCTGATATAAGCCCATTGCGCGGGGTCGTCCGGATCGCCATATTCGCCCATCCAGGAAGCGCCGGCCAGCAGCTTGCTGTAGCGCTGCATGTCGAGCAGCGGCACCTGGCAGACGACGGCGTTGAACAGGTCGGGGCGCTGGGTCAGCGCGGCGCCGACCAGCAGGCCGCCGTTGCTGCCGCCCATGATGCCGAGGTGGCGCGGGCTGGTGATCTTGCGCTTGATGATGTCCTGTGCGACGGCGATGAAATCGTCGAAGGCGCGCTGGCGGTTTTCTTTCAGGGCGGCCTGGTGCCAGCGCGGGCCGAATTCGCCGCCGCCGCGGATGTTGGCCAGCACGTAGGCGCCGCCTTGCTTGAGCCATGCCTCGCCGGTGGTGCCGCTGTAGAAGGGCTTCATCGATACTTCAAAGCCGCCGTAGCCGTACATCACGGTGGGGTTCTTGCCGTTCAGCCTGGCCTTTTTGTTCATCAGGACGAAGTAGGGCACCCTGGTGCCGTCCTTCGATACGGCCATATGCTGCTGCACGGTGTAGGGCCTGGCGTCGAAGTAGGCGGGCAGGGACTTCAGCGAACTGCGTTCGTCGCTGCCGGCGTGGGCCAGGTACATCGTGGTCGGGGTCAGGAAGTCCGTCACCGTCAGGAAGTACTGGTCGGATTCGATCGGGTCGAGCGCTTGCAGTGCAAGCGTGCCGAAGGCCGGCGCGTCGACGTCGCGCCGCTGCCATTTGCCGTCCGCGTGGCGCAGTTCGACCAGGCGGTTCTTCACGTTGTCGAGCACATTCAGGAGCAGCGCCGAGCGGGTGGCGGAGACGCCGTCGAGCGAACTGCTTGGCGTTGGCGTGAACAGTACTTCGAGCTGCCGCTCGCCGGCCATGAAGCGCTTGAAGTCGGCCGCCAGCAGCGAGCCTTGCTTGTAGGTGGCGCCGTTGACGCTCCAGTCGGAGCGCAGGTCGATGATCAACTGGTCGCGCACGGTGTAGGCGTTGGCGTCGTCCGGTTTGTCGATCTTGACCAGCCGGTCGCCTTCCCGCACGAACAGTTCGCTGGCGTAGAAGCCGATTTGGCGGTTGATGAACTGGTAGCTGTGGCCGGGCGTGAAGTCCTTGTAGGCGCCGACGCCCAGGTCTTCCGCCCTGGCTTCATACAGTGTGGCCGCCGCCGACAGCGGGGTGCCGCGCTTCCATTCCTTGACGATGCGCGGGTAGCCGGAAGTGGTCATGCTGCCTTCGCCGAAGTCGGTTGAGACGAAGATGGTGTCGGCGTCGATCCAGCCGATATCGCTTTTCGCTTCCGGCAGGTTGAAGCCGCCGGTGACGAAACTGCGCCTGGCGACGTCGAATTCGCGCACTACGTGCGCATCGCCGCCGCCGCGCGATAGCTGCACCAGGCATTGTTCGCCTTTCGGGTACAGGCAGGAGACGCCGTGCCAGACCCAGTTTTCGTTTTCATCGGCGGCCAGCTTGTCGATGTCGAGCACGGTCTCCCATTGCGGCTCGGCTTTCTGGTATTGCTCCAGCGTGGTGCGGCGCCAGATGCCGCGCGTGTGCTGGGCATCGCGCCAGAAGTTGTAGTAGTAATCGCCGTGTTTGGTGACGTAGGGGATGCGCTCCTTGGAATTGAGGATGGTTTTAAGGCGTTCGTGGATGCCTGGATATTCGGGCTGGGCCTGCAATTCCTTCAGGGCGACGGCGTTCTGCTCCCTGACCCAGCTCAGCGCCTTGTCGCCGCCCACGTCCTCCAGCCACAGATAGGGATCGGTTTTCTGCGCTTGCGCGCCGCCGGCTGCCGCCAGACCCAGTACTACTCCTGATGCCATTTTGCGATACGAACGCATTGCCGCTCCTGTTCTTTGGAATGCGATTACTCTACACTAATCGTTTTCCTGCCGGAGACCGAATTGAAGAAGTCCATCATCGCCGCGGCCCTTGGCGCGTTTGCGATCGTTTCCCACGCTGCGGCGCCTGCCGTCAAGGTCGCCAAAGAAGAGGGTTTCGTCGACCTTGAGTTCCCGGTACAAAAAATCGAGCAGCTCAAGGACGGAACGCGCAGCGTAGTGGTGCAGGGCAGCCTGGATGGGCAAGCCATCGGTTTTGCCATCGAGTTCCACCCGAACTGGAAGGCGCAGCGGCTCGAAGGCTCGGAGCAATCGGTCTATTGGGGAACCGGGCGCTTTGTGAGCACGGGCGGCGATACCGACCGTTTCGTCGCGGCGCTGGCGCGCCTGTATGGCCTGCGTGCAGCCGGCCGGCAGGCAAAGGCCAGCGTGGAGGCTGAAGTGGTGGGGCTGGGGAGCGATCCTGCCTACATGGCGGCTGCGCCGACCCGGATGAAGTTCTTCTTCCAGGGCGACGGCTCGGAGGGGCAGTACAGCGAAGTCTTCATCAATACCGACTTGCAGCGGGGCGTCCTGCAGTTCAACGAAAAGGACCTGGATTACCGGACGCCCCTGGTCGGCAACCTGGCGAAATAATCAGAGCTGGCGGGCTTCGAAGGTATTGCACTGGGCGATCTCGCCCGATTCGATGCCGCGGGTGAACCAGCGCACGCGCTGTGCCGAGCTGCCGTGGGTGAAGGAGTCCGGCATCACTTCGCCGCCCGACTGCTTTTGCAGCGCGTCGTCGCCGATGGCGGTGGCCGCGTTCAAGGCTGCTTCCACATCGCCTTTCTCGATGATGCTGCGGGCGCGGTTGGCGTGGTAGGCCCAGACGCCGGCGAAGCAGTCGGCCTGCAGTTCCAGGCGCACCGACAGGGCGTTGGCCTGGCGTTCGGAGGCGTTGCGCTGGGCGTTATGCACCTTGTCGCTCAAGCCCATCAGGTTTTGCACATGGTGGCCGACTTCATGCGCCACCACATAGGCCTGGGCGAATTCGCCGGGAGCTCGGAAGCGCTGCTCCAGCAGGCGGAAGAAGTCGAGGTCGATGTAGATGTCCTGGTCGCCGGGGCAGTAGAACGGCCCGGTGGCGGAGCGGCCGGTGCCGCAGGCGGTCTGGATAGCGCCAGTGAAGACCTTCATCTTGGGCATCTGGTAGGTGCCGCCGTTGCGGCGGAACAGGTCGGTCCAGACGTCTTCCGTATCGGCCAGCACGACCTTCATCAACTTGTATTCGCGGTCATTGGCTTCGGTGCGCGGGCGCTGTTGCTGCTGCTGGCTTACCTGGACCGGGCCGCCGCCGCTCAGCAGGCCGAGGATGGTCATCGGATTGACGCCCAATACCCAGCCGCCGATCAGTGCCACCACAATCGTGCCGATCCCGATCGATCGGCCGCCGAAACCGAAGCCGCCGCCACCGCCGCCTTCGCCACGGTGATCTTCGACGTTATCGCTTTCCCGGTTACCTTCCCAACGCATTTTTTAACTCCTTGTTTATTTTCGCTAAGTGTAACGCATTGGTGCGCAGCGCTGGCGCACGTAGAATGCCGAGAATGAAGATTGAACGCAAAACGAAGGTCCTGGCGCTGGCCGCCGTGATGGTATTGGCAACTGTGGCCGGCGGCGCCTGGTATTACCAGCGGTTAAAGGAACGCGGCNGTGTGCCTTGTGCGCAGCAGCCGCCTTCCCAATTCAGTCCCTATTGCCTGGCGCAGTCGCAGGCAGCCGCGGGGCGTGGCGACCTGGCTGCGATGGCGGCGCTGGTGGAGTATTTCGATAAACGCCAGCCGGCCGAGGCACTCCGCTGGACGCGGGCTGCAGCGAAACTGGGCGAACCGCGTGCGATCGGGCGCGTTCTGTCCGCATGCGGTGCTGCCGGTCCGTTTTCGGTTGAGGAGGCGCAGGCATTGCTGCCGGCGGCGCCGATGCTGGCAGCGCTGGATTTCCGCCTCGGCGGCTCTTGTGCACCGGCGGACCTGGAGGCGGCACGTGCCCTCGAGCCGGCGCAATTGCTGGCGGCACAAGATAGCGCCGGCCTGTGCAAGGTGGCAGTGCGGTACGGTTTGCTGCGCTTGTCGCCCGATGGGGCAAAACTGGATTCCCAGGCGGCACAGCAACTGCTGGCGGAGTGCGAGCGCCGCCAGCAAGTTCCGGCCATTGCCCGCAAAGAAGCGGAAACGGTGCGGCAGATGCTGGCGCGCGAAATCAACCCGGTCCGCATCAGCGTTGATTGACCCAGACCGGGGCTGACCATAACTGCTTGCCGTCGTCCTGCGTGATGCGGGCGTAGTAAAAATGTGGGCCGGGCTGCGGGGTGACGCTATGCAGCATCGTGTTCACGCCAGGCAGGGGCTTTGCTTCCCCGCCGCGGCCCGGCACGCCTTCGATGATGTCCAGCGCTGCGATGCCGCGCCCGGCCGTGCTGGCGTAATGCACTTGCAGTTGGAGCGGGCCACGGTTGTCCATTTGGGCGCCCATCAGGTTGCCGTTGGCGGTAAGCGCAATGGCGGCCTGTTTGTCCATCGTCGCGAACACACGGCGGGCGCGGATGGCCTCGAGCAGCGCGTCGACGCTCGGCGTCGTGCCGGCGGGCAGCAGGATGCCGGTGCGGTTGCTGTAGGAGGCGCCCCAGTTGGCGCAGTGGTTGTCCTGGTCGCTGCTGAATGCCAGCCGGTAGCCGGCTTCCAGCAACTTGCCGCAGGCTTCTTCGTAAAAGCTGTGGCGTGGCTCGCCCTCGTCAAGGCGTTTCGAGAAGGCGTTGCTGTTCATGACTTCGCACAGGGCCATGACGGCGCCGCCATCTGCGCTGAAGGCCAGCGGCTTGCCGTTGATCGGGAACTGGCCGCGGCCCGGATGGTTGAACTGGCCCAGCCAGCCCTGGTCCTTCATCAGCGTGTACAACGCGGCGTAGTCGTTTTTCGGCGTTACCACGTCGGCAAAGGGTTCGCCGCTGGCGCTGCGTTCCCATCCCAGCAGTGCAGGGCTGCTCAGGATGTTGAGGTGGCCACCGCCGCTGATGACGCCCCATTCCATGCCGTACATCGCGACAAATCCGGGGTGCCGGGCGCTGTACTGCTCGGCGCTGGCAATGCCCATGCGGTATAGCTGGCGCGCGGCCAGCGGGTCCGCATTGGGATCGCTGCCTTCGCTGGCGTCGTACATATGGTTGTGCTCCGACGTGAGCAGGAATTGCAGGCCGTGCTGCCGGGCGAACTGGTAGGCGTCTTCGGGGCCGAAAGCGCCTGTGCGGGGCGCCTGGGCGCCGTGGCAGCTNGCGGGATCNCCACCGCCGTCGCTATGGTTGGTCTGGCTGTGGAGGTTGCCGTACACAATGTCGAAGGCGAGGCCGTCAAGGCGCGCCGGCCNGGTGCNNTCCATTGCCACGCCGGCGGGAGCTTGCAACAGCGCCGGCTGGCCAACCGCAATCGGGCGCTGCTGGCGGATATTGCCTGTTTGCAGGCGCAACACGTAGATTCCCGTTGGCAGGGTGGCCGGGGCGCGCCATGTCACTGCTGCCTGGCCGCTTTCTCCGCGCAAGACGTGGCGTCCGCGCCACTGGCGGACCAGGCCGCCATCTGGCCGATACAGGCCCAAAGTCCAGTTCACGCGGCGCGCCGCATATGCACCGGGAAGTGTAAAGTGCACTATGAAAGTCCGACTCGCGCCTGGTGAAGAGGGCTGAAAAGCGGCCTCCAGCATGGCATCGAATTCACGGTGTTCCAATACCGGCGCGGGTGGCGGGGCCGGCGGGCGGGGCGGGGCGGCGCTGGCGGGCGCTGCTAGGTCGATGCCCGCGAAATGCATGCAGGCTAGGAAATTCCGGCAAGCCCGGGATGCCGGTAAGATGTGGAATCCATTTTTCATGATGAGCCCTCCTGTCGCGCTTTGGACCAGCGGGATATGAATTGGTTCCGTTCAGGGCTGCTTTAATAGTATGCTGCTCAAATGCAAGACTTTTCTCAATGGATGAGGCGTAAGTGGCGTGGCCTGGGAGGCGGGCGGATCTTGCTATGGCTGCTCGGCCTGTCATTGGCATCCGCCGTTGGCGCGACCTTGTACGCCGTTACCTCCAATACGGTGGAGGACGAGGCGCAACTGCGCTTTGACAATTTGAACAGGGCCACCCAGTACAGTATTTCGGCGCGCGTGAAAGCCTATTCGGACGTGGTGCGCGGGCTGGTGGCGCTGTTCCAGACATCCGACCATGTCACCCGTCTGCAATTCCGGCAGTATGTGACGACCCTGAACATCAGCAAGCACTACCCGGCACTTGAGGCAATCAACTATGCGCCGAACGTGCCGCATGCGGAGCGCGACGCCTTCGTGGCCGCGGTACGGGCCGATACCAGCCTGGCGCCCGGCGGATATCCCAAATTCGACATCAAGCCGCCCGGCAAGCGCGAACAGTATGCGCCCCTGACTTACCTGGAGCCGATGGGCTTGATGATGGAAAAGTTTGGCGTCGATATCACCGCCAATCCAGCCATCGACCGTGCCATGCAGCTGTCGCGCGACACGGGCGAGATCAGTGCGTCCGGCCAGCCGGTGCTGCTCAAGCAGCCGGTGCCGCATATCGGGCTCGGCATGCGCCTGCCGGTCTACAAGCGCGGCATGCCGGTGGACGATGTGAACAGCCGCCGCGCCAATTTTATCGGCACGGTCGGCATTGGCTTTTCGGTGTCCAAGCTGATCCAGGGCGCCATCGACGAGATGGCGGACCGCCAGGTGCACATGATCCTGTACTCGGACGCGTCCACCGATCCCGAAAAGCGCAACCTGACCATCGAAGCGGACGACCGGCTGCTCTTCAACGATAACGGTTCGATCGACAAGCCGGCTGCATTGCCGGGCGATCCCGGCGACTATTTCATCTCGGTGCTGCCGATCGATTTCAACGGCAGCCTGTGGAAAGCCCAGTTCTATGCGCGCAAGGACGCGATGATCGTCGGCTTCGACCGCTGGATTCCCTACCTGGCGCTGGTCACGGGATTTGCCGGCACGCTGCTGATTTACGGCTACCTGTTCACCATGTATTCGCAACGCCGCAACGCGCTCGAGCAGCGCCGCCTGCTCGATAGCGTGCTCGATAACGTGGAGGCGCATGTCTACATGAAGGACCAGGACCGCCGCTACGTCTACGTCAATGCCAAGATGGCGGAAGTGATCGGCTTGCCGGTGGAGGATATTATCGGCCGCCTGGACATCGAAGTGATGCGCAAGCGCGAAGCTGACGACGCCTGGCTGGAAGANCATGTNGTGCTGACGGACCGCCAGAAGCGCTCGGGTGAAGCGAGTTACACCGATCGCCACGGCGTGGTNCACCACCTGTGGACGGTGAAGGCGCCCGTGCGGCTNGAGAAGGATGTCACGGTGGTGATCGCNCTGTCGACCGANGTCACCGAGCTGCACATGCTGAAAGAGCAGGCGCGCGCAGCCAACCAGGCCAAGAGCGATTTCCTGTCCAATATGAGCCATGAGATCCGCACGCCGATGAA
>Ga0055524_1001730_pt1 | contig 12123 bp, 11 predicted proteins | sample AraplaCol_mCL_r2_2_FD_55011 | JGI IMG/M metagenome (GOLD analysis project Ga0055524, IMG submission 55011) | Arabidopsis root microbial communities from North Carolina, USA - plate scrape MF_Col_mCL_r2 | ecosystem: Host-associated > Plants > Roots > Endosphere | place: USA: North Carolina...
CAGCGAGTACATTGGCGCATTGAACTCCGGGTAGCTGGCCGCTTCCGGCTGATTGCGGAAGCAAGTGAGCTGGTCTTCCCCGACCGCGGCACGTCCGGCCAGGTCCTGTCCGATTGATGGCATATAGCGGATTTCGGTTCGCGGGAGATCACACATCGTCCATTCGGGGGAACGCAGAACTATGGGATTGTTCGGTTTCATTGCACCGTCGCGATAGGCGAATGCGAAGACACCCGTGCCGATCGCCCAGAAGAGCATCAGCCAGACCAGCACCAGCAGAGGCTGCCGCCCGTAACGAAGGGTGACGGCAAGCACACCGTCGACAATCGCCAGGCTTGCCCGCAAGATTGGATTTTTGGCACGCGCTCGGCGCGCACGTCGCTGCAGTCGCTCCTTGGCGATCAAGACCGCACGGGCATCCTCGTCATGGCCCATTTCCCGCAATACCATTGACAGATGCTCGTAGGGCTGCGGCCAGAAGTCCGCGTTCCACCGTTCTGGCGTCTGACGCGATAGCCAGTCGAGCCGGCTTGCCGCATCGGCTGGCCCTCCAATGAAAGCACCGTACCGGCAGCGGTTCAAAAGCAGGTCGCCAGTCTTGGGCCAGCTGCTCTGATCGTCATCGATCGCGCCGATCGTCGTCGCAGTGAGGTCGAGCGCACCCTCGACGGATGCACCTTGTCGCAGGAAGAATGCGCCGTCGATGATGGCGCGATTGAGCCGCAGCGCATTGCCGTCCGGCTGCGAAAGTGATGCGGAGGTGCAATTGACGTCACCTCCGAAGCGGGCACCGAGCAGGCGCGTTTCGCCGACGATGGTCGCCCCACGCAAGGNAAGGTCGCCNCCTGCCACGATCGCGTCTGCGTTCAATGCGACTTCGCCCGGGCGTTCNATCTGCGCGCCGACCGCATTGACGTCGCCCCCAAGCCGCGCCGCCGAAAGATTGATGCCGCCACGCACATTGGCGCCACGCAACAGGANGCCACCGCGTGTTTCCAANGCCTCGGCGTCNAACGCCATATCGCCGGGCGAAGCGATCGAAACACCATCAGCCTCAATGCTACCGCCAATCCGCGCNCCGGGAAGGCGGATTTCACCGGTTACATCGCGCCGCGAAGCGAAAGGACTCCCCGTGCCTCCAACCTGTCGGCCTGCAAGCCGGGCAGGGCCGAACCGTCCAGGAACAGATTGTCGATAACCGCCGAGCGCAACACCGGCGAGGCGTCGAAGTGACAATCCTTGAGACCGATGTCGCGCGGTATCCGGCACCCCTCCAGGTCGAGAATGCCAATGATCCAGGCTCCGCTCAGCCTCAACCCTTTCTCATGCAAACGATAGGCACCGTCGCCAAGGATGAGATAGCGCAACAGGTCCGCCCGCACCGTCCGCTCGGGATCTTCCTGTTCCGGCCGCAGACCGTCGCCCAATCGGTCGAAGTCTCCCAACTGCAGATGCGCCACGACCTTCGTTTCAGCGGCGCTCAGCGGATGAAAATCGGCAAGGCTGGGCAGGACGGGAACATGAGATCCCGGTTGGGGCGCTTTCTGGTTCATGAAGCCGGCATCCGTCTGACATCACGTATAGATCTTGCTCGAACGCCGCTTTGCCTTCTGGGTCCGCAAATCGGTCGATGGACAAGCAGGGCATGGCAATTCATGACGATCGTTCTCCTCCACCAAGGCGTTCGCGCCGATCGTGAACTATGCGCCCCGACACCCGTCAACGTGATCCCAAGACATCGAGCTAGGGAGCTCCCGCTCGACCTCGGTTCCAACGATATCGAATCGTCGCTCGCTTGGAAACGCGCCGGGTCAGCACTTTTCCAGCCCGTCATTGATTTCGTCGTTTGGGTTGAGGGTCAAGAGATCACGCCGAAATGTGATGTGTTGCAGCGGCATATGGGACCAGAAGCGTAGTTTCCGGACGCAGTGCCGATCACAGCCCGCGTGGCCGACCCCGACGTCTCATATTCCAGATTGCCGAAGAGCACAGTTTCAGAACCCGCCCCGCCGGAGCGTTTGGATGACCGTGAGCGTTGAACACAAACAGTCCATTCGCCCACGGCAGCCGTCGCCGGGCTTATTCCTATGGTCGCTGCTCAAAGCATGCGCATTATCGATCCTATGTGACTGCACCCACCTGCCAGGGCACGAATTCGTTGTCGCCGTAATCATAAACTTCGCTCAACGTCTTCTTTCCTGATGCGACGGCGATGATGTCCTCGAATATCCGTTCACCGGCGGCCTCGATCGTATCGTCTCCGGTGACGATGCCACCGCAGTTGATGTCCATATCCTCCTGCATGTGCTCATACATTTCGGTGTTTGTGGCGATCTTTATGCAAGGGGCCGGCTTGAAGCCGGAAACGGAACCACGGCCCGTCGTAAAACAGATGACATTACAGCCGCCGGCCACTTGGCCCGTCACCGCGACGGGATCGTAGCCGGGCGTGTCCATGAAGACGAAGCCGGGCTCATCGACAATTTCTGCATATTCGTAAACGGCTTTCAGGGGCATGGTGCCCCCCTTGGCGACGGCGCCGAGCGACTTTTCGAGGATCGTCGTCAGGCCACCCAGCTTGTTACCATGCGATGGGTTGTTGTTGAGTTCGGCACCATTGCGCTCGGTATAGTCGCGCCACCAGTCGATCCGCGACAGCAGTTTCTCGGCGACCGCTGGCGTAGCGGCGCGACGGGTCAGAAGATGTTCGGCGCCGTAGATTTCAGGCGTTTCGGCCAGAACGGACGTACCTCCATTGCGCACGACGAGATCGGAGGCGTAGCCGAGTGCCGGATTGGCAGAAATACCCGAATACCCATCCGAGCCGCCGCATTCGAGCGCCACCTTGAGGCCGGACAGCGGTTGCTTCGTGCGGTTTGCCGAATTCACCTCCGGCAACATGTCGCGGATCATCTCGCTTGCCGCTTCGATCGTCTTGCGCGTTCCGCCAAGTCCCTGGATCGTCATCGTGCGCAGGCGCTTGCCCTCTTCGAGCTTGTAGTGCTCGAGGATCGGCGCGATCTGGTTGGTCTCGCAGCCAAGCCCGATCATCAGGATCCCACCAAAGTTCGGATGCCGGGCATAGCCTTGCAGCGTGCGCGTGAGGTAGCGGTAGCCCTCGGTCTTGGTATTGATCGCGCAGCCGCCGCCATGCGTCAGCGCCACGATACCGTCGACATTGCCGAAGCCCTCAAGCCCGCCGGTACGATTGAAGTGCGCGGCGATGTATTTGGAAACCGTTGCCGAACAGTTCACGGTGGTGACGATACCGATAAAGTTGCGCGTGCCGACGCCCCCCGCGCCGCGATCAAAGCCCATGAACGTACGCCGCTGGTCCAGCGGCAGCATGCCGGTCTCTCCGATATCGACGCTGAACTGGTGGCGGTGCTCGGATTCCACGACCGCCAGATTATGCAGATGCACATGGCTCCCCTGTGGGATAAAGGTCGTTGCAACGCCGATCGGCTGGCCGAATTTGCGAACTTCCTCGCCGGCCGCGATGTCGCGGATCGCAATCTTGTGACCGCGAGGAATCTGGTCAACAGCCACGAGACCCTCAATCCCCGTCAGGCCGCCCGCTCTTATCATGACACGTGCCACCGCGACGTCGTCGATCGTATTGAGAAGGATCACCGGAGTGTCAGAACTGGACATGGTCGTTTTCCAAGATAGCTTTCAATTCTCGTTACACGCTTTGTTTTCAGGGATACTGCGCGCCGTTCGTCGTCAAATAAATGGCGTAGACGGAGCGTGTCGCGGTGATGAACAGCCGGTTTCGGCGGGGGCCGCCGAATGTCAGGTTGGCGACCGTCTGCGGAACCTTGATCTTTCCAAGCAGCGTAGCGTCGGGCGAGAAGCAGTGAACGCCGTCGCCGGCGCTTGACCAGAGATTGCCCTGATTGTCTACCCGGATACCGTCCGGAATTCCGGTATCGATGCTGCAAAAGACCCGGCCATTCGTCAGCGTCCGCCCATCCACGACATCAAAGACGCGTATATGTCGGAGCCGCGGGGTCATGACTGGCACCGCTGTCGGCGATATAGAGTCTGGTTTCGTCCACTGAGAAGGCCAGCCCGTTCGGCTGCAGAAAATCGCCCACGACCGCTGTCAGTTCGCCGCTGTCGGGATCCAGGCAATATACATTGCGCCGGGATTGCTCGGGGTCGGACTTGTAGCCCTCATAATCGGACAGGATGCCGTAGGTCGGATCCGTGAACCAGATGGTGCCATCGGAGCGCACGACCACGTCGTTGGGAGAATTCAGCCGCTTGCCCTCAAAGCTGTCGGCGAGAATGGTGATGCTGCCGTCGGGCTCCGTACGGGTGACACGGCGGGGGCCATGTTCGCAGGAGACCAACCGTCCCTGGCGATCGCGCGTGTTGCCGTTGCTGAAGTTAGACGGGCTGCGAAAAACCGAAACACCGCCGCCGGGAACCCAACGCATCATCCGCTGGTTCGGAATATCGCTCCACAAGAGACACTGCATGTCGTCGAACCAGACCGGTCCTTCCGCCCAGCGGCATGAGCTGTCGAGCTCCTCCAGTTGAGCACTTCCGACGAACAGGGCCGTGAAGCGTGCATCATGGACTTCAAAATGTGAGGCATCAGGCATGGAACAATCCGCGTTCAGTGGTTTTTGAGCTTGCGGCCACCGGCGATGACGATGACCGCAATGATAATGACCCCGGTCATGACGAGGCGGATGCCGGCGCCAAACCCGTAGGTGTTGAGCATCGAGACGACTAGGAACATGAACAGGGAGGCGCCCCAAATGCCAGGAACGTTCGAATCGCCACCCGCAACGGCGGTTCCGCCGATCACAACCACCGCGATCGACGTCAGTAGATATTCCTGCCCCATGTTGAGCGCCGCGCCCCCGGCGAAACTGGCCAAAAGATATCCGCAGATCGCCGCAAGGACCGAGCATAACATGTAAGTCGCAAACCGGACGCCATCGACGGGAATTCCGGCCATGCGAGCGGCATTGATGCTTTGACCGATTGCCGCAACCCAGCGTCCGTAGACGCTCCGGTAGAGGAGAATGTAAGCCACACCCGACAGAACAAGGGCAACGATCGCCACGTTCGGCACGCCCAAGGTCGTTTCCGTCGTGAAACGCGCAAGTGCCTCGGGCGGCTTGATACGCAGGCCGCGATTCGTCCAGATTGCCGTAGACTGCACGATGAAACTCATCGACAGCGTTGCGATGATTGGCGGAATTCGCAGCAACTTGATCAGCAAATAGTTCCCGATACCGACGGCCACGCCCACCCCTATCGCGACGAGCAGCCCCGCCACGATCAAGGAGTTCTCGACATTCATGAACTTAAGGGCAACCGTTCCTGAAAGCGTCATGGTTGCCGGCACGCAGAGATCGATATTGCCCGGTCCGAGCGTGATGACGAGCATCTGGCCGAGCCCGACGACGATCGAGAAGGCTGCGAAGGTCAGCGCGGCCTGGCTGAGGCCGAGAGTGCTTGCCCCGCCGGTAAACAGGATGGTGACGAACCAGACCAGGAATGCGGCCACGAAAGACCACACCCAGGGCTTGCGCGCGATGATGGCAAGCGTCGTCATGCGCGCTTCTCCCTCTTTTCAATGCGGTTCAGCAATAGCCGCAGGCCGAGCACCACGATCAGGATCGCACCTTGCGCTCCGATCTGCCAATCCGGCGAGATGCGCAGGAAAGACAGGAAAGAGCCGGCCAGCGTCAATGTCAGCGCCCCGATCACGGCGCCGATCGGCGAGACGCGGCCACCCACGAACTCGCCTCCGCCCAGAATAACTCCCGCAATGGAGAGCAGCGTGTAGCGCAAGGCGATGTTGGCATCGGCGGAGGTCGTGAGGCCGACCAGCGCTATTCCAGCGAAAACGGCAAACACAGCTGCCAGCGCATAGGCGCCTCCCCTGATAGTCAGAACCGACCAGCCGGCGCGCTCCACCGAACGCGCATTGCCCCCTACACCGCGCAAAAGCACACCGAGCGAGGAACGCATGACGAGGAAATGGGCAACGACCGCGATAACGACACTTGCGACGATTGCCATCGGAATGAGGGGTGGCCGCGACGTCATCAGTCCGCGAGCCCATTCCGGCGCATGCCCGCCCGGCGCAGGCAGGAGGATTACGGCAAGTCCGCTCCAGACGAAACTCATCCCGAGCGTGACGACGATCGACGGCAGGTCGCGAACGTGGATCAGTATGCCGAGCCCAGCATAGCTGGCAATTGCGACGATCAGAATAAGCAGGCCAAGCAGCGGATTCGATTGAAGGATTGTCGCAGAGACGCAGGCGACGAAGCTAACGAATGCGCCCATCGACAGATCAAGGTCGTTCACGGTCATGATCAGCATCTGCGCGATCGTCGCCAATGCGATCGGCACGGCCAGATTGAACAGCAGGTTCAGTCCTGTGTAACTCATGGCGCGGGGCTGCAGGTAGAAAACCGAAAGCAACAGGATCGTGAGCGACAAGGCGGGAATGATCAGGCGGATAGTATCCGAAGACAGCCGAAGCTTCATGCGGCGGCTCCCGAAAAAGAGGCGGCCAGGATGTTTTCCTCCGTTATGTCAGCACCGATGAGTTCACGGACGATGACCCCGCCGTTGAATACATAGACGCGGTCGCAAAGGCTAACCTCGTCCATCTCCGTGGAATACCAGACGAACGCGCGTCCCTTGTCCGCTTCCGCTCTTACGATGGCATAGACTTCCTGCTTGGTTCCGATATCGACGCCGCGCATGGGATCATCCATCAAGACAGCCGGCGCGCTCGTGGCGAGCGCCCGCGCGAACAGCACTTTTTGCTGGTTGCCGCCGGAGAGTGAGAGAATGGGATTGTCCATGTCCCTTGTCCGAATTTCGATGCGTTCCTTCCAGGAAGCGCCAAGCTCATCTTCCCTTTCTCGGCTCACCATGCCCCTGCGGGACAGATCACCGAGGTTGGCGATGGTCAGGTTGTTCAAAATGCTCCACAGCGGAAACACCCCGTTCAGGGCGCGGTCGCCCGCCACGAAAGTCACGTTGGGATTCGGACGGCGAAGCCAGCTGCCGGTTTGCGAGAGGTAAAGATCAAGGAGAATATCCGTCTGACCATGCCCGCCCAACCCCGCGAGACCGACCAGTTCGCCGGGGAAAGCGGCGAATGGCAAGCCCTTGCCCTTTCGCGGCGCAGCCGTCAACAATGGCGGCCCCTTGCCGCCACCGGAGCGGCGTGGTGACAGGTCGCGCGCCTTGACCACGCTTCCCATGGTAGCGACGAGGCTGCCATGATCGAAATCCGCGGATTGTTTCTCGGTTACGACCTTTCCATCCTTCATGACGATGATGCGGTCCGTCGCGGACAGGATTTCGCCGAGGATGTGGGAAATCAGAATGATNGAGCCGCCCTTCTTGATGAAGGTGCGCACGTAGGCGAGCAATTGCGCCGCAAGGCTCGCGTCGAGCGAGGATGTGGGCTCATCGAGGATCACCAGCTGGGCCGGATGGGATATCGTCGAAAAAGCCATGGCGATCTCGACCATCTGGCGCTCTGAAATGGACAGATCGCCGACCACGGCTTCGGATTTTATGGCATGGCCGGGAAATATCTCGTCCAGCGTCTTGCGGATCATGTCGGCGGCGCGGCTGCGCCAGCCCCAGCCCTTTAGCTCTGGGTGCATGACTCGCGTGTTTTCGATCACCGTCAGATTGGGACACAGCGACAGTTCCTGGAAAACGCAGCGCACGCCGTTGGCGCGCGCGGTGCCGATGCCATGGCGCTCGACGTCAGTTCCGCCGTAGCGGACGGTTCCCGCATGGGGCGTCAGCCCGCCGTTGATGATGTTGACGATCGTGGATTTTCCCGCCCCGTTGTGACCGACGAGACCGATACACTCACCAGCGGCAATTCGGATCGTTACGCCGTCCAGGGCTGACAGCACCGAAATGTACCTTGACGTCCCGGACCTCGACGACGGCCGGACCTTGAGCTTCAACGGTCAAAATTCAATCTCCCAATAAATGGAGGATCCGCCCGACGAGTCGGGCGGAGCAATGCGTTGGGAGGACCGGTTACTTGCTGTCGGCGATGATCTTCTCGGCGTCAGCCTTCGAATACTCAACGTTTGCGACACCGCCAGCCTGGGTGGTGGCAAGGTTGGCTTCGAGATTGTCCTGGTCGATGCGCAGGAAAGGCACGACAAGATCTTTCTTGACATCCTTGCCGTCGAGGATTTGCTGCGCCACCCAGAACGCCAGCGTCGAGACGCCGGGCGCGATGGAGACGGACATGGTCTCGTAGTTGTTGGCGTCCTTCTGCTTCTTCCACCAGACGAGCTCATCCTGGCGGTTGCCCATCACGACGGTAGGCGTCGGGCGCTTGGCGGCTTCGAACGCCTGGGCGGCGCCGTAGCCGTCACCACCCTGGGTCACCACGGCGGCGATCTCGGGCAAGCTTGGCAGGATGCCCGCAACCGCCTTCTGAGCGACGTCCTGAGCCCAGTCGCCGTGAACGGAACCGACGATCTTGAACTGCGGGTTCTTCTCCACGCCCGCATGGATGCCGGCCGAGATCTCATCGTCGACCGAAACGCCTGCGAGGCCACGGATTTCGAGAAGATTGCCGCCCTTCGGGAGTTTCTTTGCAAGATAATCGATCTGGCTTTCACCCATGGCCTTGAAGTCGACGGCAATGCGCCAGGCGCAGGGCTCCTTCACGATGCCATCGAACGAAACAACGACGATTCCGGCATCGCACGCTTCCTTGACGGCGCCGTTGAGCGCTGTCGGAGAGGCTGCGTTGATGACGATTGCATCGTAGCCCTGCAGGATCATGTTCTGGATCTGCGCGGCCTGTTCAGTGGCCTGGTTTTCCGCCGTCGTGAAGGGATCTGCAGAAGCGACGACGCCGGCCTTCACGGCTTCGCCGGTCACCTTTTCCCAGCTCGTCAACATGGCCTGACGCCAGGAATTCCCTGCGTAGTTGTTGGACAGTGCGATTTTTTTTGCCGAAGTATCGGCCATGGCCGTTACCGGAATCGCCGCGCAGGCCACAGCCGCGGACGTCAGAAGCAGTTTTCTGAAATTCATGTGCTCTCTCCCTGTTGCTCGCGGCCCCACTTCCGGGGCGGATGCAACTTTGCAATAGTGTCGAGTTTCCTCCTCTCGACGAGCGGGAGAATGTTATAGATCGACAGCCCTGTATAGTAAGAAAGAGGCACCCAATTTGCGGCATTTGCTCTAATTGATGCGGGATCCTGCAGGACGCAACCATACCATCTGGCGCTTACTAGAGCTGGCGCGCGCACGGAACCGCGCGGGGAGGAAACTATGCTCAAGCTGGCGCCTTCGGCGCTTCTCGACCATTATCTGGCGATTTCCCGACTTCTGGCGGGACAGCTGGAATTCCGGTCGGCCATCCGCGCGGTTGCCGCTGAGATTTCCCATATCATCCCGCATGACCATCTTGATGTATGCATCATGACCCATGGCGGAAAATATCATACCGCCTATGAAACCGGCATCGAAACGGCGTGGGGCAACCGCCCATCGGCGCTCGTCCTAGAAAGCCCGATCCGCACCCTACTTTGGGGTGAGGTCGGCTATCTTCTGACCGACGACGCCTGTGTCGATCCACGGTTCAATTTTGATGGTGCCTTCTCCCGCCCCATACTCGAAGAGGCGCTGCGAAGCCGCATTCACGTTCCACTCAAGGTCGAAGGCGACGTTATCGGCGCGCTCAGCTGTTCCGCCCATGATGCGGCGTTGTACACGCTCGACGACGTTTCCAACGCCCGATCCATTGCCGATCTGCTGTCGCCCTATTTCTTCGCTGCGCGCCGCCGAGCAAGCCCAGCAGTCGGCAATCGTCGAGGCGGAAGCACGGGCACGAGAGGAAGGCTTGCGTCTCGGCGCGCTCAAGCTGACCGAGGCGCTTGAAGCCGAACGGCAGCGCATCGGCATGGACCTGCACGATCAGACGCTCGCGGACCTGACGCGCCTGTCGCGCCGTCTGGAACGGCTGACCCGCGAGCCGGATATTTCGGGGGAAACGCTGGAGCCGCTTGCACGCAGCCTCCAGCACAGCATGCAGGATCTCCGTCAAATCATCGACGAGGCGAAGCCTTCGATATTGCAGCTGTTCGGATTTGCCCAGGCAGTCGAAAACCAGCTGGATCGCGCCATCCGTGATAGCGGCCTGTGCGTNACGCAACGACTTGTCGACAACACCGCCGGCATCATCGACANGCTCGAGCCGACCGTCCGCATTGCACTTTTCCGCATCACGCAGGAAGCTATCAACAACGCCGTGCGGCACGGGCAGCCCGATCACATCACCGTCACNCTAAGCGGGAAGCCCGACGGCATTTCGATCGANGTATGCGACGACGGCATTGGCATTGCAAAGCTGAGACGCCGTAATGGCTCGGGCATCGACAACATGAAAACGCGCGCACGNCTGATTTCNGCCAGGTTCACGATACTGGACGCACGGGATNCATCTGGAACCATCGTTGCAATTCATCTACCGACGACTGCCCAGTCGATCCAATCGGGGANTCAAGCATGAAGGTTCTGATCGTCGAAGATGACCCTCTCCACCGNTCCTATCTGCATGAGGCNATCTGCGCCTCGCTGCCGGANTGCGAGATGGTCATCGAGGCGCAAAATGGCAAAGAGGGAGAGAAACTTGCGCGCGACCACAAATCCGCGCACGTCGTCATGGACCTCCAGATGAACAACCGCAACGGTATAGAGGCTGCGCGCACGATCTGGAACGAGCGGCCTGATACCCGCATTCTCTTTTGGTCCAACTATTCCGACGAAGCGTATGTACGCGGCGTATCGCGCATCGTTCCCGACGGCGCGCTTACGGCTACGTGCTGAAGTCTGCCTCGGACGAACGCCTCAGACTTGCGTTGCGGAGCATTTTCATCGAGGCGCAGTGCGTGATTGACCGCGAGGTTCGCGGGATGCAGCAGAAGAGCCTTGGTCACGCAAAAGGCTTCAGCGATAGCGAGTATGAAATCCTTGTCGATATCGCGCTCGGCCTTACGGATCGCGCGATCGCCCGCCGGCGCGGTCTTTCTCTGCGCAGCGTTCAAAACAGGCTACAGCAGCTGTATGAAAAGCTCGAAGTCTATCAAAACTCATCTGAAGACAATGAGGACGGCCGCTTTAATCTGAGGGCCAGGGCAGTGACCGTCGCGCTGTTGCGGAAGCTTTTGAACTACAGTGCTCTGGAACGGGCCGAAACCGAACTCTCAGAATGGTTGTCGTCACTTTNATTCTTGCTTTCGNCTATACTTGACGGCNCTATGCAAAGGGCGCTATCAATTTCGAACATCGAAAAAAATCAGGCGGTTCGGCCTCACCGGGATGACATCCCGCGTGGGGNTTTTTCGTTCATAGGTGCTTTTTGGANACTCGGACGGTTGTTCAGGTCGGCGTNTTGTTTTCCCGNTCCGGTCCCTACGCGGATCTGGNTGAGCAGGGCTACGCTGGCACAATGGCTGGGATCGCCNCAGTCAATGCACGCACCGGCCTGCCGTTCCGGCTTGAGGCCAGTGTTGCCGATCCGAAGGGAAATACCGATCGCTATGCNGCGCTTGCCGCCGAGCTGGTGAGCGGTGGCGAGGTCCGACATATTGTCGGCTGCACGACATCCTGGAGCCGCAAAGAGGTCATCCCGGTCCTGGAAAAGACGCAGGCACTCCTCTGGTACCCCTGCGTCTACGAGGGGTTCGAGGCGAACGAGAATGTTGTCTATGTCGGCGCCTGCGCCAATCAACACATTCTACCGCTTCTGGAATTCGCCCTTCCTGCCTTCGGCCGTCGGGGTTTCCTCCTCGGCTCAAACTACATTTGGGGCTGGGAGACCTGCCGTATTGCTCGTGACGTGATCCTGCGTTCCGGTGGCGAGGTCCTCGGCGAACGGCACGTTCCGCTCGGCGACGCCGATATCGACCGTATCATCGATGAAATTCNCCGCAAAAAGCCGGATTTCATCCTTAATTCCCTGATCGGACCCTCATCCTATGCTTTCCTGCGCGCCTATCGCGCGCTCGGCGAGCGCGACGGCGATTTCGCGCCGGGCCGTCGCCCGGTGCTGAGCTGCAATCTCGGTGAGAACGAGATCGTCAA
>Ga0055524_1001732_pt1 | contig 12117 bp, 16 predicted proteins | sample AraplaCol_mCL_r2_2_FD_55011 | JGI IMG/M metagenome (GOLD analysis project Ga0055524, IMG submission 55011) | Arabidopsis root microbial communities from North Carolina, USA - plate scrape MF_Col_mCL_r2 | ecosystem: Host-associated > Plants > Roots > Endosphere | place: USA: North Carolina...
GCTCCAGGACTGCGAGGGTGGCGAAATTGGTAGACGCACCAGGTTTAGGTCCTGACGCCAGCAATGGTGTAGGGGTTCGAGTCCCCTCCCTCGCACCAACCNNCCTTTTTGTTGCGTAGTCGCAACTTTTCCACTCCACGCCATTCGACGGCACTAAACGCCGNAAAGCCAAGCCCAGCAAGGGATGGCGGGTGTTTTCGTTCCTTGTCGCCAAGCAATCGGTGGCACTTCCCGGCACTGTAAGATCACCCCGCGCTCCCCGAAATTTCCCCGCGAACTCCCCGCGGATTCGGCTATGGCATCCATCCAAAAAGTGACGAACGGTTGGCGAGCGCAGATCAATGTCAAGGGCGCCCGGGACGACAGGACCTTTTCGACGAAAATGTTGGCCCAGGAATGGGCGGTGAAGCGTGAAGCCGAACTCCGGTCGATCGACGGTGGCCAGGGCAGCAAAACCCACACCGTCGGCGACGTCCTCGATGACTACCAGCGGAAAATCAGCCCGACCAAGCGGGGCGCACGGTGGGAGAAGCTTCGGCTCGACCTCATCGGCCGCAAGAAGATCCAGGGGTATCCGTTTCGCGACATTTTGCTGGTGAACCTGAGGCCGGCCCACATCGCCGCCTGGCGCGATGCCAGACTGCGTGACGGTGTGGCCGGGTCGTCTGTCTCCCGCGAAATGTCCTTGCTGTCGCACGCCTTGGAGGTGGCGCGCAGCGAATGGGGCTGGCTGGTGACGAATCCAATGAAAGAGGTGCGCCGACCGCCCGACAGCCCCCCACGCGACCGCTTGGTTCCCCAGGCGGAGATCGACGCAGTGCTGATCGCCCTGGGCTACATCGAAGGCATGCCGGTCGTGCGGGCTTCCCAGCGCGTTGCCGTGGCGTTCCTGTTTGCGCTGGAAACGGCCATGCGGTCCGGCGAGATCCTGGGATTGACCAGCTTCACGGTGAACTTCGGCACGCGGGTGGCGCGATTGCCACTCACGAAGAATGGCCTGGCCAGAGACGTGCCGTTGTCGACCCGCGCCATCGAGCTGCTGAGTATGCTGCCGGCGGTGGACGAGGGTGCGCCACTGTTTAACCTGGTGCCGGCTAGCCGCGACGCGCTGTTCCGCAAGGCCAGAAACAAGGCCTGCGTCGCCGACCTGACGTTCCATGACACGCGGCATGAAGCCATCACGCGCCTGGCGAAGAAGTTGCAGCCGCTGGATCTGGCCCGCATGACGGGTCATACCAACCTGCAGGAGCTGATGACTTACTACAACGAGTCGGCGTCCAGCATCGCGCAGCGCCTGGGCTGACACCGCAGGCGCTGCGGCGCGTTGTCAGTCCGCCTTGCGCGGACGGCCACGCGGCTGATCCCTGTATGACTCGGCCCAGGCCAAGACCTCCAACGCCTTCCAGCGAGGCTGCGCCCTGGCCGGGGCGCTGCCGCCCGACTGCACGGACGGAATCCGGATCGCCTTAGGAAAATCAGGCAGCGTGACAATCCGCTCCCGCACCACCTTGGGCGAGCGCACCAGGAACTCGGCAATCCGGTCCACATCCCACAGCGCCACGCTAACCGGCAACGCTGGCCGCACGTGATCGGCCACGGCGGCGGCGATGCGTTCGATCAGATCGCCGTCATTCATCCCGCGCTCCATCGATGCGCGCGTGGACGGCGCGCCACCGGGGGGCATTGTCGCCGTAATTGTGCTGGTCCTCTACTGCTAGCGTCACCTCTAACAACTCCCGCCGCGTACACATCCGCTGGATCTCGTCCGTCAGGTTCAGCGCCCGCCCGATCGCGCGAAACTCATCGCCGGTCACGCCGAGCCGCCCATGCCTGCGGAACCGCTTCCCGACCTCGGTAATCGCCGCCACAGCCGCGTCCATCGCCTCCCGCAGCTCGCGGTTCTCCGTGAAATGCCGGGCGGCGGCAAGCTGGCCCACGTTGATGCGGAAGCCCAGCGTGTACCACGCCGCCTCCGTCGCGGTGCCATCCAGGATCTTGCTCAGCTCGACATGTGGCACGAGCTGCAGATCCACCTCCGCCTTGCCGCTGAAGCGATAGCAGACCGGCAACCGCCTATCCCGCGCCCCGTGCGCGCGACGGTTCTTTCGATGTTTGCTGGCTGGCATGGTGTCACTCCTCGATGTCGCCAGCGGCGCGGCGCTTCAAATCAACGGAAGAAGTACGCTGCGACCTGCGCTGATCGCGCGCGGCCATGGCGCAGGCTGCTGCGGCCACCGTGCGGCGCAGCAGATCAGACATGGCGTCGAACGGCGTGGCCATGCGCAGCGCCTGGTGCGTGCGGCGCAATTGCGCCTCGGTGACGCGTGGCTTAGGCATGCTGGCCTCCGCGTCGGATGAAGCCATCCCACACGCCACGCGCGTAGCAAACCGTGAAGAACAGGCTCACCACGAACATGCCGGGCTCGCCCGTGGCCATGGTCAGGCCCAGCCAGGCCGGCTGGCCCGCCAGGCCGATCAGCGCTGCCCACCGCGCCCGGCGGGCGCCGGCGTTGAACAGGTACACGGAGGCGAGGGCGGTGGCCACCATCCAGACATTGAGCAGGGCGTACATCAGGCAGCCCTCCCGATGGCACGGGCGCGGCAGAAGCGCGGCGGCTCGGTGAGGCGGTCCAGCGCACGCAGCTGGGCATCCAGTCGCGTGCGGGCCAGGGCGGCAAATTCCAGGCGCACGCCATCGTGGAAAACGATGCAGACGCGGTAGGCGGTCATCGATGCCGCAGAGCAAACGGAGAAAGTAACGTCGGTCATGCTCAAGCTCCTGTGTTGCCCGAGCGATCCTCGAACACCCAGCACTTCACAGTGCTCGGGCGCTTCGGCAGATGCAGATGCTCGGCGTTGTAGCGCGCATTGATCGCGCTGTTGACCACCCGCAGATCGATGAACTTGCGGTGCCGCGATGTCTTGAGCACGCGCTTCAGTTCGGTCAGCGGGGGAAGGGACAGGCGGCGGTCGTTGGCCACCTGTTCGAAATGACGCAGGCTGATGGCGATCAGGCCGGCGCCACGTGCGTGGTTCAGCAGCGCCTGTTCGTCGTCGGCAGACTCGATGTGGTCGTACAGTTCCCAGAATTCCTGCACCAGCGCGTGATCGGCGTTGATGGCCTGGTGCCGCTCCACGGCCATGTTCACCAGCTGCCGCTGCGCGGCGTCGCGGTACTCGGCCGGCAGCGGCAGCACGATGGGCAGGCAGTCGACCATCGCCATGATTTGGGCGTGATTCTTCGCCAGGCGCTGGTTGGTCACCCCAGGGTTGCGGAACAGCACGTCCTGGTAGTGCGCCGCGCGCTCGACAAAGCGCGCCAGGATTTCCTTCTCCTTCAGGATGGCCGACAGCAGGAAGCCAGACACGTCCTTGATCGGCATCTGTTCCAGCGCGCGCGCCGCCACGAAGGTGTCGGTGTTCTGGCCAGCGCGGTCGAAGTACAGGTGGACGATCCGCTGCAGGATGGCGTCGCTGGCGTTGACGTCCGCGTTCTGGCTGATGACCACGCTGCCCCGGAACGGGGATTCGTCCGTCTCATTGCCTGAGTTCTTCACGCCTCGCGAGCGCGAGCTGCGGCCGTTGTAGGCGGTCTTGAGCTCGTTCCAGTCGAACCCCTTGACCTTGGCGCCATCGTCGCCGCGATCCGCCTCGATCATCACCACGGGCAGGTTCGAAACCTGGGAGAAGTTTCGCGCGCGCGCCGCGATCGACGCCTTCGACGGATCGAACCCTTCGTAGTCCCGCCGGCCGCACAGCTTCCACAGAAACTCGATCAGCGTCGATTTGCCGGCCCCCGGCTCGCCCACCACCTCCAGGAACGGGTAGCTCTTGTGCTTGATGCCGTCGCCTTCGCGAATCTGCTCAACGAACAGTGAGCCGAGCCAGAAGGCGAGGGCGACGATGGCCTTGGCGCCAAACGCGTGCCACAGCGTCTCCAGCCAGCCATGCCGGAACGCTTTCAGATCCGTGTTCAGCGCCAGGCCGGCCGAGCCGAGGATGCTCTTGATCGACAGCCGCCCGACGTCGAAGAAGTCTTCGTCGTTGAGCGTGTAGAGCTTGCCGTCCTTCACCGCCACGTCGGAATACACGTAGCAGCCGTTCTCGCGCGTGTACCCCACGAAGTTGATCGTCTGCACGCTCTTGATGCGGTGCATCTGCTCCTTCAGGTACGCGTCGAGCTGCCCGTTCGAGCCCGTGTAGAAGGCGCCCGGCGCCACCGCCAGCAGCCGCTTCTTGAACTCGCTGGCCGACGCCACCTGGGCACTGGTGAACGTGTTCTTGGTCGGCTTGGTGTCGTGCGGAAAGGCCACGCGGAAGTAGTACCAGGCCTCGTCGGTGGCCGCGTTCGCCTGGTAGTACAGGACGGTAGGCAGACACGTCGCGATGTTCGTGACCACGCCGGCCTTGAGCATCGCCTCGTCGCGGATCTCGTCCTCTTCCATGTCGCCGTGCGCGCTGCGCACCGCATCCATTTCGCGTGTGAGAGCGTCCAGATCCACCTTGAACCAGTAGAGCTTGCTGTCGAAGTCGAACGCAAACTGGCTCATGCTGGTGCGGCCGTAGATCAGCCGCGCCTTCTCCGCTGCAGAGGGCGCCGCCAGCAGGGCGCCCAGGTAGCGGTACTCGGCGATGTCCTGCTCGGCCAGCTTGCCCACCTGGTGCAGGTCGTTCCAGTCGCGCTTCTTCGAGCCTGCCTGCTTGGGCACGGCGATGGTGGCTTCCCAACCTTCCTCGCGGCTGCGCTTGAGCCACTGCCTGGCGAACTGCGTGCCGGCCTTGTCGGCGTCCAGCGCCCACACGAGCTTCGGGCGAGGCTTGCCATTGGCCGCGCACTGCTCGGCCAGGCCGGCCAGCGCCAGCCGCGGATAGTTTGTGCTCGACATCGCGGCCACGGCTGGAATGCCGTGATGCAGCAGCGCGATGCTGTCGAAGATGCCCTCTGTCACCCACAACTCATCCGCATGCAGGTTGTCCAGGCTAGGCGGCTGCCACCACATGCCGCCATAGCCGCCGTGGAACGTGGCCTTGCGGTCGCCGAAGCGGTGCAGCTGGTCGATGATCCGTTCCCAGCAGACGCCGGGCGCCAGCGGAAAGCGGACTGTGGCGCTGCCGATCTTGAGCTCATGGCTGTAGTAGCTCTCCTGCGTGTACCAGTCACCGACCATCGCCAGGTCGAAGCCACGACCGTCGCGCATGTAGGCGTCCGCCGATGCCTTCGGGTTCTCGGCCGAGGGCTGGAACCGATCCGACCAACTCTCGAACAGATCGGCGTACAGATCCTTGATGTGCAGCTCCGCGCCGCAGTGGTTCAGCCGATTGCAGCGGATCACCCACGGCGCATCGCCAAACGCCCACAGCGTCTGCTTGCCGCACGACGGGCACTGTCCGGCCTCCAGCTTCTCGCCGCCGCGCTTCTGCTTGAACGCGTAGTCCCGAAGCAGGCGGCTGGTGACTTCGCTATGCAGTGTTGGGTTCATGGATCGTCCGGCAAAAGGAATCCCGCACGCCCCGAAACAGGGGCGTGAGAGAAAGACTCGGAAAGGGAAGGGGGGCTAGGCCGCTAGGTCTGCAGCAGGTCGAGTTGCCGCACGTCCTGCGTGCCGCGCACCTTGCCCTGCGGCAGATACGCCTTGGGGTTGGGCATCATGCTCGGCGCGATGGTGTGCACCGCGGAGAGCAGCATCTTGCAGGTGTACGCGCACTCCACGTTCGGACACTGCGCGTAGATCTCACGCGAATGCAGAGAGACCGCGCGGCTGGTGCGGATGTGCAGGCGGGTTTCGCAGTGGGGGCAGGCCATTTTCATTGCGCGCCCCTCCGCATCGATGATGTGGTCGAGCTTGGATCCCGCTCATACGCGGCAAGCCCTTCGAGAAGAACCAGTCGCGCCAGACTCGATAGCGAGCGGTTCTCCGTGAGCGCTAGTCGCTCGAGTTGCGCACGCTCCGTAGAGAGCAGACGCATGCTGACTGGCTTGTCCTTCAGCACCCCCCGCGGGGCGCGCGAAACCGGCGTTTTCTCACGAGACATGGCGGATATACTCTGTGTGAAAGTTAGCGTTGCACAACTTGAGTATCTAACCAAATGGTTCGTTTTTTCAATGACTACAACCAATTTGAAATGCAGTTTCGGAGAACGGCTATGTGAGGAACGGAAGCGGGCGGGACTCACCCAGGCGGCATTCGCCGCGCTGGGCGGCGTGACATCCAAAACGCAGGTTCTTTATGAAAAGTCGGAGCGCATTCCCGATGCTTGCTACTTGGCAGCCATCGCAAACGAAGGCTTCGACGTGATGTACATCCTCGTCGCGCAACGGACAGCCGAGACCTTGTCGGTGGAGGACAGCGCGCTCCTGACCGGCTATCGCAACCTCGACCAGAAGGCGCGCAATGGCATCTTGGCGCTGCTCAGCGGCATGCAGCCCGAGCCGGTGCGACGTGTGACTGTGCGCGGCGATGTCGGACAGTTCGTCGATGGTGACCTGCACACTTCCGCGCCGCTTACCATCAACATGCCGAAGAGGCGGAAAAACTGACGTGCCTCGGGGCTCGTCGAAAACGAGGCGCCCGCCACGACGAGCGCCGAAGGGTTAGGGGTTGGCCGTAGTCGTCTTTTCTTTTTTGGGAATGCAATGAAGAAACGCGATGTGTTGGTTGACGGAGATGTAGGTCAGGTCGTGGTCGCGTCGAAGGTCGTGTACCACGCAGGCAGCGGGGCAGGTCAGGCCAGCAACGCCATCAATATGGGCCGGTCGTCGGAGCGCGCACACACCGCCGCAACGGATGGAAGTAGATCCTCGGGAGCGTGTAGTAAATGCGCTGCCGTGGCGCAACGCTTCCGCCGGCTCAAGCTTGCAGTAGCACTCGCCACCGCCGCCGTGTGCGGCGCGTTGCTGGCGACGGTACGAAGCCATTTCGCCGACGCTGCATCCGCGCCGCCGATCGCGAGCCAGTGCCATTTCGACGGACGGCAGTACTCCGCCGGAAGCATCGTCAAGATGTCAGACGGCCTCGCCCGCGAGTGCCTGGAGGCAGCCGGCGGCAGAGCCCTCAAATGGTCAGAGCTTTCGCTGCGGCCGATTTAACCGATCCGAAGACGGTCGATCAGAGATATCACCCCCAAGTCGCCCCCATAGTTTCAAGCGCCCCCCAATCGGAGTGGCGTCCATGGCGTTATGCCAGGGACAACATCCGGACGCATTTGCCTGCTGCTTTCAAAAGCGCGGCTAGCACGCGTCGCAAATTGGAGGACGTTTCGAATGGCCTTGCTCAACTGCAGCGAATGCAACAAAGAGATCTCCGATCAGGCACGCACCTGCCCCCATTGCGGAGTCAAAAAGAGATCGAGGATTCGAGACGTACTGTTGGGTGTCGTCGCCGCCATCGTCGCCGTTGGAATCTTGGCGGAGTGTGTGAGTGGCTCGGAGGAAAAGGATGCGTCAAAGCAGAGCGAACCGGCGAATAGTGCAAAAGCGCACCTCCCTGCCACTTCAAAAACAATCGGTCGCAGTACCGACGATGTCATGGGAAAGCTCGCTGCAATCGAACGTTCATCGAGTGTTCCCCTGAGGGATGGATCACCACGCGAATCCATCCGGATAGGCAAGTATGTGAGATTGGAGGCGATCGGCGAGCCTTCCAATCTGACTCAATACTCGCTGATGTTCGGTCTAGCGAGCGACGACAAAGTGGGCGCTATAGAGACTGCACTGTTTGTCGCAACAGTTCTGGGTAACACGTTTCCCACTTGGGGCGTGAAGCCCGGTGATGACACCCCGGAACACTGGGTGACAAAAGCCACGAGCCAACTTGGCGTGAATATAGAGCGCAACAAAGATGACCCCGAACCTGTGATTTTGGAGCGCGATGGCCTTCGCATTGAGTATTCTGTAACGCCCGCACTCGGATTGTTCTTCCTCACAGTGAAGCCACAGGCACGTTAGGTCCAGTATCCCCCGCGTTTGGGGGACTTGCGTCGGGGCTGGAATCTTGCTTGCCTATCGTCTGTCTTTGGGACTGTTGCTCTTGCGCCTAACCGGAAGTGACAACGTATCGGAACCTGATCAAAATTGCGTCCGAACTCCTACTGACTGCAATGAGATCCAGCCTCCTACTGATTCCTGTCCTGCTATTGGGCGCCTGCGCCTCCCGCATTGAATACCAGGCTACGGCTGTCAACAATCCACAGGCCATCGTGGAGCGAGTGTTGTACGAACAGCCAGACAAGAAGCGTCCGGAGTCGGTCGTCGTTACCGATCGCTATGTCGAATTCGGGAGAGGAGCCACGGCCGTGTCGACGCCCGGCTTTAACTCCGTGACCACCACAGCCATACGAAAAGGCACGAGGATTTACTACAGATCGGTCGCGGAGACGCGCCTATACCAAAAGAATAGATGGTTCGTGGTCGAACCCCGGTCGTCTGGTGGTCGAACCCTGGCCCAGGTGTATGTCGAGGAAGAGCAGAATGCGAAGCGACTGATCGACGCCCTTGCGACTCTCAAAGAGCGTGCGCCGGAGGGGGAGTAGGGAGCGGGCAACTTTGCGCGGTAGGCGAGTGGATGAGTCCCTTATGGCGGGCAATCCGTCACCACCTGCCGCTATCTGGTGGACGGTGGCCCGGGCATCCCATGCTCGTAGGGACAACAGTTTTTGCTGGGAACGTCGTAAACATGTCTGATGGATGGGTGTGTTTCTCGAGGGTCATGGCAACGAAAGCCTGCATCGGTGCCACGCGGGCACAAAATTGCAGCGCAAGTTGAACACTTACAGGGAAGGTAACCGCAGCATGTTTGATTTCAAGAATGCAGGTAAAGACGAGCTCAAAGCTGAGTACAACCGCATTGCTCGCGAGATAGGGGACGATCAGTTCTTCACAAAGAAGGAACTGAACCACCTCCCTGAGATCCTGATGAATGGTGAGCAGGTACTAGCCTTCACTTCCGGCCTGATGGATGGGAACACCTGGCTTATCGTCTTGACCGACCACCGCGTACTGTTTCTGGACAAGGGTTTGATTTACGGTCTGAAGCAGGTGTCAATTGGTCTTGAGAAGATCAATTCTGTGTCCGGTAGCACGGGCCTCATGTTTGGAGAGATCCGAATCGAAGACGGTGCCAGCGAGCGGATCATCAAGAATGTTTGGAAGAAGACTGTAGTCGCCTTCACGAACAAGGTACGCGACGCACTTCATGCGCAACGCAAACCGGCGTTGCCTGCTGCAGCAGCCCCGGCCGTCGCTGCCGACGACGTCGTTTCCAAATTGGAACGCCTCGCATCGTTGAAAGAGCGAGGCATTCTGACCGACGCTGAATTCGCCGATCAGAAGGCAAAAATTCTTGCCTCGGCCTAATTGGGGCAGGAGCAGCTATCGAGTGCTGTTCACTACTGTGCTGACACGCAGTCGGGTCGTGGCGTTGGCATGATAGGTCGGCTCGATCTCGCAACCCACCCTTCGGTGAACGAGTTACTTCGCCGCGACCAGCTGGCCGGACTGGCAGGCTGCTGCTGAAACGGGGCGTGGCTGGTGCGCTAACACTAGTTCACGCCGCCTCGTCTTTTCCGTTTCTTGCACCGCGCCAAATGCGCATTGTTGTGCCTGGCAAACCAGGATTTGCTTCACGGCGACAACGAAGCCGTGACACAATATGGCATCAACTAGCAGAGATTGTCGCCATCGCTCATGACGCAAGGCAATGTATGCGCATTCTGTACCCTTCCAGCGGCACGCATCAGAGGCGAAAACGAGCATGCAATCTGGTTGCATGACGGATTTCCGATTTCACCCGGGCACAGCCTGATCGTTCCAAAGCGGCATGTTGGTTCGTTCTTCGATGTGACAACCGAAGAGCGGCAGGCCCTGCTCGCACTCCTTGATGATGTTCGCGGTTGCCTTGTGTCGCAGTTTCAACCCGACGGCTTCAATATCGGAATCAACGACGGTCCGGCGGCTGGGCAGACGGTGCCGCATTTGCACATACACCTGATTCCGAGATACACGGGCGATAGAGCTGACCCGCGCGGAGGGGTGCGCTGGATCATTCCAGAAAAGGCGGACTATTGGACCCGGTAAGTGGTGAGCGCAGAGGTGCGCCGTCCGCCGAGGCACAGCTTTCCTTTCTGGCGAAGATCCAGCGTCTGTTCGCGGAAGGCGATTTCACGGCAACATACAAATTCGCGTTGCTTGTCGCCCTTTCTGACTTGGCTGTCGAACTGGGCGCGGACGATGGCAGTGAACTCGTTCTAAGCATTCGGCAGATCGGCCATCGCTTCATCGAACTGTACTGGACCCATGCTTCACCTTACCAGGTCGAAGTGGGAGAAGTTCAGGCCGGCGTACTTTCACAGAACCTGGGCAGCCAGGCTGTGGTCGTGTCGGCTCTTGCAGCTTTCCGCGCCCGTAGCGCGGCGAACAGCCCACAAGCTGCGCTGACGGATCCGGGGTACCCCGGACTCTTGCGCCTCGTTTCCCAGGCAGTTTCTGCCCAGCCAATCAACTACCTTCAGAACTTTGGTGGAGCTACTGACGAGTTTTTGTTTGAGCGCGCAGGGGCGGGGAAGATCAGACTAAAGCAAGGTGTCGCCTACTGCCTGCGACGTTTTCAGCCTCTGGTGCAGCAAGTTGCCCGGTCGCAGTGGATAGCTCATATCAAAGCAAACAACAGAAATCAGGATCTGCTGGGCGGCAAGGATGACCTGGAGGCTTTCCTTTTTCTCAGTTCGCGCCGATCTCTCAAAGCTCTTGGTGAGCGGCTCCGGGAGATTGATGGACCGGTCTGCTTCTATTGCCGCTCTGGAATCGCGACGGCGGATGTCGATCATTTCATTCCTTTCTCGCTATATCCGCGCGATTTGGTGCACAACTTTGTGCTTGCGCATCCGGCATGCAACCGGAGTAAGTCAGCCATGCTGGCCGGAAAAGTTCATCTCGAGCGATGGCTCACTCGGTTGAATCTTCATGCTGAAGGGTTGTCGAGAATCGGCGGGGAAATAGGTTTCGTGACCGAACCAGAATCATGCCAGCATGTAGCAGCGTGGGCGTACTTGAATGGACATGCCAGTGGCGCGTCAGCGTGGATCGATCGCAACAAGCTGGAGGCGATCAGCCGTCAATATCTTGAATGCTTCGATCAGTCGATTAGGGGCTCATCGGAGCGTGCATTCCCCGTTTCAACCACTCCCGAAATCAATCCCCCGGACGAAATGTCATCGTGAGCTCCGAAGGCGCCTTACCGTCTTCGCCGCGCGGCAGCGGACTCGATCGCTCGATGGCACGTAGCACGGCGCTATCCCAGACGGTATCTCCACTCGACTTCGTCAGTTGTACCGAGAGCAAGCTGCCGTCCTGTGCCATTCGAACTGTCACCACAGCGGACGGATTTCCTTCCACGGCGTGGTCGAGCATGAGGTTGGGCGCCACGCGGCGGCGTATGCGATCGGCGTAGGCAAGCGTGTCCACTCCACTCTGCGCACGGCCGCCGGCAAGCTCCTGCAGGTGAGCGAGTTCGGAGTGACGCGCCGTGCTGCTGTTCGAACGCGGACAGACCGTTTGTGCGAGCTGGTCGGCCACGGTATCGGGATAAATGGTCTGATTCTGACCGTGTAGCTCGGCGCCATCGACTCGATTCCCCTTGCTGTCAAAAAATGCGATCGACTTCAAGCTGATCGAAGATGACCAGCAGCTGATCGTATGAGCCGTGACGATCGACGTATAGCGCTTGCCCTTGGGGGACTTGCCGGACTTCGTCTCGCGTATGAATACGGTCCGATCGCTTCCGGTCGTCTGTACCCGCTCAGTGTTCCACGAGCGGGTGTCATCAATGGGCTCCCAGCCAGCGTGCGCGACGGAAGCGGAGGCGGCGCCGATGGCGAATACGGCGAGGATCTTGGCTGCCAGTTTCATTTTGTTGCTCCTGCAAACACCATTCAAGATAGGTTTGATGCGGAGCCCCGGCTTTGCCCCGGCCGCCCGGGAGTTTGCATTTCGCGCCATGTGACGTTAGAGCTCTCTGTGTGCTAATCGCCAAGATCGGCAGCCTTGACCTCCATGTCCAGCGCTGACGTGTAGCCGCCATCCGATATGTTGTGCGTGACAGTGATAATGGTCCACTTCGTGCC
>Ga0055524_1001733_pt1 | contig 12112 bp, 9 predicted proteins | sample AraplaCol_mCL_r2_2_FD_55011 | JGI IMG/M metagenome (GOLD analysis project Ga0055524, IMG submission 55011) | Arabidopsis root microbial communities from North Carolina, USA - plate scrape MF_Col_mCL_r2 | ecosystem: Host-associated > Plants > Roots > Endosphere | place: USA: North Carolina...
AACCCGGCAAAGGGAAACCGGAAGTTATGATTCGGTTCATTCTGCTCTATCGGAATTCGGGCGAAAATGCATGGGGACATAAGCCTTTGCCCACAGCGCATGCTTGCCCCGGCGGGCAGCACTCTTTATAGACCCGNCAGAGACAGCAAGAGGCAAGGTCATGGTCTTTTTCCCCCACCGCCACCTCATCGGCATCAAGGGCCTCACCGAGCAGGATATCACCTATCTTCTCGACAAGGCGGATGAGGCCGTCAAGATCAGCCGCCAGAGAGAAAAGAAGACGTCGACGCTGCGCGGGCTGACGCAGATCAATCTCTTCTTCGAGGCATCGACCCGCACACAGGCCTCCTTCGAGCTTGCCGGTAAGAGGCTCGGGGCCGACGTCATGAACATGTCGGTCGGCAATTCCTCGGTGAAGAAAGGCGAAACGCTGATCGACACCGCGATGACGCTGAATGCGATGCGCCCCGACGTGCTGGTGATCCGCCATTCGAGCGCAGGTGCCGCCGCCCTTCTCGCCCAGAAGGTCTCCTGCTCGGTCGTCAATGCCGGCGACGGGCAGCACGAACATCCGACCCAGGCGCTGCTCGACGCGCTGACGATCCGTCGCGCCAAGGGCAAGCTGTCGCGCATCATCGTGGCAATCTGCGGCGACGTGCTGCATTCGCGGGTGGCGCGCTCCAACATCCTATTGCTCAACGCGATGGGCGCCCGCGTCCGTGTCGTCGCACCTGCAACCCTCCTGCCTGCCGGCATCGCCGAGATGGGCGTCGAGGTCTTCCATTCGATGAAGGAAGGGTTGAAGGACGCCGACGTCGTGATGATGCTGCGGCTGCAGCGCGAGCGCATGTCCGGCGCCTTCGTGCCTTCGGTGCGCGAATATTATCACTTCTACGGACTCGACGCCGAAACGCTGAAAGCCGCCAAGGAGGATGCGCTGGTCATGCATCCCGGCCCGATGAACCGCGGCGTCGAGATCGCGTCCGAGGTGGCGGACGGGCCGCAGAGTGTGATCGCCGAACAGGTGGAGATGGGGGTGGCGGTGCGCATGGCGGTCATGGAGACGCTGCTCGTCTCGCAGAACCAGGGTCCCCGCAGCGATGGAATGATGGCATGAGCAACCCGATCGTCCTCAAGAACGTCCGCATCNTCGATCCCTCGCGCAACCTCGATGAAGTCGGAACGATCATCGCCNAAAACGGCGTGATCATCGCCGCCGGCCATGCGGCGCAGAANCAGGGCGCGCCTGATGGCGCCGTCATCCGCGACTGCACGGGCCTTGTGGCGACGCCCGGCCTCGTCGATGCGCGCGTCCATATCGGCGAACCCGGCGGCGAGCATCGTGAGACGATCGCCTCGGCGAGCCGGGCGGCGGCGGCCGGGGGCGTCACCTCGATCATCATGATGCCGGACACCGATCCCGTCATCGACGACATCGCGCTCGTCGAATTCGTCAAGAAGACGGCGCGGGATACGGCCGCCGTCAATGTCTATCCGGCAGCCGCCATCACCAAGGGCCTTGCCGGCGAGGAAATGACCGAGATCGGCCTGTTGATGCAGGCCGGCGCCGTCGCCTTCACCGATGCCCATTCCAGCGTCCACGACACGCAGGTGCTGCGCCGGATCATGACCTATGCGCGCGAATTCGGCGCCGTCATTTCCTGCGAGACGCGTGACAAATATCTCGGCGCCAACGGCGTCATGCATGAGGGGCTTTTCGCCAGCTGGCTCGGGCTCTCCGGCATTCCGAAGGAAGCCGAACTCATTCCGCTTGAACGCGATCTCAGGATCGCTGCGCTGACGCGTGGACGTTATCATGCCGCGATGATCTCGGTGCCGGAATCGGTCGAGGCGATCGAACGCGCCCGCAGCCGCGGCGCCAAGGTGACCTCAGGCATCTCGATCAACAATCTGGCGCTCAACGAAAACGACATCGGCGAATACCGCACCTTCTTCAAGCTCTATCCGCCGCTGCGACCGGAAGACGACCGGGTGGCGATGGTCGAGGCCCTTGCCAGCGGCGCGATCGACATCATCGTCTCCTCGCATGACCCGCAGGATGTCGATACGAAGCGCCTGCCCTTCGCCGAGGCGGAGGACGGCGCGATCGGGCTCGAAACCATGCTGGCGGCGGCGCTGAGGCTTTACCATGGCGGCCAGGTGAGCCTGATGCGCCTGATCGACGCCATGTCGACCCGCCCCGCCGAGATTTTCGGCCTCGCCGCCGGCACGCTGAAGCCGGGTGCGGCGGCCGATATCGCGCTGATCGATCTCGATGAGCCTTGGCTTGTCGCCAAAGACATGCTTCTCTCCCGTTCGAAGAATACGCCGTTCGAGGATGCGCGCTTCAGCGGACGGGCGGTCGCGACATACGTCTCGGGAAAGCTTGTCCACGCAATTTAGGAGACGGCTGGACCGAGGATAGGCCACGGAGGGCCGAGGGGGCATATGTTATCCAATCTCATGTCATGGCAGATCACCCTGCCGATCGCGCTTGCCGCAGCCATCATCGGATATCTCTTCGGCTCCATTCCTTTCGGCCTGATCCTGACGCGTGCGGCCGGCCTCGGCGACGTGCGCAGCATCGGCTCCGGCAATATCGGCGCGACCAATGTGCTCAGAACNGGAAACCGCAAGCTCGCNGCGGCGACGCTGCTGCTCGATGCGCTGAAGGCATCGGCGGCGGCCTGGGTCGTCGGNTATTTCCTCGGTGAGGAGGCGGCGATCATCGCCGGCTTCTTCGCCTTCATNGGNCATCTCTTCCCGNTCTGGATCGGCTTCAAGGGCGGCAAGGGTGTCGCCACCTATATCGGCACCCTGCTCGGCGTCGCGCCGATCATGGTCGTGCTCTTCGCCGCCGTCTGGCTGGCCGTCGCCTTCACCACCCGCTACTCCTCGCTGTCGGCACTGGTCGCCATGCTTGTCATCCCGGTGGCGCTGTGGATCCTGGGCAACGAAAAGGTTGCGGCAGTGATGGCGATCATGACCCTGATTTCCTACTGGAAGCACAAGGCGAATATCTCGCGGCTGATGGGCGGGACGGAAAGCAAGATCGGGGCAAAGGGATAATGGATGCGCTGAGCGCGGGACCAAAAGGCGTCGTGCTGACCGAACGGCAGAGAATTGCCTGGCTGCGCCTCATCCGTTCCGACAATATCGGCCCCGCCACCTTTCGCGACCTCATCAATCATTTCGGTTCGGCCGAGGCAGCGCTTGCCGCATTGCCGGAGCTTTCGGCGCGCGGCGGCGCCACGCGGGCAATCCGCATCGCCAGCGAGGCCGAAGCACATCGGGAACTGGAGGCAGCGCATCGTTTCGGCGCCCGCTTCGTGGGCATCGGTGAGCCGGACTATCCGCAGGCACTGAAACAGATCGACGGCGCACCGCCGCTTCTCGCCGTCAAAGGCGCGCTTGCCGCCGCCAAACGACCGGCCGTCGGCATTGTCGGCTCACGCAACGCCTCGGTCGCAGGCGCGAAATTCGCGGCGATGGTGGCGCGCGACTGCGGCAGGGCGGGTTATACCGTGGTCTCGGGGCTGGCGCGCGGCATCGACACATCAGCCCACCGTGCGAGCCTCGAGACAGGCACCATCGCTGCCCTTGCGGGGGGTCTCGACCAGCCCTACCCGCCGGAGAATATCGGCTTGCTCGAAGAGATCACCGGCGGCAACGGCCTGGCGGTCAGCGAGATGCCCTTCGGCTGGGATCCCCGCGCCCGCGACTTTCCGCGCCGGAACCGGCTGATCGCCGGCATTGCGCTCGGCCTCGTCGTCATCGAAGCAGCGACACGTTCGGGCTCGCTGATCACGGCGCGGCTTGCCGGCGAGTTCGGTCGCCTGGTGTTTGCCGTGCCCGGCTCCCCCCTCGATCCGCGCTGCCATGGCACCAACGGCCTGCTGAAGGACGGTGCATCGATCGTCACCGCCCCCGTCGATGTCGTCGAGGCTTTGGCGCCGCTTGCGCAATTCGACCTGTTCCCGTCATCGATGGCAGAGGAACCGGCGCGTGAGGGCAAGGCAATTTCGGTGCCACCCGGCGATCCCGACCGAACCCGCGTCATCGATGCGCTCGGGCCGACGCCAGTCGAGATCGACGACGTCATCCGCCATACCGGTCTGTCGGCATCCGCGGTCTATCTCATCCTTCTGGAACTCGATATATCGGGCAGGCTGCAGCGGCATCAGGGCGGGTTCGTCTCGCTTTCCGATTGAACTTTGCACGATATCGCAGAATTGCCGCCCCCTGTGTCGAAAACCTTCGACAACCTATCTAAGATTGCATTTCCCCGATAAACTCCCTTCGGCTGCACCGGATGCAAGAACTAAAATTGTAGCAAACCCCTTGACCGCGGCGATTTCCCTGTCCATGTCGGAGGGCCGGGATCCATCTTTCGGTGTGTGTCGCGCTGGCTTCAACGCTGGCGTCGTTTCCTTTTTAGAGAATCATCATGAATGTTGTAGTGGTGGAATCGCCTGCCAAGGCCAAGACGATCAACAAGTATCTGGGTCCGGGATACAAAGTGCTCGCCTCCTTCGGCCATGTGCGCGATCTGCCTGCCAAGGACGGCTCAGTTCTTCCTGATCAGGATTTCGAAATGCTTTGGGAGGTCGATAGCGCCTCCGCAAAGCGGATGAAGGATATTGCCGATGCGGTGAAATCCTCCGACGGCCTTTTTCTCGCGACCGACCCGGATCGCGAAGGCGAAGCGATTTCCTGGCACGTTCTCGATATGCTGAACAAGAAGCGCGTGCTGAACGGCAAGCCGGTCAAACGCGTCGTCTTCAACGCCATCACCAAGAAGGCGGTGCTCGACGCGATGGCCGATCCGCGCGACATCGACGTGCCGCTCGTCGACGCCTATCTGGCGCGGCGCGCGCTCGACTATCTGGTCGGCTTCAATCTTTCGCCGGTGCTNTGGCGCAAGCTGCCCGGCGCCCGGTCGGCCGGCCGCGTCCAGTCGGTGGCGCTTCGNCTGGTCTGCGACCGTGAATCCGAGATCGAACGCTTCATTTCGGAAGAATACTGGAACATCTCNGCCCTTCTNAAGACACCGCGCGGNGACGAGTTCGAGGCCAGGCTGGTTTCNGCGAANGGCAAACGGCTGCANCCGCGCGCGATCGGCAACGGCGAGGATGCCGGCAAGCTCAAGGCATTGCTCGAAGGCGCAAGCTATATCGTCGACTCNGTCGAAGCGAAACCGGTCAAGCGCAATCCCGGACCGCCGTTTACGACCTCGACCCTGCAGCAGGCCGCCTCCTCCAATCTCGGCTTNTCCGCCTCGCGCACCATGCAGATCGCCCAGAAGCTCTATGAAGGCGTCGATATCGGCGGCGAGACGGTCGGTCTCATCACCTATATGCGNACCGACGGCGTGCAGATGGCGCCCGAGGCGATCGATGCGGCGCGCCGCGCCATCGTCGACCAGTTCGGCGAGCGCTATATGCCCGAGAAGGCGCGCTTCTATTCCACCAAGGCCAAGAACGCCCAGGAGGCGCACGAGGCGATCCGTCCGACCGATTTCTACCGCTCGCCCGACCGCGTGCGCAAATTCCTCGATGCCGATCAGATCCGCCTCTACGACCTGATCTGGAAGCGCGGCATCGCCAGCCAGATGGCGTCGGCCGAAATCGAGCGCACGACGGCTGAAATCACCGCCGACAACAAGGGCGAGAAGGCCGGGCTGCGCGCCGTCGGTTCGGTCATCCGCTTCGACGGTTTCATCGCCGCCTATACCGACCAGAAGGAGGACGGCGAGCAGAGTGACGACGGCGACGAGGATGGCCGCCTGCCGGAGATCAATGCACGCGAGACGCTCGCCAAGCAGAAGATCAACTCGACGCAGCATTTCACCGAGCCGCCGCCGCGCTATTCGGAAGCCTCGCTGATCAAGAAGATGGAAGANCTCGGCATCGGCCGCCCCTCCACCTATGCCGCGACGCTGGCNACNTTGCGCGACCGCGACTATGTGACGATCGACAAGCGCAAGCTNATCCCGCAGGCCAAGGGCCGGCTGGTGACCGCTTTCCTCGAAAGCTTCTTCACCAAATATGTCGAATACGACTTCACCGCCGATCTCGAAGAGAAGCTCGACCGGATTTCCGCCGGCGAGCTGAACTGGAAGCAGGTGCTGCGCGACTTCTGGAAGGATTTCTTCGCCCAGATCGAGGACACCAAGGAACTGCGCGTCACCAACGTGCTCGATTCGCTGAACGAGGCGCTGGCGCCGCTCGTCTTCCCGAAGCGNGAGGATGGCAGCGATCCCCGGATCTGCCAGGTCTGCGGCACCGGCAACCTGTCGCTGAAGCTCGGCAAATACGGCGCCTTCGTCGGCTGCTCAAATTATCCGGATTGCAACTACACCCGCCAGCTCTCCTCCGAAAACGGCGGAGAGGCGGACGGTGCTGCCCTTAACGAGCCGAAGAACCTCGGCACCGATCCGACGACCGGCGAGGAGCTGACGCTGCGGTCCGGCCGCTTCGGCCCCTANATNCAGCGCGGCGACGGCAAGGAAGCCAAACGCGCCTCGCTGCCGAAGGGATGGAAGCCCGAGGATATCGACTATGAAAAGGCGATGGCGTTGATCTCGCTGCCGCGCGATATCGGCAAACACCCCGAAACGGGCAAGATGATCTCATCCGGCATCGGTCGCTACGGGCCGTTCCTCCTGCATGACGGTTCCTATGCCAATCTGGAAACCGTCGAGGACGTGTTCTCGGTCGGCCTCAACCGTGCCGTGACTGTTATCGCCGAAAAGGCGAACCAGGCGCCGGGGCGGGGTTCGCGCGGGACACCGGCGGCGCTGAAGACGCTCGGCGATCATCCTGATGGCGGCCCCATCACCGTTCGCGACGGCAAGTACGGACCTTACGTCAATTGGGGCAAGGTCAATGCGACATTGCCGAAGGGCAAGGACCCGCAGGCGATCACCGTCGAGGAAGCGCTCGCGCTGATCACCGAAAAGGCCGGCAAGGCGCCTGCAGGCAAGACGGCAAAGGCGAAGGCCAAGCCGAAGGCGGCGGCCGCCGAAGCCAAGACCACCAAGACGGCGGCCAAGCCGAAGGCAACGAAGGCGAAAGCGCCGGCGAAATCGAAAAAGGGCTGACGTGAGCAGGATACCGCGCGAAAGAACAAATCCCGCGGGCAAGCGCCCCGGCAAGACAGGCCGCCCGGGCAAGGATGCTCCCGCCGTCGAGCCGCTGAACATCGTCCACGGCGCCCTGCCTTCGCGCGAGGTGATCCTGCGCTTCATCGCCGATCATCCGCAGAAAGCCTCCAAACGCGAACTCGCCAAGGCTTTCGGCCTGAAGGGCGACAACCGCGTCGAGCTCAAGCACATGCTGCAGGAACTCGAGCAGGAAGGCATGCTGCAGAAGAACCGCAAGTCGCTGATCCGTCCCGGTGCGCTGCCGCCCGTCACCGTTCTCGATATCACCACGCGCGACAAGGATGGCGATCTGATCGGCCGGCCGGCGGAATGGCCGGAAGACCAGGGCGTCGCACCCGCCGTCGCCATCCGCCAGCAATCGCCCGCAGGCCGCCAGGGCAAGGGCAAGGCGCCCGTCGCCGGCCTCGGCGACCGCATCCTGGCAAAGATCTTCCCGGCCGTCGATCGCGGCGGGCCGGCCTATACGGCGCGGATCATCAAGGTGATCGACAGGCGCCGCGGCGCCTCGATGGGCGTCTTCCGCGCAGCACCCGGCGGCGGTGGCCGGCTGCTGCCGATCGAACGGCGCGGCGAGGAAATGGTGATCGATCCCGACTTCACCGGCGGCGCCGCGGACGGCGACCTGGTCGAAGTGGAAGTCGCCCGTCTCGGCCGCTTCGGCCTGCCGCGCGCCAAGGTGCTTTCCGTCGTCGGTTCCGTCGGTTCGGAAAAGGCGATCTCGATGATCGCCATCCATGCACACGGCATCCCGCATGTCTTCCCGCCTGCGGTCATCGCCGAGGCGGATGACGCCAAGCCTGCCAACATGTCGCATCGCGAGGATTGGCGCGACGTGCCGCTGATCACCATCGATCCGGCCGACGCCAAGGACCATGACGATGCGGTCTATGCCGAGCTCGACCCCTCGCCCGACAATCCCGGCGGCGTCCTCGTCACCGTCGCGATTGCCGACGTTTCCTGGTATGTCCGCCCCAATTCGCCGCTCGACCGCGAGGCGCTGAAGCGCGGCAACTCGGTCTATTTCCCGGATCGCGTCGTGCCGATGCTGCCGGAGCGCATCTCCAACGATCTCTGCTCGCTGAAGCAAGGCGTCGACCGCCCGGCGCTCGCCGTGCGCATGAGCTTTTCCGCGGAAGGCCGCAAGATCGGCCACACCTTCCATCGCATCATGATGAAGAGCGCCGCAAAGCTCTCCTACCAGCAGGCCCAGGCAGCGATCGACGGCAAACCGGACGATCAGACCGGACCGATGCTCGAGCCAATCCTGAAGCCGCTCTGGCACGCCTATGAGGTGATGAAGCGCGGACGCGACCGGCGCCAGCCGCTGGAACTCGACATGCCGGAGCGCAAGATCCTGCTGAAGCCCGACGGCACGGTCGACCGGGTCTTCGTGCCGCCGCGGCTCGATGCGCATAAGCTGATCGAAGAAATGATGATCCAGGCGAATGTCTGTGCCGCCGAGACCCTGGAAAAGAAACGCCAGCCGCTGATCTANCGCATCCATGACGGCCCGACGCTCGCCAAGCAGGAAATCCTGCGCGAGTTCCTGGCGACACTCGGCATCTCGCTGGCCAAGGGCGGGAATATGCGCGCCAACAGCTTCAACGGCATTCTGGCGAAGGCGGACGGTACGCCGCACCAGACCATGGTCAACGAGATGGTGCTGCGTTCGCAGAGCCAGGCGATCTACGGTCCCGAGAATATCGGTCATTTCGGCCTCAACCTGATGAAATACGCCCACTTCACCTCGCCGATCCGCCGCTACGCCGATCTCATCGTGCATCGCGCCCTCGTCGGTTCGCTGGGCTTCGGCGAAGGCGGCATTACGCCCGACGAAGAGGCGGCACTCGACGATATCGCCGCCGAAATCTCGACCTTCGAGCGCCGCGCCATGGCCGCCGAGCGCGAGACGGTCGACCGGCTGATCGCCCATCATCTGAGCGGCCGCGTCGGCGAGGAATTTGCCGGGCGGGTCTCNGGCGTGACGAAATCGGGGCTTTTTGTCGCCTTGCCGGACTATGGCGCCGACGGCTTCGTCCCNATATCTACGCTCGGCACCGATTATTTCATCTATGACGAGGCGCATCAGGCGCTGTCGGGGGAGCGAACGGGGCTCGGCTATCGCCTGGGCGACAGCGTCACCGTGAAGCTTGCCGAAGCGATCCCGCTTGCCGGCGCGCTGCGTTTCGAGATGATCAGCGAGGGCCGCGAGATGCCGACGGCGGTGCGCTCCTTCCACAAAGCGGGCCGCCGCGACAGGGGCCAGGTCCGCAAGAAACCNGGAACGAGGCCGCCGCGCGGACGGCACTAGCCCACCGGCTCGAAAATCGGAATCGATTTTCGAAAAGCGNGATGCAAGGATTGAAAGAGTTAGAGCGTTCTTTGTGCGTCCGAAAGGACGCACGGGGCTCTATGTCCGAAAGAGGAACAGGCGATGATCACACCGACCGATCCGGCGGTCCGCTACGGAGATGCGCCCGAGGTCGAGCGTCCGGTTGGGCGCTCGGTCATGCGCGGGCTGATGAACCGCTGCCCGGCCTGCGGTAACGGCAAGCTCTTTCGCGCCTTCCTGAAACCGGTCGATCATTGCGCGGCCTGCGGCGAGGCGATGCATCACCAACGCGCCGACGACCTACCGCCCTATATCGTCATTCTCGTCCTTGGCCACGTCGTGGTCGGCGGCTATATGCTGACCGACCTGACCTTCGTGCTGCCGGTCTGGGTGCACCTTGCCATCTGGGCGCCGATCACCGTCATCACAGCGCTCGCCTCGATCCAGCCTATCAAGGGCGGCGTCATCGGCCTGCAGTGGGCGCTGCGCATGCACGGTTTCGGCGGGGAGAGTGATGGTGCGGACGATTATGACATCCCCGGCCGGCCGGATTAGAGCATGTCGAGCAAAAGCGCGAGNCGCGAATCTGAAAGATCGCGACGCNCTTTAGCGCCTTCACCTTCCAGACATATTTAACGTGTAGTGCCAGCGCTCCACCGANCACCACCCGAACGCGGCAGCCGACGATCCTCAACGACTTGACATGGTACGCTTTTCTTGTCTGAACAGGCTTTACATTCCGCAGGTGGTCACTCACATCGGAAATACTGCGAAACGCTGCCCGTCACCTGGATTTGGCACGCCTGTGTCTTTCTATGCGAGGTGACAGGCCGGTTCGCTCGCGTAGCTTTCTAAGGATGGATAAATGTCTCAGCCGAGAAACGGCACACCGGGCGATGTCGAGGAAATCCATTGGCCTTCTCTGGTGGCAGCCATCTCGTCCATATCAGCCGTCGGCATAGCAATCGGCCTCGGACTCCCGCTTCTCAGCATCATCCTCGAAAAACGCGGCATCTCGTCCACCTTGATCGGGCTCAACACGGCGATGGCCGGGGTTGCGGCGATGGCCGCCGCACCAATCACCACCAAGCTTGCCCATAAATACGGCGTTGCGCCGACGATGCTCTGGGCGGTGCTGATTTCGGCGCTGAGCGCGCTCGGTTTTTATTACGCCGAGGATTTCTGGATGTGGTTTCCGCTGCGTTTCGCCTTCCATGGCGCGACGACGACGCTGTTCATCCTCTCCGAATTCTGGATCAATGCCGCTTCGCCGCCTTCCAAGCGCGGCTTCGTGCTCGGCATCTACGCGACGGTGCTTTCCCTTGGCTTTGCGGCCGGGCCGCTGCTCTTTTCGATCCTCGGCAGCGACGGCATCTTCCCCTTCCTGATCGGCGCCGCCGCCATCCTGCTTGCCGCCATCCCGATCTTCATCGCCCGCGACGAAAGCCCGGTGCTCGAGGAAAAACCGGAGCTGCATTTCATGCGCTACGTCTTCCTGGTGCCGACGGCGACGGCGGCGGTCTTCATCTTCGGCGCGGTCGAAGCGGGCGGGCTGTCGCTTTTCCCGATCTTTGCCGTGCGCGCCCATTTCACCGAATCGCAGGCAGCACTTCTGCTGACCATGATGGGTGTCGGCAACGTCATCTTTCAGATCCCGCTCGGCCTGCTCTCCGACCGCATCGGCGACAAGCGGCCGCTTCTGGCTGCCATGGCGCTGATGGGGTTCATCGGCTCGATGATGCTGCCGCTGCTGGTCGACAACTGGCTGCTGATGGCCGGGCTCCTGCTTTTCTGGGGCGGCTGCGTCTCCGGCCTCTATACGGTCGGACTCAGCCATCTCGGCTCGCGGCTGACGGGTTCCGACCTTGCGGCGGCCAATGCTGCCTTCGTCTTCTGTTATGCGATGGGAACCGTGGCCGGGCCGCAGGCGATCGGNGCGGCGATCGATGTCGCTGGAAATAATGGTTTTGCCTGGGCGATTGCCGCCTTCTTCGGCCTGTACGCNCTACTTTCCGGCATCAGACTNATGTTCATTCGAAAACGGACTTGACTTTTCGGGCTGGATTCGTAGTTTCGCGCCAGAATTTGCCGTGGAGCCCATCCGGCTTCCACGGCTTTCATTTTCTTAAAGGCAGGACGACCATGGCCAAGGCTACAACAATCAAGATCAAGCTGCTGTCGACAGCCGACACCGGTTTCTTCTACGTCACGACGAAGAACAGCCGTACGATGACGGACAAGATGACGAAGACGAAGTACGACCCGATTGCTAAGAAGCATGTCGAGTTCAAGGAAACCAAGATCAAGTAATCGCTTGAGCTGACGGATTTCAAAAAAGCGCGCGCTTTCGGGTTGCGCGTTTTTTATTGTCCGGATGATCGTCTTTGACGAGATGATAGCGCAAACAGACAAAACGCCGCCCTTCCATCTTCGGGAAGTGACGGCGTTTTTGTGAAAGGGGGTCGGCCAGCATGCAAAACGGCACGAGGAACCGCTATAACTTGCCTACTAGCCGACCGACCCCACGACCCAGGAGATGCGGCGGACCTGAGCATCATGGGGTATCGACAACTCCTCAACGGGAGCGCTTCTCTTATGAGCCGATAATTTGCGCA
>Ga0055524_1001742_pt1 | contig 12050 bp, 10 predicted proteins | sample AraplaCol_mCL_r2_2_FD_55011 | JGI IMG/M metagenome (GOLD analysis project Ga0055524, IMG submission 55011) | Arabidopsis root microbial communities from North Carolina, USA - plate scrape MF_Col_mCL_r2 | ecosystem: Host-associated > Plants > Roots > Endosphere | place: USA: North Carolina...
TTATGCNGTACNGCGTGCAACTCGTCAACCCCATCTTTTTCTCGTTTCGCTTCGCTGATTTGTCAGCGCTGCGTTGCGAGGGACAGAACTATAGCAAGCCGAATTCACCCTGACAAGGGCCACACGTGAAAAAGGTTTGGGATGCCAACTGAACAAGCTCGCCTACGTCCGCCAACCGTCCTGGTCGTCGATGACTCGCCGACCTTGCTGCTTGCCCTGCTCGACCATCTTAGCCATCACGGTTTCCTGGTCGTGCTGGCGCACGATGCCCGCGAAGGCATGATGCGGGCTGCGCTCGCGGAGCCCGACCTGATCCTGCTCGATATTGTGATGCCCGGCCTGGATGGTTTCGAGGCCTGCCGCCGCCTGAAGGCGGATGCCGATACGCGCGACGTGCCGGTGATCTTTATGACTGGCCTGAGCGACGCCAAGCAGATTGTCAGCGGCTTCGCTGTTGGCGGCGTCGATTACATCACCAAGCCATTCCAGGTAGAGGAAGTCCTGGCGCGCATCAATACCCATATCGCCCTGCGCCGCGCGAACAATGAGCTGAAACAGGCATACCAGTCGCTGGCCCAGGCTCAGGAAGAACTCGTCCACCATGAGAAACTGGCGGCCCTCGGTTCACTCGTGGCCGGCATTGCCCATGAATTGAATACGCCGATCGGCAATAGCCTGATGGTGGCAAGTACCTTTGAAGCGCAGACCGGCGACATCCGCGAGCATTTCAGCAAGGGAGAGAATATGCGCCGCTCAGAGCTGGTGGGCTATCTTGACAACGCCTGTACCACAACCGAGATCCTGATGCGCAACCTGCAGCGGGCGGCCGACCTGGTCACCAACTTCAAACAAGTAGCGGTCGACCAAACCAGTACCCAGCGCCGCACTTTCCTTCTGTCCGAAGTCGTGTCGGGCAATGTGCTGACGCTCCTGCCGTCGATCCGGCGCACACCTTTCGAGGTAGAGCAGTCCGTTCCGGATGAACTGATGATGGACAGCTACCCCGGTCCGCTCGGCCAGGTAATCGCCAATCTGGTAAACAACGCCCTCATGCACGCCTTCGACGGTCGCAGTGAAGGCAAGGTGGAACTCGTAGCGGAATATGAGAAGCCGGACTGGATCGCCCTGCATGTACGCGATAACGGCAATGGCATCAGCATCGCCAACCAGGAACGAATCTTCGATCCCTTCTTCACAACCAAGATGGGCGTAGGCGGATCGGGCCTGGGCCTGCATATCGTGCACAGCATCGTGTCCGATATCCTCGGGGGGCGTATCACGGTCCGCAGCGAAGAGGGAAAGGGGACCTGCTTTACTTTGTCCCTACCGCTTGAGGCTCCACGTCGTTAAGCCGGTGAGCCGCACAGTCGCGCAAGCGCTGGCGGCTATCTTTATACCATTTGATGAATTCATCCGACTCCATCGCGACGGCGACCAGGGGGCCCTGCCCTGTGGCGCATCCCATTTCGCGCATCATCGTCCAGTCCTCGACATTCTCAATCCCGTCGGCGCAAGCCGGTAGGCCCAGTTTGCCTGCCATCGCCAGCAATCCTTCGAAAAGCGGCCGCCGGTGGCTGCGCTGCGCCGCCTCGTGCACAAACAAGGGGTCGATAGTAATTTCCGACAGGGGGAAGCAGGCAAAGTCGCGGATCTGCGCTTCATAGCGTCCGCAATGCACGGCGCCCAAGCCAAAGCCGCGCAGGCTTAAGCGTTCTATATTGTGCAGCGGCTCCGGTTCGCAGGCCGCGACCACGGCTTCGCTGATTTCCCAGCATACGCTGCCAGGCTTGACGTCCTGCGCCTGGACTCCGGCTACCAGCCGGGCCAACTCGCCCAGGTTCCGCAACAATTCGCCCGGCAAGGGGATCGACAGTTTGATGGCCGACAGTCCCATTTCGAGCCAGCTGTGCAAGTCCGCCGCAGCCTGGCTGACCAGCGCCAGCACGATGGAACCGACAGTCTCATGGTCGCCATCCAGCGCTGCGACAATGCCGGCGACATCCATGTCCTCTCGTCCCGGGTGACGCCAGACTCCCCGCACCGCGATGCCGACAAGGCGCCCGCTATCAAGTGCGACGCGCGGGGAATATAAGGGAATGAATTCGCCGGCCGCCAGGCCGGCTTCAATTTCGGTGATGTTGGCGCCGGCGACAACTTCATCTCGTTCCAGCTCGTCCAGAGCCAGCATCGGCGCATGATCCAGCAATTCCTGCAAGCCCTCCAGCCGCACCGGCTTGGAAATGGTGGCCAGCAAGCGCATGACACCGCCCGGCGGCAAGCTGCGGGCTGCTTCCTGGAGACGCGCCTGATTGGCGGAAGCGGCTATCAGGTTGGCGGCCCAGCGCCCTTTTGCCAGTTGCTGGATAAGCTCCACACCGTCCATGCCCGGCATATCAAGGTCTGTCAGCACCAGGTCGACCGGCGCGCCGCGCTGCTCCAGGGTGCGCAGGGCATTGATGCCGTCGTTGGCGATCAATACGGTACCAAAGCCAATTTGGCGCAGCAGGCCGGCGACGTGCTCGCGCTGAACGGCACTGTCTTCCACGATCAAGGCGACGTTTGCGCTGAAGTCCCTCATTCAACCTCCATTCACACTGCCATATTGCAGTATTTCGCGGCTGATTGCATCAAGTGCCACGCTACGCTCAGCAGCCCCGCGCTTGACCGCCTCCCTTGGCATGCCGTACACCACGCAACTCTGCTCGTCCTGGGCCAGGGTGCGGGCGCCGGCCTGGCGCATTTCCAGCAGGCCGATTGCGCCGTCGTCGCCCATGCCGGTCATGATGATGCCGAGCGCACTGGCGCCCGCGCACTTGGCGACAGAACGGAACAGCACATCGACCGACGGCCGGTGGCGGTTGACCAGCGGGCCATCGACAACTTCGACAAAGTACTGGGACGGGCCGCGCCGCAACAGCATGTGGCGGCCGCCCGGCGCAATCAGGGCTTGCCCCGGAAGCACCGGATCGTTGTTGCGTGCTTCCCTGACCGTGATCTGGCAAAGTCCGTTCAGCCGATCGGCAAAAGCGGCGGTGAATTGTTCCGGCATGTGCTGCACGATGACGATGCCCGGTGTTAGCGGTGGAAGTTCGGTCAGTACGCGTTCCAGCGCCTGCGTGCCGCCGGTCGAAGTGCCCAGCGCCACCACGCGCCCATTGCCGCGCATCGGTGCCGCCCCCTCGCCGATTGGCGGGAGAATGGCGTCTGCCGTGAGCTTGGCCGAAGGCACGACGGGCGCCGCGGCCGGGCGCCCGCCCGCCACCGGCAGCACGCGCGCCTGGGCCGCGCTGCGCACCGCCGCCACCAGTTCGTCGCAGCCGTCGTGCAGGGACTGGCGCAAATCCAGCTTGGGTTTGCCTACTACCGCCACAGCGCCCGCAGCCAAGGCTTCCATCGAGGTGCGGGTTGATTTTTCGGTCAGGGAGGAACAGATCACCACCGGGGTTGGCCGTTCGGCCATGATCTTGCGCAGGAAAGTGATGCCGTCCATGCGCGGCATCTCGACGTCCAGAACCACCACGTCCGGCCATTGCAGGCGCATACGTTCACTGGCCAGGATCGGGTCGGCCACAGCATAAGTGACTTGCATATCAGGTTCGCGCCCAAGCAAGCCGCTCAGCACCTGCCGCACGACGGCCGAATCATCCACCACCATGACCTTGATCTGCTTCATGCGTCTCCCTTATCCCCCACTTCGCCCTGCCGCACCCAGACGTCGCCCGTCGCAACTTCGAACAGGATATGCCGGTGGCCAGTGCCAAACAGGCTTTCGGATACCACGGGGATACCATATTCGGCCAGCAGCTTTTCCGCTGCCACCCCGTTGCGATGTCCGATGCCCGGCTGCTGCTTTGCCTCAATCGATGGGAACATGGTGCCGCCTCCGAAAATCTTGGCCTCGCACTCGCGCCCCCGCACGCCGCGCTCCTGCAACTGGGCCACCATCAAAGCCATTGAATCCCTGCCATAGCGCCCGCTCAGCCCCTCGCCCGGATCGCCGTCCGACCCCGGCTCACGTTCGGACAGCAAGAAATGCGACATGGCTCCTATTCGCAGCCGCGGGTGCCACAGCGTGATCGAAACACAAGAACCTAGCACCGTGCGGATACGGTAACGCGCATCGCCAACAAAATACTCTCCCGGCAGCAAGTAGACTTCGAAGTCGGTGCCGGTGTTCATATCATTCCTTGCGGTAGATGGCGGGGGCGACGACGCGCAAGGACAAACCCATATCGTGCAGGCTCTCCGAGTGCCCGATATACAGGTAGCCGCCGGGCCGCAGGCATTCCAGTACCCGCTGCAGCACACGCCGCTTGGTTTCGCCATCAAAGTAGATGAGCACATTGCGCAGGAAGATGACATCGAATTTCCCCAGCATTGGCAGCCGTGGCGCATTCAGGTTGATCTGGGCAAACTCCACGCATTCGCGCAGCATGCGCGACACCAGCAGCGTGCCCTCTTCCGCGTCGATGCCTTTCAGGCAGAAGCGGCGCAAGTAATCCGGCGGTACATGGCCGGCGCGCACCATGGGGTAGTGGCCGCTGCGCGCCGTGTCCAGTACGCGTGAACTGATATCGGAGGCCACCACTTCCCAGCTTTGCGGCTGCAGCAAGTCGGCCAGCACCATGGCGATCGAATAAGGCTCTTCGCCCGTGGAGCAGGCGGCGCTCCAGACACGGAACGTCGCGGCGCCCTGCTTACGCTCCTTTAGCACTGAACGCAGGTGTTCGAAGTGGCGCGACTCGCGGAAAAAGTATGTTTCGTTCGTCGTCAGCAGGTCGATGGCAATCTGCGTTTCTTCCGGCGCCTGGCCGCTGGCGATCAGCTGGAAATAGGAACTGTAGCTATCGAATTGCAGGTGGTGCAGGCGCTTGGCCAGGCGCCCCGAAACCAGGGGCTTCTTGGCATCGGACAGCGAAATCCCCGCCGCCTCGTGGAGAAAGCGCTGGAATTGCACGAATTCGCGGTCTGTCAGGGGCGTCACCTGCTGCATCAATTGATTTCTCCTGCCATGGCGGCGATTTCCGGCACATTCAGTACCGCGTCCAGGTTGACCAGGATGACGAACTTTCCATTCACTTTTCCGATGCCCGAAATGAAGTCATTGCGCATCCCGGCCCCAAAACTTGGTGGTGGCTCGATCTGGTCAGCGTCGATATCCAGCACCGCGTTGACGGCATCAACCAGCAGTCCCAGTACTTGCTGCTCTGGCAGCGCCCCGGTTTCCACGATCACGATGCAGCTGCGCCGGCCAATCTCACTGGACGCACGCCCAAACCGGCTCGCCAGGTCGAGCACCGGCACCACGGCGCCGCGCAGGTTGATCACACCTCGTACGCATGGCGGCATCATGGGCACATCGGTCACGCCACCGTACTCGATGATCTCGCGCACGGCAAGTATCCCCAGTCCGAAGGTCTCTTCACCCAGGCGGAAACTCAGGTACTGGTGCTCGGCATCCATGCCCATCCTCAGAATCGGGTGAAGTTGCTTTCATCCACCGGCGGCACGCGCGACAGCCGCCGCGCCGATGAACGCTGGCCAGGTGAACGCAACGGCTCGACGCTACGCTTTTCCGTCGCCGTCTCCTGCGCCACACGGAAGAAGCGTATCAGATGCTGCAATTCCTCCGCCTGGCTGCTCATTTCCTCTGCGGTCGACGCCAGCTCCTCGGCGCCGGCCGCATTTTGCTGGGTAGTCTGGCTTAACTGGCCCATCGCCATATTGATTTGGCTGACGCCCGAGGCCTGCTCCGCCGACGCGGCGGAGATTTCCTGCACCAGGCGCGAGGTCTGCTGGATGGCAGGGACCATCGCGTCGAGCAGGCCGCCGGCCCGTTCGGCCAGCCGCACGCTGCCGCCGGCCAGGTCGCCGATTTCCTGTGCGGCCACCTGGCTGCGCTCGGCCAGCTTGCGCACTTCGGCGGCCACCACGGCAAAGCCCTTGCCATGCTCGCCGGCGCGCGCCGCTTCGATGGCAGCATTCAGCGCCAGCAAGTTGGTCTGGTAAGCGATATCGTCGATGATCATGACGCGCTTTGCGATGTCGCGCATGGCGGCTACCGTGCTACGCACCGCTTCCCCGCTCTCCCCAGCCTCGCCGGCCGCCTTGGACGCCGTGGTATCGGTGATGCGTGCGTTGTCGGTGTTCTGGCCTATCGACGCGCTCATTTCCTCGACCGAAGCGCTGGTTTCCTCAACGCTGGCAGCTTGCTGGCTAGCTGCTTGCGATAGCGATTGCGCGGTAGCGCTGACCTCTTCCGACGCCGCCGCCAGCGCCAGCGCGCCGTTACCCACTTCCGAAGCCACACCGGACAATTTTTCCACCATCTGCTTCATCGATGCCAACAGGCTGCCCTTGTCTCCTTTTTTCAATTCGATCTGCACCGCCAGGTTGCCCTGCGCGACCTCCTGCACGATATGAGCGGCGTAATCCGGCTCTCCTCCCAGTTGCCGCAGCAGGTTCCTGATCATCCACGCCGAAATCAGGATGCCGGCCAGCAGGCCTCCGCACAGCAGCATGGCATTGGTGCGCATAGTGTCAGCAGTTTGCGACATTGCGGCCTCGTATTCCTCGCGCGCCACGCGTTCCTGCAGCTCGATCAGCTTGCCCATGGCCGCAAGGACGGTTCGGAACTGCACGTCGGCAGCACGCGCGTCTTCCAGCGCCTCCTTATGCTTGCCTGCCCGCGCCTTTTGCAGGATGGCGCTATGCGTGTCGCGCCAGCCATTCCAGGCAGTTGTATATTGCGCGGCCAGTTGCTGCTCCTCCGGAGTGAGCTGGGTTGCCATATAGGCATTCCAGTTCTTACGTATCTGTTCCTGGTGTGCTGCGTCGCCTTGCTGTGCTGCCTCCACTTCCGGCAAGCTGGTCGCGGCAGCTGCCATGACCATGCGGTGCCGGCTGCGCAGCATGTATTCGTTCGTCTTGCCCAGGTAGATCAACGCCACCGTGCGGTCTTCATACGTGGTTTTCAGGCGTTCGTTGCTGAACTCCATACCGCGCATGCCGGCAATGCCTATACCCGCCATCATCGATACCAGTACCCCGACCAGCAAGCCAAGGCGCATCGCCACCGTGAGTTTTCGCTGCATCGTATCGCTCCTATGCTGCCAGGTTTCCTGCCGACCGCGCCTGCAGTTGCTTGAGCAGGGCCGGTATATCGAGGATCAAGGCCACGTCGCCGCTGCCAAGGACGGTAGAACCGCTCAAGCAGGATATGCCACTGAAGACCGGGCTGAGCGGCTTGATCACCGCCTGGCATTGGCCCTGCAAACTATCCACCACCAGGCCGGCGCGTTGGCCGGCATGGCGCACCACCAGCACGCTCTCGCGGCGCGGCGCCGAGCTGCGCAGGCGGAACAATTCACGCAACGAGGCCGTGGGCAGCACTTCACCGCGCAGGTCGACGAAGTCCCGCTGGCCATCCCGCTCATATTCCACGCATTCTTCGATGGTGCCGAGTGGGATCGCAAAGCGCGAGGCGCCAACCGTGACCAGCATGCAATCCATGATGGCCAGCGTCAGCGGCAGACGCACGCGCACCGTGGTGCCGCACCCCGCTTCGCTATCGATGGTAATACTGCCGCGTAGCGCCTCGATATTGCGCTTGACCACGTCCATGCCGACGCCGCGGCCGGACAGATTGGTCACCTGGCCGGCGGTGGAGAACCCCGGCTCGAATGTCAGGGCGAAGACTTCACTGTCGCTGGGCTTATGTTCCGGATCGAGCAGGCCGCGCTCAATGGCGCAGGCGATGATGCGATCACGCTGCAGGCCGCCGCCGTCGTCACTGACTTCGATCACCACGCTGCCGGAATCATGGAAGGCGTTCAGCGTTACCGTTCCGTACGGCGGCTTGCCGCGCTGGCGCCGGACCTCGGCGGGTTCGATGCCGTGGTCGATGGCGTTGCGCACCAGGTGGGTCAGCGGATCGCCTATGCGTTCGACCAGGGTCTTGTCCAGCTCCACCTCCTCCCCGCCTAGAACCAGCCGGATGTCCTTACCGATTTCGCGCGCGACGTCATGCACCACGCGCTGGAAGCGGTTGAATGTAGCGCCTATTTTCACCATGCGCAGCTGCAGCGCGCTGTCGCGCACTTGTTCAACCAGGTCGGCCAGGGCGGATGTGCTGTCATGCAGGTCGGTGTCCTTGAAACGGTTGCCGATCATTTGCGTGCGCGCACTGGCGATGATCAATTCGCCCACCAGGGTGATTAGCTGGCCAAGGCGTTCGGCGTCGACCCGGATGGTGCGGCTATCCGTTTGCCGGGAAGTCACGCCTCCCACCGCTGGATCGGCGCGCAGCGGCGCGGACGGTGAAGGCAGCGCAGGCGGCGCGACCTGCCCCAAACCGCTGACCTTCAGGACTTCTGCAATGGCCGCGCCGTGCAGGGGCAGCGCATCGGCCAGGCGCTGGTATTCCTCGTTGCCACTTCCCGGCGGCAGCAGCCGCAGCGTGCATTCGCCATGCAGGAATTCGAAGATCTTGCTGATCTCTTCCTCATCGGCCGAGGTTTCCAGCACGAGTTCAAATCCCAGGTAGCAGCTTTCAGGGTCCATTTCGCCCGGCGGCGGCAAGCCGTCATCTACCGTGGCGAGGGCGATGATGCGGCCCAGCCTTCCCAGGTACGCAATGAAGGAAGCCGGATCCATGCCATGCCGGAAAACGTCACGGCCAAACTCCAGTGAAACCAGCCAGTTGCCGCTTGCGGCGTCGTCACGGGCGGTACCTAATGCCGGCAAGGAAGGCGATTCCACCGTGCCTGACGATGGCGCCAGATAGGCGTGCAGCGCTTCCAGCTGCGGACTGCATTGCTCTCTCAAGTCGCCCCGCCCGCCGCGTTCCACGTCGCGCACCAAGGCGCCAATCTGGTCGGCGCATTTGAGCAGCAGCGCCACCAGCTCATCGTCCAGTGGCAAGGCGCCGTTGCGCACTTCTTCCAGCACGCTTTCGGCAGCGTGGGTGAACAACACAATGTAATCCAGGGCGAACAGGCCGGCCGTGCCCTTGATTGTGTGGGCGGCGCGAAAGATGGCGTTGATCGATTCTTCACGCGCCAAGGGGTCACCCAAATTCAACAGGCCGGCCTCCATCTCCGCCAGCAATTCCCCCGCCTCGGTGACAAACGCTTGCAAGCCTTCGTCCAGGTTCATGGGGGTGCGCCTTCCTAAGCGATGCGCAGCAGGCCGAAAAGCGAGGCGACCGCCGGGCTGGGGGCAGCCAGCCGCAAATCCTTGCCGCTGGAGTGCGCCGCCCGGCGCGCCATGAGTAAAAGCTGGGCGCCCGCGGTATCGATCTCGGTCACCCCGGCCAAATCCAATTCCAGCGCCTGCGACTGCTCCAGGCGTGCCAGGATCACGTCTTTCATTTCCTGCACGCGCCGGATCGTGAGATCGCCTTCTATGAACAGCAGCGCCTGGGGTTGGGGATGCGATGGGCTCATGCAACCATCGTATGCCCATGCCAGATGGCTGGCAAGCCTACCGTGCGGAGTTGCCGTGCATCACTATTCGTGCAATCTGCGAACTTTCCGTACCGGGTCGGCAGCGATGGCTGCAGCGCTGAAAGGCAGCAGTGGCAGGCGCTTTTCCGCGTAGAGTCGCAATTGGTCGGCGTAATGCTCCGAGCGCGGATCGGTGGACTGGCCATAGACCAGCAAGCCGCGCGCCTGCGGGCCGTCTTCGTTAAAGCTGACCAGGTGGATATAGCTGGTACCCCAGGTAACGCCTTCGTAGCCTGAGGAGCCCAGTTTGCCCGCCATGTGGATGGAGTTGTAACTGCCATCGATATCCCCAATCGCGCCATGGATCGGGTAGCGCTGCCCGTTGCGCGGCTCGACCTGGTAGTCGGCCAGCCGGCCATCAAATGGCACGCCAAGGTGCCGCAGGCGCAACGCCGCATCCTTCAGGGCCGACAGCATGCCGGGGATGGCCGCCGGCGCTACCCCGCGCGGCGAGTGCAGCGGATCGGCCGGGTCGAAGGCCTGCGACCACTTGTCCGGCAAGTCCGCAGCACTGTTCCAGAACTCGCGGAACAGCACCGCGCCCCGGCTTTCCAGGTCGGCCTTGCGATCCCAGTTGGCCAACACGGTGCAAGCCTCCAGCAGCAGCGTGTCCGCGCTCGCCATGCAGGCTGGCAGCAGCTCAGGCAATACCAGGTCCGCCGCCAGGATGCGGTTGGCGAACAACAGGTCTTGCAAGTCCTGCGGGCCGACATGTGCGTTCCTGGCCAGCATTTCCTCGATGCCGATAAAGCCGCTGCGCGTACGCAGGTGCTGCGCGACGCGCGTCGGTCCATACAATGGCGAAAAGCCAAGCGGCGCCGGCCCGACCAGCAACTGGCGCGCGTTGCTCACCCAGTAACCGTCATTGGAGTTGGCCACATAATCGTCGCGCAGCATGGAGGGAGCGTTGCCGCCGCCGAAAACGCCATCCGGAGTACTACCGCCGTCACGCCCCCAGCCGCAAGACGAGCGAGCGCCGTCGAACATCAGCAATGGCGCCAGCAGCAGGCAGTCGCTGCCGAATTGGTCCGCGCCCTCATGCGGTACCACGCTCGCATCGGCGTACAGCGCTCCACCATGACGATCTGCAGCAACGGTGTTCACCCAGGGCAGGCCGATCACGCGGTCCAGCTGCGCTTTCAGTTCCTGCACGCTGGCCGAACGCCCAATCGCCAGCCACTGCTCCATCAGGCGGGTATTGTTGCGGTTTGGGTCGCCCAGCACGAGCAAGCCATCCTGCCCTTGCGGGCTGCCGGGAATCGCCAGCACGGCGCCCAGTATGCTGAAATAGAAGGTCTTGCGCTTTTGCCGCAAGCTGCCATCCGGCTGCAGTACTTCGATGGCCGCCGTGCGCGTTTCCAACTGGTGCGGCTCGCCGTCGACAAAATAGCGCATTTGGTTCGAGAGGTCGCGCGGCAGGCGGAAGGTGGTGAAGTGCGTGGCCTTGGTCACCGTGTGCGTCCAGGCCAGATCCTTGTTGAAACCAATGACCACCAGCGGCAAGCCGCCAAGGCTCACGCCCATCACGTCATAACTTCCCGGGACCGTGATATGCAGCTGGTAGAAACGGTCGGTGCTGGTCCATGGATAGTGCGGATTACCAAGCAGGATTCCGCGTCCGTTGCTGCTGGCTGCCTTGCCGATTGCAAGCGCGTTACTGGCCATGGCGCCCTGGCTACGGATAGCGTAAGGCGCAGCCGATGGCGGTGCTGCGATCGGGCCGGCTTGCAGCGGCACGGTCATGACATCGTTCACGTCACGCGCTGCGGCCACGATTTCGCCGGCAAACACTTCGCCCGTGGCATGCAATGCCTTTTCCGCAATCAGTAGCATCACGTCGTCGGCGCTGATTGGTTTGACCCAGGCAGCGCCACGGCATGCGTCGGGCAAGTGCGCTTTGTGTTCACGCAGATAGCGGTTGTAGCCTGCCGCGTAGCCGCGCAGCAGGCGCTGCACTTCGACGGAGCCGGCGGCATAATTGGCGCGCAGCCTGTCGATGTCCAGGTAGCCTTTGAAAAAGAAGTCGCTATCCTCGTTTCGCAAGTCCATGAAATCGAGCGCGGCCCCGTATTCGCCGTTCAACGGCTTGGTTGCGTGGGCATCCGGGCCGAAATAGCGTGAGCGCTCGCCGCGCACAGTAAGCAAGCTGTCGGCCAGCATGCAGACATTGTCTTCAGCGAATGAGTACGCGAGCCCGTAACCCACACCCGCAAAATCATTGGCCTGGATATGGACCACACCGTAGCCGGTGCGCGTGACTTCGGCGGCAAATTGTGGTGCCGTGGCGCCGCCGTTACTGCCCTTCCCACTGCAGGCAGTCAGGATGATGGCCGCACATGCGGCCCGCAATTGCGCTTTCATGGTCTACCTCCCCGGAAGAAAAGTGCACGCTTCCATGATGTGCGCGGCATTCTTGCGACATTTGAGGCATATCAAATCTGGACTTAATCGTGCGCGGCAAACAATCTGCTAAGATTTTTGACAAATGCACCCGCCCCGGGTGCATTTTTTTTTGCGCAAAGGAGCAGACATGAAGAGATTCAC
>Ga0055524_1001745_pt1 | contig 12006 bp, 13 predicted proteins | sample AraplaCol_mCL_r2_2_FD_55011 | JGI IMG/M metagenome (GOLD analysis project Ga0055524, IMG submission 55011) | Arabidopsis root microbial communities from North Carolina, USA - plate scrape MF_Col_mCL_r2 | ecosystem: Host-associated > Plants > Roots > Endosphere | place: USA: North Carolina...
AAGGCTGCGCCAATCGCAAAGATCGAGACCATCTGAATGAGGTTTGAGATTGCGTCCGGGTTTTCGAAGGGATGGGCCGAGTTGGCGTTGAAGAAGCCGCCNCCATTCGTCCCNAGCATCTTGATGGCGAGCTGCGAGGCNACGGGGCCGAGGGCGATCGTCTGCTTGGCGCCTTCNAGCGTGGTCGCATCGACATANGGACCAAGCGTCTGCGGTACGCCGAGCCAGACATAGGCGAGCGTCAGCACGATGCAGATCGGCAGCAGNATATAGAGTGTGGCTCTGACCATATCGACCCAGAAATTGCCGATCGCCTTGCCCGAGGCACGCGAGAAGGCGCGGATCAGGCCAATGGCGATGGCCATGCCGGTCGCAGCCGACACGAAGTTCTGAACCGTCAGGCCCATCATCTGCGTCAGGTACGACATGGTGCTTTCGCCGCCATAATTCTGCCAGTTGGTATTGGAGACGAAACTGGTGGCGGTGTTGAAGGCGAGTTCCGGCCCGACCGCGGCCATGCCGGCCGGGTTATAGGGCAGTACGTTCTGGAACCGCATCAGAAGGTAGAGAACGATGACGCCCATCAGGTTGAACATCAGCATGGCGAAGGCATAGGAGGTCCAGTGCTGGTCTTCGCGCTCGCTGGTGCCGGCGACGGCGTAAAGCCCTCGTTCGATCGGAACGAGGACCGGTGAAAGGAATGTGCGCTCGCCGCTGAAGACACGCGTCATGTAACCGCCGAGCGGTTTGACGAGCACAAGGACGATCCCGCAGTAAAGCAGGATCTGAAGCCATCCGTTGAGGGTCATGGGAGGAAACTTTCAGTACCCGGCTGCTTCTGGATGAGAAGCGCCGGCGCTTTCAGAAACGTTCTGGGCGGATGAGAGCGTAGGTGAGGTAGACGGTGAGAAACNCGGTCACGGCACCGCTCAAGATGTAATCGAGGGTCATCTGTTCTCTCCTGTCAAAGCCTGTCGCAGGCGCGNGTATAGGCAAAGCAAAGTCCGAAGAATACGATTGCAGTGCCGAGTAGAATTATATCCATCATCGATCTTGACTCCGGTTGTTATTCTTGGAGTCAGACAAGACAAAGGGCGCCGGCTCGCAAAGGCGGCACCTTTTATGCTTTCTGGCGTGGAGATGATCTTTGCGATCTCTCGGACATTAATATGCGACCGAAGGGCATAAAGGTTCGAGATTGGGCGAAGGGTATCTATATAAAAATCTTATAAATGCCTTTATGCGGTCGGAGGGGCCAGTGAGAACGCTTCAACAGACAAAAACGCCGTGTCCAACGACACGGCGCAATATCAGATGGCGAAATATCGCAGCGTTCAGGGCTCAACCCTAAACTGGTAGTGGCCTTCGGCGCTGTGGCCGTCCATCGAGAGTACGCGCCAGTTGAGTGTATAAACACCGGGCGCCATGGACGGATCGAGCGGAACCTTGAAGACCGAACCTTCCGGTCCTGAAAGAAACGGNTTGCCGGTCGGCAATGTCAGGCCCTGGGCNTCGAGAAGGGTGGCGGTCGAACGAGCGAGATCGACAGGGCCAGTGAANGTGAGCTCCAGATTGGCCGGCACCAGCNTTTCTTCCTGCTGCGGNGGCGGAAGGGATGCTTCCTCGATCGCCGCGGACGCCTCGGTTGCGGCAAAGAGAAGAGATGCGAACAGGCAGAATGACACAATCGATTTCATGACGGTCTTCCTTGTATTGCCGATCCGCATGGTGCCGGAAGCGTCATGCCCCCGCCACGCCATGCCGGCGCATGCCTAATAACGCTGCGGAGGCCGATTTCGATCCCGCGCCCGTGCAACAACCCTAACCGGCTGAAGCAATGCCTGCGGCTCGCGATCCTGATNGATTGCAGCAACAGCCTCATCCACCAGGATGCGCCAGAATTCGCGGAGCTGCCGCGTGATCTGAGAGTTGGAAACCAAGTTTCGGCCGACATTGTCGTTGTCGTGCTTCATCGCTTTTCTCCTTCCCACTTTGTCGTGGTCGTTGAAGATAAATGTAGTCCTCGCCGGGCTTCTCCGGAATCATACGGACGTCTAGGAAGAGCTTATCTTTCGGGTGATAATTACGTGAGCATTTCGTCACATGGCGAGCAAAAGCCTGACAGAGACGATTGAATTGCTAGGCCTTGCAGTCTTATAGTCACCGCAACGGCGCCCCATGAACCGCGGGAGCCATAGGGAAGGAAACCGATCATGACAAAAGTCCGTGCGCTGGTTCTGGAGCGCCAGCATGAGCTTGCGCTTCGCGATATCGATCTGCCTCTGGAGACAGGTCCGGGGCAGGTCAAGATCAAGATCCATACCGTTGGTGTCTGCGGCTCCGACGTGCATTATTATACGCACGGCAANATCGGTCCATTTATCGTCAACGAGCCGATGGTGCTCGGCCACGAAGCGGCGGGCACGGTGGTCGAGGTCGGCTCCGGCGTCACTCATCTGAAGGTTGGCGATCGCGTTTGCATGGAGCCTGGCATTCCTGATCCCAATTCCAAGGCAAGCCGGCTTGGCATGTACAATGTCGATCCGGCCGTCACCTTCTGGGCGACGCCGCCGATCCACGGCGTGTTAACCCCCGAGGTCGTGCACCCGGCCAATTATACGTTCAAGCTGCCGGACAATGTCAGCTTCGCCGAAGGCGCAATGGTCGAGCCTTTCGCGGTCGGCATGCAGGCAGCCACCAAGGCGAAGATCGCACCCGGCGATACAGCCGTTGTCCTCGGTGCCGGCCCGATCGGCACCATGGTTGCGATCGCCGCTCTCGCTGGCGGTTGCTCCCGTGCGATCGTTGCTGATCTTGCCCAGCCGAAGCTCGATATAGCTGCGCAGTATCAAGGTGTCATTCCGGTCAACATTCGCGAAAAGAACCTTGCNGAGGAAGTCGGCCGGCTGACTGATGGCTGGGGTGCGGATGTCGTCTTCGAATGCTCAGGTTCACCGAAGGCCTGGGAGACGATCATGTCTCTGCCACGTCCGGGCGGCGCTATCGTCGTCGTCGGCCTGCCGGTCAATCCTGTCGGTTTCGACGTCTCGACGGCTTCGACGAAGGAAATTCGCATCGAGACGGTGTTCCGCTANGCGCATCAGTATGAGCGCTCGATCGCGCTTCTCGGATCGGGGCGTGTCGACCTGAAGCCGCTGATATCAGAGACGTTCACCTTCGAAGATTCGATCAAGGCCTTCGATCGTGCGGTCGAGGCACGTCCTGATGATGTCAAACTGCAGATCGTCATGGACTAGGACCCTTTACGGGTACTTGATCCCAAATTTCCTCTTGCGAAGCACCAGCGCCGCGCCCGCGATCAGGGCCGCGGCGCCAAGTGCTATCAGCAGATGATGATGCAGTGGCAGGCGGCCGAATATCTGGTGAATTCCGTGGCCGAAGGCATAACCAAGCGCGGTGAAGAGCTGTCCCCAGACGAGCGCCGCCAGGAGGTTGAGCACGAGAAACCTCTGCGTCGAGATGTGTGTCGTGCCGATGACGATCGGGCTGATCGTCCGCAATCCCACCAGAAAGCGGAACGCGAAGATGAACCCGGTCGGATATTTTTCGAGAAGTCGCGTGACGCGTGCAAGCGCCGGTGTCTCCATCACGCGGCGAACGAAGTTCCATTGGGCGGCATAGCGGCCGGCAAAGAACCACATCTGATCTCCGGCGAATGATCCCGCCGAAGCTGCCATCGAGGCGGCCCAATAGGTTAGAAGCTCGCGATGCGCGATGACGCCGCCGAGAAAGGCAGCAGTTTCGCCCTCGAAGGCGGTGCCGAGAAAGATTGCCGGCAGGCCATAATTTTCGATCAGCAGTTCGATATTCAATGACCGGCCTCCGGCTGATTGCGATCTATCAGATCGCCTTCAAATCACCCAGAAGCGTCGGGATCAATTCCGAAACGGTGGGATGGATCGGTACCGACCACTGCAGCACCGGATAGGTCGTCCCGGCATTCATCGCATCGATGATGCCGTGAATCACCTCGTCGCCCTCGATCCCGAGGATCGCCGCCCCCAGGATTTCCTTGCTCTCCGCATCAGCGACCACCTTCATGAAGCCCTTGGTTTCGCCGCGCTCATTGGCGCGGCCGACCTTGCTCATCGGGCGGGTCGACACCATGATCTTGCGGCCCGAGGCGCGTGCCTGCTTTTCCGTCATGCCGACGCGGCCAAGCGGCGGATCGATATAGAGGGCGTAGGCGAGAATGCGGCTCGACAGTTTCCTGTCGCCACCGTCCAGCAGATTAGCTGCGGCGATCTCGAAGTCATTGTAGGACGTATGGGTGAAGGCACCGTGGCCGTTGCAATCTCCGAGTGCCCATATACCTTCGACATTGGTTGCCAGCCGGTCATCGACGGNAATGAAGCCGTGCTTGTCAGTGGCCACGCCAGCGGCATCGAGACCGAGGTCGTCGGTATTCGGCGTCCGGCCGGTCGCGACGAGCACATGGCTCGCNTCGATTGTTTCCTTGTCGACCGTGACCGTCGCGCCATTGTTGGTTCTGGCGAAGCTAATATCCTTGACGTCTGTATGGATCTTGATGCCCTCGGATCTGAGGATATCGGCGATCGCATCGGAAATATCCTCGTCCTCGCGGGAGGCGAGTTTCGGGCCGCGCTCGATCACCGTTACCTCGGCGCCGAAACGCCGGTACATCTGTGCAAATTCCAGGCCGATATAGCTTCCGCCGATAATGGCAAGATGCTTCGGCAGGCTGTCGAGATGTATGATACCGGTGCTAGTGAGATACTCGATATCGCCAATGCCCGGCATGTCGGGGACGACAGGGCGAGCGCCGACATTGAGGAAGATCTTCGGCGCCGTCAGCGTCTCNCCGTNGACGACGACTTCCTTCGGGCTNGTGAAGCGGGCGTGGCCGTAGATGACGGTCATGGTTTTCATGCCGCCGAACCANCTGCTCAAACCGTTGCGGGCATTCATGATGATTGTTTCTGCNCNACCCCGCACGGTCTTCATGTCGATNGCGATTTCGCCCGGTATCCGCACACCGTANTCGGCGCCGTGCCGCGCCACGTAGGCGGCGCGCGCGCTTGCGACCANCGTNTTTGTNGGCATGCAGCCTGCGTTGACGCAGGTGCCGCCGAGGAACTTGCGTTCGATCAGCGCCACCTTCATACCCTTTTCCGCCATGCGGGCAGCGAGGAATGGGCCGGCCTGGCCGGCGCCGATGAAGATTGCGTCGAAGCTCTTCATCAGACTGCCCACGCGATAATAATGGCACCGATGACGGCCACAGCATCCTCTATCAGGGCTGCCGGGCGATCCTGGCCGAAAGAGGCCGCGAGCTTGCTGCGCACCGCAGCCCCGCCAAGCGTGCCGATGACAGCGCCGATGACGCCGGCGAGAAGGCCTCCGAAGAGCAGGCTGCTGCCGCGCCGATGACTGCGCCGGAAAGTGCCCCCATAACAATGCGTGCGCCGAACTGGACGGGCACCTTGCGCGAGGGGGTAGTCGGCAGCTGGTCAGTGATGAGCTCGACGACAGCCAGCACCGTGAAAACCCACGGTGTCCACTGGTAGCCCATGAAGGCGAGCGGTGTCTGGGAGACATCGAACCAGCCGAGCGCCGCGCCCCAGGCCACGGCGGCAGGTGCGGTCATGGCGCGAAGACCGGCAATGACGCCGATCAGAAGTGCGAGCAGCAGAAACATATGCAAATCCCCCTTGCACCGTCGGCCTGTCTGCCGCGGTGAGGGGAGGTTTGCACATTGTTATCCAGCTTGCAATTCGCCTCGTGCGCGACTGAATCAGTTGGAGAAGGCTGCAATGCCTGTGATCGCGCGACCGAGAATAAGCGCATGAATGTCATGCGTTCCTTCATAGGTATTGACCACCTCGAGATTGACGAGGTGGCGGGCGACGCCGAATTCGTCGGAAATGCCGTTGCCGCCCAGCATGTCGCGGGCTGCTCGCGCAATCTCCAGCGCCTTGCCACAGGAATTGCGCTTGAGGATCGATGTCAGTTCGACGGGTGGATGGCCCTCTTCCTTCATGCGGCCGAGACGTAGACATCCCTGAAGCCCGAGCGAGATTTCGGTGGCCATATCGGCAAGCTTCTTCTGAATGAGCTGGTTGGCGGCGAGCGGCCGGCCGAATTGCTGGCGGTCCAGCGTATATTGCCGAGCCGTTGCATAGCAGGCTTCGGCCGCGCCCAGCGCACCCCAGGCAATGCCGAAGCGAGCTGAGTTGAGGCAGGTGAACGGTCCCTTGAGACCGCTGACATGGGGCAGCAGGTTCTCTTCCGGTACGAAGACATTGTCCATGACGACTTCGCCTGTGATCGAGGCGCGAAGTCCGACCTTGCCCTGGATCTTTGGAGCCGACAGGCCCTTCGAGCCTTTTTCCAGGATGAATCCGCGAATAAGTCCATCCTCGGTCTTTGCCCAGACGACAAAGACATCGGCAATCGGCGCGTTCGAGATCCAGGTCTTGGAGCCCGTCAGGCTATAACCGCCATCGACCTTCTTTGCCCGTGTCGCCATGGAGCCCGGATCAGAGCCGTGATTGGGCTCGGTCAGGCCAAAACACCCGATCCATTCGCCGGTCGCAAGCTTCGGCAGATATTTCTTCTTCTGCTCTTCGGAACCAAAGGCGTCGATCGGCACCATGACAAGCGAGGACTGTACGCTCATCATCGAACGGTAACCGCTGTCGATCCGCTCTACTTCGCGGGCGATCAGGCCGTAGGCGACGTATCCGAGGCCAGCGCCGCCATATTCCGGATCGATCGTCGGGCCGAGAAGGCCGAGTTCGCCCATCTCCCGGAATATTTCCGGATCGGTCTTTTCGTTGCGAAAGGCTTCGAGAACACGGGGGGCGAGCTTTTCCTGCGCGTAGGCATGCGCAGTGTCCTGCACCATGCGCTCCTCGTCGGTCAGCTGCTCCACGAGCCGAAACGGATCAGCCCAGTCGAAAACCTCGCGCGTATGCCGCATGTCCAGTCTCCTCACCTGTAATCACGCATGCCTGACTTAAGGTCGCATAGACCTGCCTGTTTGCGGCGTCAACAAGGCGACCATCCCGACAAAGATCAGGGCACATCTTTTCAAATGCCGGCTGGTGCGCCAGTTTGCGCGCAATGGATTCGGATGTGAGGAGCAGACATGTCATCGAGCGATCTCTTCGTATCGGCGGAAGGTGCCGAATGGGTAAACCCTGAACCGGGCGTGACTCGCCGTATCATGGCCTATCTGCCCGAGATGATGATGGTGGAGGTCGCTTTCGAGGCAGGCGCCGTGGGTGCGGCTCATTTCCACCCGCATATCCAGGCAAGCTATGTCGCCGAAGGTAGCTTCGAGGTGACGATCGATGGTCGCACCGAAGTCTTGAAACAGGGCGGCAGCTTCATTGTGCCACCCAATCTGGTCCATGGTGTCAAGGCATTGGAAAAGGGGCGCCTCATCGACACCTTTACTCCGCATCGCGCCGAATTCCTGAAGTAATCACATCTCTGCCTTTGCCTTTCGAGCGGCGGCGGAGCCAATGTAGGGCGGTATGAAACAGGCGTCTTCGCTGCGCACGGCTTCGCGCAGGAAGTCGATGACGGCGCGCACGCGCGGCGCCTGCTTCAGATCCCGATGGCAGGTGATCCAGTAATGCCGCTTGAGATCGATCTCGTCAGGCAGCACGCGCACCAGTTCGGGATAACGGCAGGCAAAGAAATAGGGCAGGATGCCGAGGCCCAGACCGTTTCTGGTGGCCGTCAACTGCGCGAAGATGCTGGAACTCTGGAATTGCGGCTTGATGCGCGGATGCACGTCGCCGAGATAATCGAGCCCCGGTGCGAAGATCATTTCCTCGATATAGCTGATGAAGGGATGGTTCAGCAGGTCGTCACGCGTGGCGATGGGTGCTGCGCGGGCGAGATAGTCGCGCGAGGCGTAGACCTGCAGATGATAGTCCGTCAGCTTTTCCGCAAAGTAGGGGCCACCTTTGGGCTCGTCGAGGACGACCGAGATATCCGCCTCCTTACGGGAAAGCGACATGATCTGCTGGATGGTGACGAGTTCCAGTGCCAGATGCGGATGGCGGGCGGCAAATTGCGGCAGGACGGTCGCAAAGAAGAAATTCGCAAAACCTTCCGGGGCGCTGAGGCGCACGAGGCCGCGCTGGCTGAGCGAGCCATCGGCGAGATCGGCGCGCAGCCGTTCCGTTTCCTGTTCCATCTTCTCGGCGGTTTCTACAAAGCGCGTGCCCATGGCAGTCAGCACGTAACCGCGCGGATTGCGCTCGAAGAGCTTCACCTTCAATGCGAATTCCAGCCGATCGATGCGCCGTGAGACGGTCGCATGGCTTGAGCGCAACTGCCGGGCCGCCGTCGAAAGCTGGCCGGTGCGGGCGACGGCTAGAAAAAACTGCAGATCGTCCCAAGTAAACTGCGAAGCATGGCTCATCGGCGTCGCCCATCCGTCTACGTCTTTGGTCTAATGCCGCCCGGCAACGAGAGCGCTGCGACTGTTGGCGGAGCACCATTATGACAGGTTCTGTTCAAAAACGAACAGATACTGTTTGGAATTAGATGTAAACCGCCAGTTGCCTCGTGGAGGAAATTCCGTGATCGTAAGGGTGGAGCGGCCGCTTTGAGGAGAGCGGGTCGCCAAATTTGAACAGATTCGCGATCTGGCCAATCTCTGGGAGGAGAGAATATGCGAAAGAATTTCATTGCGTCCGTTGCATTTTTGCTTGCAAGCAGCACTGCCGTGTTTGCCCAGAGCGCAGCTATTTCCGATGGTAAGGTCAAGATCGGCATCCTGAACGACCAGTCGGGCGTTTATGCCGACTTTGGCGGCAAATCCTCTGTCGAGGCCGCGAAGATGGCCGTCGAGGACTTTGGCGGCAAGGTACTCGACATGCCGGTCGAGATCGTCGATGCCGACCACCAGAACAAGCCTGATATCGCCTCCAACATTGCCCGCCAGTGGTATGACACCGAACAGGTCGATGCCATCATGGAACTGACGACCTCTTCGGTTGCGCTCGCAGTCCAGGCGGTAGCCAAGGAAAAGAAGAAGATCGATATCGTCACGGGTGCTGCGACGACTGATCTCACCGGCAAGGCCTGCTCGCCTTATGGCTTCCACTGGGCCTATGACACCCATGCACTTGCCGTCGGTACCGGCGGGGCACTGGTCAAGCAGGGCGGCGACAGCTGGTTCTTCCTGACGGCGGATTACGCTTTCGGCTACTCGCTGGAACAGCAGACCACCGACTATGTAAAGGCAAGCGGCGGCACGGTCGTCGGTTCGGTACGCCATCCCTTGTCGACACAGGACTTCTCATCCTTCCTGCTGCAGGCACAATCATCGGGCGCCAAGGTTATCGGCCTTGCCAATGCCGGCCTCGATACGTCGAATGCCATCAAGCAGGCGGCGGAGTTCGGCATCACCCAAGGCGGCCAGCATCTGGCGGCATTGCTCTTCACGCTCGCCGAAGTTCACGGCCTTGGCCTCGAAGCAGCTCAGGGCCTGACGTTGACGGAAGGCTATTACTGGAACCGCGACGACGACAGCCGCGCATTCGCCAAGAAATTCTTTGCCCGCACCGGCAAGATGCCGAACATGATCCACACCGGCACCTATTCGGCGGTTCTGCAATATCTCAAGGCGATCCAGAAGGCCGGAACGGATGAGACGGAAGCCGTCGCCAAGCAGTTGCACGAAATGCCTGTCGACGACGTCTTCGGCCGTGGCGGCACGGTTGGCCCGAACGGCCGCATGATCCATGACATGTACCTGCTGCAGGTCAAGAAGCCCGCGGAAAGCAAGGAGCCGTGGGATTACTTCAACGTTCTCGCCACCATCCCGGGCAAGGAAGCCTATATCGACCCCGCCAAGAGCGGCTGCGATCTGGTGAAGTGAACGATGGCGGTTTCCGCGATTGAAACTGGAGCCAAGCCGCGGGTGGTACTCTCCGCCCGCGGCCTGCGCCGCGATTTCGGCGGCTTCACGGCCGTCAAGAATGTCGATCTCGATGTGCATGATGCGAGCGTCCATGCACTGATCGGGCCGAACGGTGCCGGCAAGACGACGGTGTTCAACCTGCTCACCAAGTTCCTGCAGCCGACATCAGGCGCCATCACGCTGATGGGGACCGACATCACCAGGACGCCGCCGGACCGGGTGGCGCGCATGGGCCTCGTCCGTTCGTTCCAGATCTCTGCCGTCTTCCCGCATCTTTCCGTGCTCGATAATGTCCGGGTCGCCCTGCAGCGGCCGAATAATCTTTCCACGCAGTTCTGGCGACCGCTTTCGGCGCTCGACAGCCTCAATGATCGGGCCGAGCAATTGCTCGCCAGTGTCGGGCTTTCCAAGGAGCGTGATCATATCGCCGCCGACCTCTCCTATGGGCGCAAGCGTGTGCTGGAGATTGCGACCACTCTCGCGCTCGATCCGAAAGTGCTGCTTCTCGATGAGCCGATGGCCGGTATGGGGCAGGAGGATGTNAGCGTCGTCTCCGCCATCATTCGCGATGTCGCCCGCGACCGCGCGGTTCTGATGGTCGAGCACAATCTGTCCGTCGTNGCCAATATCTGCCAGCATGTCACCGTGNTGCAGCGCGGCGAGATCCTCGCCGAGGGCGACTACGNAACAGTCAGTCAGGATGAGCGCGTGCGCCANGCCTATATGGGCACGGAGGAGCATCACTGATGGCGCCGCTTCTCGAAGTTCAGGGGCTGAACGCCTGGTATGGCGAAAGCCATATCCTTCACGGCATCGATATGATGGTCGGCGAGGGCGAGATGATTACCATTCTCGGCCGCAACGGCGTCGGCAAGACGACGACTTTGCGCACCATCACCGGTATTGTGCGCTCCCGGAAGGGAAAGATCAGCTTTGCTGGTACGGATATGATGCAGGTGCCGCTGCATAAGACCGCCCATAAGGGCATCGGCTTCGTACCGGAGGAGCGCGGTATTTTTTCGACGCTGACGGTTTCGGAAAATCTGATGCTGCCGCCGGTCGTAGCGTCAGGCGGCATGACCCTCGATGAAATCTACGAGCTTTTTCCAAACCTCTACGAGCGGCGCACGAGTTCCGGCACTAAGCTCTCGGGCGGCGAGCAGCAGATGCTGGCAATCGCTCGCATTCTGCGCACTGGCGTGCGCCTGCTGCTGCTCGATGAGCCAACCGAGGGGCTGGCGCCTGTTATCGTGCAGCGGATCGGCGAGGTTCTCAGGACGCTGAAGGAGCGCGGCATGACGATCGTGCTCGTCGAGCAGAATTTCCGTTTNGCAAGCCGTATTGCCGATCGCTTCTATCTGATGGATCATGGGCANATGGTCTCGGAATTCCCNGTNGGCGAACTGCCGCAGCGCATGGATATGCTGCACAAGGTTCTGGGAGTGTGACGCGATGACGATGATCTTCGGCATTCCCTTGCAGGCACTGCTCGGCCANCTGCTGATCGGCCTGATCAACGGGTCCTTCTATGCGCTNCTGAGCCTTGGTCTTGCGATCATTTTCGGTCTTCTGCGTGTCATCAACTTCGCGCACGGCGCCCAGTACATGCTCGGCGCCTTCGTGGCCTACCTGCTCTTGAACTATCTCGGTATCAGCTACTGGCCGTCTCTGATCCTGGCGCCCGTCATCGTCGGGCTAGCCGGCGCTGTCATCGAGCGGCTCTTCCTTCGCCGGCTCTATGATCTCGATCCGCTCTACGGCCTGCTCTTCACCTTTGGTCTGGCACTCGCAGTCGAAGGCACGTTCCGCTATCTCTACGGCTCATCCGGTCAACCCTATGCGACGCCACCGGCACTGGCCGGCGGCGTGAATCTCGGCTTCATGTTTTTGCCGATCTATCGCGGTTGGGTGGTGGTCGTTTCGCTCGTCGTCTGCATCGGCACCTGGCTGCTGATCGAAAAGACCAAGCTCGGTGCCTATCTGCGCTCGGCGACGGAAAACGCCACGCTCGTGCAGGTCTTCGGCGTCAACGTTCCGGTGCTCCTGACCTTTACCTATGCGCTCGGCGCCGGCCTTGC
>Ga0055524_1001752_pt1 | contig 11985 bp, 14 predicted proteins | sample AraplaCol_mCL_r2_2_FD_55011 | JGI IMG/M metagenome (GOLD analysis project Ga0055524, IMG submission 55011) | Arabidopsis root microbial communities from North Carolina, USA - plate scrape MF_Col_mCL_r2 | ecosystem: Host-associated > Plants > Roots > Endosphere | place: USA: North Carolina...
GGCCGTGGTGCTCGGGCTCTATATTGGCCTTCAACATCTTGCCAACAGCCCCTGGGGCCGTGTTTTACGCGCCATCCGCGAAGATGAAAGCGCAGCACAAGCGCTCGGCAAGCGACCGACCCACTTTCGCCTGCAGGCCTTTACCATCGGCGGGGCCATTATGGGGTTGGCGGGTGCCGCGCAGGGACATTTCATCGGCTTCATCGCGCCCGACAACTATCTCCCGATCCTGACCTTCCAGGTCTGGGCCATGCTGATCGTCGGTGGCTCCGGCAACAATCGCGGCGCCATCCTTGGTGCCGTGGTGGTCTGGGGTTTGTGGGCGTTTTCTGCAGCGGGCGTCTCAGCCTTCGTGCCGCCCGAACAGCAGGCGCGTGCGTCGTCGCTGCAGATCGTCATGATCGGCGTCGGGCTTTGCCTCATCCTTCTCCTGCGCCCCCGCGGCATTCTCGGCGCTTCCAACGCGCTGACCTTGCTTCGAGGCAAGCGCCACCAGATCTTTGGGAAATAACACCATGTCCACCAAGCCCCCACGCGTTGCCCTCACCAAGGACCTTTCCATCAGCCGCATCGTCTGCGGTCTTTGGCAGGTGGCCGACATCGAAAAGAACGGCACAGTGATAGACCCGGACAGCGGCGCCGACATATTGCAGGCCTATGCGCGCGACGGCTTTGACACGTTCGACATGGCAGACCACTACGGTTCGGCCGAGCTCATCGCCGGGCGACTGCTGTCGCGCTATCAGATTGGTCAGCGGCCGGCCGCCTTCACCAAATGGTGCCCGGAGCCGGGACCGATGTCGGCTGAGGTCGTGCGTCGCGGCGTCGAGGAACGGCTGACGCGGCTTGGTGTCGCCAAGGTCGATCTCCTGCAATTTCATTGGTGGAGCTTCGAGCATCCGGCATGGCTCGATGCCCTGCACGAGATGCAGAGACTGCGCGAGGAAGGGTTGATCGGCGCGCTCGGCGTCACCAACTTCGACGCCGGACATCTGGCGCTGGCGATTGCCGATGGCATCGAGATCGCCAGCAACCAAGTTTCGTTTTCGCTGGTCGACCGCCGGGCTGCGGGTGCGCTCTCGACGCTGTGTGCCGAAAGCGGCGTCAAGCTTCTCGCCTATGGGACGCTGTGCGGCGGCTTTCTCTCTGAAAAGTGGCTGGGCAAGCCGGAACCGACATCGATCGCCGACTGGAGCCGCTCGAAATATAAGCGCTTCATCGATACCGCCGGCGGATGGGGCCCCTTTCAGGGCATCCTGAGCGCTGCTTCAACCATTGCGGCCAAACATGGTGTTTCGATCTCCAACGTCGCGAGCCGCTGGGTTCTGGAACATCAGTCGGTTGCGGCCACAATCGTCGGCGCGCGCATCGGCGAAAACGAGCATCGCGGCGACAACCTGAACGTCTTCTCCTTCGCGCTCGATGCCGAGGATCACGCTGCATTGAGTGCCGCCTTCGCCAGGACGCAGCCCATTCCTGGCGACTGCGGAGATGAATATCGCAAGCCGCCGTTCCTTACCGCCTCCGGCGATCTCAGCCACCATCTCGGTGCCATTGCCTCTGTCTACAGTGCTCAGCCCGTTCCTGGTCGTCCGGGCCGGCTGCGTGTCTCGTCCGGCAGCGTTTGGGAGCCGATCGCCGGCTATAGCCGCGCCGTGCGGATCGGCAACCGTATTGTCGTTTCCGGCACCACTGCGACTCATGGTGCAAACCGCTGCGTCGCGCCGGGCAATGCAGGTGCGCAAGCCACTTACATTCTTGACAAGATCGCGGCATCGATCTCTGCGCTTGGCGGCCGCATGGAAGACGTGATCCGCACGCGCATCTATCTGCGTGAAGCAGACAAGTGGGAACCGGTTTCCCGGGCCCACGGCCGCGCCTTTGCAGCCATTCTGCCCGCCAATACGCTTATCGAGGCCGGAGGCCTCATCGGAGACTATGAGGTCGAAATCGAGGCGGAAGCAGTCTGCGATTGACCACAGCAACAGTGCCAGGCTGGGCAAGCCTTTGCGCCTGCCGCGGATGCAGCTGCAATGCAGGGTGTCGTAATCAAACTGCTGGATGATCTATTCAGAAATCCGGGATGATCCCCAACGGCGGCGTGGTGAAGTTCCGGGCGCGGCCGAGAACTCTCATTGGCGCGGCGGTCGGAAGTGATCGGTCCGGATCCGCCTGCTTCTGGGGCAGTGATCACCCAACCTGACCTTGCGAGATGGCCAGTCAACCCCTTTCTGTGGTGGGAGAGGCAAAGGACCATGGAACTACCGGGAGCGCCGTGGAGTTTTGTTGGAAAGGAGAACTGTCATGCCAGCAAAGTCAAAGGCACAACAAAAGGCCGCCGGAGCTGCCTTGTCTGCAAAACGCGGCGACACGCCAAAGAGCAAGCTTAAGGGCGCATCGAAGAACATGGTCGATTCCATGTCCGAGAAGCAACTAGAGGAGTTCGCGTCGACCAAGCGAAAGGGCAAGCCCCAGCACGCCGCCAACTAATCTACTGTGATCAAGAGCCTGATCAAGTGCCGGGGTCAGGGGCACGCCCTGTTCGATAAGAGCGGCCGCGTCCATGAGTTCGTCCAAGGAGCAGCAAAGCGAGGGACGGATTGGGTGGACGACTGGAAATCCAGGGTGCCGATGCGGTCGGAACCAGACTGGAGCAGGAAGGTCAGCTCGATGATCCCGGGCACGCCGCTGGCGTCGCGCTTTTTGCCCGTCAGCCTGTTGATTATGACCCGGCGGCCCAGGCATCCGGCGGGCCGTGGTAATGCAGCTGGCCAGGTCAGGAGGTCGATAGGCGTGATAACGACTTCATGAGGGGGAGATCCGGCTCATAGATGGGGATCGCGATCTTGCGGCGGCGATAGCTGGCAGGCGATCATGCAAAATGCTATAGAGCGCGGCGAGCAGCGGGTCGACCTCTTTCAATGAGTTCTATCCGTAGCGGCGCAACCGCCAGATTAACGGAAAACTGTAGATCGCGGCTGCCCCGCCATAGGAAAGCCGGCCAAGGGCCAACCGTAGGTCCTCCGCTGGCGATTGTCTGAACTCACTGGAAGCCACTGCGGGACGCTAGTCGTCACCGGAGCCGGATGGACGTCTGTCAACTTGCTGCTGCTCCGCCCTCATGAAAAGCGCCCGATCTCAAACGTTCGATTTCGGATGCCACGACGGGCCGTGAAAGGAAAAATCCTTGGAGTTCGTCGCACCCGGCGTCGATGAGCCAAGCCTGCTGTTCAGGGGTCTCGACGCCCTCGGCCGTTGCTCTCATTCCACCGGCATGAGCTAGCTCAATCATGGCCTGGACAATGCCGGCATTGCTGCCCGGCTTGCCGTATTCGCCCACGAAGCAGCGATCTATCTTGATCCGATCGACATCCAGCTTTTGCAAGCGTCCGAACGACGAGAAGCCTGTGCCGAAATCATCAAGCGCGATCTGGACCCCAATCTCTCGAAGAGCCAGAATGTTTCGGCGACACGCCTCTTCATTTTCCAGAACGGCACTCTCGGTGATTTCGATTTCCAGTTGGCGCGGGTCGAAATTGAACTTGTCCAGCAAGCCGATCACCCTCAGGGCGTAGGTTTCTGATCGAAGCTCTACCGGAGAGGCATTGACGGCCACGATCAGCTCTGGCCATTTTTTTGCATCGGTCAGCGCGGTGCTCATGACAATCTCGCCTAGCCTGTCGATCAGACCCGCTTCTTCCGCAATGGAAATGAATGTATCGGGTTGAACAAGACCTTTGGTAGGATGACGCCACCTTGTTAGAGCTTCCACGCCGATCAATCGGGCGTTGGAAGCGTAAATTGGCTGATAGTGAACGGCGATCTCATCACCGGTCTCCAATGCAGTTCTAAGATCGCGCTCAAGGTCTCGACGTGTCCGGATCAGGTCGTCCATGTGTTGCCCGAAAATCGCAAACTGGTTTCTGCCTGCTTCCTTGGCGTGATAAAGCGCGATATCAGCGCGACGAATAAGGTCCTGAGCATCTGAGCCGCTTGATGACACAGCAATACCGATACTTGCACCAATAAGGATTGGTTGCCCATCGATCTCGAATGGGCTGCGTATCGCAGCGACGATGTCCTCGGCCAACTTCTCGACGAGGTTCATCTTTGGGTCCGGGATTATGATCGTAAATTCGTCACCACCGATACGGGCCACCAGGACACCAGTGCCAACAGCAGAACGCAATCGGCTGCCTACCTCGGCGATTAATTTATCGCCGACGGGATGACCGAGCGTATCGTTGACATTCTTGAAGCGGTCGAGATCAACAAAAAGGATCGCCGCCTGAGACTTTACCAATGTTTCTTCCACGGCGGCATTGAAGGCAGCTCGGTTCGGCAAGCCACTCAGGACGTCGTGATGAGCGAGATGCTGCAGCCGGCTTTGGCTTTCGCGCAGCCGACTGGACCTTCCTTGAAGAAGCAAAACAAATGCCGACATGACAGCCAGCACGAGAAGCCCGCCTACGGCAAGGACGGGCTCTGTTGCCCGCAGCACTTCAGTGCCAGGCCGGAAAGGCACCCAGCTGAAGTAGCCAAAGACCTGACCCGATCGTGAGGCTAGAGGAAATACACTTCGCCCCGCCTGCCCGTCTTTCCTCCATTCAAAGCGGAGATCGTTGAAAAGATATTCCGACGCCAACGTATTGGCGAAATCACCGTCAAGATAGCGCAAGGCGATATGAACAAACTGATGCTGTTCATCGACAGCAATCTCCCCACTGTCCGAAACGATAGGCTTGACGCTCAATATCGCAGGCCGGTCGCGGATCTTGACAATGTCGCTTTCGCCAATGGTCAGACTTTTGTCTGACACTCCGGCAGTATCCCCGTCCGCCAGCCGCTTTCGCAGCTTCTTCACCAGTTTAAGCGCATCGGCGGCGACGAAGGCGAAAGCAACTTGGTCGTTCGTCTCCGTCGCCGAGTACCCATACGCCAGCTGGTCTGTCGGACCCAACACGAATGCGGCGTCGTGACCGAAGTAGCTGTTCATCCACCGCCCGAGGTTGGCAGCCATCCACTCTCGATCCCCTGCAGCAACATGCGTGACAGCGTCGTCCCAGACGGTGGCGCTCTCTTGGTCATGTGCGATCGACTCCTGCATCTTGCCGACGACAAGGGCAAGCAGGCTATCTTGCCGCTCAACGGTCGACCGATCCGACTGCACCACGGCGTACATCATGGTCCCGTATACAGTGCCGACAATGATCGCCGCGAACAGGGTCGCGAAGATGATCTTAAACGGGAGAGAAGGCTTCAGGTGGGGCATTTAATGTTCCAGCACGATGGGTACGGCCCAGAATGATAGCCGACGCGGGTTAAAACATGAAAAAAGCCGCATGTATGATACCGTACCCAAGCACCGCACCCGGTTGCCGTCGCGCATAGCCTCAAAACAATTGCTCTCCTGTCGACTTTCGAACCGGAATTGATCGACCAAGCGAAGAGCGGACCATTCTCAGTGGGGGCCGCTTATACCCTGGAGTGCTGGGTGTCCAACAAGCTGGCGTCCCCATTCTCGTGATCTGCTACCTCTGATCCTGATGCTGGTTGCCTTCGAGGCGGCGATGTTCAGGCAATACCTTTCGCCAGGGGGCTCCTGGAAGGCCGTGATCGAGGAGGAGTAAATCCTAATCGTGATCGCCAAGCGCCGACCGGCCAAGTTCAGCCGTTGCAAAGTCATCAATTTTCCAACCAGCACCGAACGGTTTCGCTGACCAGTTCGCGAAGCCGTGCGCTATTCTCGATCAGCGGAACCCTCATATCTTCTTTCGACCTGTTACCAGGCCTGACACTCCGGCCTTGCCTTGGCTCGTTGCTGCTACATACTTGGTTGGTCGAAAACAAGGAGCGTATTATGTTTCGCGCGTTTACGGTCGCAGCCGTATCTTTAGCTCTTTCCGGTGCGGCAATGGGCGCCGATCCAATAGTGGGCAGCTGGAAAACGCAGAATGGCGAACTCTCCGTCATCGATCGTTGCGGCTCTCAATACTGCATCGTCGCCAAATCGGGCAAATATGCCGGTCAAAAGCTGGGGTCGTTTCAGCCCGATGGCGATTCGTACAAGGGTCGACTTACTGACCCGCGAAACAACGCGACCTACAGCGGCAAACTGGCAGTCTCGGGCGACAGGTTGAAACTTCAGGGCTGTGCAACGAGTGTCCTGTGCAAGACTGAGACTTGGACGCGCGCTTCCCAATAGTGCCCAAGGGTAAGTCCTCCTCCGCGCTACGCACTGTTTGTTTTCGCGTGGAGGTCCGACGTTTCTGGCATCTGAATTTTGAAATGATGGGACCGCCACGAAACTAAGTCTTCCTCAGATACGTTCTAAATCGTGGCTCGACCCGTGTTGGCGTGGGCTTTCGTACTCAAATTTTTGAAAGCCTTCATGTCTGAAACCGTCAATCTGATTTCCATCGGAACAGCCGTTCCTCCATATGTCATCGACCAGCACGACGCCGCTGTCGCCTCACACGGAGCTTTTGCCTCACGCTTCGGCGACTTCGATCGGCTTTCGAAAGTGTTCGAGAGCGCCGGGATCAACCGCCGCTACGGAGTGCGGCCGATAGATTGGTATCTGAAAACGTCCGGTTGGCAGGACAGAAACGCGGCCTACATCGCGGGGGCCAGCGAGCTCTTCTTTGACGCGGCCGGCAAGGCCTTAGAGGCCGCGAACCTGGCCGCGTCGCAGGTCGATTTTGTCGTAACAGTCTCATCGACCGGCATTGCTACACCCAGTCTCGATGCTCGCGTCAGCACCAGGCTCGGTTTCCGTGACAATGTAGTGAGGGTGCCGGTATTTGGGCTGGGCTGTGCGGGCGGCGTGTCCGGTCTAGCTATCGCGTCGCAGCTCGCGTCTTCAAAGCCGGGCTGCGTCGTCCTGATGGTGGCCGTAGAGACCTGCACACTCGCTTTTCGGATGGATAAGTTGACCAAGGCCAATATCGTGGCGACCGCTCTGTTCGGTGATGGCGCCGCAGCCTGCGTCATCAGCGCCGCCCGTGACGGTATCGCCGAGGTCGAGATGAGTGGCCAGCATAGCTGGCCCGACACGCTCGACATCATGGGATGGAGCGTCGACCCTGAGGGGTTGGGCGTCATCTTCGACCGGGCCATCCCGCCCTTCGCCGAGGCTAATATTAAACCGGCAATCAGCGCTATCCTAGCTCAATCAGGTCTATCACTGTCGGACATCGATCGGTTCGCCTGCCATCCCGGCGGCGCCAAGGTGATCGACGCTTTCGAATCCGCCCTTGAACTGCGTCAGGGAACACTCAATCACGAACGAGAAGTGTTGTCTGACTACGGCAACATGTCCGCACCGACGGCCCTATTTGTCCTGGAACGCTTGATTGCCGCGGGACTTCCCGATCGCACTATACTGACAGCTATGGGACCAGGCTTTACGGCAAGTTGCGTATCTCTAAAGGCGGCCGCATGATCGTTTCCATCCTTCTGCTAGCGGCGGTCACGTTTGAGCGGCTTGGTGAACTATGGTTGGCGAAGCGCAATACGAGGCGGCTNTTGGCGAAGGGCGCCAGCGAGGTCGCAGGCGAGCATTACCCAATGATCGTCCTTCTGCATGGGCTCTGGCTTGTCGGATTGTGGATGCTTGCGTGGGATGAGCAAGTATCCCTCGCTTGGTTGAGCCTCTTTGCTTTTCTGCAAATCCTCCGGTTCTGGACACTTGCGACGCTTGGCCGGCGGTGGACTACCCGCATCATCGTCGTCCCCGGAGAAGAGCTCGTATCCGCGGGCCCGTATCGCTTCCTGCGACACCCCAACTATGTCGTCGTGATCGGGGAAATCGCGGTCCTGCCTTTATGTTTCGGCATGCCACTTTACGCATTGGTATTTTCGGTCGCCAATGTCATCGTTCTGACCATCCGTATCAAGGCGGAAAATGCCGCCCTCAGAAGGTTGCCGCGTGCCGATACAATCTGACGCCGATCCCATCAAAGCTCGCCCGCGCTTGGTCTGGGCAGGTTTCATCGCCATGTGCGTGGGCATGTTTATGGCTATCTTGGACGTGCAGGTCGTGGCGACCTCTTTGCCGTCCATTCAGTCCGCGCTCGATATTGATCCGGATCAGATGAGCTGGATCCAGACTGCCTATCTCATTGCGGAGGTCATCGCGATCCCTCTGACTGGCTTTCTGACACGGGCTCTGACCATGCGCTGGTTGTTTGCGCTCTCCCTGGTGGTTTTCGCAATCGCCTCGGCAGGATGTGCGGCAAGTACCAGCTTTGGCCAACTCGTCGGCTGGCGGGTCCTCCAGGGCTTTGCAGGCGGCACGCTGATCCCGTCCGTGTTCTCCGCGGTGTTCCTGCTCTTCCCGGACAACCGGCAGGCGCTTGCGACGACAATCGCCGGCGTGCTGGCGGTGCTTGCACCAACGGTCGGGCCGATCGTCGGGGGCTGGCTGACTGAAAGCTATTCCTGGCACTGGCTTTTCTTGATCAACGTCATCCCCGGCATCCTCGCTGCCGGTGTGGCTGCCAGATCGCTTCCCCGCCAGCGCACTTCCGTTGCGCCAATAAGAGGCTTTGACGCTTCGGGACTTGCTTCCATGGCTACAGCGCTGATCTGTCTGGAAATCGGATTGAAGGAAGCGCCAACCAGTGGATGGCTCTCATTAACCAGCGGCGGGCTGTTTGTTGTCGCTTCGATTTCTGCCGCGTTTTTCATCTGGCGGTCGCTCCGCATTGCCTCTCCCTTGGTAGAGCTACGGAATTTTCAGGATCGAAACTTTTTAATCGGTTCGGCGCTGAGCTTCGTGCTCGGCATCGGGCTGTTTGGGTCCGTGTATCTGATGCCTGTCTTTCTTGCCTTTGTCAGGGGACACAATTCCCTGGAGATCGGTATGACGATGCTGGTAACCGGGATCGCGCAGCTTTGCACCGCCCCAATTGCCGTCGCCCTGGAAAAACGAATGGATCCGAGGCTGCTTTCCGCTGCAGGCTTCACCCTCTTTGCCGTCGGAATAGGCGCGAGCGCGTGGCAGGATCCGACATCGGACTTCGATGCGATGTTCTGGCCTCAGGTGGTGAGAGGTGTCTCCATCATGTTCTGCCTTTTACCCCCCACCAGGCTAGCACTCGGTAACCTTTCAGCGGACCACGTCCCAGACGCCAGCGGACTATTCAACCTCATGCGGAACCTTGGCGGCGCGATCGGTATCGCGCTGATAGACACCGTAATTTACACCCGATCGGAACTGCTCGGTCAGAAGATCTGGAACGGTCTGGAGAAAGGAAATCTCTCAGTTGCGCAATTCGTCGGCGTACCGACCGCCATGATAGCGGGCCATAACGGGTCCTTTGACGAACAGGCGACATCAACGCTCGATCCGCTCGTTCAAACCGCCGCGACGGTCGAAGCGCTCAACGAAGCTTGGGCAATGATTGCCCTGATTACTGTCGTAGCTATTTTGATTATACCCTTCGCGAGAAGCGTTGCATCACGTCCTAATGCAAGCCCNAACCACCNTGAGAGGGTTTGATCATGGTGGTCAGAGCCAGATTGCGAGCATCACTCCAAAGTCGCTGGCTCATCCACCTTGGTCCGCCGCCTTCTGAGGTGGCATTTCGTTTTGAACAGAATGACGGCTGAGCAGTCCTGAATCGGGCAATCGGATCGTTCATTTCTCCGGAATGACTGATGAAGGCCGCTTCGGCCTTTTCCCCTCGAGCCGCGCCTCCGCAGGCGCCGGCGCCTTATATGTTCCCCGGTGGTATAGCTCATCCTCAAGATGATCATCACGATGCGACAGTTCCTTTTGCGGCGAAATCAATCGTGTTCCCGCAGCTCAACGAGTCGAAGGAGACCTCCAGCACGCAAGTCGCCGCGAATGTGACGAGCGGCACTATGAGAGTTAGCGGCTTGACGGCGCGCGCGCGATCGTTTGTCCGCTGATGCCGGCCTCGCAGTTCATGTGCATGCATCATGCTGCGCGCAGCGAGCAGGCTTCTGAGTTTTGCTCTTTGAGACTCTTGCACTGATGGCATGTTACAAATCCTCTAATGGTTCGCAATCTTATCAGAGGTTTTGTCACTCCTCATCCCGCATTACCGAATGATAGCCAACCAGCCTCCAGCGAACTCAGATTCTCTGCCAAAATGTCTTTTCGATTCATTCGCCGCCAGCAGCGAGAGTGAAGACTCGTCATTTGCATTGAACGGGCCCGTCGATCGGAAATAAAAATGAAGCACAACGACGCCGTTCCCGGGAACTAGCTCCGCGTCTGCGAGTTCCGTCCCCGAAGGAGTAAGAGCATGACCAACGATCCAATCCCGAGCTCCGCAAAGCTTCCGCCGAAGTCTTTGAGCGAGGACACCCAGGACAACGAGCTGCCGGAGACAAATGCCGACGACCGCCGCGCGCCGCCGGTGAATATGGGCAACAGCCGCGAGGCCGGCGACGGCGTGACGGACGCCGATCCGAGCACAGGCCGTGCTGATGCGAAGGACCGCATCCCTGCCCCGCAGACCGCCAACCGGACATAGCCCGGTGAAGTTGTAAGCTTTACACGAACACCAACGACTGCAGGCAGACGATCAGATCTACCCGAGGCCGTCCTTTAAGGAGATGGCGTTCGTCCACCGGCGTCGGGAGACGTATCCTCTGACGGATTCCGTCTCGCCACCCACGATTAGGAGAAGGAGATGTCCAAGATCGATCCAGACGACGCCCCGAAGGATGCGGCGATCAAACAAAGCAGCGCAGGCCTTCCTGATGATTCCGGCCAGCCTATCGGAGCCATAGAGGAGGAGGCGCCCCGAATAAGGGCTAAGCTTGACCGCTCGGACGACGAAGAACGCAAGGATGACGTCCGCAAAACTGCGGCGCAGCTTGCCCGACCGAAACACGGCACCGCATGATGCCGGGGACGTTTTCTGCATTGAGCGTATTCGCCTACGATCTCGATGACCGAGGCGAGCCCATACAAGCATGGGAGACCGTCGTCAGCGGCACAGAAGAAGAGGCGATTGCCGAGGCAAAGGAAGCTACGAGCCGCCACGCCGGAGTGTTAGTCGTGCGGCGAGACGGCCGTCCCGCAGTCGGAGAAGAGGGCGACCCCGTGGTCGTCTTCCGGGCTGGGAGAACTGGCGACTTCGACTAGAGATCGACCATGAACGTATTCCTGGATTTCGAAGCTTCCTCGCTCAGCAAGCATAGCTATCCGATCGAAATCTCGTGGGTGTTCGAGGACGGCCGGTCGCGGTCTCTGCTCATCGCTCCGGAGCCGAACTGGACGGACTGGTCGGAAACCGCAGAAGGCATTCACGGCATTTCCCGAGACAAGCTTGCTGATGAAGGCGTCCGGGTCTCGCTCGTGGTCCAAGAGATGATGGCGACGCTGTCCGACCATGATCTCTACGCGAGTTCGCCGTCATGGGACGGAAAATGGCTCAGCGTCCTGCTTCGCGCCGGAGGGGTTCCGAGACACAGTCTGCGCGTGCGAAAGTCCGACGATCTCTTCGTAGAGGTTGCCTTGATGCTGATTGAAGACAGAAATATTCGTGGCGTTGACGCCGCTGCGCTCGTCGCAAAAGTCATTGCGCGGAGCGAGCCTGCTAGGCCGGCCCACCGAGCGCTTCAGGATGCCGCCCTAGAATTCGAAAGATTGCGTCTGGTGCGGGAGGCTATCGAGAGCTTGGCGATCGCGCAGTCGCGCACCTGAGACGCCTTGACGTGCAAACCGGATCCCGCAAATTCCCGGACAATATCCTCAAATGATCAAAGCGGGTCGAAATCTCTCAAGTCCCACTCTGGCTCGCCGGCCTTGAAGGAGAGAAGAAAGCGCCGGTGCTCGGCAGGCATCTTGCCAACGACCTCTGCGATTAGAGCTTTACGAGCATCGTACAGCGCCTCCAGGGTCACGGGCTCTTCCGTCATGCCGGCAAACCCCGCGTCAAACTCGTGGCGCAAATCCTTGCGCGTCGGCGCCAAGACCTCGCCCATCGGCCTGTTGTGGCTCAG